>Ga0247837_1003873_pt1 | contig 25182 bp, 32 predicted proteins | sample LaCtaG_2_FD_187115 | JGI IMG/M metagenome (GOLD analysis project Ga0247837, IMG submission 187115) | Freshwater microbial communities from meromictic Lake La Cruz, Castile-La Mancha, Spain - LaCruzMarch2015_14.5m | ecosystem: Environmental > Aquatic > Freshwater > Lake | place: Spain: Castile-La...
GATTTTGCCGCACTACCACTGCCTCGTCAGGCGACAGAGGAGATCTTCCGGAGCGCAGATCTGATTGTGGCCGTTGATGCCCATGCCCACCAACCAATGGTTCGCGACAAATTTCCTGAGTGGGAGTTAAAAATTCAATTCTGGGAGATCAAGGATCTGGGAGAGGGTGGCTTGGCTCACGACCCTATTTCTTTGCTTGAAACTGCCGTTGAGGATCTGGTTGAGCAACTTGTTGCGCGTTTATCTACAGCGAATACATGAGATAGATCTGTGCAGTTGCAAAAACATCATTCGGCAACTGCTGGCGCAGGGCCTAACCCAGTTGGCCAGCAGCACCTTCACCCCATCACCTTCCTTGCTATTGAGTAATCAAGTATTTTTATTCCTCAGATCGCCGCGAGCTGGTAATGAACAACGAACATAACAGTCAAGTATCCAGAGGTGGGTGCCATCCATTTGTTAATTCCTTACGGACACACCAATATTCATAACGTTTTTAAGATGTTCTACCTGAGGAATCAAGTGCTGCCCAAGCAAATACTCGAGCACTCAGGTGGGCACCACGAGGCTTGGGAAGTGCTCAAGGATCTTGGTCTGTGTGTTTCAAGTGCCATCGGATCTCAATTTTAATTAGCTTATTCATAAACTAAGGCCATCAGAAACCTTCGCAGTCGGTACCGAAGGATCCTGGTTGTGATGTAAATACTCGGGCAAAACGGTTGGGTAACTGAGCTTGCTAAGCCCTCTGCATTTCGTATCTCTAACGGCGTTCGGCGATCCATTCATCGGGTTCTTGGCGGGGCTGTTCCCTGTTCCTATGGGAATAAATCCAAATTCATTCCACCCAAAACCTAGCAAGAGTATAAACAATTAATACAGCTTAATGCAATCAATAATAGCCTCATTAAGGTAATAATTAATTGATCAAAAAAAGTGAAAAGAGCAAAATATTTTATTCTTGCTTCTACATTTTTAGGTTTTACCATTGCTGGCAACATATCACATGCTCAAGATGCAGCTTTAACCAAGTGCATGAAAACTTATCTTGACCTTAAAGTATCACCAGATATGGCATTGAGTGAATGCCGTAAAATGAGCATGATGGATTGCGTTAAATCTCTAGCAGGCACTCCATACGTTGCATTTTCAATCAAGGAAGAAGATGGAAAGTTTCTAGTTGATGTTGGCAATGAAACAAGTAGATGGATGGAAGGAAAAACTTGGGACCAGATTGGGTGCTCAGCCTTTCAAAAAGGTCCTTACAGAAGACAAAGCGATAAATATGCAGGTATGTTTGGATCAGGAGAGCGATCCTATGAGTGGTTTAGGCAAGCATGGTGTGCTAAATCTCAGGTGCAACTGGAACAGCCATATAGTTTAGAAGAAGCTAAATTAAGATGTGAACTCGGTGTAGAGATTGCACCAAAAATGGTTGCACCAAAGCCTAATTAGAAAGTTTATTGGATAGCTAAGTATCCAGAGCTGGATGCCTTAAAACCGCAGGTGCTTGCAGTAGCAACACGCCATGGCGCATCCAACCTGAGGATCTATGGATCGATCGCCACGGGACGGGAGCACCCTGCCAGCGACCTCGATTTGCTGGTTGACCTGGCTGCAGAGCAGTCACTGCTGGGGTTGATTGGTTTGCGCCAAGACCTCGAGGACTTACTGGGCTATTCGGTGGATGTCACCGAAGTGGAAACACTGCATTCGCTCATTCGCAAGCAGATCCTGGATCAGGCATTGAAACTTTGAATAAAGATCTTCTATACCTCGAAAGCATTCGCGACTGCTTGGAACGCATGCTTTTAACGCAATAATCACTGGAGCTATACCAGCCAAGTGGACATGAATTACCTGCATCCTCTAGTTAAAAACAAATAAAGATGGCATCTAATTGATCTCAAAAAGCAATACATCTGCCCCTTGCTCGCCAGCCTCTGCCTGTGGAAGATCTTCAGGATAGCTAAAACCTATACCATCCCCTTTGTTTAATAACCAAGGAATTTGCAGAGTGCCATCAATCATCTGCATCCAAATCTTTTTCTCACCATCGATGCGTGTTGGCCAATCAATTTTTTGCTGAGAAACAAGCTTGTTTCGCCACAGCCTAACATTTTGATTTATAGCCATTGTGTCATGATTTTTATTGGGATCTAAAATACATGTCCATCCGCCGGAATAATCAAATAGTTTTTGCTCATAACTTGGTGGTGTTCCTTTTGTCTCTGGCACTATCCAAATCTGCAACAATCTACAAGAGGTATCAGATGCATTCTGCTCGCTATGGACCAAACCTCTTCCTGCACTCATTCTCTGCACTTCACCTGGGCGCAGCTGCTCGGTATTGCCCATGGAATCACTGTGCTGTAGCTCACCCTCAACCATGATGGTTATTATCTCCATATCTCGATGAGGATGCATGCCAAAGCCTCTTCTAGGGGAGACCGTATCGTCATTAATCACTAGTAGGGGACCGAAACCAACCCACTTTGGATCAAAGTGATTCCCAAATGAAAACGAATGCCAACTATCAAGCCAATCAATTTGAGTGTGAAATCTTTCTGAGGCTGGACGAATGACTGGCATTATGTTAGCCAAGAAATGAGGTAACGATAAGCGGATGTTTATGTGTCATCCGCCCTAATTGAAAATTATAGTGTAATAGATTCAGTAACAAATAGAAGCCGAGAAGCCAGAGTTGGGAGATGCGCGGAAGTCGCGTGCGTGGCTACAATGTGAGTACGTTTGAAGGCCGTGGCCATGGTTCGAGCGAAGCTGGTCAAAATCGGCAACTCGAGAGGGGTCCGTCTCGCCAAGCCGATGCTTGAGGTTGCGGGGCTGGCTGACGAAGTCGAGATCGAGGTAGCTCCAGGGGTTTTAACCATTATGCCGTTGGCTCAACCGAGGGCTGGCTGGGCAGAGGCGGCGGCAGCGTTCCAGTCGGAGGGACTTATCGATGAGATGACCGCTACTCGGTTTGATGATGAAGAGTGGTCCTGGTGACTGAAGAACACGTCTCAAGAGGCGATATCTTCCTTGTCACGTTGAATCCAACTCGCGGATCTGAAATCAGAAAGACGAGGCCTTGTGTCATCGTTGCGCCGCTCACAACTGGCGGTCATCCATATCCTTTTCGAGTGCGTTGCACGTTTGATGGTAAAGACGGTCATGTTGTTGCTGATCAGCTGAGAGCTGTTGATAGGGAACCTCTCGTCAAGCATTTGGGGAGACTGTCGGACACTGCGCTCAATGAGCTGCTGGGTGTTCTTCAGGCGATGTTCGCTGTATAGAGGCTTGCTAAGAAACGTTCGCATTCACACGACGTGACCTGCTCAAACTAGGGGGCGAGGCCAAGGTTGTCCTCCGCCTGCTGCAGCGCCGCTGCGGTCCGATCAACCCCAGCCAGGAGGCCATGATTCGGGCTCTGCCCTTAGAGCAGCAGGAAGCACTAGCGAGCGCTAACCAACTGGCAGGGATAAACCCATTGACAGAAGGCTTTTGGGCTGAGAATGCAGGACCTGATTGAAACGCCCCCTGAGTGATTCGAACACTCGACCGGCTGCTTAGAAGGCAGCTGCTCTATCCAGCTGAGCTAAGGGAGCAAATGCTGCTGAGAATCACAATTTCCCATCTTGCCAGCAACCCCCCTAGATTGGTGAGCTGCGGTGGATTCAGCTATGGCGGCATCACGGCTGAACAACAGCCAGAAGCAGGAGCTGGTGCAGCGCTACCAAGCTGGCGAAGCTTCTGCTGCCTTGGCTGAGGCCTTTGAATGCAGCACCAACACCGTTAGCCGCACTGTTAAAGCGGCGCTTGGCATTGAAGCCTATGCAGCCCTCAAGGAGCAACGGGCCAAGGGAACCGTGGCGATAAATCCAGAACCCATAAATCCCGAGCCAGAAAATCAAACCACTCAGAAAGTAGAAGAGGCCCCAGCGGTTTTAGCCCTGGATGATGCCGATGATTTTGCAACTAACCACAAGGAAGATTCTGAGAGCATTGATCTAGAGATTGAGCAAAATAACGACTTCTTTACCCTGCCGCTTCTTGCCGTAGAAGCTAATCTCAGCGACAGCAACCCTTGCGTTAGCAAGCCTTTGGTAACGAGTGAACTGCCAGCTAGTTTGTATTTATTAGTTGATCGTGAAGTGGAATTAAAAGGCACCCCGGTGAAGGAATTCAGTGAATTGGGCCGGGTGGCACCCCAGGAGGAAGATCTGCAGGCGATTGCCCTTTTTGTTAATCCACGCCAAGCCAAACGCCAATGCGGACGCAGCCAACGGGTAATCAAAGTGCCTGATTCAAGCCTTTTGGATCTCACCGCCCCCTATATCCTCGCCCAAGGCATCAGCCGCATTGTTCTAGAGGGTGCCCTTTATGCCATACCTGGCAGTGCTGGCTAACAACGGGCTTTATTCATCCTGATGGGGTGCCAATAATGCAGCACTGGTGCCACCGCTAAATACACCGCAAAGAATCGCTAACCCCACCACAAAACCCTGCGGTAAAGGCACTGTTTTGCCAATACCAAGGTTCACCACACTGCGCTCAGATAGGTTTTGGCTGCCAAGGCACAACATCAGTAGCAACACAAATGTGCCCACAATGCTGCTCAAAAACAAACGCATCCGCAGCAGCATCAATCTCTCCTTTTAGAACTCAGTTTGCCCTGTGTAGCAACCCATATAGGGCGCGTCGCTGTAAACCACTGCTTTGAGCTAGTTCCTTAGCTGCCTCTGATGCCGTTAGGCCACTGGCAACTAAGGCCGTTAATTCTTGGCGCAGCTGCGTTTCATCCCAGGGCACCACGGTTGCTTCTGCTGCTGCACCACCAAGCACCAAGGTGCATTCCCCCTGGGGTGCGCTAGCAAGGAAATGGGCAAGGGCACCAGCTAAATCAGGACCCACCTGCTCTTCATGGCGTTTAGTTAATTCCCGGGCCACCTGCACCGGCCGTTCAGGGCCGCAATATTCCACTAATTCCTGCAGCAGGCGCACCAAGCGATGGGGCGCTTCATAAAGCACTGTGGTGCGGCTTTCTTGGCTAATTGCCTCCAAACGACTTTTGCGTTCACGGCCCTTTAGGGGCAGGAAACCTTCAAAACAAAAACGTCCACTTGGTAAGCCACTGCTCACTAATGCCGTAGTAGCGGCGCAGGGGCCCGGGATACACACCACCCGATGGCCAGCAGCCCTTGCAGCAGCCACCAATGCTTCACCTGGATCGCTGATGCCAGGCAAGCCAGCATCGCTCACTAATGCCAATGCTTCCCCTGCCCCTAATGCATCAAGCAAGGCGGGAATCCTTTGCTTTTGGTTGTGTTCATGGAAACTGAGCAGCGGCTTACTGATGCCAAAAAAATGCAGCAGTTGGCCGCTATGGCGTGTGTCTTCACAGGCGATCCGATCTACCCCCGCCAGCACCATTTGGGCCCTTGGCGATAGGTCGCCGCGGTGGCCGATGGGGGTGCCCACCAGATAGAGCACTCCCCCTTGGGGTTCGGGGCTCTCGGTCACAATGCCGTTGTGTTGTAACCCCATGATGCCCTTACCCGCGGGTGTGGAACTAGAGCCGCTGCTAGCGGCCTTAAAAAACTTGAGCTGGCAGGCGGCCGATATCTTGCTCGCCTATGCCCGTAAGCCGATGGAATTAAGCGTAGATAAGGGCGGTGAGGGGCCAGTAACAGCAGCAGATCTAGCCGTAAATAAGCTATTGCTTGATGGCCTAAATAGTGCCTTCCCCGCTGCCCCATGGGCCCTGTTAAGCGAGGAAACAGCAGCTGAGCAAGGCAGTCAAATTATTGAATCCAATGAATGGCTTTGGATCCTTGATCCCCTTGATGGCACAAAGGATTTTATTCAAGGAACAGGTGAATATGCCGTTCATTTAGCCCTAGTGCATCAGCAGCGCCCAGTGCTCGGTGTGGTGTTGTTGCCTGAAAAGCAAGAACTGTGGTTTGGCCTATTGCTAGATGAAAATTGCTCGGCCTGGTGCGAAAACCGCGCCGGCACAAAACAACAAGTTCAATTCAGTAAGCGCAAAGAATTGGCTGAATTGGTTTTAGTGGCAAGCCGTAACCATCGCGATCAACGCTTAGAGCAGCTGCTGCAGCAATTAGAAATTGGCCGCAGCCTCACGGTGGGCAGTGTTGGCTGCAAGGTGGCTGCAATCCTGCGCGGTGATGCTGATATTTACGTGTCGTTATCGGCTAAAAGTGCACCAAAACATTGGGATATGGCAGCACCGGAGGCCGTATTATTGGCTGCTGGTGGTGGTTTTAGCCATGCCGATGGCAAGCCGCTCACCTATACCAGCAGCAGTTTCCTGCAAGCTGGATGTTTAATTGCTAGCCATGGCATTAGTCACCCGCTCCTGTGTGAAAGGGCAACAAAGGCAATGGCCAGTATCGACCCCGGTTTTCAGGTTTAGACGCAGCTAAACCTAAACCTCACCGATCGGCAGGATCACAGTTGGCTCGGGATCTGAACCATCTTGGGGTACACCACGCAGGCTCAAGTTGATGCGGCCGCGGTTATCAATTTCCCGCACTCGTACGGTTACCTGATCACCCACGTTCACCACATCTTCCACCTTCTCAACCCGTGATTCAGATAGTTGGGAGATGTGGATCATGCCTTCCTTGCCAGGCAGAATCTCAACAAAGGCACCGATTGGTATCACCCGGGTTACATGACCCTGGAATACCTCGCCTTCGCTGATGCGCCGGGTGAGCCCTTCGATGATCTTTTGGGCTTCCTCCGCCGCTGCACCATCGTGGCTGGCAACGGTAACGATGCCGGTGTCTTCAATGTCGATCTTGGTGTTGGTGCGCTCAGTGATCCCTTTAATCGTGCGACCACCAGGACCAATCACCGTGCCAATCAATTCGGGATCGATGCGGAAACTGAGCAACCGTGGTGCATGGGGCGACATAACATCGCGTGGTTTCTCGATCGCTTCAAGCATTTTGGCAAGGATATGAAGCCTGGCCGGCCGCGCTTGATTGATCGCCTTGGCGATGGTTGGCACATCAAGACCGGTGATCTTCATGTCCATCTGCAGGGCGGTGATCCCTTTTTCGGTTCCAGCAACTTTGAAATCCATATCACCAAGGAAATCTTCAATTCCTTGGATATCGGTGAGGATGCGAACCTCTTCCCCCTCCTTGATTAAGCCCATGGCAGCTCCACTAACTGGGGCCACTAGGGGCACACCAGCATCCATCAAAGCCAGGGTGCTGCCGCACACCGAACCCATGGAAGTGGAACCATTGGAGCTGAGGCATTCAGAAACCACCCGCAACACATAGGGGAAGGATTCTTTGCTTGGCAGCACTGGAATCAGTGCCCTTTCCGCCAGGGCGCCGTGGCCCACTTCCCTGCGGCCAGGGGAGCGCATCGGCTTGGTTTCACCGGTGGAATAAGGGGGGAAGTTGTAGTGGTGGAGATAGTGCTTTTCGTTAATTGGATTTAGATCATCCATCTCTTGGGCGTCGGAAGGGGTGCCCAAGGTGGCGGTGGAAAGCACCTGGGTGAGGCCCCGCTGGAATAGGCCAGAACCATGCACCCGTTTTGGTAAAACACTCACCGCGGCACTGATTTCCCGCACCTGGTCGAGCTCACGGCCATCTACCCGTTTGCCCTGTTCCAGGATTTGGGCCCGCATCATTGTTTTGGTGAGCGCCTTGAAGCTGTTAGCCATCAACTTGCTGCTGCTGCCAATGGCAGCCTTCACAGGATCGCTATCACCAAGGGCCGCAACCGCTTCAGCTGCTTTCGCTTTGATGGCATCTAGTTGGGCATCCCTTTCGCCTTTGCTCAGGCTGAATTGGGCAAGCACCTTGCCAATTTCCTTGGAGCATTGCTTGCTCAAGTAATTGGGAACGGTTTTATCTTCCTTCGGCTCTTCGCCCTTCACCTGCTCAATGCCCATGGCGGCGAGGATATCGCTTTGGTGGCGAATCAATTCACCAACTGCTTCGTAGCCGAAATCAATCGCCTCGATCATGTCTTGCTCAGGCAGTTGCCTGGCCCCTGCTTCCACCATCACCACCCCATCAGGGGTGCCAGCTACCACTAAATCAAGCTCAGAACGCTCAATTTCACGGAAGCTTGGATTAAGGATGAAATCATCACCGAGCAAACCCACCCTCACGGCCGCCATCGGGCCATGGAATGGAATCTTGGCGATCAAGGTGGCGAGGGAAGCGCCGGTTACGGCCAACACATCGGGTGGTACCCGTTCATCCAACGACAAACAGGTGGCAACGATCTGAAGGTCGTCCCGCAACCAATTTGGGAACAGGGGCCTGATTGGACGATCGATCAATCTGCAGGTGAGGATTGCCCGCTCAGGTGGGCGCGCCTCCCTGCGAAAGAAACTGCCCGGGATGCGACCAGCGGCATAGAGCCGCTCTTCGTAGTCGCAGGTGAGGGGTAGGAAATCGATGCCTTCGCGGGCATTGGCTCTGGTGGCTGTAACCAGCACCGAGGTGTCACCGCATTCAATGAGCACGCTGCCACCGGCTTGAGGGGCATAACGGCCCGTGGTCAGCCTGATCTCCCGTCCATCGAAGGAGATCGACCGAATTTCACCTTGCACTTGTTCTTATGTCCTGCTTGTCAGCTCTTATCTTTACATCTAGCCGGTAAGGCTGGGGCAAAAAAAAGTCGAGGTAGCTGTTGGCCACCTCGACAAAATTAGTTATGGCAGTGCTTTTAAAGCAAATTACCAGCTGGATTTAACCACCCCAGGCAGCAATCCCTTGTGGGCCCTTTCCCTTAGTTGGTTGCGGCAAAGGCCAAAATCGCGATAGAAACCACGGGGTTTGCCGGTGGCCCAACAACGGTTGCGTACCCGGTTAGGTGCGCTGTTACGGGGTAATTGTTGGATTTTGCGGTGGATATCCAGGCGCTCCATGGGGCCAGCGGCCTCCTGAAATTCCTGAAGCAAAGCAGCGCGCTTAGCAGCGAAGCGTTCCACAATTTTTTTGCGCTTCACATCCCGCGCAATCATCGACTTTTTCGCCATGCGGCTGCCTTTAAGGGGAAGGTTATTTAATCCAATAATTTAGCTGATCACTGGCCCTTGCTTAACGCAGCAGCAATTGCCTCACAAAGGCCAGCTGGCTGGTGTCTTTAACGATAAGAACGGCGCTTAAGCCGAGCAGCAGCAGCAGCCCTGATTGGGTAAAGGCCAACTGCAGCCGTTCTGGCAACGGTTTGCCCCGCAAGCCTTCAAGTAGTAACAGTAGAAATTGGCCACCATCCAGCATCGGTAGCGGTAAGGAATTAAGCACCGCCAGGTTCACCGAAATCAGTGCAGTGAACAGAAACAAGCTGCCGCCGCCCTGATGGGCGAGCTTTGCGCCCATCTCCACGATTTTTACCGGGCCCGAAATTTGAGGGGCGGTTTCACCAAAATTGGTGGCTAGGGCAACAAAGCCTGAAATGGTGCGGCGCAGGATTTGAACGAATTCAGTTTTGGCCTGCTGCAGGATTTCCAAGGGGTTGCTGGCCCGCCGGAACAGTTCGTTGCCATCAGGCTGCAATTGGGCGCCAATGCGGCCGCTGCCGCCCATATTTGCTGGCACCAATTCAAGCTTTTTGCTTTTGCCGTTGCGTTCTATGCCAAGCAATAAAGCTTGATTCGGTGAGGTTTTTACGGCATCAACCAATTGCTGCACCGCCTTGGTGCCAGCCCCAAGGGTTTTACCGCCCATCGCCACAACTAAATCACCTGCCTCAAGGCCAGCTTTAGCTGCCGCCCCATCCGGTTGCAGGGCTACCACCAAAACGCCGCTACCAGCGTTAAAACCAGCTGGTATGCCCACAACTATTCCCTGGGCGCATAGCACTGCCCAAGCCAAGAGCAGATTTGCCAGCACCCCTGCTGAAATCACAATTGCCCGTTGAAAAACGGAACGGTTTTTGAGTAGATCCGGATCTTTGGGATCAAAACCGCTATCGGGATCGTCGTCTGGGAAGGCCACATAACCACCCAAGGGAATTGCCCTCAAGGCAAATTGAATCCCGCGGCTGCGGCGCTCCAACAACACGGGGCCAAAACCAACATTGAAACTAGTTACGCGAATCCCTTGCCAAACGGCTGCAAAAAAATGCCCCGCTTCATGCACAACGATTAAAAGGGCAAGGATTGCCAGAGCAGAGAGAACACCCACTTATTTTTTGCCTAGGTGTATTTGATGATTCTGGCCGCTAGCAATCACATCTGTGCCCATGTAAGGAGCAAGTGCTACGGGCAATTTGATGCTGCCATCGCTTTGTTGGCCTGTTTCTAAAAGGGCTGCCATCGTGCGGCCCACGGCCAAACCACTGCCATTCAAAGTGTGCAAGAGGGCTGTGTTTTTTGCTTCTTTAAATCGGATGGCAGAACGCCTTGCCTGGAAATCTCCACAGTTGCTGCAGCTAGAAATTTCCCGATAGGCACCAGCACCCGGCAGCCACACCTCAAGGTCGTAGGTGCGGTTGGCGGAAAAGCCAATATCGCCGCTGCATAGTTCCATCACCCGATAGGGCAACTCAAGCGCCTGCAGCACCGCCTCTGCATCAGCCGTGAGCTGTTGATGGGCATCGCTTGATTTTTCGGGATGGCAAAACCAATACAACTCAACTTTGTTGAATTGATGCAAACGGATCAGCCCGCGGGTATCACGGCCGTAGCTGCCGGCCTCCCGCCTAAAACAAGGGGTATATGCCACATATTTGATGGGCAGCTGTTCAGCCGGAATCACCTCATCGCGATGGAGCGAAGTGATTGGCACCTCCGAAGTGGGTGTTAGCCAGAGGTCGTCGTGGGCGCAGCGGAAACTTTCCTCGGCAAATTTGGGTAACTGGCCGGAACCGGTGAGGCTGGCGCTATTAACCAAAATGGGCGGTAACACCTCGCTGTAACCCTTGCGGCCGTGGAGGTCGAGCATGAAATTGATCAGCGCTCGCTCCAGCCGCGCCCCCATGCCTAGAAGGGTTACAAAGCGGCTTTGGGCAATCCGCACCGACCGTTCGGTTTCAAACAAACCAAGCCGTTCACCAATTTGCCAATGCTCCTCAAGGCCCGCTTCCTGGCGTGGATTTCCCCAGCGCTTGATCTCAATATTGCTGGCTTCATTTTTGCCATCTGGTGTTTGCGCTGATGGCAGGTTGGGCAGGGTTAGCAATTCATCCCTCACAGCCGCCTCGAGGAGCTTTTCCTCTTCCTCCAGGTGCGCCACCTGTTGTTTCAGCTTGTTGCCCTGATCCCGCATGGCTTGCAGCTCAGGGCTGCTGGGGGCAATGCCAGCTTTGATCTGCAAGCCCATCTCCTTGCCGATGCGATTGCCTTCGGCTTGGAGATTGCTGCGTTGCTCCTCAAGATCCCGCAGTTGCTTCGCCTTGGCTTGCAACTCGCTCAGATCAAGGCTTTTACCCCTGCGTTGCAGCTCACTTGCAATCAACTCCGGGTTGTCACGCAGCAGGCGCTGATCCAGCACGGGCCTATGGCAATTGCTTTGAGCCTACGGGCTGGGCTTAAGCCCTTATCAATCAGAGCACCTGCACCACTTCGCTCACTTCAGGAATCGCTTCCCGCAGCTTGCGTTCAATACCCATCTTGAGGGTCATGGTGCTGCTGGGGCAGGAACCACAAGCCCCCTGCAAACGCACCTTCACAATTGGTCCGTCGATTTCCACCACCTCCACATTGCCGCCGTCGGCCATCAAATAAGGACGCAGCTCATCAAGGGTGCGCTCCACATTCTCGAGGGTTAGGGCTTGAAGATCACTACTCATGGCTAAAGAAGGCATACATACACGAATCCTAGGTTCCTAAAGCAAACGGCGGCCCCATTTGGATGGGCCATCGAAAAACAGATGCGGTTTGCTTACTAGGATCTTGATATGACAGACGCCCCTGTTTCACGGATCCGCAATTTCTGCATCATTGCCCATATCGACCATGGCAAATCAACCCTGGCCGATCGGTTGCTGCAAGAAACCGGCACGGTGGCGGCCCGCGATATGCAGGCCCAATTCCTCGACAACATGGAACTGGAGCGGGAGCGGGGCATCACGATCAAGCTGCAGGCTGCGCGCATGGAATACACCGCAGCTGATGGTGATAACTACATCCTGAATCTGATTGATACCCCCGGCCATGTGGATTTTTCCTATGAAGTGAGCCGTAGCCTCCAAGCCTGTGAGGGTGCACTGCTGGTGGTGGATGCCAGCCAAGGGGTGGAGGCTCAAACCCTGGCAAATGTATATCTAGCCCTTGAAAATGATTTAGAAATAATTCCAGTGCTTAATAAGATTGATCTGCCGGGAGCCGATCCGGAAAGAATAGGTAGAGAGATTGAAGAGATCATTGGTTTAGATATTTCCAATGCCATCCACTGCTCAGCAAAAACTGGTATGGGTGTGCCGCAGATTTTGCAATCTATTGTTGACCGCGTGCCGGCCCCAGCGGATCGCGTGGAAGAGCCTTTGCGCGCATTGATATTCGACTCTTACTATGATCCATATAGGGGAGTTATTGTTTACTTTCGCGTTATCAGTGGGCGCCTAGCAAAAAAAGATAAAGTTTTACTTATGGCAAGTAAAAAAACCTATGAATTAGATGAAGTTGGGATAATGGCTCCCGATCAACGGCAGGTTCAAGAACTACATGCCGGTGAAGTGGGTTATTTTTCTGCCTCGATTAAAGCTGTTGCTGATGCCCGCGTTGGCGATACCATCACCCTTGCTTCAAATCCCGCCTCCGAACCGCTTCCGGGTTACACAGAAGCAAAACCGATGGTTTTTTGCGGTTTATTTCCCACCGATGCCGATCAATATCCCGACCTTAGGGAAGCATTAGACAAACTAAAACTATCGGATGCTGCTTTGAAATTCGAACCGGAAACCAGCAGCGCCATGGGTTTTGGTTTCCGTTGCGGTTTCCTTGGCTTGTTGCATATGGAAATTGTGCAGGAGCGGCTTGAACGGGAGTATGACCTTGATCTAATTGTTACGGCGCCTTCGGTTATCTATCAAGTAAATATGATTGATGGCTCAATCATGATGGTAGATAATCCCGCAACGCTGCCGGAGCCGCAGGCTAGGGCGTCTATTGCAGAGCCCTACGTAAAACTAGAAATCTATGCGCCAAATAGTTACAACGGTGCCCTCATGGAGCTATGCCAAGAACGCCGGGGTGCATTCATTGATATGAAATACATAACAACTGACCGTGTTGCGCTGCACTATGAAATGCCCTTGGCAGAAGTGGTAACTGATTTCTTTGATCAGATGAAAAGCAGAACAAAGGGTTATGCCTCAATGGAATATAGCTTGATTGGATACCGAGAGAATTTTTTGGTGCGGCTTGATGTGTTGATAAATGGCGAAAAGGCAGATCCTTTAACTACTATTATTCACCGCGACAAAGCCTATAATGTTGGCAAGGCGTTGGTGGAAAAGCTCAAGGAATTAATCCCACGCCAGCAGTTTAAGATCCCCCTTCAGGCATCAATTGGTAGTCGTATTGTTGCGAGTGAAAGTATTAGCGCAATTCGCAAAGATGTGCTTGCGAAATGTTATGGCGGTGATATTTCCCGCAAGAAAAAGCTATTGCAAAAGCAGGCTAAGGGTAAAAAACGGATGAAGGCGATGGGCAAGGTAGATGTTCCGCAGGAAGCATTTATGGCAGTGCTAAAGCTCAATCAGTAAACAACGAGTTCCAATAGCAAGTAGTGAGCAGTTTGTAGTGCAAGCTTTGCTCCTTCGGTGGAATGCTGGCCCTATCAGTTGGGGTTTCACATGTGGCGGGCAGGGGTGCACAACAGGCGCTGCAACGTTGCCAACGCTGGATTTGCTCTGCCTTTGGTGTTGATGTTGGGGCTGTTGTTATTGGGCAGTGGCCTGTCTTTGCAGGCGATGGCGCTGCAATCCAGGGCACGGGGCGCAAGGCTTTGGCAAGAGGGGCAATTAAACGACTGCTTCCTTACGGCAGCCATGCTTTTTGCCGCATTAGCCCGCCAAGGCGCCACACCAGCCGATCAAAAGCTGGCGGCCGGCATTTTCCATTTGCAGCAATGGCAGGGCTCCCCCAATGGCCCCGCTCAAATCAGCCTTCAACGGCTTGCAGCAACGGGCAAACCTATGCGCAGCAAAGTGTTTCAGCTAAACAGCAGCGGCGAGCTGAGGCCGGTTTCGCCCTAACTGAGCTGCTGATAAGCAGTGTTTTATTGGCGCTCTTTTGTGGCGCCGGCCTACAGGTGTTTGCTGCCGCCAACGGCCTTGCCCTGGAAGGGCGGAAGCAAATGGCGCTGCTGGCTTGGATGGATCGCCAATTGCAGCGGGATGAAGGGGTATTGAGGCGCCTTGCCCCTGCCAGCTCAATCGATTGCAGCGATAGCAGCCAGCTGGTGCAACTAAGAACTGAGCTGCTAGATCAATTGCAGCGGGCCGGCACGTTACCCCTCATTGATTCCTTATTGAGCACTCAGCCGAGGCAGCGGTTGGTGGAGGTGCAGGGTGATCGCTTGCTGGTGGCCCTAGAGGCTGCAGCGCCATTGCGCCAGCGGCGAGAGCGGCTTTACAGCCTGGAAGGCCTTGGGGTTTGCAAGTAATGAACCTCACTGAAATCCTGGTATCAGTTGCGATCAGCGCAGGTTTTGTGAGCCTTTGTTTGGTGGGAGCCCAAGGGCCATTAGCGCGCCAAGAACTTGAAAGTGCTAGCCGGGAACTATGGCTTGGCCTTGAACGGGCCCGCAACCAGGCGGAACAGCAAGGCAAACCCTGTGCATTGCAATTGGGGGGGCGGGGGTGGCAAGCACCAGCTCTGGGCGATTTAGCTAGTTGCGATCAGGCAGAGGTTGAATTATTTGATGTAAGCAAAAGCGAGCGCTTTCAGCTAAGTAATAATTTCAGCAGTCCCTTGGTTTTTACAGCTAATGGTTTGGTATTAGGAGGGGGCACTGCAATTTTGAAGCATTCTTCCAGTGGTTTGAGCCGTTGTTTAGTGATTAGTTTGCCATTGGGTATTACCCGTGTTGGTAATTACGCCAAGGGCAGCTGCCTGCCAGATGCGTAGTTTGATATGATTAGTTTGGGCTTAATTAATAGGCGCCATTGCAGCAGCCCCAGGGCTGGTTTTTCTTTGTTGGAATTGTTATTAGCTAGTGGCCTTGGTTTGGTTGTAGTTGTAATTGTGATGAATTCATTATTTGGTGAGGGTGCCTTAGGTGTTCGTTTAAGCCGTGGCATGCGTGAACGCCAGGCCCTTGGCCGCGCCAATGCATTGATTCGCGCTGATCTGGAGCGGGGTAACGCGGTTGCCATTGATCCTGAAGCTAGCGGTATGAATTTGTCTTGTGGATTGGCAGGCCGCAAAGCGGTTTTGCAGATCAGCAACCCCGATGGAAAGCTCACCACCTACAGCGTTGGTAAATCAAATGAGCCGATTTGGCGGGGTTGGGTGTTGATGCGTTGCGGCCGCGCCTTTCGCAGTGATGGCTCAATTAATGGTGCGGCAGCTTTTCAAAATCGTGTGGTAATTGATGGTTTAGATCCTGCCCCTGGTAGCTGGAGTGGCTGCGATTTACCCCAAGCAGTGGCAATTGGTGCAACGGCTTCCTTACCTTTGGCTGCATGTATGGAGCCCATAAGTGGCACCGTGCAATGGCAATTAAGGCAACGGTTTGATACTCAAACGCTTAAAGCTGATGCCAGTGCAGTGCTATCTGAGTAGCTTGCCCTCCCCCATTAGAAAAAATATCCATAAAAAACCACCAGGGATAAGTTTCCCTGGTGGTGAATTAGTTGAATTAAGCAGTATTTAGTAAAGAGCTTTTTGATTAGATTTCTGAATAGGAAATAGCGCCACTGCTAGATGCAACAGTTGCTTGGCATTTCTTGCCAGACGTAATTGATAGGGAGCCGCATTTCGCACCGCTAATGCTGGCGCTGCTTGTGGTGTAATTCACATCTGCAGTTGGTGCGCTTGCCCCATCGCCGCCATTGCAATTGCCGGAAATTGTGAGCCCGGTGTTAGTGGTGCCAGAGTTGGCCGATGGGTAGGGGCCTTCAGCAATAATTGCAGAGGAACACTCCCTGGCTAAACCAGCTAATTCAGCTATTTGGGTATTTAGCTTTGCCTTGTCTTTAACTCCCATGAACTGGGGCAGGGCTACGGCACTTAGTACACCTACAATCACAATTACCACCATTAATTCCACCAGGGTGAAACCCCCTTGCTGCCTATTAATAGCCGCTTTTTTGCGAACACTTTGCAAAGCATTAATCATTTTGATCGCCCGGTATATGCCGGGGGGAGCAACATTTTTAATGTGCCCCCATCAACGGCCCTGTTGCAGTGGTTCAGCTAGGTTTGGCTGATGATTCTCAGTCCCCTGCAGCATTTTTTGGCCTGGCGGCCCAGCAGTCTTTCTGCGCGCATGGCCCGGGTGGGTGTGTGGGTGCTGATTGTTTATGGCCTTGTGGCTTTGCTGGCTGGGCCAGCAATCCATTTAGGTGTGCTTCAGGATCCAAATATTGGCCTCGATAATCCCATTTATGCCCAGCCGAGTTGGGGCCATCTTTGCGGCACCGATCGCCTTGGCCGTGATGTGTGCAGCCGCACCTTGGCCGGCGCTGGTGTGGCGCTCCAGGTGGTTTTTAGTGCCCTATTAGTGGCATTAGCTATTGGGGTGCCCCTTGGCATGTTGAGTGGCTACCTCGGCGGCCTGGTGGATCGCTTGTTGGTGTTATTGATGGACACCCTCTACACACTGCCCGTTTTACTGCTTTCAGTGGTGTTGGCATTTTTACTTGGCAAGGGCCTGCCCAATGCCGCTGCTGCACTTTGTGTGGTTTACGTACCTCAATATTTCCGAGTAGTGCGCAATCAAACGGCATCTGTAAAAGCGGAATTATTTATCGATGCAGCCCAGAGCCTCGGGGCAGGGCCTTATTGGATCATGCGCCACTACCTATTGCGCAATGTGATCACATCAGTGCCCGTGGTGCTCACCCTTAATGCTGCCGATGCTGTTTTGGTTTTGGGGGGGCTTGGTTTCCTTGGCTTGGGATTGCCAGATTCAATTCCGGAATGGGGCGCAGACCTACAGCAAGCCCTCACGGCGCTGCCCACCGGCATCTGGTGGACAGCTCTCTATCCAGGTTTAGCGATGTTTGTGCTGGTGCTTGGTTTGTCTTTTCTTGGTGAGGGATTAGACGCATGGGTGAGCGGCCAGGCTTCTGGATCAAAAGCTGAGTAGATTTATTTGTATTAGATCTGGAAACTGCCATGGCAGTGTTCGTTTCGATGCTGCTGGTGGCCATAGCCACCCTCCTTTGGAACCTCGGACGTCGCAATGCCGATGAGGTGATGGGCGTGCTTGAGAAGATCCTTGCTGTTGTTTTGTTGGTTATCAGCCTTTGCGTGGGGGGCTTGCATCAATTGCTTTGTTTTGCGCTCCTAGCAGTTGCTTTAAAGCTGCCCAGGGCCCACCAAAACCAAGCACCCCAGCAAGTTGCAAGCAACAATGATATTTTCTTACCCTTTTAATTAATTATTAACAGCGCAATTTTAAGGTGCGCGGTATTTCTTCTTGGATTTCACCTTCCCCATTAAGGGCGGGATAGGGTTTATTTGTTTCCCTGCACCAGCGCGCCACCTGGGGATAGGCCCATTCAAAAAGAGTGTTTTTGTATAGCTCTGTTGATAGGCCTTCTCCATCCCTTGGGATCAACCCCGCTAGTTCCCTTTGCCGCAGGGCTTCAAATAGCAATATTGCCGCTGCAACGCTCACATTTAAAGACTGCACCATTCCCGCCATGGGAATGAATAGGGCTTGATCTACCCCTGCGGTGGCTGCCTCGCTGAGGCCCCATTTCTCAGCACCCAACAGAAAGGCCGTGGGACCGGTGAAATCGCATTGGCGATAGTCGATTGCTGTTACCCCTAAATGGGTGCCAAAAATACGAAAACCCTGTTGATGCAATTGATTGCAGGCGGTTTCGATCGAGTTGTGGTTTTGCAGGGGCACCCATTTTTGGCTGCCTTGGGCGGTGCTGTTAAAGGTGCGCACCCGCCCCTTAAGGCTCACCACATGGGCTTCAAGCACTCCCACAGCATCACAGCTACGCAGGATCGCCGAAAGGTTGTGGGGTTTCTCTACCCCTTCCAGCAGCACCGTGAGATTTGCCATGCGGCCGTTGAGCACTGTTTGTAATCGCTCAAAGCGTTTGGGCAAAAGGGGCATCGGCCAGCAGCTTGCGGTTGCTGCAGCGTATTCACCGGCGCCTTTAATGCAGTTTGCCAAGGCATAAAAATTTGGTTGCTGATCCCACCCCCATCGGTTTGCTACCCAGGTTGGTGGCGTGGCGGGTGCTGGAGGCAGTGGGTGATGGCGCCTATGCCGATCTAGCCCTTGATAGGGAATTCAAGCGCCAACCAATGCCTGCCCTTGATCGGGCAATGGCAACTGAGATCAGTTACGGCGCGATTCGGATGCGCCGCCGTTTGGATGGCTGGATCGATCGCTTTGGCAAGGTGCCTGCCCAGCGGCAGCCGCCCCGGTTGCGCTGGTTGCTGCATGTGGGTTTGCAGCAGCTATTAGCGATGGATCGCGTACCAGCATCAGCTGCGGTGAGTACGGCGGTGGAGCTAGCAAAAAAAGAACGGTTGGCTTCCCTAGCGCCTGTGGTGAATGGATTGCTGCGCAGTGCTGCCCGGGCGATTGCCGCTGGCGAACAATTACCCCTGCCTGAAGATCCCCAAGCCCGCTTAGCGCTTGAGCAATCCTGGCCTGATTGGTTAGTGCAGGAACTTTGGGGTTGCATCGGCGCGGAACGCACCCAAAACCTAGCCAAGGCAAGCAATCTCACCCCAAGCCTTGATTTAAGGGTAAATGCGTTGCGCAGCACTGTGGATGAGGTGTTGGCAGCCTTTGCCCAGGTGGGTGTGCTGGCTGCACCATTGCCGGATCAAGCTTTCGGCCTCACCCTGCTGCAACGCCCTGGCCCCCTCAATGAACTGCCTGGCTATCGGGAGGGCCTGTGGTGCGTTCAAGATCGCGCTGCTCAAACGATTGCGCCGCTTTTAGATCCCAAGCCAGGCCAAAGAGTGTTGGATGCCTGCGCTGCTCCAGGCGGTAAAACAACCCATCTCGCTGAATTGATGGCCGATAAAGGCGAAGTGTTAGCCATTGATCGCTCTGCTGTGCGTTTGGAGCGCTTGCGGGAAAATGCCCAGCGGCTTGGTTTGCGCTCTATTCGCACTGAAGTGGCGGATGCCGTTGCCCTTGATCAATTGGAGCAGCAGGGGCAGTTATTTGATCGCGTGTTGTTGGATGTGCCCTGCTCCGGCTTGGGTACCCTTGGCCGCCATGCCGATGCCCGCTGGAGTTTAAAAGCTGAAATGTTGGCGGAATTGGTTGAATTACAACGCCAAATGCTGCAGCAAGGCGCAAAACTCCTGGCACCAGGTGGCCGCTTGGTATATGCCACTTGCACCCTGCATCCGGCTGAAAACCAGGGGCAAATACAACAGTTTTTGCAGGGGCAGCCCCAGTGGCAATTGCTTGAAACCGAGCAAACTTTTTGGCCCGATGCCGAGCATGGTGGTGACGGCTTCTACGGGGCGCTACTCGGCTATCCCGGCGGTGGTGGCGGTGGATCGCCAACTGGAGCTGGTGGTGGAGCTAATGAAGGGGCTGGGGCAGCGGCTTCTGGGGGGGGCGCTGCTGAGGGCGGAGGCGCCATAAGCGGCGCATCGCTAGGCGCAGCTTCAGGGGCTGGGGCTCCGTAGTTGTAATCGCCCGGAGCGCCTTGGTTCTGTTGGGGTGCTGGTGCGGCTACCGCTTTGAAATTGCGATTGAGCACTGGTTTTGGCGGGAAGCGTTTAACGGGCATGTCTTTAACCACCGGCAGCATGAATTGGTTCCAGGCCCAGGCCGCCTGGCCGCTATCACTGCCGGTTTCACGGTTGTTGTCGTAGCCAAACCACACGCCTGTGGTGAGTTGGGGTATGGAGCCGATGAACCAAAGGTCGCGGGCACCCTCTGAGGTGCCTGTTTTACCGGCTACGGGGCGATCTGGTAGGGCCGCTGCAGCGCCTGTGCCGCCGCTAACCACCCGTTGCAACATCCATATCATTGAGTCGGCAGTGTCGCTGTCAACGGCCCTTCTGCCCCGGTCGCCATGGCTACTACGGGCCCAAAGGGGCCGGCCATCAAGGCCACTAATGCTCTCAAATGGAGTTGGTGCCACATAAACACCACGGTTGTTGATGGCTGCATAGGCGGCGGTCATATCGAGCACGGTTTGCTCGTAGGCACCGATTGCTAAGGGGTAATAGCGCCCAAGGGGTCGAGTAATACCAAGGGAGCGGGCGGTGTTGATCACTGCATCAAAACCCACCTTTTCCAGCAGCTGCACAGCCACGGTGTTTAAAGAATTTTGCAAGGCATCGGCCATCGACACTGCGCCGAGGTAGCGATCACCAAAGTTTTTGGGGCAGTAGCCGCTCCAGCAACGGGGAACATCAACAAAAATCTCTTCTGGTTTGATGCCAGCCGCAACAGCGGCGGTATATGGAAACAGCTTGAAGGTGGAGCCAGGGGAACGTAGGGCCTGGGTGGCGCGGTTGAATTGACTTTTTTGAAAATCACGGCCCCCCACCATGGCCCGCACTAAACCAGTGCCGGGTTCCATCGAAACCAAGGCCCCCTGGAGATCACCGTAGGTGTTTTTATCAATTACTTTTTGGGCAATTTTTTGCCAGTTGGAATTCAAGCTGGTGCGTATTGTTAAACCGCCTAGTTCCAGCTGTTCAGGAGTGAGCACCTTGGGTAATTCCTGGGCTACCCAACTTGTGAAATATGGAGCGGCACTATTCCAATGTTTTGGCAATGCTGGTTTCAATAACAGTGGCGAACCATCGGCCCTTAATTGTTGAGCCCTATCGATAAAACCCGCCTCTGCCATGCGTTTTAGCACGATTGAACGGCGCTCTAAAGCAAGTTCGGGATTAACAAGAGGCGAATAAACAGATGGCGCTGGAGGTAGCCCAGCAATTAAGGCAGCCTCCGGCAGGGTGAGCTGATTAGGGGATTTGGAGAAATAAACCCAAGCGGCATCCGCCACCCCATAGGCACTGGAGCCTAGATAAACATTATTTAGATATTGCTCAAGTATTTGTTGCTTGCTTAATTGGCGTTCGAGCTTAAAAGCTAATGCTGCTTCTTTTAATTTGCGCAGCAGGGTGCGATCTTGATTGAGAAAAACAACCCTGGCCAATTGTTGGGTGATGGTGCTGGCCCCCTGCTCCACCGACCGTTGGCTGATGTTTGTAATTACAGCCCGGCCAATGCCAAGGGCATCAACACCATTGTGTTGATAAAAACGGCGATCTTCCGCGGCGATAAATGCCTTTTGAATCAATAAAGGCATCTGGCCATTTGCCACTTTTTCGCGGGTGGCCGGACCTAATTTTTGTAGTACCTGGCCATCGGCAGACAACACGGTTACGGTGCCTGGTCTGTTGAAACTGGCGATGCGGCGTGCATCGGGTAATAACCCATCAAACCCCTGCACCACCAGGGCGCTGCCTGCGGCTGCCACCGCGCCTACCCCTGCAGCTAGAAGGGCGGCTCCAATTAGTTGCCTGCGCCGCTTATGGGCTTGGGCCATTGGTTTATCCCCCAAAACCGCTATGGCCCAATGCTATGGCTGTTACAAGCATCCCTATCACCAGAAAGGGTTGGGCGCTGGCTTGGTACTTAACATCGAAAAGTATTGGATCGCGCAGCAGCCAGATGTCTTGAAAAGTTATCTGGGGGATGATCAACAAAGTAAGTAGCACTGCGGCGAAATGCTGGCCTAGCAGCACCAGTGCTATCACCATCGCTATTTGAAAGAGATCGATCATGGTGGCGCTAATCCAGCTTGCCCTTTTCACGCCAAATACCACTGGCAGTGATTGCAGGCCAAGGGCTTTATCACCCTCCACACTTTTGAAATCGTTCACCACGGCAATGCCAAGGCCCGCCAGGGAATAGGCAAGGGTTAGGGCGGCAGTGGCCCAGCTCAACTTGCCAAAAAGTGCTTGGCCGGCCCACCAGGGCAGGGCGATGTAACTAGCACCAAGGGCATAGTTACCAAGCCAACCATTTTGTTTGAGCTTTAGGGGTGGGGCGGAATAGATGAAGCTCACAAATGAACCACCCAATGCAAGTAGCAACAGCACCGGTTTCTGGTGTTGGGCCCAAATGTCAAGGCCCCAGGCCACGGCTAATCCAGCTATCAGCAACACCCAGATCTGAAGTTTTACTTGCCACAGGGCAATGGCACCGGAGGGAATCGGCCTGTAGGGCTCATTGATGGCATCTATATCCCTGTCGTAGTAGTCGTTAATCGTTTGGGTGAAACCAGCCAGCAGGGGGCCGCTCATCAGCATGCAGGCCAGGGAGGCGGTGCTGTTTTGCCAAGTCCATTGGAAACCACCACTGGCGGCAGCACCACAAATAACGCCCCAGATCAAGGGAATCCAGGTAACAGGTTTCATCAGTTGCAGCCGCAACTTCCAGGGGTTTTGGCTGCCACTGGCCCCCTTCATGCCAAGTAGTTGCCTGGCTGCGCCGCCGCTAGCGACCTCTGAATTGGGGCTATTGCTCACTGGAGGGGCTTAAAGAGCGGCGATTTCATCTTCAAAAAACCAGCTCTGGCCGCCGCCATCCAATTGCACTTGAACGCCCACACCGCTTCCGTCGGTCATTTTGAAACCTGTAACGGAGCCGGTTGGATTGGTGAGCAATAACTTCACCAGATCAGCGGGAATGCGATCACGCACTCGGGTGATCGTTACTCGGGTGCCAACGGTGATGGCAGCGGAGGTGGCAGCCTGGGACATTAACGGCGCTGACTGGAATCCGGGGCAACCCTACCAGTGCCGAACCCCATCCCCCCATTCCGAGCTAGATCGTGGTTGCAAAACGGATCATTCCCTGCCTTGATATGGCCGCCGGACGGGTGGTGAAGGGGGTCAATTTTGTTGGTTTAAGGGATGCTGGCGATCCGGTGGAACTGGCTTGCCGCTACGACGCCGCCGGCGCTGATGAGTTGGTATTTCTCGATATTGCAGCTAGCCATCAAGGCCGCGGCACCCTGGTGGAATTGGTGCAGCGCACCGCGGAACAACTATTTATTCCGTTCACTGTTGGCGGTGGCATCAGTTCGGTGGAAGGGATCACGGAGCTGTTGCGGGCTGGGGCCGACAAGGTGAGTTTGAATTCAGCGGCGGTGGCTGATCCGGAATTAATTAGGGCCGGGGCGCGCCAATTCGGGGCGCAATGCATTGTTGTTGCCATCGATGGCCGCAAACGCATGGGTGGTGGTTGGGATGTGTATGTGAAAGGGGGGCGCCAAAATACTGGCCTCGATTTATTGGCCTGGGCAAAAGAAGCGGTGGCCTTGGGGGCTGGAGAGCTGTTGCTCACTTCTATGGATGGCGACGGCACCCAACAGGGCTACGACTTGGAACTCACAGCAGAGGTGGCCGCGGCTGTGCCTGTGCCGGTTATTGCCTCAGGGGGGGCAGGTTGTTTGGCCGATATTGAGGCGGTTTTAACCCAAACCGGTGCCTCTGCCGCATTGCTCGCCTCATTGCTGCACGATGGCGTTTTAACGGTGGCGCAGATCAAGGAGCACCTGCTGAGTTGCGGCTTGCCGCTGCGGCCCGTCGGCGCGGGGTAAACGTTAGTTAAAGTGGCCTCAAATGTTTCCTTAAATTTCGTTATGGCTGCCGCCGCAGGCAATTCCCATTGGCCTGCTGTTATTGGCCTAACCATGGTTGTTGCGGTGGTGGGTTTAGTTGCCTGGGCTTTGCAATTGATGCAGGCCGCCAACGACCGCCAGGAATTTTCCTTGATGTTGGCGGGTTGCATGGTGTGTTCAGCGGCGGTGGGCTTGGCATTGGTGATGGTGATAACGCTCACGGGGCCCCATGCACCTTTGGTTCGTGTTTTTCAGTGACTCACGCCAAGGCGGTGGGTGAACTATTTGAAGAGGTTGCCCCTCGCTACGACCAATTCAATGATTTGTTCAGTTTGGGTTTGCATAGGATTTGGAAACGCCAAGCACTGGCCTTAGTGAAGCCAAAACCTGGCGAACGTTGGCTTGATTTGTGTTGTGGAACCGGTGATGTTGCCCTAGTGCTGGCGGAGGCCTTGCGGCCTGGTGGTGAGGTGGTTGGCGTTGATCTAGCGGCAGCCCCCCTAGCGATTGCACGCCAGCGGGCTGCCATGTGCCCTTGGTTGCAGATCAGTTGGTATCAAGCAGATGTGCTGCAGCTAACCGAACAATTACCAATGCTTCAAACGGATTTTGATGGTGCGGTGATGGCCTACGGATTGCGCAATCTCGCTGATCCAGCCGCCGCCTTAAGGATGTTGCAGCGGTTGCTTGGCCCTAATGGCAGGGCGGTGCTGTTGGATTTCAACCCCAGTGTTGGATTGATTGGCAGCTTGCAAAAGTTTGCCCTAAGGCGAGTGGTGGTGCCGGTGGCGAGCGGGGTGGGATTAGCTGAGCAATATGCCTATCTAGAGGAGAGCATTGGCCGTTTTATTGATGGCAAGCAGCAGGAAGTGCTGGCCAAGGAGGCGGGCTTTTGCGGTGCTTATCACCGCACCTTGGCTGGCGGTTTGATGGGAGCGCTTGTGCTTCTGTAGCAAAGACAACTTTTAAACCGACCCTCAGGCGTTGCAAAAAAGCAGCACCCCTTGAGAATGATTCTCAAGGGGTTTGGCGCATAGCGCCTCCTGTTCTTTTTGTGTGTGAGAACCATGAACGCATTTCGCAAGCTATTGCTTGCTCCATTGGTAATGGGAGTGGTGTCGCCATTGGCGGGTCAAGCCCAAAGCCTAGATATGGGGTCGGTTAATCGCTATCAAGACCAGCAAGATATCGACCGGATGCGGGCGATAGAAGCGCAGATGGGTCAGGTAACAAGTGTTAGCCAGTTTTCTGATGTGCAACCCACTGATTGGGCCTATCAGGCACTGTCGAACTTGGTTACTAAGTATGGCTGCGTAGCTGGCTATCCAAACGGCACGTTTAAAGGCAAACAGGCGATGACCCGCTATGAGGCGGCGGCATTGCTGAATGCTTGCTTGGATCGTGTAACGGAGATGACAGAGCAGG
>Ga0247837_1003874_pt1 | contig 25180 bp, 12 predicted proteins | sample LaCtaG_2_FD_187115 | JGI IMG/M metagenome (GOLD analysis project Ga0247837, IMG submission 187115) | Freshwater microbial communities from meromictic Lake La Cruz, Castile-La Mancha, Spain - LaCruzMarch2015_14.5m | ecosystem: Environmental > Aquatic > Freshwater > Lake | place: Spain: Castile-La...
GGCTCTTCCGTTTTCGCTCGCCGCTACTAACGGAATCGATTTTTCTTTCTTTTCCACCAGGTACTTAGATGTTTCACTTCCCTGGGTTGGCCGCAATGCACCTATGTATTCAGTGCATGCTAATTCAGGAATCTTGGGCTCATCACCTGTTTGTCGGCTCCCCCAAGCTTTTCGCAGACTTCCACGCCTTTCGTCGCCTCTCAATACCAAGACATCCCCCGTACGCCCTTAGTAACTTGACCATCGGAATCTCAAACTCGAACCCAACCCTCACCCACCAGGCGTGAACCCAGCAAGCTTGCATCGAGGTCGCATCTGCGATCCGTTCGCACATCTAGTCGAGTCAGCATTGCTTTCACAACACCAACCCTCAGATTGCTTTTCGCCTATTATTCAATTGCGCTCGTTCGAACCAGCTTCAAAACTCGGGCCACTCACCACACCAACAAAGGAGCAGCAAGTAACCTAATTTACTTCACCGGTTTCAAACTTTCATTGCTGCACACATCACCAGTCACGGCTTTCGCCGCACCAATCGATGTGCACAATAAGATGCCATCTACCAATCCAACCTAATTGTCAAAGATCATTTTCCCGCATGCCAAACCCTTTCAGATTCGATTTGCGAGGGGTCACTATCGTATGGGCTGCTTCGACTGGCGTCAACTGCAATTCCCATTTTTTCTTTCGTGACCATTCCGCTGACCGTTTTTTTCGCCTGAGCGACTGTCCCGGTCAAGGGAGCGAGAATCATCCAGATTTCAGTCCTGGCCGCAAGGCCTTTTCTGAACTTATTCTGAATTGATTTTCGAGTGGAGGTGAAGGGACTTGAACCCATGACCCTCTGCTTGCAAAGCAGATGCTCTCCCAACTGAGCTACACCCCCGAAATCGCCGCTGCAATCGCTTGCAACGGCCTGTTCTCTTGTACTTTTTCTCAAGTGCGGACGCCTGGATTCGAACCAGGGACCTCGTCGTTATCAGCGACGCGCTCTAACCAACTGAGCTACGCCCGCATCAAATTCGGCGTCACGCAAGCGTACTCCAAATTTTGGACAAGAAATCCTATCGCATGAGTTTCTGCTGTCAACGCGTATTCGTAATATCTACCTCACGACCCGACGCTGGAGGACAACTTTATCGGTGGATTCTTGGAGTTTCTTAAGAACAAATCCCAAAATTCCTTTTCAAAAATCTCTGTCCCGCCTGCGACGGGAGTTTCCTGGAGTTGATCGTGCCATGCTCCTGGGACCACATTTAGCCCTAGAAACGGGGAATAAGCCTCTCTCGGGTTGTCGAATTTCGAGGCAATAACCGAGAGCTGGAAATAAAAACAGCCTGCGTGTATGCAGGCTGGCGTGTGTTTACCAAGAATCCGACTTGCAGGAATCCTACGAATCCGCCAAAGGCTTCTTCTTCTCCGTGATGACCTTGGACTCTGCAGCCATATCCGCATTCATTTCTGTGTATTCCTTCCACTCGTCAGGAACATTGTCTTCATGAAAAATCGCTTCCACTGGACACTCGGCGACGCAAGCTTCACAGTCGATGCACTCCTCAGGATGGATGTACAACATCTTTTCCCCTTCGTAAAAGCACTCGACTGGGCAAACGACGACACAATCTGTATATCGGCAGCCGACGCAGGGCTGAGTAACAACGTGGGCCATGGTCTAAAACCTTTCTTCCGGTCGCTAAATAATCGTAAAATTCGAAAAAACGAGGCCTAATCGGTCTCAAGGAGTGCTGCTTCGCGGCTGTGCACAACATCACCTATTGTGTTGTTCCGCACAGAAAACGCCACAGAAACACCCTACAAACCACCCAGTTCACCTGTATGGCATCGTAGATGTCGATGTTTGCAGTGTCAAGCAACCTTAATCTTCTTGCTGTCGGCTCTCGCTCTACCTAATATTGAAGGAATCCCAAAGCGCCGAAAAGACAACTCCGTGTTCCCCGGGATTATGCACTCCTGCGTTCCTGTCTATCAACACAGCTCTTGGTTACCCCAGACTCACCGTGACCCTTTCCAACCTCGATCGCGAACTTCTGCAAGCGTGCCTTGCTAAGGAAACCAATTCTTGGGAAGACTTGTGCGATCGCTTCCTAGGACTCATCGTGCACGTGGTTCATCATTCGGCAATCATGAGAAATGTTTCGCTGACCCAAGACCTTTGCGACGACCTGGTCGCTGATGTTTTCGTCGCGTGGATCGATAAGGATTTCGCAATCCTTCGCCGATTCCGAGGGCAAAGCTCACTCGCAACCTACCTCGCCGTCGTTTCTCGAAGAATCGTCGTGCGACGCATGTCCCAACTACGTCTTTTTGGAAACCAACCCTCCTTCGAAACGCTCCAGCAGGACCCCGTCGATCGAGAAGCAAATCGCTACGACCCAAACGATCTGGAGAACATCCAAAGCTCTCTGCAAAAGTTAACGACCTCCGAAGCAACAGCGATCCGCATGTTTCATCTGGAAGGTAAATCCTACAGCGATATCGGCTCTCACATCGGCTTAGCCGAAAACAGCGTCGGGCCCTTTCTCTCGCGCGCTCGCGAAAAAATGCAACGAACTAGCAAGTAGCCTCTGCCTCTCGATGGCTCGACCGCGTCCAGCATTCAAGTTTCAATAAAATCAAAATGGATTTCTGCGTGACCAGACGTGTCATGTGTCCGTACGAAACTACTCCCACCGAAGCGAATTTCAAAAGAACATTGGAAATGCAAGCGTTGATAGGAATGATTGAAGAGTTCTCGTTTTGAGACCGCACTGGCACTTAACCGCCCAACGTTTTGAAACGACTTGAACTTTTTTCATCCAATCATGCTGCACACTGCACGATTCTGTCCAACAAAAACGAACTCCAAACGAATAACTTGAGTCTATTCGTTGCGGAAACCAGTTTTTCGACAGATTTCCTAACTTTTGGAACGGTTTTCGTACATGGACCCTCCAATGTAGGACGCGGTCTTATGCGTTTTTTGACCCAACAGATTGCTAGCCAAATCAAGGAAGAATTCAAATGTTAGTATTGAGCCGCAAAGAAGGCGAACGAATTGTCATCGGAGACAACATCACGCTGGTTATTTCCAAGGTCTCGGGAAACCGTGTCACCATCGGAATCGAAGCTCCAAGGGATGTCAAAGTTATCCGTGGCGAACTGCAAGAAGGACTTTCGCTCGAGCCAATCACCACCTTGCCATCGGATGGCAAGCCCGTCCGGACCACTTTGAGAGACTTCGCTTCGAGTGTGTTACCCATGCAGCGTCAAGTAGGCTAGATTCGACCGACTTTCGAGGATGTTTAGCCTTTCGCATAACATCACATGGATGTCCGTGGGATAATGGTCTGCTGGTTTTCATGAAGTGGGTGGCGCCTTGAGTCCGACGGAACCCAGCCCCTGAACGGTTTTCTGTCTTTCGTCGCAGCGATCGAGCGGGTACAGTGCATCGACCCCTTCGAATCAGAAAGCCAACTATGAAAGTCCGCCCACTGGTCTCGCTTTACCGCTTCATGGCGAAATCGCTGCGATCAATTTCTATGTCCACGGGGTCTACCACACACCGGTTCCAATTGAGAACACAATTCAGGTTGCGGCGCCTGGTTCTTGAACGACTTTCGGAGCGTCTGCCCTTCACGGCCGAAGGCCAGGCCTTTTCCCTCAGCCAACCTTTCGACATCTCGGCGATTGGCGGCGCGGTTTCTGGATCCATCCTCTGGGGTGACGGCACTTCGTCGGTTGCAACCCTAGGAGCGCAACCGTCGACTGGTCCTCTTACTGTGCGGTTTGATTACTCTCTTGATTCCCTAGGGTTTTTCGCAGCCCAAGAACGTCGTACTCTCCTTCAGCAAACCGCTAACTCGGTCGTCAAGAAATTCTCAGACCAACTGCTCGCGATTACCCCTAGCGGATCCAGCACCTGGACGGCACGCTTCCGGAATCCTTCCTCAGGAGCACAGGAGAATCGAGACAATCTTGCGATCGCAGCTAATGAAATCCTTGTTTTCGTGGGTGGACGGCCGCTCAGCGCCAATGAATTAGGACGAGGCGAGCGAGGCGGCTTCCAAGTCTCCTCACCTAATCCAACCTTCATCAACACGGTCCAAGCGCGTGGCCAAACCGGAGCTCTCGCAACGCCTGCGACCGACTTTGGCCCCTGGGGTGGCTCGATCGCCTTCGCATCGACCGCAAACTGGCATTTTGGTGCGACCACGGAAGGCCTGGATCCCAACGAGTTCGATTTTGTTGGCGTTGCGTCGCACGAACTCTTTCACGTTCTTGGGTTCGGCCTAAGTGCCAGCTGGAATGCAAAGGTTGCCGGCGGATTCACAGGCCAAAACGCAACCGCGGTCTACGGCCAATCGCCAGTTCCTCTTGCGGATACCGCTCACTGGCAACAAAACATTACCAGCAACGGCCAAAAGGTTTCCATGTCTCCAGAAACAACAGGAGGCGTTCGTAAACTTCCAACGCGACTCGATTTAGCCGGGCTCCAAGACATCGGCTGGCAATTGATCAACCCAAGTGTCCAAGTGACAGGGTCCCATACCTATGGCGATAACGGAACCTACAACGCTTCCGTCGTTCTGAACGGCTCGACCCTGGGTACCGTCACCTATCCATGGAACGTGTCCATCACCAACGCAGCCCCCGTCCTTGCCGCGAAAACAACTCAATCGGCTACCGTGGGGAGAATAGTGAGTTTTCCGCGAATTGGAGAATTCACCGACGCAGGTTTTGGAGCCGCTCAAGCTACCCCTCCTCGAACCGAGACGTTTTCGTACACAATCAACTGGGGCGACGGAACACCCGATTCAACCGGCGCCGCCACCATCGAATCTTTAGGCTCGGCTGGCGTTAGCACCCGAGGTTTTTTCAATGGAAGCCATTTGTATGCACGCGAAGGAACGTTCCGAGCGATCATGACCGTTGTCGATGACGACGGCGGCAGCGCACAGCAGCAATTCGATATCGTCGTAGGGCCTCCTCCCCAGATTCTTCTTGCGATCGACCGCAATTCCATCAGTGAAGCGGCCGGATTGAACGCCGGTTCGCTCACGATTCGAAGAATTGGATTCGACACCTCGGTTGCATCCACGGTTTCGCTGGTCAGCAGCGATTCTTCCGAACTAAAACTTCCAGCTCAAATCACCATTCCTATCGGCCAAACAAGTATCTCAGTACCCGTGGAAGCAGTCGACGATTCCATCCTAGATGGGACCGTTCGAGTTCTGATTTCAGCGAATATTGGAGCCCTCAACAGCAATACGATTTCCGTAGATGTTCTCGATGCAGAACAGCTCACCATAACGCTAGATCGAAGCACGATTGTCGAAAACGCTGGGGCGGGCGCTTCCGTTTTGACCATTCGACGGTCCAACTCGGATACGTCGCAAGCGTTGACGGTCCGACTAACAGGCAGCGACCCAACAGAGGCGAGTGTCCCAAGCGAGATTACGATCTTAGCTGGAGCTTCCACTGCAACAGTAGGAATCACTGCAGTCGATGATGCACTATTCGACGGAACGCAAACGGTTGTCTTCACCGCCTCCGCTGGGGGCTATGCCGACTGCAGAACAACCCTCAGTGTGTTCGACTTTCAACCCGTCTCTTTAGTTCTACAATCCAGCTTATTGATCGAAGAGGATCCCACCAAGCGAACCACCCAAGTCGAACTCTCGATTCGTTCGCCAGCACCCACTGGGGGGATAACGTTGCAACTGAGCAGTAACGCATCGACGCAACTTTTGATGCCGCCAACCGTTTTTATTCCTGCTGGCCAAAGGTCAACACCCTTTTCGGTCACCGTAGTTGATGATTTCGTGCCTCAAGGAAATCGAAATGTTCGGATCTCTGCGAGCGGGCCTGGTATGACTGCCGCATCCGTTGATCTGGCTATTTCGGACAATGATCCTGCATTTTGGACCAATCCAAACAACCCCTTCGACGTCAATAATCAAAGCGGAATCGACCCCTTGGACGTTCTTATCCTGATTAACCAAATCAATACGACGGGAACGAGATTACTGGATCCGTCGAAGGACCGCGAGCTAGGATTCATTGACCCCAATCGCGACGGACGAGTCGATCCACTGGATGTGCTTGCAGTAATCAACGAGATCAATCGCGCTCGCTAGTCAACCAATTCACGAAGCACTCTGAGGTTGATGGCGTCCCAGTCTTCGCCTTCGTCATTTTGCTCTTTTTCAGTCTCGAGATACATCGGTAACTTTTTCAGAAGCTTGTGGTTCAAGACTCTTCGAAAGCCATCTAGACCAATAGTTCCAAGACCAATGTGCTCGTGACGATCCACTCGCGAGCCACATCCTTTCTTGCTGTCATTCAAATGAATGGCTCGAACTGCCTCCAACACGCCCAGCTTCGACGCTTCCTTTTCCCAAGCCTTAAACCCATCCTCCACCGACATGTCGTACCCTGCTGCATGAGCGTGGCAAGTGTCGAAACAAACCCCGACTTTTCGATCGCCCCCAGCGCGTCCCAACAACCAGCTCAACTGCTCCATGTTCCAACCGAGGTTGGAACCTTGCCCCGCCGTGTTTTCTAGAAGCAACCAAGCGTTTTTAGGAGAAACGCGCTCGTGGATTATCTCGATCGCTTTTGCAATGCGTTCCAGTCCCAATTCGGGCGTCGATTCCACATAGGCACCAGGGTGCATCACGACACCATCTAACCCAAGCTGCTCCGCTCGCTGCCATTCCACAACCATGGATTCAATCGATTTGTTCCAAAGTTCTTCCTTCGGCGACGCCAAGTTAATCAGATAGGACGCATGCGATAACGGCCGTTGGACGCCGGTTCGTTGCAGCGACTGCTGAAATTTTAAGGAGTCTTCCTCGGTAATTGGTTTTGCAGCCCATTGGTTATTGTTCTTGGTAAAGAGCTGGACAACGTCCATTCCATACTCGGCCGCAGAGTCGACGGCCTTGAAATAGCCTCCTGCGATACTCATGTGCGCACCCAACTTCACCATCGCGATCCATGCTCCTGGACAAATGAACTATAAGCAATTCCATCGAGATTCAACTCAGGTTCCCTCCGACGCCCCCAACTTTGCTCAATCATAGTGGGAGCCATGGAGTGCCTGGCTAGAATCTACCCGCGAATCGCAAATCAGCAACGCAGCTTTGCCCTTCGATTGTACTTCCCCACAATAAAGATCGTTGCACAGCTCAAGACTAAAGAGAGGGAGGCGGGCTCCGGAACCGCACTGATCGAGACGAAGTTATTGATGAATGCCGCTTGATTTCCGATGTAGTTGATGCCGCTAAAAGTACCGTTGTTCGCAACGAATGCGTTGGTACCCAACAGCAGCAAATCTTGCTTCTGGGTTGTTGTATTGAAGTACTCTACGAACATCGGAGCACCCGAGTCCCCACCCACGAAGCGAGATTCGTATTCCACCCAGTTGGCGTTAGAACTGGGGTCGTAATCCATGATCAAAGAGTCGTTGTCCGTATTCGAAAGAAATGGCACATTTTCACTGTATCCCGTGATTCGGTTTCGCCCAAAAGCTTGCGACTGCTGAGGGATATGCGATGTCGGCGAAAGCCCGACCAAATATGCATTCGCCCCCTGAAAAATCCCAGCATTCCCAACCGAGAAGGCGCTGCCAACTGGGGGAGCCCCCGATAGCAATGTATTGGAAAAAGAGAACGAACGAATCGAGTTCGGCACATTCGAGTCCAACACGCCAATCCACAGATCCGTCGATCCAATCTTTTGATTGGCTGCCGTCACGGTTCTTTGCACTGGAGTGCCATTAGGATCATTCGACGCATAAAAACTGACCACCGAACCTGTTGCGGGCCTTGCATGGAATGCTGAAACAACAACATTCGGAGCAATGAGCGTAGCCCATTGGCCATTCGTTCGGCCAATTCCGCTCAGGTCGAATTGCGACGCGATAAAACTGTTGCTATTCGTAAATCGATCATTGGTCGGCGCCGTGTACCCATCGATTGTGATCGCAGCCTGAATTGATCCCAACCCAGCCCAGCAAACAAAAAGAACCAAAATCAATGTTCTAGCCATCCCCATGCCCCCTTACATTCAACCATTCCTGCAATCCGATGGATTCCATGCTACTTCAAGCTCCTGTCGATTTAAACTCGCAATCGACAAACAAGAAGCCTGGACCGACCCAAAGCTTGATCCAGCCTCTACGGACCGACCTTTGCTTGAACTGGGATTTTTTCCTCTGCATATCGCCAGTTTTTAATGTACCAAAGCAAATCAGCCATGTCCTGCGGGGAAATCTGAGCTTCCATACCGTCGGGCATGAGAGAGGCCCCCGAACTCTTGAACTCCTCAATCTCCGATCGCTCCAAGGTAGTCGAGCCGTTTTGCCCGTACAACGTCAGGGTTTGGGAGTTCGCGTCCTTGAGCAAACCTTCAATCACTTTGCCGTCGTCTGTTCTGGCCATGTATCGAAAATAACTTGCATCAATCGAACGATTTGGATCTAGGACAGAAATCAACAACTTCTCGAAGGTTTGGTCCCTCGAATCGGATATGTCCGGGCCGATTGCTGTCCCGACAGAGTTCACGCGATGGCATGCAGCACAATTCTTTCCGAACACCATCTTGCCACGACTTCCGCTTTCATCGGCTCGAATCGCTCGTAAGGAGTCGGCATATTCTTCAACCACCTTCTGACGGTTCGTTTGCAGGGAGGATTCAAGAACCGAAGCGAATCGAGTCGCCAACGACGGGTCCGAGATCGTCCGCAAACTCTGTACCTGCGACGCATCCAACAACCGAATCGAAAATGTCCCTGCTTCCAATCTCTCTAAAAAATGCAGCATCCGGTTAGCGTTGCTTCGAATCGCTTGAAACATCTCGGAACGCAGCTCGGGAAGTGCTGAACCGAAATGATCCAAGAGCCAATCCGAGAATTCCATGGTGTTGTGAGCAGAACAGACTCTTATAGCCATTTTCGAAAGCGAAACGTCTTGGCTGTTGAGCAAATCCAGGGAAAGCTTCTCTGCGGCCTCTGAGTTTATCGAAGCAAGCATTCGGACTGCAGCCTGTTGATTGACCGGATCTGAATCTTGTTGGGCCGCTAACAAAATGATCTTTTCGATTTCCGACTCAGCAGCCGTTGCTAACTTGCCACTCCCGAAAAAACCTTCCATTATGGCGAAATACAACCTGCGAACCTGAACGTTCGCCGGAACACGCAAACCTTCTTCACAAAGAGCCAACCAGCCTTGATTCGACGATTCACTGGTTTGGGTTGCCACTCGGCCGGCTAATCGCACCACCGCTTCACGCGACCCCACCCCCAAGAACGCATCCGGCGAACCAGCCATCGCCAATCGATACTGTTCCAACAAACATTCCAATTCCTTTCGATTGGCTGCGGCAGCGGCCATCCAAAGTTGAAGATCATCACCATGCCTCATGAGAGCCTTGGCTGACGCCTTGGCAACAGAAACGCTGACATCCATCGAATCGTTCAAGTCAGAATCCGCTCGTTGGCGAGCAAAAAACCACATCGCCGAGCGTAATTCTTCCCGGCTCGATGCCAAATCATCGATGGTTTGGATCACGGCCGAATCCCATCGCCGGCCCCATGCTTTCGAGGACTCTCGCAAAGCATGCCATCCAATTTCACGACGCTCCGCATTTTCCGAGCCCAACAAGCCAGACACCAGATCTTCATCCAAAGCATCGACTGCCCCCAATAGAAAAGCAGCCGTCGCAACAGCACCATTGGATGTCGTAGAGCCCGCATCCACGACTATGTCACGAACTGACTTCAATAAGGAAGTGTCTTGAATACCGGACATTCGCTCCAAAAACATCCTCGCCCCAATCGATCGATTCCAGGAATCAGAATGACGGATCCAGCCAGTTATATCTGGAGAGCCAGTTATATCTGGAGAGTTGGATAGGGAATGTCTTGAAATGGAATCTGTCTTGCTCTTATCGCTACGAACAACTCGATAGATACGGCCGTGTTGATCACCATAACGTTGATCTGGACGTTCTTTCAATTCCTTGGGAACCCAATCGGGATGTTCGATCACAGCTCGATACATGTCGACAATGTAGATCTCGCCTCCAGGCCCTTCCATGATATCCACGGGGCGAAACCACGGATCATGACTTGCAATCCACTCTTTTGTCGACGGCTGATCCACCACCAAGGATCGACCTTGAATCCGTCCAACGGAGCGTCGCTGGACTAGGCCCCCAGTTGGTTCACATGTCAGCACGGTTGCAAAGGGCGACGTCCCTGACTCGCCCGCATCGAACAGATGACTATGCGTCATCGTCACTCCACACGCCGCAGTAAACTGCCCAGCATGAAGATTCGATGTTGTCCATGCATTCACTAGCGGATAGACCTGCGATGCCGCCTCCCCAGGCGATACTTCGTGAATAGGGCTCGCAAGGCCCGCCAGTGGACTCAAACCAATATCCCTTCTTTCACTCAAGATTTCAAAACAAGGCTGCCTGTTGGAACATCCATAGCGATGCCCCATTCGATCTAACGAATGACCGAATTGCGATGGACCAGCGATGCACTCTATTCGGCCGGTCACCATATGAATGCGAAGATCTGCCCCCATGAGATCAACCGATTCCGACGTAGGTTGCCCGAAAGGAATCTTGGAGGTGATCTTCCCGCCGCGTAAACCACTTGCAATGTACATCCAACCGTCCGATGCGATCATCGGATGATTGGCTCGAAGTTGAGGATTCTCCGCAGCAAAACCCTCCAACCAAACTTCTTGTTCATCGGCATGCCCATCGCCATCGCGATCACGCAACATCAACAGCTTCCCTTGAACGGTTACAAGAGCCCCATCCTGCCAAGGTTGAACCCCGGTCGCGAACAGCAATCGATCGGCAAAAACTTCCGAAGACTCAAAAAAGCCGTCGCGATCTTGATCCTCCAACACGACGATCCTACTTCTGGGCTCTTGATCAGCAGACGGATAATCTCGCATCTCCACAACCCAAAGGCGGCCTTTTTCATCGATCTGCATCGAAACGGGATCTACAATATTGGGCTCGGATGCAACGAGTTCCACCCGAAACCCATTTTGCGTTTCAAACCAGTTTAAGCTCTCGCTTGGGCTAACGGGCGAAAGGGGGAAATCGGGCGATGCCTTGGCGGACGTTTTCACCTCAGGGGCTCGTCGTCGATGCAGCTCCTGCACGACTCGGTTAAGCCCCTCTACCATCTTGGGCTCAGCTTGCTCCTCAAGGCAGCTCGAACGGCAACGCCAAGTGGTATACCCACCCAACTGAAACATCTCCGGAGGGGGAATGTATCCCATGTAACCATTCGCCAATCCGACATTCATGGTCAAATCAAAGGGGCTTTGCTGCCGAATTTTCAGCCCCGATTCGTTGTAGGTCTCGCAAGGATTCGCCGTGATAACGAACTCGTTTAGCCGAAATGCCTGAAGCATCAATTTTCGAGTTGGAGACAACTTACTGAGCATCACCGTTTCTCTTGCGTAATTCTCCTCCAGACTCTTTGGCAAGCGATCGGGAAAGTGAGTGTCTATGTAACGTTGCGCAGCCGAGACCTCTGCTTCCGTTGGCATACGCACCGCGACTTCAATCGATTGCAGTTCGGCATCAAGCTCAATCTGAGAAGAATACTGAACGGCCGGAATCGCCGCCAAAATTTGCTCTGAAACATACGTTCCTACATCCACGTGCGTAAACGGAACACTCGGTCTGCTAAAGTCAATGCAATTCGCATTCCCGCTCGTCGAGTTTGACATGATGCCCACAAACGCTAAAAGATCATCGGAGCCCAGATCGTTAGGACGAAGCGCTTTTGCCAATCGATCCCCCACAATCCCGAAATAGTCCGCCGACAGATTCGGAGCCCCTGCATAGTGAGTGCAAAACGTGGCAAGGACAGAAATGGGTCGACCATCCCTATCCTGAATGGAGAGAATCGGAACCAAGGTATCTACCGGGCCTACCGGAGCCAATTTGTTCGGATTGTCGTAACCTGGATTCATACTAACGATGTCTCCGGTATGACCAGTGAAAAGCGGCGATGCAGCCGTACCAGACTTCATCATCCAATCGCGGCAATGGATGTAGCGATCGCAGACAACCGAAGTCACCCCCCACTGCGCTGGCCGAAGCCGCGATTGAGCTTCCTGAACCGAATCCGCAATCCAAATCGGTAACTTAGCAGCGTAGTCTGCTTGAATCGGAGTCCCATGCACGCCAAAAACAGACACCGCAGAATGAGCATGCGTCGCTGCAATCATAACATGACTAGGCGGAATTCCAGTCCGCTCGAAAATCAACTGCTTTGCTTTGTCGACCAGATCCAATGGCATCATGCAACTGTCGACAATGCAAATCGCAACTTGGTTCTTGCCATCGCTCAACACAAGACTCTTGGCATGAAGAGAATCCGTAACGCGATCCAATTGCCGACCCGCAATACCACCATCCGACCAAACCGGGAATGTTTTGGGGTCGATGTTTTTCGCATAGACACCAGCTTGCAAGGATCCAGCCCTTGCAGAAGCGACTCCATAGCCACCCACCCCCGAAGCAAACACAACGAAGGCGACACCAACGAGTGCTGAAAAAACCCCTCCAACCTTTTTTAGTACAACCACTCGAATGACTCCCCTAACGACCCTACTCGTGCCAAACTTTTAGTTCAAAAACCACTTGCCAATCCTGACCGCGATCGTAACGACCGACAATTCACGTCCTGCAAAAGCTCCTCCATCATCCACCCATACCCACTCCATGTTACCTTGTTTCGAATCGATGCTCCGGGCTAAATTGCTAGCATTCGAAGAAAAAAAATTGTTGAAATTGAATGGAAAGTAGTTACCTTTCGTGCTTGTTTGCTATACTCGCCGCCTGGATAAGACCAAAGGTGGATCGCCGAATGGTTGGGCAATGAATGTGAACTTGTCCTTGGTTTTCCGCCGCAAATGAATTGCACATAAGGGTTAAATCGAATGACTCGTATTCCCATCAGCCAAGCAGACGAACAAGCGCGACTCATGAAGGATCGGCTGGATCTAAGTACCGCCGAAATCGGTTTGCAAGTACGCACAACCAACTGCCTAGAAGAAAAAGGAATCTTCACCGTTCGGGATCTTCTTCAAAGCACTCCAGATACACTTCTCAGTATCGCTAACTTTGGAGAGAAGACGCTCGAAGAAGTTTATCTTGCATTGGAAAAAATAGGATACAACCGCCCCTGGCGGAAGCCAAGGTAAGCTTTCGCTTTCCGATCAAATCCTAAACCATCAACCAAGACGCTCCACGAATCTTGTGGAGCGAGTTCTGGGATTTATTAACATGCAACGCCAAACCGGGTTTCGCGTACTCATTTCAACTCTGGCCTTCCTGGGCATCTTCTTAGTTTATTGCTCCCAGACGAAGACAACCAATGGCACTGCCCCTATCGAATCTGCCCCTGCCGATTCCATCGAATCCAGTATCGACGCGATCATTCTGGAACAAGCCAAGGCATGGAACCAAGGGGATATCGTTCGATTTATGTCTGCCTACTGGAAAGACGATCGATTGTCCTTTAGTTCCGGGGGTGAAACCCATCGCGGCTGGCAAGTGACACTCGACCGCTATCGGTCACGCTATCCTGACCAAAAGACCATGGGAAAGCTGACTTTTTCCAACCTGGAAACGCAACTTCTCGGAACCGACAACGCGATGACACTAGGGCAGTGGCAACTGGCTCGCGACAAGCCAGTTGGTGGAAATTTCACTTTGGTATGGAAGAAGCTCGATGGAAGCTGGGTGATCATTCACGATCACAGCTCCTCTCTTGAAACCAAAAAATAGCAGCTCCCAGGCGAATAGGTTCGGTGACTAGATCTCCAAAATTACTTTTGTCGGAGCCCACCGTACGCTCGCACAAGTGCCCAAAGCTTGGAAAGTGTGGAGGATTCGGTACCCTGGGCCGCTACACCATTTTCCTGATCCACAGCGGTGTTTGATTCCCCCGAACGATTGAATGAAACCTTTGCATCGGTTCGATTCGTGTCGAATGCGGTGTACGAGCTATCGGCATTCAGTTCCACTAGGTCGTTAAACGTAACCTTGCTCCAATCGATCTTCTCAATTGGTGGTAACGTGATGTACTGATTCGGATTCATATACTCCGGTGCAGCAACCTGAATCGGCTGACTCGTATTGAGCTCCGATGCAAGCGATTCCAGGTCTCGAACGGTTTGTCCAATCTCAGCGTCGCCTCGCACGGTATCACTCGATGGCGATTCCTGAGTCGTTCCCGAACCATCCAAACGATTCACTTCTGCCAGAGGTGCAGTGGGATTCTCGTTTACAGCGATCGAGTTGAACAGAGCACCGACCGATTCGCTCGTATCAGCGAACGCAAGCATTTCAACGTCGACCAAGCGATCTACACCATCTGGAGAACCTTCACGCAAATCGGTGACAACAAGCTGCCCATCCGCATTGCGATCAAATCGGTAATCGCTCATGTTGCCTGAGAACTTCGCAACGTCGGTTCCATCTCCACCGTCAAGCTGATCATCACCTTCACCGCCAACCAAGAGGTCGTTCCCAGCTCCACCTGCCAACTGATCGTTGCCAGCATTCCCCACCAGAAGATTATCTTGCTTATCGCCGATCAAGGTATCATCGAACGAAGAACCAACGACACCTTCGACACTGCGAATTGTATCGCCTTCGGCGTCCCCGCCTTTACCTTGCTGTGCTTCAAGGTCTACAACGACAGCCTCTTTCGACTCATTATACAAAACGACATCCTGCTCGCCCTCACCACCATCGATGGAATCGGCACCAGATCCACCAAGGATGACATCGTCGCCGGCACCCGCATCGATCGAGTCGTTACCGGCACCTGCGTCGATTACATTGTTACCTCGACCGGCGTCGATCTTATCATCGCCGCGTCCAGTATCGATCGAATCGTCGCCTGTACCACCGATAACGGTATCATTTGCACTGGTTCCTACCAGCTTGCTGGCCGAATCGGTTCCCTCGATCGTTCGCGAATTCGCCGAGATCGCAATCTCGATTTCGCGAGTCGCGATACCACCGCGGCCATCGGATACTTCTACGGTTACCTTCTCGATTGGTCTATCCGCATAGCTAAAGCTGGCTTGATCGGTGATTCGTAGTTCATCGCCAACGACGACGAACGACTTGGCATTGTCTCCAACCACTCGGAAGCTCAAGTTCTTATCATCGATGTCGCCTGCTGAAAGCTTGGCAACGACTTCACCTGGCTGAGCGTTCTCGACGATTGTCGTATTGTCGACTTGAATATCAAATGGGTTGTCGTTGATATCAGCAATGTCGACACTAAACACCTTCGTTACAACCACAGCTTCACCCTTGCTGGCTTCGGTTGTCGTGGCTTCAATGGTCAAGTTCACTTGACCATTGAAGTCCTTCGGTGCGTTGATCGAAACATTCCCAAGGTCCGATTGAGCCACGCTCCATGAACCATCCGCGTTGCGTGTGCCGGCCGAAAGCGTGAAGCCTTCGGGTACACCCTTGATCTCTACCTTCATGGTTTCGCTGCCATCGATATCGCTCAGGCTAGCTGCCAGATCCAGCTTGATCGCTTGATCTTCAAGCCCCACAACGTTACCAACGGTTACGTTGGCTGCGTCGGCGACTGCGTTGACGTTAACACTGAAGTCCTTCGATACGACTGCGGTTTCGCCATTGCTTGATTCGGTTGTCGTAGCTTCGAGGGTCAAGTTCACTTGGCCGTTGAAGTCCTTCGGTGCGTTGATCGAAACATTCCCAAGGTCCGATTGAGCCACGCTCCATGAACCATCCGCGTTGCGTGTGCCGGCCGAAAGCGTGAAGCCTTCGGGTACACCCTTGATCGCTACCTTCATGGTTTCGCTGCCATCGATATCGCTCAGGCTAGCTGCCAGATCCAGCTTGATCGCTTGATCTTCAAGCCCCAGAACGTTACCAACGGTTACGTTGGCTGCGTCGGCGACCGCCCCTACGTTGACTTCAATCGTCGCGGTGGATGTCAATCCGCCGGCATCGGTGACTGTGTAGCTGAACTTGGCTGGGCCGGAGTAGTTCGCGTCCGCCTTGAATTCGATTTGTCCGTTGTCAAGCAACTTCACGGTGCCATTCTCGGCACCCGAGACGCCTACGATACGAAGCTTGTCGCCGTCAAGGTCGGTGTCGTTGCCAAGCAACTGGTTGGCGTTCAAATTCAACGTTCCATCTTCGGTCACGGCGAACGAATCGCTTACCGCCGTGTTGGCTTCATTGACGTTATCGACTTCGATCTGGACATTGCGTGTCCAAACATCGCTGCCGGTCGTACCGGTGATCTTCAAATCAAGATTCGACGCTTGCTCGTAGTTGAGCGAAACGCCGTCCTTCAACTTGAGCAATCCGTCTTTGACTTCGAAGCGATCGTCGCTGACGGTTACGTTAGTGTTGCTATCGATAGTCGCGAGCTTGCCTACGACTGCTCCCGGTACGTTTTCAGCGATGTGTGCATCCGTTGGACGCGGTGCATCGCTGGTGTTGAAGCTCATGGTACCAGACCAGTACATGCCTTCTTGGCCGCGAATCTCGTCGCCGCCACGATGGTACTTGGTGCTTGGTCCTTCGGCTTCGAATCGCTTGCCGTTGACTTCGATGGCGTCCACGTACATGTTGCGATCAGTTGCGGCTTTGCCTTCATAAGCGTCGTTGGTGAAGCGAACCGAAACGTTGCTCAATTGTTGGCCCGGAGCGACGTCAAGTTTCAGTTCATGGAAGCCGCTTGCTCCCTGAGCTGTCATGCGATCAATGGTTGCCCAGTCGACGACTCCGGTCGAGATCTTCTGGCCGTTGGCCCAGACTTCGTAGCGTGGTGGTTCAGCTCGTTGGCCAGCGTTGTTCCCCATTTCGCCACCCAATCGCACTGTCAATTGGTTAGGCTCAGCGGTTGTAGAAGCAAGTTGAACCGGTTCGACTGTCTTGGCTACGGTATCGATAGGAAGCCACGAATCTGCGAAGGCTAGGGTCTCGGTGTTGACCACACGGTCGATTCCATCTGGAGCACCTGGTCGCATGTCCTTGACAGTGATGGACCCATCGGCATTGCGAGTTACTTCGTAGTCGGTTGCATTGCCACCGAAGTGAGCGCGGTCAAAACCTTCACCGCCATCGATGAAGTCGTTGCCCATGCCGCCGACGAGTACGTCGTTGCCCGTACCGCCGTCGATCGTATCGTCGCCAGAGCCAGCGTTAATCGTATCATTACCACCTTGACCGGAGATGCGGTCGTTGCCTGCACCAGCATCGATGGTATCATTGCCGGTTTGTAGACTTTCTGGTGTCGCAAGTTTGAACATCTGGATGTTGTCGACGTAACCACCTAAGCTGTCACTTCTGCCGATAGCTCGTAGTTCAATCGCACCCTGAGCACCGTTGCCATCCACTTGGTAAGTCAGCGTGCGCCATTGAGTGTCACGCAGTCCGACCCCTTCGCCGACGATCGTGTCGATCTTGTTGCCGTTCCACCAAACTTCAACGCCGTTACTCGCGGCGGGAACGCCTGGACGAGGTGAGTATTGAACGGAGAGTTCGTACTTCTGGCCAGCTTCGGTTGCTACCGTCTGTTGAATTCCTGAATTGTTGTGGCTATCGAGTTCGACCAAGCTTGTTCCATCGGCAGCTGTTCCAGCCACACCTTCTTGGATTTCGATTCCGGCACCACTTGCCGTCCTCCATCCATCGGCCGAGTTAAATACGTTCCAACTGCGATTGGCAGTTAGATTCGTTTCAAAGCTGCCGTTGACGATCAAATTGTCACCGGTTTTTACGAGCGAGCCAGCAGGGAGATTAGCAGGATTCGTGTCACCAAAAATCACATCGTCGCCCGAACCGGAATTGATTTGATCATTGCCAGAGCCGCCATCGATGATGTCATTCAAGCTGGAGCCAGTGATCCTGTCATTTCCCGCATCTCCGCTTAGTCTGTCTCCCGCTGTGTCGTTAGCAGAACCCGATGCAATCGTATCGTCGCCGTCGCCACCACTGACTGTATCTGCTCCTCCGCCACCCCTCAAGACGTCATTGCCAGCACCACCTCGAATGTTGTCATTACCTAAGCCGCCATCAATGGTATCGGCGGCTCTTGTTCCAACGAGATTGTCATTTCCTGCCGCACCGCGTAGTGTCCAAGATCCCTGTTCGTCAACCAAAGTTTGGTCCGCAAATCGCAGCGACTCGACGTTGATGACTCGGTCGACACCATCTGCGGTGCTTCGGTCGATGACGGTAGTCGTTCCGTCTGCATTGCGAATGACATCGTAGTCAACTCGGTTGCCCGAGAAGACGGCCACGTCATTGCCTGTACCGCCGTCGATGAAATCGTTACCACTTCCGCCAGTCAGAGTGTCATTGCCATCTTCGCCAAATAAGTTGTCGTTGCCGCTGCCGCCAATCAAAGTATCATTGCCATGGCCGGTCCATACCGTGTCATTTCCTGCACCGCCATCGACGACATCCACTCCGACGCGATCCGCAAGTTGACTATTGTCGAAGACGTCGTTACCGTCGCCTAATCTAGCGTTTGAACCAGCAGCGGCACCGAAGATGTAGTCATCCTTCGACGATCCAATCACATTTTCAACATTCTTGTAGGTGTCACCTGCTGCGTCACCAGTCAGACCACCTGATTTTTGATTGGCGTACGGTCCCCATTGATCGGTATCATCCAGCTTGACTGTAACACCTTGAGCCGACTTGGAATAGTCAACAGTATCGATGCCGTCTTTTCCGACGAAAGCTTCAGCCTTGGTTCCTGCAACGAACGTATCGTTGCCCGCGGTTCCGAGTACTTGACGGCTTTGAACGGTTACCGAGGTTGTCGTTTCGATGGTTTGAGATGCGGTAACCTTGACGTTGTCGACACCCCAAGCCTCATCGCCAGGACCTTGGTCCAACGTCGAACCGAAGCCGACTTTGAATTGGCCGTTTACTACTGGCACAGTGATCGTGTAGCGATGGCGTTGGTCTGCCCATCCACTGAAGCCTTTGTTTTGTCGTCCATCATCAAGAGCCCTGGAATTGGCTTTATCTCCATCGCGTTGATAAGTACTGTGCTCTGTAAAGAAAGTTTGTGCCGATACCTGCTTGTCATTCGCGAAGACTCGAAACTGTTCACCATCCCAAGAATCGAGTTCCAGGAAGTCGAATTGCACTTGGACCTCGGTCACTCCAGGAGGAGCATCAAATGTCTTGAAGACCGATTGGCTACCCGGTGCATTTCCCGCGACGTCGTTAAATCGCCCCAAAAAGTTCGTTAACGATGCGCCGCCGTTGGTTACTGCGTTACTGCTCCAACCCGAAGCCCCCTTTTCAAAGTCTTCAGAATAGAGGGTTCCTTTGGTCTCGAACGTGGACTTGATCGTCAAGTTCGCAGAACCTTGCAGTTCACCATTGGCTTGGAGATTATTAGCCTGTTCAGGAGTTAGCTGCCAGGAGCCGTTGGCTAGCTTGGTTCCAGCTGATAGCGACATGCTGGCAGGTACGTTTTCAATACGAACTGACTTGAGAGTTCCAACCTCGGTACCACTTGCTTCCAATTTGAGACCAACGGGGCCGTCAGCAAGATCACCCTGAGCTTGAGCTTTCATGCTAACAGCAGGCTCGATATCGACATCAACTGTTGTCGAAAATGAGTTGTTGGCCTGAATCACTAGGTTGTCGATAGCCCAAGCTTCATCAGCGATCCCTTGATTGAGGGTAGAGCCGAATCCGAGTTTGACCATTCCGTTTTCGACCGGCAGAACGATTCGGTAGCTATGTCTTTGATCCTCCCACGCACCATAACCTCGGTTGCCTAGGTTCTTAGTATCGGAGACAGCAAAGCGGCTTCCTTGATCGATTCCTCGACCGGCACCTTGGTAGGTATCGCTCGTGACCAATTTATCATTGCCAAAGACTTGGAACTTTTCCCCGTCCCAGGAGTCAATTTCAAGCATATCGAATTCAACGACAACTTCGGTAACGCCAGCTGGAACCGCGAAAGTTTTGAAGACACCTTGTTGGCCGTTGGTGCCACCGAATCGACCGAGCGATTGGGACAAGGAACCACTGCCTTCGGTGGTGTTGACGTTCCAGCCCTTGGCACCGGTCTCAAAGTTTTCGCTGTAAAGTGGTGCGGAACTCTCGACACTGGCTGTAACCTTGAGATCGAAATTGCCTGAGACCATGCTATTGGTGGTCAGGGCGATGTTCGGCAATTCGTTTGCCTTGAGGACCCATTCGCCTTGTCCGACATCACGCCCTGCAGAGAGCGTTGCCCCGGCAGGTAAGCCGGACACGCGAACTTCGACGGCATCCGATACAGCGATCGTACCGAGGTTGAATGGTAGCGAGAAAGACTGGCCTGCTTTGAGATCGATTTCAGCAGGAATCTGCGCCGCGACTCCAGTGAGATTAACGGCTGGGGTTGCAGCCACGGCTGCAGGATCGTACATCGCGAAACCACCGTTAGCGGTCTTAATGTAGTCGACGTCGCTAAATTCGATTTTGAATGTTTTGCCGTCGGGAAGAGTAACAACCGCTTGGCTTTCCGACATGCGGATGCTGTTTTGAGGGAACTTGCTCAAATCGACGGTGTTATAGCCAGCGCCACCTTCAATAGCATACGTTGCACCGGCGGTTGGATTTGCGAATGCAAATACATCATCGAACGCAGAACCTTGAATTCTCTCAATGCTAACGAGAGTGTCTGTGTCAGTGCCGCTTGTGACAACGCCTGTTGTGATGTCAGCGACAATACCTCGAGCTGAATCGCTGTAAGAAGCGGTATCTAAACCAGCGCCACCATCGAGTCGGTCATTGCCATCGCCGCCATGGAGTTCATCGTTCCCAGCACCGCCGACTAACGTGTCATCGAACTTGGAGAACAACTGGACATTATCAAGCGCGGTACCGATTGCGTCGGTTCGTCCAACTTCGACAAAACGTAGCGTATCGGTTCCATCTCCTGAACCAGATGTAAGCTCGAAGCTATTCTGCTTCCAGCCATCAGCAAATGTCCCACCGGTTGTGCCAACTTTCTCACCGTTCCAGTAGACTTCAAGGACCCCCGTTCCTTCGGCACCACGACTTCGGGAGTCGAAATTCAATTCGTAGGAATCGCCCGCTTCTAGGCCCTCGATCTTCTGGGAGAAAGCAATCCCTCCAGGCGATGCGTCGGTATCTAGCCAATGTTCGCCGTCCGTTGCGCCTACTTTTCCATGAGCGGCATCGACGATTTCAAATTGTGGTCCGCTCTCTAGTTTCCATCCTTCGAGTTGTTGCATGCCTCGCCAGCTACCCGTTGCGATGTCACCGCCGGAAAACTTCTCGAAACTTCCGTTCTGAATGAAGTTCTTTCGGCCCGTATCGCCAATTAACTTATCATCCCCTTCGCCACCTACAAGGACATCATTTCCTTCACCACCATGGAGTGTATCGTTGCCTGAATCACCTACGAGTTGATCGTTACCTCGACCGCCATCGAGCAAATCATTCCCTTGTCCACCAAACAACGTGTCATCACCTTCACCGCCAAACAATTGGTCGTTGCCGTCATTTCCGAACAGTTTGTCGTCACCGCCGAGTCCATTGAGCACGTCATCCATGGCCGAGCCGGTACCGGTGTCGTTACCTTCGGTGGCTTCTACTTCTTGTTCATTGGTGTTGGTATCCACCCAAGTAGCGGACATCAAGATTCTCGGCTCTAAGATGTCCGTCGTGAACGTTGCGTTGGCTCGCTGCAGAGTCGCTGACGCTTTGTTTGTGTTCGTGCTTGGATTGATGGATTTGGACTGGTTTTGGTTTTTTTTTGACATGTTCGTAATCGTGGATTTTGTTTTCGTGGATAATGAATACAGAATTTTCAGTACGAATGGTTTAATGCATGTCGGACCTTGCACTGGTCTTGGATAAACGGACGGCGAACCCCGCCGGCAATTGTTTGTCTGAATTTTCAATTTCCACGACCACTCGAATGGTTTGTGTCGCAGCATCGACAAGAGGTGCTATGAAAACAATCTTGGCTTTCAGCAAAGGTCGATTAGGCAGGTCAGCTCGCAATTCGACGACCTCTCCAACTTTCTGAGATGTCGCAAGCACCCAAGGAACGTAAAGCTCAGCTCGCAATCGATTGATGTCTGCGATTTTCACAATAGGTGCACCTCGAGATACCGTTTCACCCAGATGCGGTGAGATTTTGATGACGGTTCCTTGAAAAGGCGCACGAATCTCGTAAGTTTCCAGTCGAGCTTGTTCGATCTTCAAGCGTGCGATCGCATCTCGCCGGCTCTCTCGACCTTCTTGCAAAGCGGCTTTCGCTTCGGATAAACGGCTCTTGGCTTCATCGACTTCCAATCCCGATGCTGCTTTCTTACTCGCTGCTTGCTCAATGCGATTCAAATACTGTTCAGCCAACGAAACCTTCGCGTTGGCGGCTTCCAACATGGCTTGCCGATCCGCCGACGACTGAGCTGCAATCACCGATGCAAGTGCGACTCGATTGTCAATCAGAGCCATCACGGTATCCGTTGCTACCATGTCACCCTCGGCCACAAACAATTTCCATAATGGACCGTCAGCGGCAGCTGAAATTTCGGCAACCTGCAAAGGGTGTGCGATCCCTGGCAACATTTCAATCGTTGGGGTTGCATCGTTCACATTAGGGTTCGAACCAAAGTTGCTATCCCGACTTTCTTCACCAGCCTCGATACCTCGTACAATCGATACATTCGACATAACTGGAACACCCAGTCCAGTATCAAAGTCGGCCCCCTCGAAAAGAGGACCGGGTCCTGGTAGTGCATTCTCAGTCAGCGTTTTGGCGGAAATGAAAAGTCCAGAGCCAGTCTGGTTTCTTGGCGTTTCGGAATTTGAACTTCGAGTCCACAGCCCAATCGCAACGCCAATCAACGCGATGGAAAGCACTGAGGCATATCCATTAGTCAAAAACTTCAAGGTAAAAACCCTTTTTTTGTAGGATCTAAAAAGGCAAGCGGCGGAACCAACAGACTCGAACAAGCGAAACCATGGGAAGCTGAAATTCCTCCTTTGACACACTCAACAGATAGCTTCTTAGGGATTCACTTAACCTGAAATGATTGGGCTTTAACAAGCGAAAACTACGGAGGCTGGGCCGACTTTGCAGGTCGATCGCGTTGTCTTGGTTAGGAAGCCCCTAATCACGTTTCCGAACAGACCGAAGATGCGGATTGCGCCCGCCGAAAAACCAGTAGAGTCTTTAGCAAACGTATCAAACCGGCCCGTTCAATCGCCCCGGTCGTAACTTCAGTCTGTGTCCCATGAAACCATCGAACGCATATTCGCTTGAAAAAAACGACTCTGCGACCTGGTCGCGGCGTGGTTTCAGTCTGGCAATTGCCTCGGTTGTAGTTGGAATTCCCGCCTGCAAAGTCGGCCCGAACTTTGTTTCGCCAACCGCTCCGCCCTTAATCGGTAGCTTCCATCAATCGATTTCTACCGACGAAGCTTCAGCAACTCCCCCAATGGACAACCAGACGTGGCGATGGTGGTCCTATTTCGACGACCCGATCCTTCAGATGCTGATTCGCGACGCGAGTCAACAGAATCTTACAATTCGTGAAGCCTATTTCCGAATCGCCGAATCGCAAGCTTTGCTTGGAGTCGCGAAATCACAGTACTTTCCACAGTTCAACGCCACCACCGACACTAGCTTTCGTCGGAATAGTCAAAACAACAACCAAGTTCTAAGCTCCAACAACCAAAGTGCGTTTTGGAACATTTCCAACGGCATGGAATCCAGCTGGGAAATTGACTTGTGGGGTAGGATCGCAAGAGGCGTTGAGGCTGCCAACTCGGAATTGCTAGCCCAGCATGAGTCACTCAATGATATTCGCGTCACGCTTTTTGCCGACGTCGCCACGACCTACATTCAAATTCGTGTCCTGCAACAACGCTTGATGATCGCGGAGCAAAACCTGGAGCTGCAGAAGCAAACGCTGCACATCGTTCAGTCACGCCAAGAAGCTGGCATCGTTGGACAGCTTGATCAGTCCGAAGCCGAATCCAACGTAGCGGTCACCACCGCGTCGATTCCTCCATTACAACAAGAACTTCAAGTCGCACTCTATCGCTTAACAGTCCTGCTTGGACAAACGCCCAGCGGCGACTTTGTACTGGAAGATGGCTATGGCCAACTGCCTATGACGATTATCGAAAATGTACAACCAGGTATGCCCGCTGAACTATTGACACGTCGGCCCGATATTCGCAAAGCATACTTCGACGTCATGGCAGCAAACGCACGTATTGGCGTGGCAGTCGCGGATCGATTACCACAATTGACAATTCGCGGCAACATATCGGTCGAAGCACGTGACGTAAGCGTCCTTTATGACGCGAACAGCCTGGCTCACACCGTCGGGCCAGGTTTCCGTTGGAACATTCTTAACTTCGGCAGACTAAAACGAAACATCGACGCCCGAGAAGCCAGCCACCAACAAGCCGTTGTGCGATATGAAGCAGCCGTCCTTCGCGGCGTTCAAGAAGTCGAGTCTGCGTTGGTCGAGTTCTTACGGCAACGCGAGCGCGCCATTGAGCTGGAGAAAGTGGTCACTGCAACGAATCGGTCCGTTGAGATCAGTCTTGCTCGCTACGAACAAAATCTCATCACGTTCGACCGTGTGCTCGATGCTCAACGCAGCTTAGCCACCGCGCAGGGAAATCTTGCCACGGCCCGAGGCGATATTCTTTTCGCCCTTGTCAAAACATTTCGAACCCTCGGAGGCGGTTGGGGCGACTAACGCAAGTCGACTCGTTGTCTTCAAATTCAGAATGGTGTTTCATGAGCCATTGGACGCTTGCCCCGGTCCCCCGTCCATGAGTCGCAGGTGCCCCTTCGTTTAACACCAATACCGTTCAAAAAGTAGCAGGCACACTCCGTGTGCCGTCCGCCGAGCCTCAAAAATCTTTGCTTTTTGAGGGTTACGGCACATGGAATGTGCCTACTACTTTGCTTCATGGAACGGTATTTCGTTTAACAGTCAGCCGCAGGCGTACTTCCCTGTCAGCCACATTGGTAACTCCTACTTTGCCAATGCTTCGCCGAGAAACTTAAGAAGAGATAAAGTGTTGGGTTCGTTGGGAAGCCCCAAACCGT
>Ga0247837_1003881_pt1 | contig 25146 bp, 28 predicted proteins | sample LaCtaG_2_FD_187115 | JGI IMG/M metagenome (GOLD analysis project Ga0247837, IMG submission 187115) | Freshwater microbial communities from meromictic Lake La Cruz, Castile-La Mancha, Spain - LaCruzMarch2015_14.5m | ecosystem: Environmental > Aquatic > Freshwater > Lake | place: Spain: Castile-La...
GGGTATGGAGACGTGCTGCCAGTCACGAGTACTGAGCAAATTGTAGTGATTTTATGGATGATTATCGGAGTGGGGTTTTACTCGTTCACAGTGGGGTCGTTATCCAGCTTTCTAAGCTCCATCGATACACGTGAATCTGCACTTGCGCTGAAGTTAGCGACAGTCAACGAAATTGCGCATCAAACCGGACTGCCAAATTCTGTGCGGGCCAAAGTACGCCAGGCTGTGACCTACGGCACTTCCCTGACTGGGAGTATTTGGAGTGACAAACACTCCCTCTTTAATGAACTTCCGAAGACGCTTCGATTCGAGGTGGCCACTTCTATGTATGGAGGAGTGGCAAAGACCTTACTGCTGTTTAAAGACAAAGACCAGGCCTTTATTAACCAAGTGATGCCACTCTTTCGGCCACTCCGATACGCAGAGGCCACCTATCTATATCGAGAAGGCGAATACGCAGATGAGGTTTACTTCATCACATTTGGTCGTGCGAATATGGTCCTAAAAGGATTGGGGGTCACTTACAAGTCATATCTCCGAGGCTCATATTTAGGCGAAATTGAGGTCTTGAAAGGCCTGTATCGCCTTGCGACTTGCAAAGTAATCCGCCACACGGAGTTACTCCGAATCACCAAGTTTGATTTTCTAAAACTGTTGGAAGAATTTCCCGCGGAGAAGCGGAAACTTGACACTTTAGCAGGCCAGCGAATGCGCAAGGAGAAGCAGGCCTATGTGGAGCTACTGGAACTGATAAAGCTCAGAGCGAAGACAGGCTCACTGAAGCAGCTGGAAGGCAGAGAGCAGCTGCTTCGACTTGACACCGTCAACTTGGAAGCCTGGGAAACGCAAGAGGAAAAGCAGGAGAAACTGCTAATACGGCTGCAGTCCTCCAGCAGGGAACTGACAGAACTGTCCATACAACTCTGGGAAACGGCAGTTGACTTGGCCTTTGTTCTAAGTAGCGCCATTTCAGTAGCCAGGGCAATTCCTAACCAATAATAGCCATGGAGGTGCTCGAGAAGCCTCCCCTCTTCCCCGACATCCAAGGCAATGACTCCAGCTACCTTGCTTTCATGGATGATTTGCGAGCGGACATGAGTGCGGCGGTGTCTACCCACTGCACTACCTTCTGCTACAACTTCGTGAAGGACCAGCCGTTTGATTCAGAGGATCAGTCCGCCTTTCTGTGGGACCGTGTGAAGCCAGAGGAAGAGGCGTTTGGAGGCTTTGCCTACCCGGGACGGGTGTCAGTGGCCTCGATGGACACCCTGGCGACCTTCCCTACTTCTGAACTGGACCAAGAGGGACAGATTCCCGACATTCGCTTCGACATGCACGGCCGCACTTCACTCACGAACGAGGAATTCGCGAATGAACTGCCCGAACTCCTAGAAGATCCGGAGGAAGAGGAGGAGGGCGTGGCTCACCGCGTACCCTACCAAAGTGCCCACACTCCCGGCGGTCTTCCTTTCGGAAGACAGGTGTAGAAGTACGCTTAACTCCTAAGACAGGCGCGCCTGTTTCGTAGGCTCCTTCCATTTCTTCTCTTCGTCGCGGATGAAGTGGGAAATAGAGACATGTCTTGCAGCTCGCTTGAGTCGGAAGTTGGGTGCGACGGGGGCGGCTACAGGGGAGGGCATCATCATAGGCCAGGCTGGCTTGGCGTAGGCATCTTGCTGGTACATCATGCCGAAAGGAGGGGGGTACAGTCCAGTTTGCATTGGGAAGTTGGGCAGCATGTAGTTGGGGAACATGTACTGGTAAGAGAGGGGAGGGTAGGCGCCTAGAGAGGGTGGAGCGGGACGGCGTTGTGGAGGAGGGGCGGGAGTGGGCTTGGGCTTGGCTTTAGGCGCAGGGGAGGGTTTGGGCTGTGCCTTGGCCTTGGGTTTGCACTCCGCTTCTGTATGTTTGATGATATTGGGTTTGGCTTTGCGCTCGGCAGAGGGCAGTTCGGCCTCGGAAACGAGCGAAGCCAGGCCCAGGACAGCGTCCAGACACTCAGTCTCATAGGCCGACACATTACGTTTCCTCTAATTGGAACTTACCTTGGCTCTGATCTCAGGCCTGGAGTCAGCCTCAGTCTGGAGAAACTGGGATGCTTGGGCCAGAGAGCACTGGTAGAGTTGCTGCAGGTCTCTGGCAATTTCGCTTTCCGAGGCATGTACGTCGTACTGGGCCCACGCAAGTCCGCTCCCTAGACTTCTTCTGTTTCTGGAGTAAGTCCCCATCCTGAGATAAATATTAATAGGAACTATCCTCTCACCGGCTTTCAACTCCATCTACAGCCTCTGACAGTAGCCACAGCTCTACCCACTATCACTATAGGCGCAATGGCTATAATGAGTGAAGCCAACAATCCTAGCGACCCCAACCAATGTCGCACCGCACTGTTCAAAGTGGAGCTCGTGCCCTCTCCTCGACGCAGTCGCAGATGTCGTGTGCGCGTGGGCGTGAAGCCCAAGGCAGAAAAGCCAGTGTCCGTGCAGCGGTGGAGCAGAGGCACGCAGACAGACGAGGAACTGGTGGCGGTGGTGTCGCTGCGGTCCTTTGCAGGCCTAGTGGAGGCGCTGGAGCGAGCCGTGGGTCCGCGTTAGGTGTTGTTAGTACTACGCACTCCATAACAACATCAGTAGTCCGGAGATCACCAGGGTGCCGGCGCCCTCTCCCTGCAGGCTGGCCGCCAAGCCCACCAGTTCGTTGTCCATGTCGTAGAGCGTGTAGTACGCCCGCAGGAAAGGCAGCCCCAGGACCCAGGAGCCACTGGCCTTGCTGTCCACCAACAAGTAGCAGCCTTCTTGCCGCTCCATGAAGTAGTCAGTTGGCTTCAGGGTGAACCTGGTGCGTGTGCCCAGGGTCAGGACGAGGTCAGGGTAGCTGTGCACGCTGTAGGCCATTCCGCAGTCGCACAGCAGTCTGCCATCCTCACTCAGGCCGCAAGAGCCTGCACTATTCAGCATTTCGAAGAAAGACTCTGCGTCTTGCGGGGGCAAGGACAGGTTGTGACTAGTGCTGTTCAGCACTGCGATGTCAGTGGTGATGCCGATAGGGGAGTCGCCGAGGGACGCTCCAGAGAGCTGCAGAGACCAGAGACCCACAGGCTTGTATACGGGCAGGAAAATCATGTTGCCAGCAGAGTAGTCATAGGTACTGTACTCGCCCACTGTGAAAACCGAGTTGTCTCCTTCCCCGTCGAAGTTGAAGTCACCGATATATAGCGAAAAGATACGCCGATTGATGACTCCAGCCGAGTACAAACTATCGATGTACGTAGAAGCCCCGCCCAAATAAGTGCTGAAAGCCAGTCCCTACCTAGTTCTCACCAGCGTGCCGTCATACGGCTTCCCCACATTGCCCCAGATGTAGTCCACGAGCAGGAAACTCATCGAAGGCGCTGTGACGTACCCGTCATTTTCATTGCCAATCGAGACAGTGTCGCTGACCACAAAGCCTGTGACGAAGCCTGTATCGAACTCCAGTTGTCTGTAGGTGGAAGTGGCTAGGAAGGTGGGGGAAAAGGTGGGGTCGAAGGCTGAGGCTGTGGAGCAAGGGTTGCCGCAGTCCGCTACTGGTACCCAGGTCCAGGCTCTGCTCAAGTCCAGCAGCAGGTTAGTAGGCTGTGGGGGAGTTCCGAAATTCACGGAGGCGTAGTAGTAAGCCTGGCTAGACCTTACGTCCTGGTGGTCGTGCACTGTCACTCTCGTTTCATTCAGCTCCTCTAGGGATCTGCCTGCGTGGCGACTGGGCAGTGCTGGGCCCCGGCGCAGAGGAATGCGGAGGGAATTTGTGACCAGCAGCAGGCAACTTGCCAGGAAGATGTATTGAGTAACCGCCATTTACCTATTACAAAGACGGAGCTGGTTAGTCAAGGCCGCGGACTTCACTCACCGATGGCAGACATTTCTTTAGGACGGAGAGAGGAAGGGTGAAACCACCAGGACAGCAGGACCAATGGGAGAGAAATGGCGGGGGAAATGTAGTGCCGTGGGGACATAAGGTCAGTCGGGGGCTCCAGACTTGTGACAGGACTTAGGACTGTCTGCTGACTCGCTACAATGCGTAAGTCCAAGAAAAATGGCTTCAGTCTGCCTCTTCACCCCTTTCAGTTCATTACCTACCTGATCATCCTGTACGAAATCGTTGGCACCAGTACAGTGCTCGCGCCCCTACTCGACTCCCCCCTTCAGGTGCCCTCCACTCAGGCAGTCTTCATCGCTATATACAGTCCTTTACAGGTCGCAGTGGTGGTTCTAGGCATCTGGGCCACCCAATCCGACCCCACCGACCCTGTAGTGTACCAACACCGCCAAGCCATGGAAAGGAAGTGAGATTCACACAGCGAGTCCTTCGACTCCTCCCGCTACCCCTCAGTGTGCACTATTTGCGGAACCAGTGTGAGCAGCAGTTCCAAGCACTGCGGCTACTGCAACCGCTGTGTTGTGCGCTTTGACCACCACTGCAAGTGGCTGAACAACTGTATTGGCGAGCGGAACTACCTCTTGTTTCTGGCACTGATTGCAGTGCTGGTTGCGTGCGAAGTGCTGTTGCTGGCAGTAACGCTTTGGATGCTGCTGCAGGGATTCAACGACTCGAAGTGGCTGGAAAGGAGGAGTGTTAGTGTCTTCGGGAGAGACGCGTCAGGCGCAATAATGGGAGTTGTGCTGATTCTCGCGTTTTTGGCCCTACTGGTGACCGTGGTTATTGGCAACTTAATAGGCCTGCATGTTTGGCTGCGCAAAGTCAAGAAAATGACTACATATGAATACATCCTTTACCTGCGGAACCTCAAGAAGTACTCCTCGCCTGTAAGGCCCAATCAGCTCACTCATAGAGGCGAGTCGAATGGAGACCCTGAAAACGCAAGTGGTGCTCAGCTGCTGGCTGGTGATGACTCGGTTCATAAGGGGGCGCAAGTGGTGCCGGATCTGGAACTCGCTTTCAAAAAGAAGGAAAACGAAGGACGCAAGACTACTGCTGACGCCACCAAAACGCACTCCCGAGCCGAGCCTGCAGAACTCAACAGCGATGTTTCGCCTTGTAGTGCTCCCTAGAGTATTGATGCTAGTAAATTACCGCCTGCCGCCTTCGAACTTAGGAGAGTTGTGCGAGGACAGAGAGGCCATGAGAGGGTCGGAAAGGAAGTCGTCAGCAATGCGCAGAACACTGTAGTGGGAGTCTGAGTACCGAGGGGTGGGTTTCCCCACTAGCCGTTCTACGAAGGCCTCATTGGTCCTTGGCTCTGCCAACATGCTGCCCAGCCCAGAACTGTCTGGGCTGTAGAACGTAGGGAAGGAGTGACGGACAGAGGCGGGCTGAGGCCGGGCAGGACTAGAGACTGGCTTTGCAGGAAGTTCGTAGGGAATTTCGCCTTTTTTGAAGCGCTGAATATCGCGCAGGACCTGAGCTTTGATTTTGCTCTCCACTACCTTGAGGTACTTGGGCACAGACTTGAAGTCACTGGTAGCGGTTTCAGCAGAGGCTCTGCTAGTGAGCCGTAGAGGCGGCTGTTGGAATCCCTGTTCCCCGGCCGAAGGCACTCTCAACTGTCTGTCTCTCAGCCCGGACTTGGATCTGACTTCCCCCAAGGACTTGCGGCTTTCTAAGCTGGCTCTGAGCTGAGCCAGCTGTTCCCTGACTGTAGTGCCCCCAGGCACAAGCAGCTTTCCTAGTGCTTCCAGCGTGACTTCATAGGGGCAAAGGTCCTGCGCGGCTTTGATACCCAGTTGCAGAGTGAGTGTGAGACAGCGGTCCCACTGTGCTCTGGGAAAGGCGCGGAGGTAGAGCTGCACCTCCGGAACCTGCAGCAGTGCGTTCAGCATTATGAGCTCTAAGCTATTAGCTGGCCTCATCCCCAGAGTCGCTATTGGCGTCCTGTGTGACTTCAACGGTAGTGGACGGGTCGACTTGTCTCTCAAGTTCGAACTCAGCCTTCCTGTGGTCATACTCCCTTAGCTTGTCTGGGAAGTGGTACAGCAGGATTTCCTCGTATATTAAGTCCTTCACATTTCCCATGCTCATAGAGTCGTTCTCGAACAGGAAGTCGTAAGCGGACATCAAGTTCGCGGCAGGCTCGTCTTCAGGACAGTGCAGGCGCTCTAAGTAGGGGTGAGCGAGGGCGTCTTCCACTGTGATGCGCTTGAGAGGGTTGAATTCCAGCATCCTTCTGAGCAGGTCAATGGCCTTTGGGTTGGATCCTTTGAACACGATTTTCAGGTCTTTGGCGGTCTTTTTGGGCAGACGGTCCATCATGCGGCGAGAACGAGCGTTGGGGATGGACGAAATATCCTCGTCTTCCGGAGTTCCGAACAAACTGAAGATAAGCTCTAACTGGTTTTCAGGGTCTTTCCCCGGCATCAACGGCTTTCTTAGCAACAACTCTCCTAGAATGCAGCCCACAGACCAGATATCCATAGCCTTGGTGTAGCGCTTGTACAGGAGCAGGACTTCCGGAGGCCGGTACCAGCGGGTAGCCACGTAGTCGGTCATAATTGCAGCTCGCACTTTGGCGCCTGGCAGTTCCGCCCGGGCCAGACCGAAGTCACATATCTTCAAGTCGCAGTTGGAGTTGACTAAGAGGTTGCGAGGCTTCAAGTCCCGGTGCAGGACTCCGGCTGTGTGAAGGAACTTCAGGCCTCTCAATATCTGGTACAGAAAGAACTGACAATGGTCATCTGAAAGCGGCTGTTTGGACTTGATTATCGACGTCAGGTCCGTTTCCATCAATTCGCTAACCACGTAGATTTCCTCAAACTGCTCCCGGCTCAGCGGCAATTGAATAGTGATGATCGGCATGATGTTCTCATGCTGGATGAGACGCAGAATCTTCAACTCCCTCAGAGTGCGCTTGGCGAGAGTCGGGTGCTCCAGGCCTTTCTCGATCTTCTTGATAGCGACTTGCTGTCCTGTGACAGTGTCCAGTGCTTGGACCACCACTCCATAGGCCCCGCTGCCCACAGGGTCCACGATTTCGTACCGATTGTCGAGGTAAAAGGTAGTGCCGAGCACACGAGTGGGCTTGCTGTTGGCTGCCATTGGGCCGTTCAGTAGGGAGCGGGAGAGAGGGGTTTCTGTTTGTGAAGGGACTTTGGCACTGGTGTCCATTTCACACTATCATTAGGCTTTTCGCCATAGCTAGTGGCTCTTTTCCCAGGACTGTAATACAAATGGGCTGCGGACACTCTGTGCAGAGAAGTGCAGGCAAAGGACTAAACGTGAACCCTGTGAAGAAAGGCAGCAGTTTGGAGGCGAAGGTGGTCCTGCTAGGCGACTCTGGCGTGGGGAAGTCTTCTATTGCCATGCGATATGTCAATAACACCTTTTCCGAAGCTTTTGAGGTCACAATAGGCGGAGGCTACCTTCAGCAGATCATTCGTCTAAAGGATAACGTCAGTTTGAAGATGGATATTTGGGATACAGGCGGACAGGAGCGTTTCCGCTCTCTGCTTCAACTGTACTACAGAGAGGCAGACGCTGCCTTGATCTGCTACGACATTACCCACGAAAAGTCCCTGGAGAGCTGCGAGTACTGGGTCAACGAGCTGAAAAGCAGGGAAGAGCACTGTCTGTTATGCCTCGTTGGCAACAAAGTAGACATGCCCCAGAGCGAACGTCGAGTGGAGCCTAAGCAAGCTGAGACTTTCGCTGCTACTCACGGCATGCTTTGGCTGGAAACCTCAGCCAAGACAGGAGATAGCATTGGGAAGTTGTTCGAGCGTGTGGCCAACGACATAGTCCGCAAGAAGCTGGCAGTGCCCTAGTAATATGGTCAAAGACGACGTGTCGCTGCCCAAAGCTGCAGTTCAGAAGTTGGTAAAGCAGGCGATTCCGCCCGCGGTGAAGTACAATGCAGCGGAAATCAGCCAAGCTGTGGGGAGTCTCACCAAAGGTAAGAGCAAAGCAGGGTTCATTAAGCTGCTGTCTGCGAAGGCGAATCAAGTGTGCGAACTCGAGGGGAAGAAGACGCTAACGAATGCGCACTTCTTGGAAGCTCTGAGACAGCTGCAGTTCACTGGCTGCGTGGAGGAGGTGAAGAGATCTGTAGAGGCGTTCGAACAGACCAAGCAGAGCAAGCCCAAGTTGGCGCCCACGAAGTCAATCGAGGAGTTGGAGGAGGAGCAGAAGAAGCTGTTTGAGGAGGCGGAACAGCACTTTAAGCCGCACAAGTCCGACCCCACAGTCGTCCAAGACACTGAAAACTACGATAACGAGTAGACTGGTTTTTCAGATGGTAATAATGCCCCGTAGATCGAGTGGTGGAATGCGCAGCTCTTCGCGTCGGAGTTCTTCCCCGCGTAGACAGGCCCCGGCAGCCGCACCTCCTCGGTCCAGTCCAGCACAGCCTCAGACCGGTGGAGGGATGATGTCGGGCCTGGGCGGGATGGTGATGACCGGAATGGCTTTCGGAGTAGGCAGTGAAGTGGCTCACCAGGCTGTCAGAGGAGTGATGGGCAGTGGAAACACCCAACAGACTAGTGCCCCTGCACAGACTAGTGCCCCTGCACAGACAGCTGAACCCCAGCAGGATCTTTGCTACTCTCAGAACCAAGACTTCATGACCTGTCTCCAGCGCAGTTCCAACGACATCGCAGGGTGTCAGTCCTATCTCGACCTCTTCAACTCGTGCAGAAGCCAGAATAAGTAGTAGTTAGAAATGAACGAAGACGACCTGCAGTGTCCAATGTGCTTCCACTCCTTTTCCACTGTGAAGCCACTGATCCTAGGGTGTGGGCACTCGCTGTGTGGAGGGTGTGTGGAGGCGCATGTAAGGAAGACAGGGACTTGTCCCACTTGCAGACAGGCAGAGTCGAGAGACCCTCAGAACATACCTATCAATTACCTGCTCAAAGAAATAGCGGACTGGGCAGTGAGTGTGGGACAGGAACGACCCTACTTGCTGACTAGCAATTTGATGGTACACGAGGAAGGGATGCTGAGGAAAGGTAGCGACTAGGCAGAAATCGCAGCTGCAAGGATGTATATCCAGTGCAAAGTTGCACTTCCCAAGGACAGAGAGTGGACAGTTAAGACTGACCCTCACTGGACCAAGCTGACGTACTCCTTCTCCAGCCCCAGTCCACCTCTCTGCATCCTCATAGAGTCTCGAGGCTTCGCATTCGCGGGTAGTCCCGAGTCTCTCTTAGGAACTGGCTTCGGCCTCAAGCTTTGGCCGGAAGGTCACTCTTACTACGGCCAGTTGCAGCAGCTGCAGCCCCACGGAATCGGGAGATTTGCCTATGCGAGTGGAGTGATAGAGGAAGGACGCTGGGAAGCTGCAAGGCTGCACGGCATGGGAGTGAGGCTGTGGTCGGCTTCCGCCTTCTACCACGGGCAGTTCCGCAATCATTTGGCGGAGGGATATGGCTACTTTCAGGACGGAAAAGGACATTCGTACATAGGCTTTTGGAAAAAAGGGGTGAAAAGTGGGAAGGGAGTTATAACCTTCCGCGGCAAAACACAGCTTAGTGGAGTGTTCGAAGAGGGCTCACTCGGCGACCTTGTTACCCTTCGAAAGGCAGACGGAAGTGTCACGAAAGGCCAATACAAAAAAGGCCTAAAGACTGGCGCTTTCCTCACCAGAACTCCTCAGGGACAGGTCCAAAAGCGAATTTACTCCGAAGGCCATCTCATCCTTTAGTCATTCCTTATATCTATTCCTTAGGTTGGGACTACTCCCTTTTACCTAACGGCCTTCAACCCACACTCCCAAATATGGCCTCCTAACGTCATAATAATCTCGTTATGGACGTGGAACTCCTCTCCTCCGCCTCTACCTCAGGCAGCTCCTCTCCCCGGTCTCTCTCCATCCACCCCAAACCCTATACTCCCCAGAACAAGAAGTACAAGATGATGATCTGCAAGAACTGGGAGACGGGCTTCTGCAAATTCGGCGACTCCTGTCTCTTTGCTCACGGCCAGCGCGAGGTGCAGACAGTGAACCTGTACTACAAAACAAGAGAGTGCAAGGCCTTCCACTCCACCGGCTTCTGCAAGTTCGGAGAGAAGTGTCAGTTCCTGCACACGGAGAGGAAGAGACTGCCAGTGTTCGAGGAAATTGAGCGCAAAGGGAAGAAGACGGCCGTGTGCTAGTGTACTAAGCTTTGCTTGGGTCGCCATTTTGGCCTGGGTTGAGGGTCGTTATGCAAAGGGAGTAGCTCTGTGTAGGCTTATTTCCGCGGATTTCCTGAATGTCTATGTAGAAACAGGCGTTTAAAAGCTTCTGATTGGCTCAGTTTTACTGAGGAGCAAGGATTTAATTGATTCACCAGTTGGGTGGAGATGCACGAACAGTTTGTGTCGGGCCTTCAGCGGTTCTTGCATTAAGGAAGGGAGAAATGGAGTCGGATTGCAAATCAAAGACAGGAAGACACTCAAATAGTCTTGCTAAGGCTAAAATACATATGCGAATGGTAGAAACAGCACTGTGAGAGGGAAAACACACTTCTAATTGAGAAAACTTCACGATTTAGCTGAAATTTACTCATAAACGCAGGAAGGTAAAAGTGTGGTGATATACTAATGCTGGAAATCTAGTTCTTAGCTTTGAACTGCAAACCCAGGTTATCACTGCAAATATTGCAATAAGTTATGCAGCTATATAGTCTTAGCTATTTTCTTAAGTGTTGACAGACCAGACTTGCGAATATTGCCCACTATAGTGCAATTTAGGCCGAAAATGGGTGATTTTCCATAGATTTGCGCTACTGCGGGAGACTGTTTTGGTAGAACTGAACACAGAGAGAGACTAATATAACTCAATTTCCAGCCAAATCAGCAGTACGAGAAGGCAATTCAAGTTTAAGTGCAGAGAACAATTTCCCTAATAAGTCATAGTACCAGGCCAAAAACCCTGTCATTTCCCATACAAAACCAGTCTTCCTCATTATTTTAAGTCAATTTTTCCTTTTTCCAACTTCCGCCGCATTCTTGAATTTCCCGCCCCAAAGCCAAGGAGCCAGGAAATGGCTATGGTACGGAAAGTAGGTAGTAATTATGGGCTGTGGAGTTTGCAAAAGGCACTTCAACACTGCAGTGGACCTGAAACTGATGGAGTCAGGGGACCCACATCTCGACGCAGTGTTCAAAGAGTTGCAAGAGCCGCTTAGTCTGTTGACGACTTCACGGAAACAGCTAAAAGCAGCGCTCAAATCCTTCCAGAAGGAAGTGGGGGTGTACAAGCAGCTCGTAAACCCTACTTTTTTCGACTTCTTGATGGCGATGCTGTTTTGTCTGTCTGCCTCAGGAGAAGGAGACTTGGAAGCTATTGGGTTCACTTACAGCCGAGAAGCACCTTTCATAACCGTCAATGAAGACCTGCTGTGTGTGGAGCATCGAGGGATAATGCTGGCTTGGAAGGCACTAGTCCACCTGGCGGTGCAGATACAGGAGACGCTTAAGCCTTTGAGAGTGCCTATTCAAGCTGCTATAGTGCGCACTGCAAGAAGTGGACAGCCAGACAACCCAATGGAAAGCGACCCTGTCACAGCCACAGAAAGCCAAGCCTCCCCTCTGATTGCCAGAACACTGTCTGCTAACCACAGCAAGCTGTCGCAGGCTCCAGAAGTGCTGAACGCAGTGGTGGAGCAAGCCAGAGAAGTAACCGACACAGTGCTCCGTCTGCCCTCCATTCTCTCTGAAGCCAGCGTGGCCATTAAAGCAGTGGGACAGCAAGCCTATGTGGACCTGCGTCTGAGTCCACGAGACATTGTGACCAAGTACTGGCCGAGCACTAAGACCTGTCCTTAAGCTACTTTATTGATTTAATGAACACATACTGATCCAGTGCCTGCAGGTCTCTGAGCAGAGCCGCGGTTGACCTCCGCAGTTCAGTGAACTGCTTCACACTCAGGTGGAACTGGAAAGTGTCGGTGCTGGTGCGCATGAGGAGCAGGACTTCGGGCTTTAACACCTTCGCTAGGGAGTTGGTGGACAGACTCACGTCCACCCGCCAGCGGAAGTCAAGCATTCGACTAGGCGCTCTGATCCGCTCCACTCCACTTCTCACTCTCGTGAACTCGCGGAGTAGGGCTTCGCGCTGAGCCGGAGACCAGGTCTCTTCGCCGAGTTTCTGCACCAATTCCGTCCATTGGTAGGGCAAATGACTCCGCAGGAAGGCGAGCATTGCAGTGAAAAGGCCCCGCTTAGAGGGTGGAATCCGCTTCAGAACTGCCATATCGCCCTGGTTGTAGTCGTGCACTAGAGCCAAGAGCTGGCCGAGTTGTCCTGCTTCCAGCCTCCCCAGACCTTCCATTTACGGTGCTAAAGGCCTTGTGTGGCGTGCGTGTCTTGCTGCTCAAAGTAGGCTCTAAGTCGGTCCTTGGCGTGTTGGAAATAGGCGCTTTCTCGGGCCCTGACACAGAGCCGCTGGAACTCTGTCTCCAGTCCGGCTTCATAGTCAGCTGCTGAAAACTTCTCTTTCAGACTCAGCAGCCAAACTCGCCCGGCAATATCACTGAGAGACTCTAAAGGATAAGGCTGGCTTTCGAAGTCGAAGTCCTGGAAGTAAGGATGGGCCTTCAACTCAGCCACTGTAGGCCGCTCCTCAGCATTCAACTTCAAACAACTTCCGATCAAATCCTTCGCCAAGTCGCTGAAATAGCCTGGGAAAGTGTAGTCCAAGTTGAGCGCTTTGGTGAAGATGAGGTAGTCGGAGCCGCCTTGGAAGCAGGAGCAGCCCGCAAGCATGAAATAGAGCATGTTGCCAAGTGACCACACATCCGACTTGAAGCTTGTGAACTTGTTGTTGATGCACTCGGGAGCCATGAAGTGAGGAGTGCCGACGAAGTGAGGGAATTTCCGCTTGCCCACGCTATTGGAAGCCGGCTCCACCTCAGGGTGTTGTTCGTCCTTCGCAGTTCCAAAGTCAATTATCACAGGACGTCCAGCAGCGTTCAGAACCACGTTTTCAGTCTTCAGGTCTCTGTGGATGATGCCGAGAGAGTGGAGCCGGTCGACTACGTGCAGGACTTGGCCGAAGTAGAACTTCGCCTGCGGCTCCGGCATGCCCACAGTTTTGCAGTACTCCCACAGCTCCCCACCACTCAAATGCTCAGTAAAGAAGTACAAGTTCAGGTCGTCTTTGAAGGTTTCATGGAGCTGCAAAACGCCTGGGACCCCCTTGAGCTTGTTGAGGATGTGCTTTTCCATGAGGACGTCATGCTCTTTGTGCAGCTGGCTGACTCGCTGTTTAGGGATGATCTTCAGAGCGCCGTGCTGCTTGGTGCGCTTTTCTTCCACGAGGGCGATTTCAGAGAAGTTGCCAGTGCCCAACTGACTCAGGATTGAGAAGTCATAGAAGGTACGAGGCGGCACATAGCCAGTGCAAGTGCGCTTGTGAGTTGGCCAGTCCTTCGCCTGACACTGCTTGTTGCAGTAGGACACTGCCAAGCACAGCGCACAGCGATTCGCAGCGCCTGCGGCCTGACAGGTGCCGCAGTGTCTTTCCTCCATATTCCTACTTAGCGTGGACTTGCAGGAACACTTCAATGCGGTCGAAGCACTCTCCAAGTACTTCCTGAGGGTTGCAGAGGACAATCCGGAAGGAACTTGTGCTGAGGAAGCACTCTCCAGGCAGCACCACGACTCCCTGCTCTCGAGCCAACTTCTCTGCGAAGTCTCGACTCGAAGTCACGTCTCTCAGTCTCTCCAAGTCGATGTTCACCATGCAGTACATAGCTCCTTGGGGCATGCTCATGGTCAGGCCTGGCACCCTTTGCACCCGACCATAGAGGTAGTCGGCGTTCCGCTTCAGCTTCTGTAGGATTTCCGTGAAGAATTCTTCGGGGACTGCTTCGAGGATGCGAGGGACGGCTTTGGCGAGGAAGGTCACTGGGTGCAGCATGATGTTCTTCACTTTGATTATCGCTTCTCTTATTCCTTGGGCCAGGTCTAGTTTGTCGTAAATGACGATCCACCCCACTCGCCATCCTGGCACCAGCCATCTCTTCGCCAGTCCTCCCACCAAGAACACCGGCACCTCTGTAGTCAACTCTCCCAGCGAAACAAAGGGAACACTGAAGGACATCTTCCCATACACCTCATCAGCTAGCACAGGAATGCGGTGCCTAGACGCCACCTCCAACAGCTGAAGCAAGTGGTCTCGGGAGTAGACGGAGCCGCAGGGGTTGGAAGGGTTGACTATCACCAGCAACTTTGTCCTGTCGTCAATAAGGCTTTCCAAGTGAGCAATGTCTGCTTCCCAGAGGTGATCCGGCTGCAGACGATAAGCGCGAGTCTCAATCCCGCGGTTATGACTCACTATCACATAGAGAGGAAATCCAGGCGTAGGAATCAGGATATTGTCTCCAGGATTGACTATGCAGTTGATCACTGTGGCGATAGCTCCACTACACCCCACATCCATTATGACGTCATTTTTGGTCAAATCGAAGTTAGCATTGGAGTAGTACTTTGCCAATGAGACCTTTGACTCGTCTGGACCAGTACTAGCGATGTAGCCATTGCTCTGTCCCGAGGACAGTTCTTGCGCCACAGCTTCGACAATTCCTTGATGTGTGGCGAACTCTGGGAAGCAGGAAGGATCGCCCAGGGCAAGGGAGTACTTTTGACGTGGGAAATCCTCGGGAACGAGAATATTCGCTACTGCTTCTCTGATGAGGTTTCTGCTGTTCTTGGCAGAGTCAGAAGCTTCCACTCTCCACTCCCTAGCCATTTTACCACACGAATTCGACCCTGATAGTCTCGAAGTTCTAGCCTTTCCAGGTCCTATCGAGCCTTCCACACAGCCACCAGCCTCGGAAAGCAGGGGAATGCATACCAGGGAAAGCGGCTGTGTCCGGGCCAAAATGAGAGAAGTGACAAAGAAGCTAGCTATGTGGGCCTGAGTAGCAGCGCTCTGGCAAGAGCCGAGCGTTATTATAAGGCCGTGACTGTGGCGCTTCGGACTTGCGGTGACTGACGTCCCCGCCCTTGTCGGCGCGTACTGCCATACATCTATTATGGCTTCTAGAGCTGCCTAGTGGTAAATGTCCTCCATACAATGTTTTGGGGTCACACTCTGAAGCAGGGCGAAACGCTGAATTTGAGTAAGGAAGCGGCCAGTGGAGTACAATTGCACCTGTCACACATCTCTCTCAGTCCTGATTCGAAATCAGGCGCGACGACTTTATTCATTAATCACAGTGACCGCAAATTCGCAGTGGCGACCCTGGAAAAGGACACACACGATTTCGACACAGTGGACCTGTACTTCACTCCCAGTGCTGACACTACCTTCAGTCTCTTGGGCGCGGGGGAAGTCAACTTATTGGGCTATATCGAGGGGAAGGCTGCTGAGGAGAGTGAGAGCAGTGAGGAAGAACTGGACCAGGAAGCTGGGAGTCTGGAGGAAGACAGTGATGGGGAGGAAAGTGAGAGTGAGGAGGAAATTCAGTCTGTTCATAAGTCCAACGATGAGGACTCACAGGCGAAACCCGCCAAACAGCCTTCAGTCCCTACTAAGGCAAAGAAGCCTCCACAGACAGACCCGGCTCCTGAGAAGAAACTCAAGTCTGACGCCTCTGAAACAAAACCTGCGCATCAGTTAGAGCAACCTTCGAGTGACAAGCCCAAGAAGCACTCTCAGAAACAGACTAAGCCCTAGACATACCCACACTTCTCTCAATTGGGCAGCTCTGATGCTGAGCTTTGGCTTTAGTTAGTGTCCCAGTGAGTCTCAGGGCGGTAGCTGCTCCATAGTGGATATGCGGGCAGTCATAATCGAAGGCCCCACAGGAGTGGGCAAGTCCCAGGTCTCCTTCGCACTTGCCCAGGCCCTGCGTTCCGCTATAGTCGTCGCTGACTCCATCCAAATCTTTTCCAAATTCAACATCGCAGCCAACAAGCCGACCAGTGCAATGCAGCGTGCCATTCCCTACCACCTCCTCAGCCACTACGACCCCAAGACCTTCTCTCTCACCAACCCCTTGACTGTGTGGAAGTACCGGGATGATGCTTTGGCTGCTTTGAGGAAGGTGTGGGCGGGCGGCAAAGTGCCAGTGCTGGAGGGTGGGTCGCATTTCTACCTCAAGTGTTTGCTGTATGGCCGAGAAGACGCTGGGACAGTGGCGATTCCTGAGGAAGTCAGGACGAAGGTCAGGGCTTTGGTGAAGCAGCATAAGGACGACTGGGATAACTGTGTAGCGCGCGTAAAGGCGGAAATCCCTGAAATCGAGCTGGACCTGCAAAAGAACGATTTCTACCGACTGGAGAAAGCAGGCATTTTAGCGCTCATTGGCAAGCGCCCAGGGCGAGTCTTATTCACTGAAAAGCCTCACTTTGATGCCCGGGTGTTTTACCTAGACCTGGACAACCCTTCGCTCAATCGAGCAAATACACAGAGATGTGAGCGGCTGGTGGAAGAGGGACTAGTGGAGGAAACCATTGCTTTGCTGGCCTCTGGGGACTTCAGTTGCTCGGAAGCAGAGTTGAAATTGCCGGAAAACTCCATTGGGTATGCTGAGACTTTTCGCTACTTGCAAAAACTGGACGTACTGATGAGTAAAGATAGTCTCCGAGACGAAGAACTAGTCTCCATTTTCTACGAGTACATGGAAGGATTCATATCAAGTACCCGCAAATGCGTGAAAGACCAACGCAAAACGTTCCGACTGAGTTCCACCAAAGTGACTTACGTGCCTTTAAGTCTGGACTCCTTCAACCAACTGCCTTTGTCTGGAGTCGTGCAGCGAATACTGCAGCTCTCAGCCCTGCCAAGGGAGGACTACGAGGCCACTATTGGAGCGGATCCTGAGCTTTTCCGCTCAAGACTAGAGCTAGAGCCTCGTATCCAGTGGTCCATTTACCCTCGTGATACCTTGCATCCTGCCAGGGCTTTGACTGCGGTTTACCGCCACCTGAAGCAACTGAGTCTGCACAGAGACCAGCTGGTGGCCCACGGGTTCCCCAGTAATGCTAGGAGGTAGTTTGCATGGTGTTTGTGCAGGGAGTAGAGCGAGGGGTGACACTGCTGCAACTGCCACTCAGCACTGCAGTGGCTGACCTATTGGCACAGACTGCCCAAGCAGCAGGGGTAACGCCTGAAGACCTGCTCATTTTCACCTCAGAGGGAGAGCTTATCAACGGGAAAGCCACTTTGTCAGGAGTCACTGACACAGAAGGAGAACTCTTCGCTCTGCGCAGAGGCAGTCTAAGCTGCAAGGAACTGCCGGAAGAGGTGGAGAGGGACTGGAGGACGTTCCGGGACTTTCCGGCCCACGATGCCTACGAAGAGTCTTTCTGCTTCGAGGGAGACTGGGCAGGACAGGCCTTACAGGAGGACGAAAGACTGCTATTTGACCTCACAGTCAGGGCGAGAAAGGCCTTCGCTCTCTATTTCCTGCACTTGAGGAAGTACGACCGACTCGCGGAAAAACTCAAAATCCGGTCCTCCGCCTGTCCAGTCCTCCTCAAAAGCATCAAACTCTACTACAAACGCATCAAGTCTCAATTCACCTCAGTCCGTCACCAGCTGGAAACCCTCAAAGCAGAGACTTTCCCAGCTGCTCAAAGCTTCAAAGCCAGACTGAAGGCTTTGCAGGCACAGGACCAACTGGCTCCATACGTTCAACTCCTACTGAAGGACGGAAATCTGAAAAACTGCGGGAAAGCCTTCGCTGCCTCTCTCCGCTCCCTGGAAAACAAACTAAGTGAAGTCGAGTCTCTACTGGAAGACTCGAAAAAGACTCTGCGAGAGAAGCTGACTCGAGCGAAAAGCAGAATTTCCAGCCTGACTCGGTTCTTCGAAGTGTACTACTCCACGGAAGTGAGGCCGGGGGACTTGGCCAGCGCCCTGCACTGCTGCGCCCTCTACCGCCAACTCCGTCTCGCCCTCAACTCCCGCAATTCCGCAGAAGTGGAAAGCGTGAGAGACCGAATTGACGAAGTGCTGGACTTGGTGGAAACTGCGGAACGCACTTTGGCGGAGTTGGAGGAATGTGGCAGACAGGGGAAGGAGGAAAGCACTCGAGTGGCAGCCTTGTTTAAGGAAGTGGTCACTGTTTGTGCGGAAAAGGCTACGAGGCTGGCTCACAGAGGCCAACACAAATTAGCCAAATTCATGAACAAAATCGCTGCTTTGAACCGGAAAAAGGAATTGCTGGATTTTCCTACGAATTTCCCAGTGGCCTGCGAAGCCGCCTTATGCGAAATTGAGCGGCGTCGGTCCGCAAACCAGTTTCTATCTGCAATGTACGCAGAGCTGTGTCACCACATCGTCACCGAAGAGGAGCGAAGGTGCGAGTTCGTGACCTCTCACGGACAATACTTACCTCGAGACCTGTTTGGAGAGCTGGAAGGGCCTGTGATGCCTCGCAGTCTGCTCAGACATTTACTCACTATAGACACTCGCGAAGTGGAGACTAGCAGCTTCGGAGCTCTTGAGGACTGCTACAAAGGCACAATTCTGCACTACGAAAAGGAGCTGAAGCAGGCGGAAGTGCAGCGACTGCAGGACCAGAAGGAATTGGCACAGAAATGTGAGCGACTTGAGAGAGATTTGAAGGATGCAGCTATCTTTCTCCAGCGTCTGGAAGGCGAAAAGAAGGAACTGCAAATACAAGTACAAAACTACTCAGTTGAACTCGGCTTATTGCGGGAAGAGACGAGAGGCTCAGAGCTGCGCATGCTGCATGCGGAAATAACGAAGTTGCAAAGGAAGGAAGCAGCGTTCAAGGAAGGCTGGGTGGAGCAGGTGCAGAGTCTGGAGTTGGAAGTGAAGCTGTTGAGAGCGCGGGAACGCAAGAAAAGCAGAACCACCGACCTACCTTGAGTCCTATAGCTATCACATGGGAGGCCGAGGGTAGGCCAGTTGACACCACGCTTGGTAGTTGAAGGGGTAGGGCACGCCATAGAGCTGCTGGTAGGTTTGGCTCTGGACGTAGAACTGCTGCTGTAGGACTTGCGCATTGACTGCTGGACGTAGAGGTTCAGTGGGGTAATTGGGCGAGTAAGAGGGAGGTACTGGTGGACTAGTAGTAGACTGAACTGGAGGATAGGCAGGCGCTTGGCGAGGAGCTGGCTCAGGCAGTTTTGTTTCTTCCGACTTAGGCTGGAAGGATATTTGGATGTTGACTTGGTTCGTGGACTGGAAGTCTCCCCAGCCATCACTTCCTGTAGTTGGGGCCTTTGTTTCTCCTAGAGACAGCAGGTCCTGAGTCACCTGAGGAGTAGGCGCAGCATACACTGAGGGACCCTGCAAAGTCTGAGGCACCTTGACTTCCACAGGTGTAGGAGGCGAGACTGCCTGTGTCTCAGACGTGCGTTCTTGATACCAGCGCCTTTCTCTGTATTTCAAGCGTATGAAGTCTTTGATTCTCTGAGTGTCCTTCGGCCCTGGCTGTGGGAAGTCTCGCGGGTTGTATCGACCCATCCATAGTCTCAGACAGACCTCATTGCCTTGAGTCTTTATGACTTCCAGTTCAGCGACGGTGAAATTAGACATAGACAAGCCCTTCACTCTGTGGTTGAATTCTCGATGAAGGCCTGCACACCCACTGCACACAAAGACTCCGAAGTCCTGCACTATGTAGGTAGTTCCGATTTCCCCACACTCGAAGCACTTCTTGTTCGCGGGCAGTTTGCGCATGTCGTTGATTTCCTTGGAGACGTCCACTGTCTTTTTCATAGTACAAAAGCTAAGCACTCAGACTATGTAAGGCCTGGGAACTAGTTAGAGACTCCACGCTAGCTCGATTCTAAGGAAACTGCCCACGCCAAAGCCGCAGTCCAGCGGGTCTGTCAGACACTGCGAGATGGAGACGGCCGCCAGGTTGACCGGACAGATATTGCCCAAATACCTGCCCAGCGCTTCTTTGAATGTAAAGGTCTTCAAGCTGTTCAGCAGTGCATTGAAGTTGCAGTCCTTGATATAGTCATAGGCGAAGATAGAAGTCCCGTCGCAGGTCAGAGAGGCCACTCCCAGTACGCTGGGGTCCTTGGGGTCGAAGTGGATCAGAGTGTCCATGAAGTTCGCCAGGTTGTTGATGGTTTGGGAGAAGTCGCTGTAGCACGCGGAGTTGCTGGTGTTGGGGTTTTGCAGGCCTTCCAGCAGTCCGGTGAAGAAGGCCTGGTAGTCCCAGTTGAAGGCTGTAAGGGTGGAAGACTTCTCTCTAAGCAGCGCTACGACGTGGCCTAGGGCTCGGCCGCAGTCTTCAGGCCGCTGGAAGCAGGCGCCTACCTCTGCAGCAGAGGCGCTAAAGCCCTGGTAGACTTCAGCCAGGTACAGAGGGTTGCCGCACGCACTGAGGACCAAGGCGAGAAGCAGGACGCCTTTCATTTTATTTCGCCAGGGTGGAATATGGTCCAGTCTGCCTGTCCACAGTAGAGACTATGGAAATAGTTAGGTATGAGACAGACACCTATACAAATACATAGTCTAGACACACTGATTACATTGGAGTGGTATAGCCAATTCTTCATTAGCCTCTACACTAATTGTCATTCCCATCTAGCCACTTGATTCGCTTGCCGTTCTGCCACACGCCTCTCTGCGTCTTCCCGCTCTGGTGCGCATACTCGCCTTCTCCATGCTGCTTCCCAGCCTTCCACTGTCCTTTATACCTGCGTCCATCAGCCCATCTATACTCCCCATAGCCATGCTTCTTGTCAAATTGATAAGATCCGTCATATCTGCGGCCATCTAGCCAGGTGTACACACCTTTCCCATGCATGTTGTTGTTCATCCACTCTCCCACATACTTCCGTCCATCCAGCCAAGTGTAGCGTCCTTTGCCGTTGATCTTGTTGTCCAGCCATTGGCCTGTGAAGACAGAGCCGTCGTGCCACGAATAAGTCCCAAAGCCGTGTTTCTTTCCCGCTTTGTAGAAGCCTTCGTAGTGACTGCCGTCCGCCCAGTTCTCCACTCCGAAGCCTTCCTGCATGTCTTCCTTCCAGTCGCCTTCATACTTGGCTCCATTCACATGCACGTACTTCCCTTTGCCGCAGGCTTTGTCGTCTGCCCATTGACCTTCGTAGATGTCTCCGTCCACATGCCAGAACTTCCCATGGCCGCAGGCTTTGTTTCCTTTCCAGTCTCCTTCGTATTTGGCTCCGTCAGGCCAGGTTTGGACTCCGTATCCATGTCTCAGCGAGCCTTTCCACTGCCCTTCGTACACTGCACCGCTTTTAAACTTGTACGCAGGCCGCTCCTCGACTGAGTTTCTTTTCCCTCCTGATAAGGCCGTGGCTTCCTCACTGCGAGCGAAGTAATCTGACTGCGGGGTCCTTTTGAGCAGGTGTGCGATCTGCTTGCGCACCTGATGTCCCCTCCACACCGCTTGGATGTGGACAATCTTGCTGAGGTGCCGCTTGGCAGTGAGCCAGCGAGGGGACAAAAGAGTACTAGCAGCTGCTTTGTGGGTGGATTGAAGCTGTCCTTGCCTTTCTGCCTGGTACTTGTCCTCCTGGAAGTCCACCTCCTCTGTCCTCAAGTCTGTTTCCTTGCGGATACAGTTGCACGCGCAGTTGGTCTGACCCATATGGCGGATAAGGAACTATTACTATCACCGACTCAGGGTGCGGAGGTGCAGTTCGCGGTCTCTGCGCTCTCTCGCATGCATTCCCCTGTGTCCATACATGTGGAACTGTCCTTGGAACTCCCGTCCACAGTCCTCACATGTGTAGATCTGCTCTCCTGAAGCGGGCTGGTTGGGCGGCGCCTCTCCTATGCATTTCTTCATGTGAGTGTTGCAGTTGTCTTTGCGGTTGAAGGCGCGGTTGCACTTGGGACAAGTGAAGAACTTGTCAGGGGGCGGGACGTAGGGAGTGCCAACTAGGTGGGGTTCGCCTAGGAACTGTCCCTGCGCCCACTTCGCTAGTTCCTCCATTCGAGCAGGGATCGTGCCTGTGTTGTAGCTGCTGCGAACAGGTGGATATCGCTGTTCCATGCAAGGCCTAGCTACTGCATTCAAGCGGTCTGAGGTGTGTTCCGCTGTGTGCAGACTCAGCATCTGAGCATTTGGGAAGGCCTGTCTGCACTCAAAGCAGGTAACACTGATAGAGGGAAGAGGGGGCTCGGGAGTCTGAGCCGTACATTTGTTCTGATGCCTCAGTACACTTTCACTGTTGGTAAACACTCGTCCGCAGTTGTGACATGCGAACTTGCCCTCCCCCACAGAAGCAGAGGGATTATAACTTAAAGGCACAGCTGTAGTGTCCTCCAAGCCAGAGCGTGCCTGGTCATGTTCAGAGTCCTGCAGCTTGCAAGCTTTTACAGGGCCGGCTTTTTCTGAGGGCGGTACGAAGTTCCAGTCGAACTGGTGAGCCAGACGCATGTGTTGGCGGATCTGTTCCTCAGGCTCACTCGAGCCCACCTTTCGAGTGAATTGCAGACTGCAAATAGGACAAGCCTTGCTGATTTCAGTGACAGTGTCTTGCAGGTCGATTTCCTCAGTGACTGGCAGTTCTTTGGGCATGGGTGGGAAGGAGTCTTCGTAGACACGGGAACGGCCTTCGTAGTGGTTGAAAGGGTCGAGTGGGGCGGGCGGGTCGTACTTGGCACTGGAGCGGCCTCGTTGGAGCGGAGGCGGCTCCATCTTATGCACCTGCCGCATATGTCTCTTCGCATGGTGATTCTTCTTGAAGGTCATTTGACAGTAAAGGCAGGCGAACGGCCTCTCCCCTGTATGTGTGCGTAGATGAATCCGCAGCTGCGAGCGTTTGAAGAAGCCCTTCCCGCACTCCGGACATGTGAAGTTCTTCGGCCGGTTGGAAAGGGAACAGCCGGTTTCGTGTTCCTTCAGCTCGGCCTCAGTGGGCACAGTGAGTCCGCACTCGCAGCGGTACGCCACAGGCCTAGTGGGGTCGAAGTCGTACGCTTCCTCGCTTTTAATGGACTTCCGCCTACCAGCCATCAACCGCAGTCACAGCAACTTGCGCCCCGCCAAGGTCAGTGAGGCGGAAATCATGGACAGACTCGCCTTCCTGTCCAAACGAGTGATGGACCTGGAGGCCGTCATCTCGCAGAAGAACCGCGAAATCGCCAAGATTGAAGCGACCAACCGAACTCTCACTCTCGGCAACCAGAAGAGGGATGAAATCATCGCAGCGGCGCTTGCGGAAAACCGCAGACTGAAGGAGAAACTGAGATGGGCGAACAGCAGCCTGGCCAAAGTCCAAAAGGACCTCGAGGTCAGTCCAGCCTCTGACCTGCTTCTTGCCAAACTCCCTACTTTGAAGGACGCTTCGAAGTCGCCCTCGCTAGGCCGCTTAGCAGTTCACGACGAGAAGCTAAAGGCGAAGCTGTACCAAAGTCTCCTGGAAGACGACGTTTCCTTCATTGACCGCTTTTCCAGCCTGGAGCCTCAGAGCCAAAGCGACTTTTTGGAGCAACTCCGCACCAGACAAAAGGAGTACAAAGGCCTAGTGGACCTCACCTTGCGCCTAAAACGACTGATACTGGCTTCCTACAACATTTCCGTTTCTTTGGTGCTGAACGACGCAGTGGACCGCTTTGTCCACGAAACTTGCGAAAACCTGCGCTGTGAACGAGCCTCCGTCTTCCTAGTGGACGAGCTGAATGAGGAACTATGGACGAAAGCAGCCAGCGGCACAAGCAACACCATCAGAACTCCTCTCAGCCAAGGCTTGGTTGGCCATGTCGCCCAGACTGGAAAGCCGTTAAATATCGAAGACGCTTACAAGGACCCGAGATTCAACAGGTCAGTGGACCAGCTGACTAATTATAAGACCAGAAGTATGCTTGTGATCCCAGTACGAGATGCAAGTGGCAGGGTGATTGGAGTCTGTCAGGCCATTAATAAGTACGCGGGGACGTTTACTTCGGATGACGAAGCGCTGTTTGAAATGCTGGCCGCGAATGCCGGGGTGATGCTCCGAAACGCCCTACTGAATGAAGCGAGTTTAGTGATGGAGGAACGAATTCGAGCGTTAGCAAGTGCAGCCGTGGAGCTGTTCACAGGTACTACCTTAGTGTCCTTCCAAGCACTGGCTCTTAAGTGTGGCATGGGACTAATCGGGTCTTCGGAGGCAATAATGTACCTATGTGACGAAAAGAGCCTGTTTCAGGTGAATGGGACTGGGACTTTGGAGCGGAAGGAACTGGCAGGACTGGCAGGACACTGTGCCTCCACAGCTCAAATCATGAACATCACAGATGCCTACAGCGACGCTCTGTTCAACCCTCACGTTGACATCTCCACCTCAATGCCGGTGATAGTGCTTCCAGCCACAACGAGTGGAGGGAAAGTGGTGGCAGTGTTTGAAGTGGTGAATCCTCGGGGAGTACTGGGCAGAGCAGTCAAGCGCAAGGCCAAGCTGGACCCGGTGGACAACCAGGTTCTCGGCTACTTCGCAGATATTGTCGCTGCAATGCTGGAAACTCTCTTCCCGCAGCGCTTTCGCACTCAGCCTTTCGAAGTTCTCTTCTAGACTTGTAAACCATTGTTTTCGTAAGAGCCTAGCAGCCACAACTCTACTAACAAAGAGCTCTAGTCAATTATGAGCAAGAACTCGGAACTGCCCTTGGGCTCCAGTCGCAGTGCTGCCTCGTAGTCTGTAATTGCCTGGTCCGCGGCTTCCAGGTGTTCATATACGTAGCCACGGCAGAAATAGGCCAGTTCAGAACTAGGAGCCAGCTGGATTTCCGCAGAGAAGTCAGCCAAGGCAGCCCCGTAGTCCTTCCTCCGAGTATAGCACACGCCTCGGTTGTGGAGGCAGTCTCGCAGGTCTGGGTCCAGTCTAAGAGCCGCAGAAAAAGAGGCAATTGCAGCCTTTAAGTCGCCCAATAAGGCCTCTGCGTACCCTCGCAGACTCCACAATTTGCACGAAGTCTCTTCCGATTTCGCCACTGTGAGTGCCTTGGCTACCTTTCCAAGCCGCAAGCAAGCCTCAGTCTTGAGAGTGAGCGCCTGGAGGTTGCGAGGGTCCAGCGCCAGCACCTTCTCACAGTCTTCAATGGCCTCAGAGTGAGAGTTGTGCTTGGTCAGGACGACTGCTCGGTTTAGACGAGTGCGGATGTTGCGGGGGTCCATGGTCAGACTGTGACTAAAGGCGATCAGTGCCTGGGAGACGTCGTCCAGTCCAGCCCCAGCTTCCGCCTTCAAGTTCCACCACTTGGCCGAAGACCGGTCACAGGCCTTGCCCCGCTCCAGCACCTCATTCGCCTCTTGAAACCGACCCGAGGCAATCAGCACTCGC
>Ga0247837_1003888_pt1 | contig 25078 bp, 15 predicted proteins | sample LaCtaG_2_FD_187115 | JGI IMG/M metagenome (GOLD analysis project Ga0247837, IMG submission 187115) | Freshwater microbial communities from meromictic Lake La Cruz, Castile-La Mancha, Spain - LaCruzMarch2015_14.5m | ecosystem: Environmental > Aquatic > Freshwater > Lake | place: Spain: Castile-La...
AAGTGTGCTGGGAACCCACATCAAAGGGACTTTCGAACAGCCAGTTGTAGGGGAAAGTGGAAATCAGGTCCCAGACTAGCCACGTGCGGATGTATTTGCCTATGATGGCTCTGCGGCTAGAGACCAACCGGCCGTTTGTGTAGTACCCTGTGTTGCAGCTGAAGGCAATATCCAGCATATACACAAGCGTGCACAGGAAGTCGAGGACGAGAGTGGAAGTGGTGTCCTCCACACTAAAGGCCATAGAGTAAGGCAGGACTAGGGCCTGGTACATAATCGCAGTGATCATAATGACTCCCCACGTAGGAAGAAAGCGGCCATCCGGCGTAAAGACCTGGGCTGAGTAGTAGAGGGAAGTGTGGCCTAAGAAGACGCTATGGGCGGGGTCAGGCTCGACGGAGCAAGGCACGGTTTTCCTGCGTTTCGTGAGAAAGCCACTAGCAGCGCGCTTGTACTGAACGAGTTCTCGCAGATGTCCAGAGGCCATTTAGTGCTAATACTTAGTACAGGGGACTATACCTATCTGTATGGAGGACTCCTACATCTCTGTGTTAAACTAGAACTTGCGCTTGTGACTCGGAGGAGTAGTCACCAGCACATTAGCAGCAATCATAGGGATGACGTCTTGCGGAGTAATCGAGGTAAAGACCACTTCTTGTGGCGAAAGGCTGTGTGGAGAGTACCGCAGGGAGGGACCTGAGGCTGAAACCTTCATCAGGCCTACACGGGAGCCTTTGCGGGGAGACGCAGGCTGCACATCGCTATTCATGCACTCCTGAGCGGAGGTGAAAAGTCGAAATCCGCCTGTTGTGTCTTTGCCTTTGAGGACGATTCCCTGGTTTATCGGCCTCCCGAGGACCAGTTCCACCCCGGAAGTGTCGAAATAGCGTCCATTGACCGTTGCTACTTTCAAGTAATATACCATCGCTGTCCTGGTCTCTATCGAGGACGGCAGACTGGTCATGGTGCTGGACCGCTTGAACCCTGGCTCCGTGTTCTCCCTTTTCTGACCTCTTCCTTTGAACTTAGCAGGAGTGGCAATTGACCCGGCTGTAGACGCAATTTCCTCTGCGAAGGAATGGCCTGTGTCTCCCTCCTCAGATATCAGCAGAGGCAGCAGCTCTGGCTTGCCGTCTGCTAGGGAAAAGGACAACTTCCCAACACTGTCCGAAGTCTCTGTGACCGGAATAGGCGCTCCAGGAGGGTCAATCTGCGTGCCAATGTCCACGGAAGGCTGAGACTTGGGGTGGGCAGTGACTGTGGAACGAGTGCGGGACAGCAGGGTGAAGAAAGGCACAGGAGTGGGAGTGGACATGCGGGAAGAGATGGAGAGGTGGGACAAGTGCTTGTATATCTCCTGGGAGCTCTTTTTCAGGTCTGCAACAGACTTTTGTAGTGTCGTTATGCTGCGCTTTAATCCACTTTCCCGGGATTTCAGTCTCACACCTCCCACTTCCTTACTAGTCTGAGGCAGAAAGCCTTGTTTCTCGACTTTCTCCTCGTCGCCAGACAGAGAAATGCTAAGGTCGGAGGGATTGCCCGCATGCTTCTGCGTGCACAGGTGTGGTCCCTCAGCCAGACAGCTGTGGTGCAGGGAAACTTGGCTGATGTCCAGGTTGGGGGAGGACTGGCGACGCTGGGCCAAAGAGCGCTTGAGGCGGGAGTACTCCAGCCACAGTGGGATGGGCAGTATTTGCCTCGAAACATCCATTTTAGTATAAAACACGGGGGAACTCTGTAAAGTAAGGCCATTTATGCTCTTTCCAGTGCTTTTTCCTCTGAATATTGCTGGAATCTGTACCTTTCGCTGAAGTGCCTATTTAGCAGACTACAATCAACGATTAGTAGTTGTAAGCGGTAATTTGCTGGAACCAGTGAATATAATTTTTTGTGTCTAAAGAAACCCTCTAATTCTATAGTGGAAAACAGGCTATTGCCATGTAGTTTCAGGCGAAATAGTGATTTATTTCAGGGTAAATCAAAGGCAATAAAGCAGCAACAACTGTGGCTTCGTATACATGACAGTTTCACCTGGGTGAATTTCAGCGACTGGGTCCAGAACTAGCCAACTAGGCTAATTACCTAAGCTCTGGGCAGGCAGACGACATTAATGACGCCTGCATGTGCCTGGATGGCCGCCACCACTTCCTCCACTCTCTCTGCACTAGTAGCAGTGAAGTTGACACTGGCGGAGCAGGCCATAGCGTCCTTGAACACCACACTTTCCACTTCCTGCACGTTGTACCCGACTTCCGCCATCTTGTTGAGGGCGAAGGCGAGGATTCCGGGAGTGTTCTGGGCACGAATGGTGATGGAGTAGTTGGCGGGACTGAGTTGCACAAGGTTGACGCAGTTCGCTTGGTCGACCTTGCGAGTGCGCGAGTACTTCAGGATCACACGCACTGCTTCTTCGCCAATGGCTTGCTCCGCCTGCTTGGTGGAAGCGCCGATGTGGTGGGTTCCGTAGACTCTAGGGTGTTGGGCAATTCTGTGCACGAAGTCGCCATCCTTGCCCGCAGGCTCTCCCTTGTAAACATCACATGCATACCACAGTCCAGGCCTCGCCTCCAACACACTCAGCAGTTCATCCTCATTCACCAAGTCCCCTCTAGACGTGTTCACCAACACGCAGTCATCTTTGCACTGCGCAAGGAACTGCGCGTTGATCATGCCCTTGGTCTTGGGGTTGGAAGGCACGTGGAAGGTCATGATGTCCACTTCGTGTGCGAGGGCTTCAGGGGTGGGGAGGTAGGAAATGCCCAGGGCTTCCGTCTGCTCAGCACTCAGCATCGGGTCGAAGCCGAAAATCGCCATTCCGAAGGACCGGGCCCGGGCAGCCACCTCCCTACCAATGTTGCCCAGCCCAATAATCCCCAGCTTCCGTCCTTTCAGTCCTGTGGACGTGGAAAACATCCCCTTGTTCCACTTCCCCTGTCGCAACAACATCACATTCTCCGGGATTCTCCGGTCCACGGCGCAAATCAGCCCCATCACCAGCTCTGCTACCGCGATGGAATTCTTCCCCGGGCAGTTCGTCACGTAAATGCCTCTTCTGCTGGCCTCCGCAGTGTCGATGTTGTCTGTGCCTGCACCCGCTCTCACAATCAGCTCCAAAGTGGGAGCTGCTTGGATCACATTGGCCGTCACTTTGGTGGACCGGACCACTAAAATATGAGGACGCTCGGCGGCTAGGACTTCCAGCAGGTTGGCGCCTTCGAGGGTGTGGTCGTAGAAACACTCGATTCCGTGACTGCGCAGCTCTTCCAGAGCGGCTTGGGAGAAGAGGTCAGCGATCACGGCCTTCATATTTTTACCAGAAAGATGTGTGGGTCGATGTCGGACGTGGGAAAATGGGGGAAAAGAAGCAAAAGAACTAAAGAAGACGGGATAGGGCTGGGAAGGAGTCCAACAGCAGAGGAATAGAAGGCCTGAAAAGCGCTATTTGCGAGCTAAATTCCTATTTTATGCGAAAGTTTTCTAGCTAATATAGGAAATTCACTCAATTTTACTCCTTTTCTTACCTCTACGTCAGATTTTCCCTCTTCTCGGTAGTGTTTCGCCAAGTCACTAGCTTTTCCCCACGAGCCCAAGCGCCAGTACTCAGACTCGATGATTCTGCTGGAGACATACATGCAAATGCGAATTTAGCGTAGATATAGACTAGAAGAGCGAGGGCAAACTTTGTATCTGTGTCAGAAATTAGCCTTTCTTAAGTGCTTCTCGAGGTTTGACGGTAGATTTAGCATAAATACGGCGAAACTAATCGAACCAATCTGCGGAAATAAGCTAATTGCCTGTTTGAATATATATAAAAACTCAGTGTAAAGGCAGTTTTAGGACACTAGTGGAGCAAATGGCATTGTTTCTTATAATACAGCTTTGAATGGGCTGCCAAGGACTGACCAAAAGCTACAGCGACGAAAATGCCCACATTTCCACACAAGAACTCACACTCGGCTTTTCGTTCCACTCCGTTGCTGTGTTGGAGGCCAATTTCTACCGTCTCATGCGGGATGACTGTCTGGACGCAAGCGCCTACGCAGCTCTAAAGGACTCCCTGAGTCTGCCCAACCAAGTGGACCTGCTGCTGAAGAAGCTGACCATACAGGAAGGAGTGTACGACGGCAAGAAGTTGCTGCTGTATGCGATTTTGCTGGGTAAAGGAGGGGAAGGCGAGAAGGGTACCGCACTATGGCACTGGCAGGGCGCTGGCAGTCACATCACTATGGCGGAACTCGAATCCCTGCTGGGAGATCTGTTCTCCCTGAGTCTCGTGCTGCCGCTGGATTTCTGTCTGCCGACAGTGAAGGTCACACAGGAGAAGCTCAATTCTTACCTGCAAACACAGTCTCCAAAGATGCTAAAAGCCAGCAAAGCAGTTTGCCAGCTCTTTCCCTGGACTCAGGCGACACTGTCGCAAAGGGTCTTTTTGGAATTCGTAAAGGACAAAACTGCGGCTATTTGCTCGACTCGGGCACTACGCTCGACTCTGGAGGAAACGCCCATAATGCCTCAGCGGTACGCAGCAGCCTTCCAGCCCGCCTCAGGCTTCCAAGCGAAGCTGCAGTAATAGCCCTAGGACTGGTGGTAAAATGGACATCACGTACAAGCCTCCGTTCGACTTCGACCCTGAGTGTGTCATGCTGGAGCGGAACTACGTGAACTGCCTGCATGAAAAGTCAGTCAAGGACAAGGGCGTTCCAATGAAGTGCAATGTAGAGCAGGTGAGTGCTACCTAGATCCTTTGGTTCAACCTCGACTGTCCCACTCGCTTCGAGAAGTTTAAGACTGAGGACGGGCTCAAGAAGGTCTTTCAAGACTGGAAGAGCGGCGCCTTCGCCGAGCAGGAGGAATAAGACTAGGCTAAACTCCTAGCCCAAAGCTGCGATAGCCCGCTGCAGGCCTGCAAGCCACAGTAAATATGACAGAGCTTGACGTTTTTCGAATTCCAGGCTCCCGGCCTGTCATCCGGTTGAAAGCGGACCGGCAGAGCCATGACTCGCAGTGGGACGAACGCTTCGTGCTGGGACGCATTCCGGACTACGACGCACTCAGAGACAAGCACTGTCTCAACTTCATGCTCTTCCTTACCTCCAAGAAAAAGCGGAACATCGCCACTCCCGGCCGATCTCGTCGCCAGCGCACTCCCTCCTCTCGCACTGCTTCCAAAAAGGTATTCGCTGGGACCACTACAGTCGTCGTAACCAGCGCCCTTCTGCGAGATTTACGAACCAAGTTGGTAGAGAAAGTCCTAGCAGAGCGAGTGGCGGAAGAGCTGTGGGTGCCTGCGGTCGAGACCATGGACGCTTGCAGCATGCGAGAAAGGGCAATTTTGTACGCTCAGGAAACTGAAGAACTGGAAAAAGGACAGTCTGTGCTGCAGTTACTCACCAAAGCGGTTCAAAGTAGGGAAGCTATGCTCGCAGAATTGCTCAAAATCGTGGATTTGTTCACTATTACGCCTGCGAAAGGACAAATTCTATCAGAAGCCAAGGCCATACTTATCAAAATAAGAGAAATTACGATAGAAACGCTGGAAGCTATCAGTATGTACAGGGAAAAAATCGCTGCTTTGTGGGCGGGAGACCGCCGCGGAAGCCGCGTTTTAGTCCAATTCAAAGGCAAAAACTACATTTTCAAGCTAAAAAACGACCTCAACTTCCTGCAAAACTCCACCCTTGCAACCGTCTTCGATTTCTCCGAGAAAAGCGACCCCTTCCTAATCCACCCCAGTCTAATGCACACCTCCGAACACGAAACCATCCCTATCACTCCCTCTCTACTGCCCAGAATCAAAGCCTGTGAAAAGGTCATACTGGACGAACTCCTGTCCAGTCGCCACATTTCCCGGGAAAAGAAGGACGACTTCACACTGAGAGCCACAATGACTCAAAGCACGAGAAGGAGCAGGGGACACAGTAAGGGCGAGACTAGGAGTGGAGTGCAGACTCGAGACACGTCACTTACAGCTGTCAGGAACTTGACTCCGTCCAGAGCAGGCAGACCGGAGTCTCCGAGGCAGCCCGGGCCTACCATTCGAAGCCATAATGAAGGCTATTCAGAGGTGCGCAGTGCAGATATGCCCTCCACCCCTGTCAAACTGGCGGTTGAGGACTCGCTCAAGTCCAGCGAAGTCCATAGAGTTCCCTCGCACCGCAAAAACAGGTCCTCGGCTTCCACTCGGGCGAATGTGCCTTTGAAGCCTTCTCAGCTCGACTTTGGGCCGGTGAAGCCTCAGCCGCCTGCTCCTGTGCCGAAGCCGAAGAGCGAAAAGCCGGCTGTGCCGTACACAGAGGAGCTGGAGTTGAGGGGGTTGGAGCTGGAAGAAGAGGCGCTCGGCACTGAAATTGAGGCCTTTATGAAGACTGTGCCAGAGGCTATCAGGGAGACCTTTTGGTCTGAAGCCTCCTTCAAAGAGATACTAAAGTCCAGCTATTCCGCCTTTCTGCAGGCCGTTCAGGGCGGAAAGCGACTCGGATTGATGGCTTTCTCCATCGACACTCTGAACACCGCCTCCAAACGCATCCACTTGCACCTCATTTCCGCACTCAACTCGCCCGACCTAGCCCGCGTCTTCGACCTCAGTCTGACTCACCTCTGGTCCTCTTTCGGCTGCGACGATATCCGAATTGCCCTCAACTACCGAGACATTGAGGGCAAACTAGCAGCTGACCCCGACATAAAGTCTCTCGTGAGTGAGCGGAAGTTCAAGTGGAAGAACTTGACGAACACTGCGGAGGGGAAGAGAGTGATATTGATGGGAGTGAACCGGCCTGAGGAGTTCGAGTCGAAGGACTGCGACTTCTTCAAGGAAACGCTGGCTGTTAAGTACGCTGCCGGCCTGCAAATCGGCCAGAGAGAAGTGCAGACTAGGACTGCGTCCACAGGCTCAGTGTCCTCCTATATCGGGTTTAGTGCGTGTTTGAAGGAACTAGCGGCTATGCCGGAGTCTGCCTCTAGTCCGCTCCAGTCCCAACTGCACTCTCTGCACCAGAAACTGGCAATGACTTTCACCTTCCCTGCCTTCAAACGGGGAAAGTCGCTGAATTTGTACCAAGTGTTGGAAACGACGAGGGAACAGGGACTGGATTTGGAGGGGCTGGAGAGGGGGTATATGACCAGTGCTGCCTGCTTGTCGGTAGGCCTGAGATGGAGCGTGTTTGCGACTTCGGTATTCGAGCTGAGGCGAGAAAAGTACAACTACATACGAATAACTGACGTGGAAGTGAACAAAACGACCCTAGACGGCTTCGAAATCGCCCTGTTGCCCTGCGACGACATGCAGTTTAACCTGGTTTTAATAACCCAGGCGGGTGGCTTGCAGGCCGATTTAGACCCCTGGGAGTGCACCTGCAGTCTACTCACTCAACTCACCAGCCTGGGGAAGGCTTTCCCATCCCAAAGCAGCGAAATCTGGCTCCCCGGCTTCCAAATTCGCAGAACCAACTCAGAAATTGCAGGGATCGTAGGGATGGAACTGGCAAATCAGCAAGGACAAGTCGTGGGCTGTTCAGAAGCTCTGCAGGTGGGACTGGAAGCCCCTGTGCACAGGCTGGGCGGCCCTGTGATTCGGCCTGGCTCTGGGGCGATGGTGGTGAAGGAGGACTTCATCCTAGGTAAGGGGTAGGCAGCGCTGCTCAATCGCAAGTTGGACGACTTGGTGCCAATTCCGTATGTAGCGGAGAGAGTTCGAGTGGCGGATTTCACCAAGTCTGCACAGGATTAGTCCTAACTTTAGTGTCCATTCCCTGGGAAACCTTCAGTGAGGACTTTTCAAGGCTCCTGCATGGCTTTTTCCTTGTTTTGCGAATTTGAATACAGTAGCAGTCTATTGATATGACTATACGAGGAAGACCTTACTTGGTAAAGGTTGCAAATAGCTACTTAGTTCTCAGAATAAACAGGCACTTACTGCAGAGGAGACGTGTCTGAGGTAAATCTGGCCCTAGAGGATGATGCATGTGAAGTTGGAGACAGGGACGGCGGACCCTTGATAGGCACCAGCAGTCTCAACATGTGCACAGAGCTGGATTTGCGCTTCATCTTTGTATGAATTTCACTTTCCTTTGTAGCCAACTCTCCGAACTTGACCCTATTCTGCCTACCTCTTACCCCTTCTTTATCGAAAACGACTGTTTTTTTGATCCTCGCAATGTCCTGAAAAAAGGGTTTCGAGCGTTTTCGGTCCTCATCCAAAGAGTCCCCACTATCACTTTCCGAGCCAGAACTGTCTGGGTCCGGGTTATTGAACTGGTACAACTCACTCCTTTGGGTCATTACTTCCAGGGCGATTGTGGCTGAGAACTGGTCCTCCTTCCGCTTGCTTTCGATCACGTCTGTGACTCTGTGCACCTCGTCGTTGACATCGAAGGTGGAGCGGATGTTGGGGTCGCGAGGGCAGTCGAGGGCGAAGTGGCCGAGTTTCTTGCAGCTCTGGAGTAGGTGTTACGGAGCAGTGCATGGAAGAGGGGTCTTTCTCGATTTTGCCCACGTCCTCCCCCTCTTCGTCCTCTTCCTTCGTCTCGTGTCTGGATATCTTGCAGCCCGGAGTGTCCTTGCCTGCCTTGCCACAGCACCAGTAGATCTCCCCACTGTACTCACTCTGGTGTCTGCGGCAGCTCCAGTTGTAGTTTTCACTCTCAATGAACACTCTTTGGCAGTTTTTGCACACCTTTTCGTCCTCTTCGCCGTACATTTTCCGCTTTAGTCGGTACTGCTTGGCTTTGAGACGCAGCTTTTCGTACTCGTCGGTCAAATCTTTGAAGTTTTGCTCCGTCTTGCTCAGTTCCGAGGTCAGTTTCTCCTTTTCTTCCTCACACTTCTGCAGCTGTCCCTGCAGAATTAGTATTTTCTCCTTGGCAATGCGAGCGATTCGGTCTCTTTCCGCCTTCATTTCTGTGCGAAAAGCGATCAATTGCACACACTTCCCCACTGCCTTTTCCTTCTCAGTAGTGACTTTGTCCAGGCGGAATACCACTTGCTCAATGAAGTCCGCCAGTTCCCGCTGCCTGAGAAAGAGCTGAGAAAGCTCCAGACTGAACTTCTGCTCCATGTCGTGGTTATCCACTGCGGACTGGATGGCGGAATAGAGGCCTTTAAGTCGCTCGCCAATGATGTCGTTTTGCATTTGGAGCAGGGAGGACATGTGGTCTTGGGACGTTTCTTTGGTCTTTAGCTTGTCGATGAGGGCGTATTGCTCTTGGAGAAGGGCGTTTTTGGCCTTGCATTCTTCCTCCATTGCAGCATAGCTGTCCATGACAGTCCGCATATCACTCCTGTGCTTGGCTTCTGCGAGTTCCTGCGCAGAGACGCTCTTCGTGTCCTGCGAGTATTGGAGGTGCAGCATTTTGAGGCTTTCCTGCAGTTCGAAAGAGCGCACCTGGTAGTGCTTGGAGTCGGAAAGTGCACTTGCGACCCTTTGTTCAGCGTCTTTCAGTGCGACATGTGCGGTTTTCAGCTCGTTTCTGAGCTTTACAACCTCTCTACTGAGTTGGTCGCTGAGTTTCATTTCCCCGAACACAGTGCCTGGCACAGCCTCCAGTCCCCTCAGTCTAGAGGTGCCGAAGCCGGAGCTGCGCGCTATATCCGTCCTCACCTGCATTTCCGCTTCAAACATAGGCAGTAAATACCCCTTGATCACCTCAGATGCCAGGGCAGGGTCAGGAGTCCCAGCTCCTGCCCTGCGGGTTCTGAGTGCACTCAAACTGGGGGTGGGCAGGGTGGAGGTACTGGAAGAGCGGGTGAGCAAGGGGCCGAGTCGAGCAGTTTCATGTCGTTTGTGCCGGGGCAGGTGGGGACTGAGGGGCAGAGACTGGGCTTGGCGAGTGCGTGCAGAGGACCGGTGTGAGGCTTTGTCTAAGTGCAAAGGCTTCATTTGCCTATATTTACTTGCCTGATGAGAGAAATGGTGTCTGTATTGAGACCATGGAGAGCTCTAAGACTATTTCAGGCCTGTACAGAAGTCTACTCTGAAATGTGCATTGGTAGTCGAAATTGCAATTTCAAAGACATATATTCTCAGAAGCTCCCAATTCCTTTGCTTCCGAGTAAGTCCAACAAAGTCACTCTGTGTCGAAAATGCAGACAGTAGGCTATGTGTGTCTGGCTCGTAGGTAGTGTGAGGCCTTGGGACCAAATGCTTCTGCTTCCCTAGTCAAGCGGACCTCTCTCAGTAACCAAGGAAGGTGGAAGGCAGTGATTGGATATTCTACAGGCCAGTACATTGCTATCATTGTAGGAAGCGCCTCTGCCCGTTGGCTTCAGTTTTGAGCCTAATTGGAGAATAGTAGAGGCGTGCAGTCCTTCTGAGGGACAAATTAACCCTTGGCTGATACCATGCGCTTAGTTCGTGGGAGTGGGGAAATGAGCTCAGTCTGAAACTGCGCAGTCACTAAACTTATCGAAAGGCCTCCTCGTGACAACCATGAAAGTTTATATTGACTTGAGCGCCCTGCGCTTTGCTTAAACTCCTCCGCCATTTCTGGCTAATAATGCTCCTCTTGCTGTTCCTAGCTGCCCAAGCCTCCAGTCAGGCTCTCGACTCCCCCGCCTCCGAGCTGCAGGCCTTCACCGAGGTCACCATCATAACAGACATTGTGGAGACTGGCACAGCTGATGTCTACCATGTAAGAGTGCGCAATCCTGCGACTACTTATGTAACACTCAAGGTGACCATGGCCTTTGGAGATGCAGACTTGGTAGTGAAGACTAAAGTCGGAACTGCAGTGATTATGTGGCCTTCCTCAAAGGTGGGGGAGGATCGAGTGCATATTGCTGCTACGGACCCCATGTTGCAGGGAGATGGAAAAGGCATGCTGAGAGACTTTGAAGTCATAGTCGTGGGCCACAGTAGAGCACAGTACACGCTGTACATTGCGTGGGGTAGCGGCACTACTGTGTTGGCGTCGGATGTGGCCATTACTCCCAAGTCCGTCAAGGCCTTCACGTCACTAATGCAAGAGTTCGAGTCCAGTGAGTCGCAAGGACTAGGCACATGGGGAGTCAGTCTCGTGGCTTTGGGAGCTGTAGAAGTGCTGGTAGCTGTAGGACTGTGCGTGATGTATAGACGCAGGACCAAGGCGGAGCACGACGGTTACTTGCACCTAGTAACGGCCTAGTCTAGCCTTTTGAACTTATGGCTGGCTGGACGCTTATTATTTTGGAGAGAAGGAGACGTGGACACATCTTAGATGGAATCTACAAAACCTTTTTACCCTTCTGTCGTTGCTAATAGAGCTTAACTCTCTGCCAGTGAAATGCTCACTAGGGTACCCTTTAAATTCCCCTATAGGCGTATTGGTCTTGAAGAAGGACGTTTTTGTCCTTAAATTCTTCCTCCATTGCAGTATAGCTGTCCATGACAGTCCGCAACCTTTCTACTGAGTCGGTCGCTGAGTATTATTTACCCAAACACAGTGCCTTGCACGGCCTCCAGTCCTCTCAGTCTAGAGGTGCTAAAGCCGGAACTGCGCGCTACATCCGTCCTCTCCTGCATTTCTGCTTCAAACATAGGCAGTAAATACCTCTTGATCACTTCTGAAGCCAGGGTAGGGTCCGGAGTCCCAGTTTCTGCTCTGCTGTGGGTTTTAAAGGCACTCAAACTGGGAGTGGGCAGGATGTAGGTACAGGAAGAGCGGGTGAGCAGGGAACCGAGTCGTGCAGTTTTTTCATATTGTTTGTGCCGGGGCAGGTGGGGACTGGACTTGGCGAGTGCGTGCAGAGGACCGGTGTGAGGCTTTGTCTAAGTGCAAAGGCTTAATTTGCCTATATTTACTTGTCTATGAGAGACATGGTGTCTGTGTTGAGACCATGGAGAGCTCTAAGACTATTTCAGGCCTGTACAGAACTATATCCCGAAATGTGCTTTGTAGTCGGAACTTCAATTTTAAAGGCCAAAGTAAAGTGAGGACTGAATGCCTAGTCAAACTGGCCCCTCAGTAACCTAGCAAATGGAAAGAGTTGGAAGCAACGGCAATGTTACAGCTCGTAACTTGGCTACACTGTAGCAAGCGCCCCACCTCACACTAATTGGAGAATAGTAGAAGCTGGTGCATGAGTTCAGATCGTAGGAGTGGGGAAAGAACTCTGGTAAAACAGTGTAGCAGTCAATTAAGCCGAGTACCTCCTCCCGACAGCCAGCTGATTATCCTAGTCATTGAGAGTATTTGCTAGTAGCTGCAGCTAGCAACCCTGTCTAGAGCTTTTCTGAGAAGATGAGGCCCAAAAGCATTCCAGTGGCACCCTCTGAATTCCTTTCAGAGGACAAGGAAACCTATTCACAGACTGAAAGCCGTAGATTATGCGGGTATCAGAGTTGGAAACTGACTGCACTTCTTGTTTCTTACTCTGGTTAATCGGTACTTTTTCTAGCGATTACAGCAGAAAACAGCTACGAGATGTCTAGGCTTGATAGTCAACTCTGCCATTAAAAGTGTGGGACTGGGAGAAGCGGACTGCCACAGGTGCATTGATGAGGAAGCTATAAAGAGACTGCCTTGGGCAGACTGAAAAGGTGCTTCTATCTCTCCCTAGCCATTTGGGTATTTCGACGCTAATAGAAGGAGAGGGAATGCTCGCAGCTGAGGCATGGAAGGAGTCCACGATGAGTATTCAGACTAGAAATTGTGAAGAAATAGTCGCCTTGGGTGGAAGCGACAGCGATATTTCGAAGAAACTGAGAATTAAAGACAAGGAAAAGAAATGTAGAAATGGACACTTTGGTCTGCTCTGCAGCTGTACTTCGATGAAAGTTTATATTGACCTGAGCGCCCTGCGCTTTGCTTAAACTCCTCTGCCATTTCTGGCTAATAATGCTCCTCTTGCTGTTCCTAGCTGCCCAAGCCTCCAGTCAGGCTCTCGACTCCCCCGCCTCCGAGCTGCAGGCCTTCACCGAGGTCTACACCCTGGCAGACATTGTGGAGACTGGCACAGCTCATGTCTACGTTCTCTCGCTCATTCATCCTGCAATTACTTACATGACGCTCAAGGTGACCATGGCCTGGGGAGATGCGGACTTAGTAGTGGCGACTAGAGTCGGAGCTCAGGTGGCCTCGTGGACTTCCAGAAAGGTGGGGGATGATAGAGTGCATATCACTGTTACGGATCCCCAGTTGCAGGGAGACGGAAAAGGCATGCTGAGAGACTTTGAAGTAGCGGTCGTGGGCTACAGTAGAGCACAGTACACGCTGACCATTACGATAGGCAGCGGCACTGCCATGTTGGCGTCGGATGTGGCCATTACTCCCAAGTCCGTCAAGGCCTTCACGTCACTAATGCAAGAGTTCGAGTCCAGTGAGTCGCAAGGACTAGGCACATGGGGAGTCAGTCTCGTGGCTTTGGGAGCTGTAGAAGTGCTGGTAGCTGTAGGACTGTGCGTGATGTATAGACGCAGGACCAAGGCGGAGGCGGCGCACGACGGTTACTTGCACCTAGTAACGGCCTAGTCTAACCTCTCGAACTCTTGGCTTGCTGGACGTTTGTTATTTTGGGGAGAAGGAGACGTGGACACATCTTAGATGGAATCTACAAAACCTATTTACTCTTTTGTTGTTGCTAATAGAGCATAACTCTCAGCTAGAGTCGCAGTCTCGATGCCAACGTACTAAAAGCGGAGTCTTATTCCTGCTGAATTAGTGTTTGCGGCTTCTAGAGTGAATCTACAAAAGTTCCCGTTCGACATGTCCTTTTTCCCTCGCTTCTGAAGCAGATTTGGCATAAAGCTTTCTATGCTAAGTCAATGTGCCTAATTTATTCGCCAATCCTACAACTTCTAATTAGCCGTATGAACCTCCCTGTTAACTAGCTGCAGAAGCACAGTCCCCAGTGCTATCTCTACCAATCCCTTAGTCTACCTACTCCATAGGATACTCCGGCGCAGTTCTCCCTTCCCTGCAAGTCACACAGAAGTACCGAATGCCCTGTCTGTCCCGCACATACTCCACCGTCTCCTCCAGCACCAAGCCCGACCCACAGCCTTCACACTGGTGCTGCTTCCCATTGAACCGCACATACACGTCCCCACTGAACCCCATTCCGCACCTCGGACAGCGGCCGGGCTTAGCTTGGGGGTTGATGATGATGGAGCACTGGCAGCAGGTGAGGCAGATCAGGTCGCCGTTGGGACACTTGTGGGCGTGGAAGAGGTCGCGACTGTTGCACTCGCAGCAGGACATGTTCAAATTGACGCCCAAGCGTCGCAGCCGCTTCTTCGACTGCACCTTGATCAGTCCGGGAATCCGGTCCTCCAGCGACTTCCGGATGACGGTGGAAAACCCAGTTTTACAAACGGGGCAGCGGATGTACGTGTGCGTGAATTCCTTCAAGCAGCCGAAGCAGAAGAAGCAGTTTTCATGACTCGGCGCAATGATGGAGTTGGAGGCAGACAGTGCAGTTCTGCAGAGTTCACAGCACTTGAAGCCGGGCTGGTAGCTGGACAGGGTCTGCGGAGTCAGGGACTTGGGAGGCTTGTAGGGGTCGGGGACTGGGTAGCCGCGGGTGGGGCCGTTCTGTTTGTAGGGGTTTTGAGCGCGGACAGCGGAGGAAATAGTCGTCAGGTCAAACGGCCCTTTGACTTGCGGGAAATTCGCCTTCCCCCCTGCAGAAGTCGCATCCGCAGGTCGGATTTCCTCTCCTCTGAGTGCTAGTTCGAGGTAGGCGCCTGGGTTTTCCACAGGAAAGCGGAGAGACCTCAGCACTGATCGCTTGACATCCACTGTGCAGTCTCGCAGACATCCCTCATACACTCCATTTCCCTTATCGAAATCCGCGTAGTTGACCAGTGCTTGCGCCACACCCTCCAACAGCATGTCCTTGTCCACCCTTGCATGCTCCAAACTCTCCTTCCCCTCCTGCAGTGCCCGCTCTAGTCCGGTGTGGAACTCCAACAACTTCACAGTCATTTGGTCGAACTGCTCTCCGACCATGTCAAGAGTCGCCTTTTTGAGGGACTCGAGGGAGTCGGTGACCTGTTCTGCGTTTTCCTGGGCGCGGTTGAGGATGGTGTCAGCGAAGGTGAGGGCCTTGGTGACTCGCTGGGAGTGCTGCAGATGCTGCTGGCCCTCGGAGAAGTTGGTGACGAAGGGGTAGTGGGAGATGGAGATGAGGACTTGTTCGGAAGGGTTGGAGGAGAGGAAGGTGTCGACGTCCTCACTGCAGAGTGGAGTTTTGACGCAGTCTGGGAAGGAGAAGGAGGGAAAATGAAGGACTCCTGCGGCCCAATTAGATCCACAACAGCGCAACCCAGAAAAGCGAGTAAACACCAAAGCAAGTTAAAGCCCTGTTTACCTAGCTGAGGATGTTACTGTAAGAAGTCCCGCAGGGTTTTGCGCGGAGGTAAAGTCTTGATTGTTCGCGGGCACTGCCTGCAATAGTATATATTAGGGAAGCAGGAGGAATGCGCCTCATGACCACAGGATAACCGCGTCATTTCTTCGCTTTTTGAAGACCGTCCGCAGAAGCAGGCGAAAGGGAACTTCTGCTGAGCTGCAACCACTTCAGCTGGCGCTCTGACGTCAAGTCCACTTCCACAGAGTCGACAGGCAGTTAAACAGTTGTCTACACCTGTGCAGTAGCAGCAAAATACATGTTCGTTAGGGCAAATACCGCATACAGCGTGAGTAATATCGGAAGGATATTCACTCAAATTACGAAAACAACCGCTGCATGCTAGTGAATTGATCCTATATCCAGTAACTGCTCCAGAGCACTTCGAACATTGTGCCTTTCGTGTCAAAAGAAAGTCCTTCACATTGCAAATTGAGCACAAGCATCTTAAGTTGCAATGCGCATTTGCATCTTCCATGATAGTTTTCCCACATTGACATTTCTTCTGAAGCGCAACTCTGCCTAATTTCGCCAAATCTGCTCTTAAATAAGGCACTTCACAGACAGGACAGATCTGTGGAATGATAGGGCGCTCAATGCAGTCGTTGCATATTATGCAGGAGTGAGTTAATTCACTGTATTTCGTCAGGAAATGCAGAGATTTCAGTTTCTTGCATTTTGTGCAGTGCAATTGATCGGATTTATTTGAAATTTTGGTAAAGCTGTCTACGACTTGGTGTAATTTACCGCTCTTTTCTAAGCCAAAAGCCTGACACAGTGGGCATTGCAGCTGTGTTCTTCCAGAATATTTCCAATAGCACTCGTCACATGCTCTGCAAGGATGGTCCGAATCATAATAAATAGTGAAATGTGAGGCTTCTTGAAAGAATCCGCATTTATTGCATCGTTGCGGGCCTCTGTCTGCAGTCTGTTCTCGTTTAGAGCCTTTTAAAGCCTGTCTTTTTGTGCTTAAATACTTCAAATCCGTCTCTTCGTACTGTTGTGAGCAAACCAAACAGTTGGGGGAAAAGTGGATTTGGAGCTGCTCAGATAAGCAAGTATCGCAGATTCGACATTTGGGCCAGTGAGTTAGAAGAGCAGCTTGAGAAAAGCCGGAAATATCATTCCTAACACCACACTTTCGACAGAGAATTCTCATAGAGCTCTCTACTCTCTCCGTATTGCTCTGATCGGTGAAGACCTCAACTTCATGGCATTTGGGGCAATCGAAATTTCCCCCTATCCATTTTTTTGTTATGCAGTAGTCACACACTAAACAGTAATGTCGAGTTATCAAAACTGCTCCAAATGCTGCGATTTGCTTATCACAGTAGCAATTATCACATACAATTTGCCCTTTTTTTGCTATGTCTGCAGACTTTATAGGCTGAATGATTGATGCGATTTCATCACAGCTGGGGCAGGCTCTCTTAGAGCTGCGCATACATGTATTACAAATCAAACAGCCGTGTGGGCTATTCCAACTCTCTTCAAACTCACTGAAATTTACATAAATTCTGCAAACTTCACACATAGCTGCGACTTCTGTGTCGGGGTTAAAAGTTACAGTCTGGATTTGACGGCAAATTTCGTCCCAGGAATAGCCGGAAACCTTATCTTGACAGAAAATACAGCGAAATTGAAGGCGAGTAATAGCCAACCCACCTAAACAAGCAATACAAAGCCTATGTCTCTTTCTACAGATAATCCTTCCTTTCAGTTCACTGCAATTACAGCAGAGGTCAGATGGCATATTTCGATAGTACTTGTCAAATGCAAGGGTTTGTTCCTCGGCCAATAGACTGATATATATATCTGTTGCAGCTGCTTTATCTAAAGGTCTGGCAGCCTCTTTTCCCTTTAGATACACCGCGGTTGAAATATCCTTCCCACAGTGACAGGGAAAAGCGGTCCGTTCGAATTCGACTTGAGACATTGGTCCGCCCATTGTATGGCGAGCGCTGGCGAATAGAGACCATTTGGGGTACAGATGGCCACAGGGAGTAATAGCGATGCTTTCCACTGCGTAATAGCGGTACAGCAATACAGTGCAGTCCTCAGTCGCACTCCAGATTACAGTGGGGAAGTTGGAGTGGTGGCCTGGAAGTTCCCAGTAGTTCACCAATTCGAACTGAAGTTCGCCTTGCAGAATGGCCAGGAGCTCTTCATCTGATACACTTTGTTGAGCAACTTGTTCAGTGAAGAGTCGCTTGAGGTGGATGTAGAACTGGTACTCGTAATTCCACACAGACAGCAGGGTTTGCTGGGGAACTAATGGGTCCAGCATGAACTCTAGCAGTCGCTTGTCTTCGGGTCCAGAGGCGTATTTCAGTTCGTTAAGTCTCTTGCGTAGACGCTTGGACTGAGGGAAATTGGCTTCTTCTAGCAGACCATAGAGGACGGCTGCTAGTTTGGACTCCCCTTGGAAGCGAAAATACCGCATCTCCACTAGGCCTTCGCAATCCTTGAAGGCACCATGAACCGGTAGACGTGGAGTCACCTTCATATTTTTATATGTTGCCTATACGCAAGGTTGCTTGGAGACTCTACTGCATCTCATTGCGCATACAATTGTAGTAATTGAAATAAGGCATTTCACTCTGTCTCACATAGGATCGAAGATGTAGAAACCAAATTTTACAGCGACTATCAGGTGAGTTGCGGGGAAATCATCTGACTGGACGGGAATAGCTTTCTTTAATTGAAGTGTCCATATCTACTGAATTCTGCAAAGATATGCGCAATTCGCTTCCAACAGACTTAGTAACAGAACCAGTAATGATAATTGTAGTAAATGTGGCGACTCCGGCCATAAAACTATCGGATAATTTAATAACCGTTTATGCTAAATCAAAGGCAAAAGCAGGGAATATTACTGCTATATTCTTAGTTTCTGTCTATTGCAGATAATCTCGAAGACATTTGGACGGAGGCGCTGTCTTCACTGGCGCCTTACAGAGCCTGCATAAATAGGTGCTGTCTTCACACTCTCTATGTATCTCATGTCGGCATGTTAGTATCTTAAAATGTCCTCTCATAGAAGACTTTCCGCAGAAACAGGCCAGTTGAAAGCTCATCTGTTCAGATGTAATGGCTGCAGGGGCTTTCAGCTCCACTGAACTTAAGCACACATTACAAAAGCTGAGTGATGAATGAATATCAATACAGAAGCAGCAGAGCACATGCATCTTCGAACAGACCCCTGCTACTTTCTCTGTAATTTCGTGCGAACTTCCATTTAGCCGCCTATGACAGTAGCTGCAAGTGGGAGATATTAGTCTGTAACCTGTTACTCCCAAAGTGCATTCAGGACATTGGAGCTGACCACATATGAGGTAATTCTTCATTAGACACAAGGAGCACAAGCATTTTTGGGGGCATCGCATGGAAGAATTCTCTGCAATTTCATTTCCACACCTACACTGTCGGCTTGCTCTGCCTAACTTTACCAGGTCTGTTCCCGAGAGTTTATCTTGACAGGCTGGACACCTTGTCGGATCCACTGGATTTCTTAGGCACTCATTACATATTTTGCAGTGATGAGTTAGTGAAAGGCATTTCGTCATTTCCTGTTCCCCTCTATCACTCTTACATATGCGACAGAGATATTTCTCTCCAGTGGCAAGTTTATTCACATATTCATGAATTTCGCGACTCTCCTGAGTTTTAAAGGTAGTTTTGCACTCAGGACACTGCTGGTTTAATCCCCAAAAATCTCCGATATTGGCTGGATGAGATGCGAAGCACTTATCACATACCAAGCAAGTATGGCGCAATTGATAGTAAAGAGAGAAGGTCTGAGGAGCCTGCTGTTGGCCACATTTCACACAACGCAGAATGTCTCTCTCAGCCGCCTTTGCTTCCCTCTTCTCTACCAATAAAGCTTGTCTTTCGTCGCTCAGTATTTTGGAATCGCTCTGAGAATAGTCCTTGCAACAGATTGGACAATAATAAGCAGGAGGCCGCTCAGTTAGTTTGGATTTAAGACAAAAATTGCAGATTCGGCACTTAAACCAATGAGAAAGTCGACTCCATATAGAGTATTCTGACATTTCCTTTATGGATCGACAGGATTGACAACTAATGAGCAAATAATTCTCTGGTTTGCCTTTATTTCTCTCGTCTGAGAATGCATTCAACCTGCATTTAGTACAATAGCCAACTCCGTGAATCGAACTATTGCCAATACAGATATCACATCTGACACATTCATGTTTAGCCAACAAGTAGGCCCCAAACTCAGTAATTCCTTTGTCATTCTGGCAACTTTCACATCTAAGTCGCCCTGCAGGAACTTCCATGTTAGCAGATCTGAGCATTGCAGGGCTGGTAGGAAGAGGGCGTTCACAGCTGAGACAGTAGACTTCTGACCGCCTCCGACACTCCCTGCAGATTAAACAGCCATGTTGACTTTCCCAACTCTCTACAAACTCGCTGAAATGGCTCTCAACCCCACACCCCTCACACAGCATTGTTATGTTTTCACGAGTTATACCTGTAACAGCTGTAATTTGGGCAAACATCTCTTCTCGTAAAGTGGCTGATATTTTTTCCTGACAAAGAAGGCAACGGAATTGCAGGCGAGTAATGGCGTTGCCCGCAAGACACACCATACACATACGATGCCCATTACTGCATATTTTCATTCCCATAGTCTTGCCACAACAGCAACAAAGGTTATAACTGAATGGCTCATAATACTTCATAAATCCCTCCAGCCCACTTAATATTGTACTATATATTTCAGCGGTGTCAGTCTTGATAGATTGGCTTCTTGCCTTCCTCGATTAAATGCCATTTCTGTAATATCAGTTCCACAATGGCATTTGAACCCTGTACTTCTAAACTCATCAATGGTTCCAGGTCTGCCCATCACTTGTCTCATCCACGCAAACATGTTCCACTTGGTAAAAGAGTGTCTGCAGGGTGTGATAACAATGCTGCTGACTGCGCTCTGTCGGTACAGCAGCACTGCTCCATCTCCAGTTTCTCCCCAAGTTATAGACATCACTCTTGGGGCAGTATTGGATAGCTGCCTGTAATTCACTATTTCTACATGCAGGTCTCTTTGCAGAGATTCCAACATTTCCGCATCAGACGCACTCGTTGCTGAGAAAATGTCGTTGAAAATCCGCTTGAGGTGAACATAGAATCCGCGTTCGTAATTCCACACAGATAAAAGCACTTCTTGTGAAATCAAAGGGTCTAACACGAATTCCAGCAGTCTCCTGTCAGTGTCCTGAGAGCGGTCCTTGACTTGGGTAAGTTTCTTGCGGAGGCGCTTGGACTGAGGGAGATTGGCTTCCTCTAGCAGTCCAAAGAGGACCGCTGCGACCTTGGACTCCCCTTGAAAGCGGAAATACCGCATCTCTACCAGCCCTTCGCAATCCTTGAAGGCACCATGAAGCGGCAGACGCGAGGTCACCTTCATATTTCTATAATATTCGATCATCCCAAATACTTCGCTAGTTTTCTCAATTTCGCGACAAACAAACAAAATCCCTTCTAGTCTATAATAATTCACAAACCCTTCTTTAGCAAAGCAAAAATCACAGAAACTTCTTCCTCCCTCTTCAAGGAAATTCCTCACGAGTCACAGGCCTAGTAACTAATCGACTCCTATTCTATATATCTCAGGCAAATACAAAATTGCTGAAGGAGAAGGAAAACTGGGCCGTATTTATATTCGAACTAATTTTCCTACACAATGACCTGTGAGATGGATTAGAGATGCGTCTTTCCCTTTTCGAAGGCAGATCCTACAGATTTGCAAGGTCGTTGTCTTAGTAGGACGAATTACACACCAGGCAGCGGAAGAGCATATGATAAAACCTCTTTGGTGCGAATATTGGAAACTTACCACAGACTTGACATTTGTGCTCCAAGGTTATCTCAAATTTATACTTGGACCGCCTGCATTTGGCCCACCGCCTGTAATAGTTGTAATTTGGGGAATCTGTTTTAGTAGTATAGTAGTTGGTATCTTTTCTTGACAGTGGCGGCAACGGAATTGCAGGCAAATAATGGCATTACGCCAAACACACCATACACATATGATGTTCATTATGCATATTTTCACTCCATAGTCTTGTCACAACAGCAACATTGACGATAACCGATAACTCATAATACGTCCTAAACCCCCAGCACTTAGTATTGTATTATATATTCGAACGCTGTCAGTCCTTATAGATTTGGCTTCTTGTATTTATCGATTTACTGCCATTTTCGTAATATCCGTTTCACAATGGCACTTAAATCCCCTTTGTAGACACTCCTCAATTGTTTACAGGTTTACCCATCGTCTGTCTTATATAGTTAAACATGTTTCACTTGGTAAAAGAGTGTCCGCAGGGCGCGATAGCAATGCTGCTGACGGCATAGTGCCGGTACAGCAGTACTGTTCCATCCCCAGTCTTTCCTCAAATTATAGACATGCTCCCTGGGTGCGCTTCGGACAGGTCCCTGCCGTTCACTATTTCTACCTGCAGATCTCTTTGCTTAGCAATTCCAACCATTTTTCATTGGTGGGATTCGCCTTTGCGAAGAAATCGTTGAAAATTTGCTTGAGGTGAAAATAGAATCCCCGCTCGTAATTCCAAATAGATAAAAGCACTTCTTGTGAAATCAAAGGGCCGAAACAGATTCCAGCAGTCTCGTGTCCTCAGGCCCAGAGCGGTTCTTGACTTATGTAAATCGACTTGTTCTAGTACCCTAAAGAGAACCGCTGCTAATTTGGACTCCGTTTGGAAGCGGAAATACCGCATCTCCACCAGCCCTTCACAATCCTTGAAGGCACCATGAAGCGGTATGCGCGGAGTCACCTTCATATTTCTATATGTTTCTATACGCAAGTTTGCATGAAGACTACACTGCATCTCATTGCACGTATAATTGTAGTAATCGAAATAAAGGAATTTGGGTTGTTTGATATGGAACTGAAGATAAAGTAAGCCAAGTTTTCACTGAATATCATGTGAGTAGCGGGGAAATCATCTGACAGAAAGGGATTAGCTTTCTTTAACTGAGATGTCCAATATTGACTGAATCCTGCAGAGAAAGGCGCTATTTGCTTCATAAAGATTTAGTAACAGCGACATATTGAATGAATCGGACGTAGAAACTAGTAGTACAAGTTGTATTAAATTTGGCGACTCCTGGATAATATCTGAATGAAGAAAAAGAGCTGACCGTAACAACTATCGGAAAATTAATGGGTGCTATTGGCTAAACCGAGGACGGAAGCAGGCAATATGACTGCTAGGTTCTTAGTTCTAGTCTATTGCAGATAATCTCGAAGACATTTGGACGGAGGCGCTACCTTCACTGGCTGCTCACAGAGCCTGCAGGAATAGGTGCTGTTTTCACACTCTCTATGTATCTCATGTCTACATGCTATTCGCTTTATATGCCTTCCCTCAGAGATTTCTCCACAGAAACAAGCCAGTAGGAAGCTCTTCTGTCTAGATTCAATGGTTAACGGGGATTTCAGCTCCACTGATCTCCGACACACTTTACAAAAGTTGAATGATTGTGTGATCTCAATGCAAAAACAGCAGAGCACGTGCATATTGGAACAAACCGTTTCTACTCTCGTTGCAATATTGTACGAACTGACGTTTAGCCGCCTATGATAGTGGCTGCAGGTGGGAGATATTAGTGTGTAGCCTGTTAATCTCAAAGTGCACGCAGGACATTGGGGCTCACCACTTATAAGGTAATGCTTCATTAGGCACAGGGAACACAAGCATTTCTGAGGGCAGCGCCAAGGAGAGTCCTCTGCAATACTATTGCCACAACTACACTGTCGGCTTACTATCCTAATTTTATCAGGTCACCTTCCGAGAGTTTATCTCTACAGGCTGGACATCTTGTTGGATCCACTCGATTTGTTAGGCACTCATCGCATATTTTGCAGGAATGAAATAGTGAAAGACATTTCTTCATTTCCTGTTTCCCTTTGTCTCTCCTACATCTGTAGCAAAAATATGGCTTTTCTGTCGTTGGTCTTGCAATAGTCTTCACATATTGATATATTTTGAGACTTTTCTGAGAGTCAAAGGTATTTCGGCACTTAGGACACTGCTGGTGTGACCCCCGAGAATCACTGATATTGGGTGGATGGACAGCGAAGCACTTATCACACACCAAACAGGAATGGTCCAATTGAGGGTAAAGAGAGAAGGCAGGAGGACCCTGCAGCTGGCCGCAAATTATGCAATACAGATTATCCCTCTCAGACGTCTTTACTTCCCTCTTTTTTTCTTCTAATAGGGCCTGTCTTCTGCCATTCAGTAGTTTAAAATCTCTCTGGGAGTAGTCATGCTTGCAGATTGAGCAGTGAGTGGCAAGAGGCTCAGACAGTCTGAGTTTGAAGCAGGAGTTGCAGATTCGGCATTTAAACCAGTGAGAAAGTTGGTTCCATAGGGAGTAATCTGAGATGTTCTTTAAGGAGTTGCAGGATTGACAGCATATTATAAAGGAGGGCTCCATATTGCCTCTATTTCTCTGGTCTATGAATGCACTTTCTCTACATTTAGGACAATGGCCTGCACCGTGGACGGAAATGTTGCCAATGCAAGAGTCACATATCACACACTTATGCTCAGTTATCAAATAGGCCCCAAATTCAGCTATTCCTTTGTCACATTGGCATTTTTCGCACTTCTGTAACCCAGTTGGTAAGTCAATGGTAACGGTTTTTGGCTGTATAAGGCTTTCTGGAAGAGGTCTTTCACAACTGACACATTGGCCTTCGGAGCGCCTTCGACACTCACTGCAGATTAAACAGCCATGTTGACTTTCCCAACTCTCTACAAACTCGCTGAAATGGCTCTCAATTCCACACCCTTCACACAGTATTGTAATGTTTTCACGAGGTACACCTGCAAGAGTTGTAATTTGAGAAATCAGTTCCTCTCGCATAGTAGCTGCTATCTTTTCCTGACAGATGAGGCAACGGAATTTGAGGCGAGTAGTGATATTACCCACCAGACACGCCATACACATAATATGCCCAGAATTACAGATTTTCACTCCTTTTGCCTTACCACAACAGCAACACTGGCTATAATTGACTGGCTCATAATACTTCCTAAACCCCGCAGACCCACTCAATATTGTATTATATATTTCAGCGGTGTCAGTCATTATAGATTTGGCTTCTTGCGTTTCTCGATTAAATGCCATTTCCGTAATATCAGTTCCACAATGACAATTGAACCCTGTACTTCTGAACTCCTCAACGGTTACAGGTTTGCCCATCGTCTGTCTTATATAGTCAAACATGCTCCACTTGGTGAAAGAGTGTCCGCAGGGTGCAATAACAATGCTGCTGACTGCATAGTGCCGGTACAGCAGGACTGCTCCATCCCCAGTCTCCCCCCAAATTATAGACATGTTTCCTGGATGAGCGCCGGACAAGTCCCTGAATTCACCATTCCTACCTGCAGATCTCTTTGCAGGAATTCCAACAATTCAGCGTCAGAAGTACTCATTCTTCCGAAAAAGTCTCTGAAAATCCGCTTGAGGTGAACATAGAATCCGCGTTCGTAATTCCACACAGATAAAAGCACTTCTTGTGAAATCAAAGGGTCCAATACGAATTCCAGCAGTCTCCTGTCAGTGTCATGAGAGCGGTCCTTGACTTGGGTAAGTTTCTTGCGGAGGCGCTTGGACTGAGGGAGATTGGCTTCCTCTAGTACCCCGAAGAGGACCGCTGCAACCTTGGACTCCCCCCCTTGAAAGCGGAAATACC
>Ga0247837_1003890_pt1 | contig 25064 bp, 21 predicted proteins | sample LaCtaG_2_FD_187115 | JGI IMG/M metagenome (GOLD analysis project Ga0247837, IMG submission 187115) | Freshwater microbial communities from meromictic Lake La Cruz, Castile-La Mancha, Spain - LaCruzMarch2015_14.5m | ecosystem: Environmental > Aquatic > Freshwater > Lake | place: Spain: Castile-La...
GACGGCTGCCGGAGGCGATTGCGCTGGCGGAGGTCGCCGACGCGTTGGGGCCGATGCGCAGTCCGGCCCTGGCGCGATCGGCCGCGTTCTGGTTCGCGCAGGGCCGGCCGGAGCGTGGGATCGAGCGCTGGAGTATCCTGCTGCGGACCCGGCCCGAGACCGCAGGTCAGTTGTTCCCGGTCTTACTGCGTCTCGCCGATGAACCCGTTACCCGCGCCCTGTTGTTGCCGCTGCTGGATCAGCCGCCGGATTGGTGGGATGGGTTCTTTGCTTACGCGGCGACACACGCCCCGCGGACGGACCCGGTGATGTTCCTGTACAAGGGCCGCAACCGGGCGGGTGCCGTGCCGGCGCTGGCCGAGCAGCGTGTCTATCTGGATCGGTTGTGGAAGGACGGCCGTTGGCTGGATGCCTATCTCGCCTGGCTGGGGGGGCTGGACGAACGGGGGCAAGAGGGGCTGGGCCAGATCTACAACGGCGGCTTTGAGTTGCCGGTCACCGGCATTGGCTTCGATTGGCGGATTACGCCGGCGCGCGGGGTCACGGTCGAGACGATCGAGACCTTTGGTTCTCAGGGCAGTGGTTCCTTGCATGTTGAATTCGAGGGTCGCGGTGCGCGTTTTCAGCATGTTTACCAGCCGCTGTATCTGGAGCCGGGTCGCTACCAGCTTCGGGGACGGGTGCGGGCCGATGGGCTACCGCCGCGGCAGGGTTTGCGTTGGGCGGTGCGCTGTCATCGGTCGGCTGCTGAACCCTTGGCCGCCACCTTGCCCTTCGGCGGTAAAGATGACTGGCAGGCATTCACCCTGGATTTTGAGGTCCCGCCGTCCCTGTGTCAGGTACAGGAGCTGCGTTTGGAGCAGGAGGATCAGGTCGGCGAGCGTTGGGACGGTCAGGGAGGGATGTGGTTCGACGCTCTGACGATCAGCCGCGGCAGCTAAACCGCGTCCAGCGCGAATTGCGTAATTTTCATGGTGTGTTCGGCCTTGGGGGTTTGAACGACTTCGGCGGAGACGCGGTTTTAAATTTATACTCTTCAAAGAATAAACCGCACCAACTCCAGCAATCGTCGAGTCTGCCTGGGCCGATCCCATCCAAAAACTTCACATACCGCGCTGGGCGCGGCTTAGTGGGGTGCCTTGTTTAAGCCCTACGCGGCTGCGGCTTGGCTGTTGCGTCGAGACTTAGGTGTCAAATCACCGAACTGCCGGATCGGCACTTGGTATGTTTTTGTCTGAGGTACGGCAGTCGCCCGGTGTGGTACCATTACAAAGTGGAAATCCGGGCATCGATTCTCGGGATATCGCTATCCATATTTTGTGTTCAGGAGTGCGAGGTTTAAGGCCATGAGAATGTATTGCAAGCGTTTTGGTTTGGCGGTGGCGCTGGCGAGTTATGTTGCTGTCGCCGCTGGTGCGTCTGGTCCCTCTGCAATACTCAAGCAGTTGCAGGGGCGCGTGTTCGTCGGCCAAAACACGGCCATGACGCTGGCGCATGACGCGATGCCCCTGTACGCCGGCAACCGGGTGGTTGCGGTGGCCGGCGGCGCGGTGCAGGTCGTCTATGCCGACGGCTGCGTTGTCGCCATGCCTGAAAACAGCATTTTGGCGATCGGCGGGGCGGAACAGTGCCGCGCCGGTCGTGCCGTGGTGCGGACCACCGCCGGCTTCCAAGGCCAGCCGATCGGTCAAACCTTTGGAGAATTCGGCGGCGTTGAGGCGGTTACCGGCAGTTCGGCGGGCACTGCGGGCACTGCGGGCACTGCGGGCACTGCGGGCACTGCGGGCACTGCGGGCACTGCGGGCACTGCGGGTGCAGCGGGAGCAACTGGCGCGGCTGGTGGTGCTGCGGCCGGTGCGGCTGGTGCGGCTGGTGCGGCTGGTGCGGCTGGTGCGGTTGCTGGCGGCCTTGGCGCGATCGGTTCGGCTGTTGCAGCCGCAGGTGCCGCTGTCGGGTTGGGCGTGGTCGGTACCGCTCTTGTGGCCACGGCAGTCGTCGCCGCCGCCGCGGTTGCCGTATCGGAATCGACGGGACGCTCGGAATCGACGGGAATACAAGAGGATGCACCTGCAATACAAGAGGATGCACCTGCCAGTGCCGGCGGATGATCCTGCCGGCGAAGGATGCGAAACGTCGAACTGACCTCTGATAGCCGTGAAAGAATCCGATGGCGCCACGGTGCCCGGCGCGGCGACGCTTTTTGCACTCGCCGCATTGATGGTATTCGCCGCGCTGTTTCTCGGGGCCAGTCGGCGGCCGTTGACGATGATGATTGCGGAAGTGGCGGCGCTGGTGCTGCTCGTCAGCGTCTTGTTTCCCTGGCGGGCGCCGATGCAGCTTGCGGCGCCGGTCGGCGTTGGTGTTGGACGACCGCTGTCCAGGCCCTTGCAGATCTTCCTGATCTTGCTGTGGTTGGTGCCGCTGATCCAGTTGTTGCCGGTCACCGCGGGGCTCTGGGCGGAACTGCCCGGGCGTGCGTTCTATGCCGAGTCGATCCGCCTGGCGAACGGCAGCAGCGGTCTCGAGTGGCGAGCGATTTCGCTCATTCCGAGCGCAACCGAGGCCGCCTGGCTGGCGCTGTTGCTGCCGCTGGCGGTCTTTGTTGTTGCCATGCGACTCGATCGGGAGCGGCTGCTGATATTGGTTCTGGTCTTCCTGGGGATCGCCAGCCTGCAGGCACTGTTGGGATTGGCTCAATACGGCAGCGCCGCGCAGACCGACAGTGCTTTGGGGACTTACCTCAATCGTAACCACCTGGCCGGCCTGCTGGAGATGGCGCTGCCGATGAGCTTGGCGCTACTGGCGGCTACGGTCGGGCATACCCGACCCCCGCATGCCGCGGGGCGCCACGGCCGCCGCAAGCGGACGTTGCGGCAGTGGGTGGCGCGCTTCAGTGTGACACGAATCAACCAGGCCGCGGCCTTGGGAGCGGTGTCGTTGGCGATCCTGCTGGGCCTGATCTTTACCCGCTCACGCGCCGGGGTGACCTTGGCGATGGTTGGCATCCTGCTGTCCACGCTGATGTTTTCCTATCGGTTGGGCGGACGTAACACCTACGGGCTGATTGGTACTTTTACCGCCGTCGGGGTCGGAGTGGCCAGCCTGATCGGCCTGGTGCCGGTTTGGAGTCGGTTTACCTATGCGGAGCCGTTCGAGGACGGGCGCTGGAAAATCTTCGATGCCACGGTGCGTGCAATCGGTGAGTTCTTTCCGCTCGGGAGTGGCGCCGGGACCTTCGTCGAAGTGCTGCGGCGGTTCCATCCGGCCAGTTTCCCGGGGGTGACCATCAACCGCGCTCACAATGACTACCTGGAATGGCTGTTGGAGTTCGGTTTGATTGCCGGTGTGTTGATCCTGGTCTGGCTGCTGTTCTATGTGCGACAGTGGGGGCGGGTTTGGAAACGCGGGGAGTGGACAATCTGGCGGTTCGCCCAGGCCGGCGCTGGAATCGCACTGCTGTTGATGATGCTGCATACGTTGGTTGACTACAACCTGCGAACCCCGGCGAATGCGGTGGCCACGGCCTTTGTGGCGGCGGTGTTTTTCCATCGGACGCGCAGCGACGATGGGCGCCGCTATCGCAAGCAAACGGGCTCCGGGGCGGGCGCTGCCGCGCCGCAGCCGGACTATCGTATCCCGCCTGAGAATCAGAGCAATCCGTTCGGGGCTTGAGCAACGCCGGGAACCTTCGACGAATCGTCCGGCTGGACTCGACACTGCCCAATCGAGGAGCGACCACATGAATGTGTCTTTTGTCACGCTATATTGGTTAGTGCCGGCCGTTTTCATATTGATCGCCAGTCTGATCGCCATGCTCCATCGGCCGGCCGCGGCCCTGGGATGGGTCGACCACCCGTCCACCCGTAAGCATCACCGCCACCCGGTACCGCTGGTCGGAGGGGTGGCGATGTGCGCCGCTTTCTGCCTCGGTGTGCTGCTGTTGCCGGTCAAACCCGCGGATTGGCCGATCCTGCTGATCGGCATGACGCTGCTGACGTTGGTTGGTCTCTACGACGATCTCCACTCCAGTCGTCCGACAACGCGATTCCTGTTTCAGGCGATTGCCGTCTTGTTGATGGCCTTCGGCAGTCATGTGGTGCTGGGGGATTTGGGCGATCTGTTCGGGTTGGGCCAGGTCCGGCTCGGTTGGGCCGCGGCACTGTTCACACTGATCGGCGTGATCGGCATGATCAACGCCTTCAACATGATCGACGGGCTGGATGGTCTGGCGGGTGGGACCGGCTTCGTGGTGACCGGGTGGCTGATCGTGCTTTGCCTGAGCGCTCCGGCGGCCAATGCCGGCGATCTTGGGGCGCTGTTGGTGTTGGCCGCGGCCATCGCCGGTTTCCTGGTCTTCAACCTCCGGCATCCGTGGCGCACCCGTGCCAGCGTTTTCATGGGTGATGCGGGCAGTACCATGCTCGGCTTTGTGCTGAGCTGGTTTCTGATCCATTTATCGCAGGGAGAGCAGGCGCTCATGGCGCCGATCACCGCCGTGTGGATCATGGCCTTGCCGTTGCTGGATACGGTCACGGTCATCATCCGTCGTATCGGTGCCGGCCGCAGCCCCTTCGCTGCCGATCGACAGCACCTGCATCATCTGCTGCTCGGCCGCGGTTTCAGCGACGGTCAGGTGACTGCCATCTTGCTGGGTATGACCGCCGCCACCGGCGGTCTGGGCGTCCTGGCCGATTGGCTGGGACTATCCGAGGCGCTGCGGTTCTACGCCTTTGTCGGTGTCTTCCTGCTGTATTACCGGTTTACGACCGGCTTGCTGAGCCGACAGCCGATCACTCCCCGTCCCGGCCGTGAGCGCCGCTGGTCACCGGACGTCATGGATGAGTCCGAATCGACAGATCATCGGCGCGCGCCCTAGTGTCGGGTGCGTGGGTCCTGGCCCTGCTGGCCCTGCTGGCCCCGCTGCTGTTCAGCGCCTGCACAACGCGGCCTGCGCCGCCGATGACCCCCGACACGGCCCTGCTCCAGGTGAATGCCGCCGTCAACCGTCAGGCGAAGCCCTGTCCGCACGACAGTTGCCTTGACCATTGGCCCGCGGTTGCCGATCTGCCGCGACTGGACTACTGGGATTGCAAGGCATACGCCGTCGCCAAGGCGGATCGGCTGATCCGCCGGTACGGCTATGCGCCGGCCCGACTGGAGTATCTGCTGATCGCCGGTGCGCCGCTGCGCGTCACCCATGCGGCCTTGCTGGTTGACGGCCGCTGGGTACTGGACCTGGGGCTGCGCTGCCAGGTGTGCACACTTGAGCGCTTCGTCGCCGGGGTCGAGGTGACCGGGCGGTTGCCGGTCAGCGATCTGCCGATGCTGATGAAGGCGCTGAGTTCGGATCCCTGACCCGGACGCCCGCGACCCGTTCCATCAACCAGTTCCAGGCCGCCTGCTCGCGCGAGCCGGCGGTCTTCTCAATGGCAATGCGCAGATAGTCGATTTCCGCGGCGATCTTATCGACCGGCAAGCGGTCGAGGCGGCTGACCAGGATCGCCAGTTCCACCACCGCGGCCTGGGCCCGGTTGAAACCCTGAAAAGGTCGGTGAGTCGCCTCGAAGACCGGACGGCAGATCAGGCGCGGGCGCACCGGGTCGTCTTCAATGCGCTCCAACTCAAGTTCGGTGTGGGCCAGGACCTCCGCGAGGCGCGGCGCCGGGACGCGCGCCGCCGCGGTCAGGGGCCAGTCCCGCCGTCCGGTGAGACAGCCGGCGAAGACGCGGACATCGTCGGTGTAGTTCACGACGGCACACCCGCTCGCGAGCAGATTGTCCAGGGTGGTGGAGGGCCGAAAGGGTGCAATGACGATGCTCTCCCCGTGCCGACGGATGCCCATGGGGGCGATGTGTACCCGGCCTTCCGGGTGCCGCGTCGTGACGATCACTTCTTGGATCAGGGTCTCAGTTGCGTTCATTGGTGGACTCCGCCTCCGGTTTTTCTGCCGCCGCGGCTGGGGTCCGCCGGTGTCGGGTCGTTCCGCGTGCCGTATCGCCGACCGGATCGGACGCTGCCGGCGGCACCGTGCAGCCCCATTGCAGCGATTGGTCCTGGACATAGCGCTTGCCGAGTTGCAGGGCGATCTGGGCGCGCGCCAGTTCGACGCCGAGATAAAAGGCGTGACCCGCATCCTGCGCGACGCCCAGCAGCGGATAGAAGGCGAAGGGGTCGGTGTCGGTGTGGAAGCCGTCCCGGTTGAAGCAATGGATGCCCGCTTCACTCACCTGGATGCGGAAGTTCGGGTCGCGGACGGCGGCCGCCAGTGCCTGGATTTCATCGGGGCGATAGGGGAAGGGGCGGCGCTCGTGGAGCGCGGTCAGACCGCTGTCGATCGCCTTGGGCAGACTCCCCTCCTGGCGCGCCCAGTGCATGATGCGGCGCGCCCGATCCGCTTCGCGGATCGCGCTGCGGCAGTGTGGACTCACCTGGGTCGTCAGGATGTTGCCGATCGCCAACTCGGAGATCAGCCCCATCAGCAGGGCATTGATGCCGGTGGTGTCGGCCTCGGTGAGTTCGGTCAGGTTACCGATGCCCATCATGAGTTGGGCCCGCGGGCGGGCGTGCCGCAGGCTGTGATAGCGTACCAGCGAGTCGGCGAAGCCGAAATGGATGGGGTCCAGCACGGGGTCCGCGAGATAGGGCCGACCCTGGGCGTCCAGTCGCGCCATGGCCCGCTCCAGGGAGGACAGGTCACCCGGCTGTTGGGGTATGAGCACCGGGCAGGACGCCACCTCCGCGGCGATCCAGAGGCTGTCCTCGGTGAGACTCAGCAGGAAATCGGCTCCGGCACGGCCGCCTCGCAGCAGTTCCGCGGGCTGCATGGAATCGACGCTGACCAGATGGCCGGCGGCTTTGAGCGCCGCCACGCCGGCTTCCAAATGGTCGAACGGCGTGTCGGGCAGGCAGCCCAGGTCGATCACCTCGGCACCGTCGGCCCGGTATCCGGCCGCGCGCTCCAGGATCTGTGCGATGCTCAGGCGCGGAGCCTCGACGATCTCGGCGAAAATGCGCACCAGATAGCCCGACAGGTCCGGCGTCCGGCCGGCGCACCCGAGGTAGCGCGGCAGGTCCATCAGTTCGTCCGGGCCGCGCTCCACGTGTTCGAGGTCGCGGAGGCCACCACCAACCGCGAGTAACAGCCTGCATAGAGCCGGGCGATCACCGGGGCGCTGGCGGTGTTGTCGCGGTAACAGGGAAAGCGCTTGCACAGGGCGGCCTGGTCGATGTCGTACATGGCCAACACCTCCGCGGCCGCGCGGCTGAGGAACAGGTCCAGGTCAGTGCGGCCATCCAGCAGCGCCAGACACTCTTTGAGGTAGTGACCGGAGCCGGTCAGGGTCCAGGCGAGGCGAGGTGTCGCGGTGTTTTTCATGGCCGGGTTTGGTCGATGTACCTGAACACGGCGTTCAGCGTTGCGTTTGCTGTTCCCACCAGTCCCGATAGGCCGGGTCCGGCGCCAGGACCTTGGCCGTGGCGCTGGTCAAACGGGTCCCGCGTGTGTCGGTGACGGTCAGTTCCAGTTCGATGATGGGGCCCTTGATGCGGGTGATCTCGAAGGTGACCTCCACCTCCTCGTCCGGGAGCACGGGCTTGCGGAAGCGCTCGGGGATGAAGGTGAGCCCGAGTGCGCCATCGCCTGGAAAACGGGTGCCGAAAATCCCCGAGATGGTGCTCTGAATCAGCCCGCCGGGCACCACGATATCCGTCACTCCCGGAAACCGCCGACGAGCGGCCTCCAGGTCGCGGTGGATCGCGTTGGCATCGCCGGTCAGGGCGCAGTAGGTGTCGACCTGGTCGCGGGTGAAACGCAGTCGCTCGGTGCGGCGTTGCCCCACCGTCAACATGGCGGCGGTAAGACAATCGGTCTTTGGCAGGGGGCTGTTGTTCATGGGCATTTTCTTAAGTGACGAATCAAAAACCGGAACAAGTGAAACAGAATCGTTGTCGTTGTCGCAATCGAGTTTATGATACCCGCGAGGATTCTCTCGCATCGCGTCGTTTCTCTCTCCGAGCGTTTTAGTACGCCCTACACGGTCGCCCGGTGGCGTCGATTGGACGCATCGCACGGGCGCGGCAATGACATCCTGGAACGGAGCCGGCATCATGGCAAGCAACCGGATCGTGTTGATCGAACTGGACGATCGACTGCGTGAAGCAGGCACCCAGGTGCCGCTCGGCGCCGAGTCGTTTCATCGTGAATGTGCGGCGCTGCTGGCCGAGGTCGAGGCTGCGCGGTCCTGGCGCGGAATCCTGGGTCTTGGTCAGCGTGCCGCGGGGCTGTTGCCGCGGGTCGATGAACTGACCGAACGCGGCCAGGCGCTGCGTTTGCTGTTCGACCGGATCGAGCGGATCGATGCGCGGCTCAAGGCCATCGCGCAGACCCTGGAGCGGATCACGGACGGGACACTGCAAGCTCCGGACTGCATTCCGGCGCTGGTCGAGCGGATCGGCGCCGTGCTGCGCCGCCTGGGTCGGCAGGCGCGGACCGACGATGACCTGATGGTGGATCAGCGCCGCTGCGACGAGGCCGAGGCCGCCAGTGTCCGGCTGAACGAGGCCCTGGCCCTGTGGCTGACGGCGCAGGATGCCCTGGCGAAGGTTCGCGCCTCGACCCGCACCGCGGCCCTGGCCGCCGCTCTGCCGGAACTGGGTGAGCGCCTCTGTCGTGAGGGACCGACCGCCTGCTGGCGCGCTGAGCTCAAAGGGCTGGTTGATCCGCTGGACCAGTTGGTGCGCCGCGAGCAACCCCGCGAGATCAAGGAGACCGAGAAGATCATCAAGGACCTGCCGCGCTGGGCACGGGTTCTGGGCGCGGACGCCGAGCCCTGTGCCGCCTTGTCGACACGCTTCATGGCCAAGCGCCGGGACTGGCCCGGCGAGGACGATCGCACCTTTCTGGATCTGTTCGATCAGGCCCGGACCCTGGAGCAGACGCTGTTGGAGCAGGCCGCCGCCGTCCGCGGCGACGGGATCACGGACCTGGAGGGGCGCTATGCCCTGTTCACCGAACTGGTCGGTCCGGATGCGCGGATTGAGGAGCAACTGCGCGACCTGCGGCTGGAGGCGCCCGACAATCCCCGCGATTTCGAGGACTGGTGCGAGCAGTTGCGCGAGACCAAGGCCGCCTTCCATGCGCGCGTCAAGCGTTCCGAGACGGATCTGTTGGATCGCTTCAACCAGTATCTGACCGACTGTCGGCAGCGTCTCGAGGCCTTGCGCCTGATCCCCCGATTGGATGAAAAGGACAATCAGCTCGCCGGCTTGCAGGAAACCTTCCAATCCTTGAGTCGCGCCGGCCAAGGGGTGGATGCGTTGGTCCTGCTCGCCGATGTGCAGCGGATGCGCGTCTTGCGCAGCACGCTCGATGACTTGGAGCGGGCGATCCGCGACGATCACGCCGCGCTGGAAGCGGTCCGCGCGGCCCTGCAGCGGCGCGCGGCCTGGCTCACCGCGGCTGCCGCGCGATTCGGGATCGTGCTGCCCGCGCTGATGCCGGCCCCGCTGGAACTCGGGCCGGAGGCCGGCCAGCCGACGGATTCAGACAGTCGCCGGACCAGCCTGGAACAGGAGCGGCTGCAACTGGACGACCAGGCCGGACGGCTCGGCGAGGCCGAGGCCCGGTTCGCCGATGTCTGTGCCGAGGAAATCGGTGCGGACACGCGGCGCGTCAGTCAGGCGCTGGCCGTGCTGAACCCGGATCGGGTCCGTGCCGACGGTCTGGACTTCGCGCCTTTGCCCCCGGTGGTCCCCGCTGACTTGGACGCGTGCGCGGAACAGCTCGAACGCGTCCGCGCGCAGCGTGCGCGGGTCGAGGTCCTGTTGGCCGCCGAAGCGCAGGACCGTCGGGCCGCTGCCGCGGCCTTACAGCAGGCCCTGGCCGCCATTCCGGCGGAGCGCCTCGGTCATAATGATCGCGGCGAGCGTGAACTGATGCTGCGCCAATTGGAGCGGCAGGACCCGTTGCGCCTGAGCGATCCCGTGGCGCGGATCGCGGCGCTGGTCGAGTTGAGCGAGCACACCGAGCATCTCCTCAAGCGCTTTGCGACCGCCGCCCGGCGGCTGCAGGAGCGCCGCGAGCGGCTCGCGGAGCGTCTGCGCCGGTTCAATGGGCTGTCACTCCAGGGCTACTGTCCGGACCTCTATCTGCGGGTCGAGGCCCTGGTGCATCCGCCCCTGGGAACGCGCTGGCCCGGAAACGCCCAGGAGTGGCAGCTCCGGGAGGCCGAAGGTCTGCTCGGGCTGCTGGAGCACCAGGCCCAGCGGCTGGCGGCCCGTGAGATCGCGGGCCATCTGTTGCTTCTGCAGAAGGATGTCCGGCGTACCCGGGACGGGCTGGTGCAGGCGGTGGTCGACGAAGTCGCGGCGCTGCCCCCGGAGCAGCCGCCGTCGGCGCGGCTGCGCCGCCGGCTCGCGGAACTGGCGCAGCCGCACCTGCGATGAGCGATCAGGACCCGCTCTCCAGTTGGCCCGCCTTGGCCGGCCTGCCGCGGACCTTGCCCACCGCGCTACGCTGCGAACTGGGTGTGCTCGGCAAGGCGCCGGGCGACGCCGCGGATTTTCATTGGATCGCCGCCGGCGCCGGGTTTTCCGGCCCGACCTCGGACCTGGCCCGGCACCTGGGGCTGGGCAGCGAGGATGTGGTGCGCGCGACCCTGCTCTGGCGCAGCGATGCCAGTCTGTATCAGGCGGTGCACTGTTATCCGGGACGCGCCCCGGATGCGCGGGGGCGGCCCTTTCTGGAAAAACAAGTGGTGGAATGGCAGCGCCCCGATGACTTGCCGGCGGTGCTGGGTGCCCTGATCCTGCTCCCGCTGGCGGCCACCCTCGACGACTCGGTGTGGCAGGGCGGTGAGCGCGATCCTTTCGCTGAGCATCTCTTCGTCACCTTGGACGTCGATCAGGTGCCGCGGCCGACCGTCGATCCGGTCCTGTTGCTGCGGACCATCCGTGCCGGCACGGCGGAACTGCGCCGCCGCTTTCGCGAGGCCGATCTCGGGGCTCTCTATGCCCGCCTGCTGGCCGGTCAGCGCGGATGTTTTCCGCCGCGGCCGCTCGAACCACTCGGCCCCGCCGCGCTGGCCGCACTGCTGCTGCCGTTGCCGCGCGTGATCGCGGACCGGGTCTCACTGATCGCCTGGCTGCCGTCGACCAGTCCAGCGCCGGCGGCGCTGCGCCAGCACTGGGATCTGATTCTCGGCAGTGACGGCAGCCCGCCTTCGCCCGCCGCGGCCGATCCGGCGACTGGTGCGGGGCCGGATGCAGTGATGTTGGCGCAGGGCGGCGCCATGGCCGCGGCGATCTTTCGCGACGACCCGCGTGACTTGGCCCGGACGACCGTGCCGCGGTCGTCCGGCGCGCCCGGCGGGTCGGCGCCGGAACCGACCCGGCTGACGCTCTGGGGTCCGTCCGGTTCCGGCAAGACCGTGTTCCTGGGCCAACTGTACTGGCAGTTGAGCGGCGCCGACGGGGGCGACTGGGATATCTATCCGGGCGATAGCGGGTTGGATTTCTTCGAGATGATGCGCGATACCCTCTATTCCAGAAACGCCTTTCCGCCCGGCACGGCCTTGGGCACCTCACTCAATCTGGTCTGCCGTTTGCGCCATCGGCACACGGGTGAACAGGTGACGCTGGTGCTCGAGGACCGCGCCGGTGCCGACTATGAGGCGCTGCATCCGGAGGTGTTGGAGCGGCTGCTGCAAGCCGACGGGATCATCCTCCTGCTCGACCCGAACCGGCGCGACGATCGGGTCTTCAACGAGGTCTCACATACCTTTGAGCGGACCCTGCTGGCCGCCGGGCAGGGTGCGGCGTCCGGTGGTCCGGCCGGCCAGGACCCGCGGCCGGTGGCGGTCTGCGTGACCAAGGCCGACGAGTTGATCGCGACCCCGGAGGATTATCGGATGGCGTTGCGCGAGCCGGCCGAGTTTGCCGCGGCGCATCTCGATGCCCGTCTGCTGCATTACCTGGAGAGCCGCTTTGCCCGCTTTGCCCTGTTCCCGGTCTCCGCGGCCGGGGTGCGGATACAGCACGGGGCCATCGAGCCCGTGTTCTTCTATGACGAGGCCCTGCGGCCGCGCATCAACAGCGGCCCGCCGTTCAATCTGATGGCCCCGATCGACTGGCTGATCCGGGAGCTGCGGCCATGAGCGATCCACTCCGGTGGCCGGCGCTGTCCGGCGCTGCGGCCCTGCTGGGCGAGGTCCTGCGCTGCGAAGTCGGCATCTGGGGCAAGGTGCATCGGCAGGCCTCCGATTACCGTTGGATCGCGCGCAGCAGCGGCTTCGCCGGTCAAGCGCCGGACCTGCATCGACGGCTGCGTATCGGCAGTGAAGACCGCGCGGTCCGGGCCACCGCCTGGCGTGCGCCCTGGGAACCGACGGGTCAGGACTACTTCGCGATCGGCACCTACGCCAGTCGTGCCGTGGACGCCGCGCAGCGTGCCGGCGTGCTGGAGAAGCAGGTGCTGCACTGGCACCGACCGTCCGCGGAGGTGCCGGCGGCACTCGCCGCCGTGCTGCTGCTGCCGGCCGTGGCCCACGCCGATGACCGGTTCTGGTGGGACCGAGTGGGCGAGGGCGACTGGCAGCGGCCTGACTACGCCTTACCGCTAGGTGCGGACGCCTGCCCGCAGTTGCGGATCGCGCGCGCCGATCTGGAGGCGGTGATCGCCGCCGGCATCGACGCCCTGCTGGAGGCGCTGGCCCCGCCGTCTTTGGCCGCACTCTATGCCGGCCTGCTGGCCGGGGTGCGCCCGGTGATGCTGCGCGGGCAGGCCTCACCGCTGCCGCCGGCCGCGCTGGCGGCACTGCTGCTGCCGCTGACCGCGGAACAGGCCGGGCGGCTGTCGCTGAGCGCCTGGGTGCCTGGGGTGCTGATCGATCCGCTGGATTTGGCGCACAACTGGGATCTGGTCGTCACCGGGCAATCCGGTGCCGTGCCGGAGGTCGCATCGGAGTTCGTGGAGCGGGGTGCCGTGCTGGCGCAGGCACTGGTGAACCGCGACCCTAGAGGCCTGGGTTCCGGACCGCCCGGTCGGATGCCCGCCGGGTCCGCCGCGGCGTTCGAGCCGCCCGATCCGGGGTCGCGTCACCCGGCCCAGCCGCCGCGTCCGCGCGGCACGCCGATCGACTCCGCGGACCGCGGTGGATATCCGCGGCGGATGCGGCTTGCCCTCACAGGGGCCGTCGAGTCGCCGGGGCTGCGGTATCTCTATCGATTCGCGGACCGCATCGCCCTGCGCCGTTTGGATTTGTCGCTCCTGGCTGCCGACCTGATCGAAGCGGGGGGCCCGTCCCTGCCGGCGCCCGGTGAGGACCCGGCCGGGCATCGGCTGATCGGCTGGATCGAGACCTTGCAGGAGACGCTGCCCGCGGGCGTCGATGCGTCTGAATGGGGGATCAAGATCGACCAGTTGCGCGCTGCCGCCTTGTTCCTGCTGCCGCACCCGCACACGCTCGCGCGAGTGGGGCTGCCGGACCATCCGCGGGTGCCGGCGCTGCTCTGTGTGTTGGCCGCTGATCCCGATGCTGCGGAGGCCCTGGCCGCTCACGGCGAGTCGGCGTTGCGGCGGATGATCGAGCACAGTCTGGCCTGTCCTGATGCGTCGCTGGTCGCCGACATCCGCGCCTGGGTGACTGCCTGGCTTGCCGGGATCGGCAATAAGCCGCTCGGCGACGCCTTGCGGGATCTGCTGTTACCCGAATAGCCTGGTCGGTTGGGGTGACGAAGGAACCCCAACGGCCAATGCCTGGGATCGTTGGGGTTCCTTCGTCACCCCAACCTACGGCACTACAGTTAGCGGTTTTCCGCAGCGCGGGTGATGATACGCCCGCCTCACCGGCCGCCCTTGCCCCGCGGCCCCTGCGCCAAGCGCATACCGACGAGCTGCGCGACGACGACGGCGATATAGAACTGGCCGAACACGGTTTCGAGCATGGCGAAGGCCGTCATGGGTCCGCGTGCCGGCGCAATGTCGCCATAACCGACCGAGGTGATGGTCGCGAGGCTGAAGTAGGCGAACAGGGCCAGGCGCCCCCGCAGGTCGCTGAACTGGGCCGTCAGGTCGGGGCTGATGGTGAAGGAGCCGGGGAACAGGATCTCGAAGACGGCATAGAGGTTCGCCCAGGCCGCGGCGGCCAGGAGATAGCCGCTCACGGCCCCGAGCACGTCGTCCGTACGAATGCGCTCCTGCTGGAAGACGTCGCGCAGAATCAGCGCCGCGGCCCAGCCGTGAAAACACATCAACAGCACCTGCTGCAGCACTTCGAGCCCGGGATGGGACACCGCCGGCAGGAGGTAGCGCGCCCCCCCCAGGGCGGCCACCACGACCCCGGACCATAGGGCCGCGATCCGGCCCCGGCGTCCTTCGAACACCACCAGCACCATGGCGGCCAGCGAGATCATCACGAGCAGCTCCGCGATGGCGGTCACGCCGACCAGCCGCCGATCAACCGACTGCACAATCAGGACGCACACCAGCACCAGGAGCAGGATCAGATACCTGTGACGTTTCAGCGGTTCGGTCCAGCGGGCGGGCGGACCACCCGCGGTACCAGGATTGAACCTGGCCCGAGCGCCATGGGACACCCCCGGCCGCGGCGCCATGGAGCCCCGCGTCGGCGGTATCGCGCCGGAATGCTCAGGACGCATGCCCATGGGCGCGCAGCCACTGCTCCAACATGACCAGCACCCACAGCATGACGCCGTAATAGCCCGCGTGCTCGCCCGCGTGCCGGGTGCGCAGCCAGTCGATATAGGAGGGATTGACGATGCCGCGCTCACGCAAGGTCCCCAGGCTGTCCGCTGCCAGTGCCTTGAGCGGCGGGTACTCGGCCAGCCACAGACCGATCGGGACGCCAAAGCCGTGCTTTTTCTTGGCGATGATCGCGGGCGGGAGAAAATCGGCCAACGCGTCCTTGAAGAACCAGCGCAGCGCGTTGTTCTTGAGCTGGAGCTGGGGCGGAACCCCCGCCGCGAAGGTCATCAGTCGCTCATCGAGCAGCGGATAACGGACGTCGATCCCCGCCAGGTCGCAGGCCTGGCTGACCTTGCGCAGATCGTTGTCCGCCAGGGTGATCTTGAGATCGAGATGCATCATCCGGTTGACGATGGCACGGGAGGCGGTGCGTTCATAACAGGCGCGCTGACCCGCCAGCGGTGCGCCCGGGTCGACCCGCGCGAGGAAGCCGGGGTCGAAGACCTCGGCAAGCGGCGTCCGGTGCAGGAAGTTGTAGTTCTCCAGACGGTCCGGCAGGGGGATGCGGGCTTGCTCCACGTAGCGCTTGAACTTGCGCAGTCCGGGAACCGCACCCAGACCGGGAACGGCGGCAAGCGGGTCGACCAGTCCGCGGCGCAGCCAACCGGGCAGATTGCCGTAGATCTCGAAAACCTGTTGGTTGGCATAGCGGGCGTTGCCGCCGAAAATCTCATCACCACCGTCACCGCCCAACAAGCGCGCCATGCCGTCCGCCCGGGCATAGCGGGCGCACAGGTAGGCCGGCACGATGGAGGCGTTGGCGAAGGGCTCATCGCAATAGGCAGCCACCAGCGGAATGGCCTCGAGCAGGTCCTGCGGCTGGACCTGGTATTCACGCGCATCCGTCGCGAAGTGACGGGCCGCGAGACGCGCATCATCGCGTTCGTTGAAACCCGCCGCGGCAAATCCCATCGAATAGGTGCGCACCGGTGCGCCGCGTAGTTGGCACAGCGTGCCGGCGACGGTGGAACTGTCGGTGCCGCCGCTCAGGAAACAGCCGACCGCGGTCGTTTCGGGTCCGGGAGCCGCCGCGGCCTGCCCCACCACCAGTGGCAGCAGGCCGCGAAATTCGCGCTTGAGATCGGTCAGCGCGGTCGGGTTGTCGTCCCGATAGGGCATCTGCCAATAGTAGAACGCATGTCGACCCAGCGGACCGAGATCGATGGCCTGGGCCGGCAGCAGCTTCTCAACGCCTTGATAGATGGTGCCCGGACTCGGGACGACGTGACAATAAAGATAATCGAAGAGCGCCTGATCGCTCAGGTTCGCCTGGAAGCCGGGGAGACCGCGCAGCGCGGACAGTCGGCTGGCGAAGACCACGGCCGCGCCGCTGCGGCAGAAATAGAGCGGCCTGATGCCGGCCCGATCCACGGCCATCAGGATCTTCCGGCGGCGCAAGTCCATGACCACCAAAGCGAAGCTGCCGTGACAGTGCCCCAGCAGCGCATCGCCCTGCGCGTGATAGCGTCGAGCCACCGCTTCCGCATCCGCCGACACGGCCGGCGCGGAACCAGCCGACAGCATCACCGGCTCGGTGAGACAGACCACCACCTCCCCATCCGAATAAACCTGCCCGGCCCCGGCCAGGGTTGCCGCATGTCCGCTCAGGTCGCGGATCAGACCCGCGCCCTTGGCGTCAGGTGCACCGCCGCGGCAGCGCTCAAGCATCTGGTCGAGGATTCGGTCCGAGGCCGCCGCATCGGCGATCTGCCCCATCCAACCGCATATGGCGTGCATCGCTACTCCCGTGGGGTGGTGGCGACTTCCGGGGGAACTGATGCGCATCCGGTGAAGCCGCGAACGGATTATACCCTTCGCACCTGCGATCCAGACCTGACTTCGGTGGAGGGGCGGGTTGGCAATCAGCCCACAGGTCCGATTGATCGCGGGCGACGCCCGCAGCAGCACGCGATCGCCAAGTCAGGCCGCGGCACCCGCAGCATGCGATTCCGCAAAGCCCCGGCAACCAGAACCAGGCACACTCCACCGCTGTCTCAGAGTATCTTGATCAATCTTATCGACACACTGGAGTTTTCTCATGAACCACACTCTGCTCAGCGTGATCGCCACCCTGTTTGCCGCCGGGACACTAGCCGCGGAGCCCCCCGCGGCGCCAATGGCGCCGACGGCTGCCGCGCCCGCCGCAAACCCGCTGGCCGAGGAGGCCAAGGCACTCGTCAAGGAGTTCGCGGGCACCCTGAAAGGTGAGCTGGAGGCCGCCATCAAGGCCGGCGGGCCGACCAAGGCGGTCAGCGTCTGCCAGGACCGCGCACCGGCCATCGCGAAAGACATCGCCACCCGGTCCGGCTGGGAGGTCGGACGCGTCAGTCTCAAGACACGCAATCCGCAGCTCGACACACCGGACGCCTGGGAGCGGCAGGTGCTGACCCGCTTCGATCAACGCCAGGCGGCCGGTGAGTCAGTCGACACCATGGCCTTCGCCGAACTGGTACAAGTCGATGATGGAACCAAGCAGTTCCGCTTCATGAAGGCGATTCCGACCGGCGAGCCCTGTCTGGCCTGTCATGGCAACGCCATCACTCCGGAAGTCGCCGCCGCACTGGATCAAGCCTATCCAGAAGACCAGGCGCGCGGTTATGCTGTCGGTGATGTCCGCGGGGCCGTCAGCCTGAGCAAAACGATCGAGTAAACGCGTTCCGCGTCGATCCGCCTCAGCGGGCCCTATCCCAGGCTGCCGATGCGCGCCTTCGGTATGGCCCGTTGGCGCGATGACGGCAGGGGCGCGCTGCCAAGAGCGAGTGGAACCATGTCCGACGAACGCTTCGATCTCAGTTACCTGGGTCTGATCGCACCAGGAGCCGACCCAGAGCAAGTCCGACAGCGCCTGCGCGCGGTCTTCAAGCTCACCGACAAGGGCACGGAGCGCCTCTTCACCGGCCGGCCCGTCATTGTCAAACGCGGCGTCGATTTTGCCACCGCGACCCGCTTCGAGACGATTTTTGCTCACGCGGGGGCCACGCTCACGATCACCCGGGTGGAGGGTCTGAGTGGACCGGACAGCGTCGATGCGATGGATGCGCCCCCACGGGTGCGCACCATCGACACCGGGCATTTGTCCCTGGCGCCACAAGGCGGTCATCTGGAGGAACCACCGATCGGCGGCGGACCGGACCTGGATATCAGTTATCTGAGCCTGGTACCGGGTGATCAGTGGACCCTGGCGGACTGCGCACCCCCGCCCACCCCCACCCCGGAACCGGACATCAGTTACCTCAGCCTGGCGCCTGTCGAACCGCGGGCCGAAGGCAATACCAATCCACAGTTGGATTAGCAATCGAGATGACCAAGGATTTCGACCATATTGTGATCGGCGCCGGCATCAGCGGGCTGGGTGCCGCCCATTTTTCGGCCCGGCGCGGACTCGGCACCCTGGTGCTGGAAGCGTCCCAACGCGTGGGCGGCTGCATCAAGACCCATCCGTTCGCGGGACTCGATGGGTTCTGGACCGAGGCCGGCAGCCACACCTGCTTCAACAGTTACGGCAACCTGCTCGGCATCATGGACGACCTGGGCCTGACCGCCGCGGTCCAGACCAAGACCAAGGTCGGCTACCGGCTGTGGAAAGACGGCAAGCGCCGCAGCATCGGCTCTGCCTTGCATCCACTGGAGGCGGCGGTCTCGCTGCCGCGCCTTTTCACCACCCCCAAGGAGGGGCAGCGGGTCGCCGACTATTACGGCCGGGTCCTGGGTCGACGCAACTACCGCGACCTGCTGCGCCACGCCTTCCAGGCGGTGATCTGTCAGGACGCGGACGACTATCCCGCGGAGGCCCTGTTCCGGCGCAAGCCGCGCCGCAAGGATGTCATCAAGGCCTTCACCTTCGCGGATGGGCTCTCCCGCATCCCCCAGGCGATCGCGGCCCAAGAGCGCATCCAGGTGCGCACCGGGGTGAATGTCACCGCCGTCGTCCCTGATGCGGACGGTTTCCGGATCGACTTGAGCGACAGCACAGCACTCACCTGCGCCTATTTGACGCTGGCGGTCCCACCGGACCAGGCCGCCCGACTGCTGCCGGCCGGTTTCGCCGCCGCGCGGCAGACGATCGCCGCCATCGCCATGGCGGAGATCGAAACCCTGACACTCGCCTTCCGCGTCAGCGACCTGAAACTGCCGCCACTGGCAGGCCTGATCGCGGTCGGCGGCAGCTTCTACTCGGCGGTGTCGCGCGACTTCCTGCCGGACAGCACCTATCGCGGGTTTGCCTTCCACTTCCGGCCCGGCGAACTGTGCCCGAAGGAACAGGTCACTGTCGCCTGCGCGGCACTCGGCGTCGATCCGCGGCACATCGCCGCACAGGGGGAAACCCACAACCGCCTGCCGGCCCTGCGTGCCGGTCATGCCTCCGTGGTCGGCCAGATCGACCAGGCGCTGGCCGGCAGTCGGCTCGGAATCACCGGCAACTGGTTCCTCGGGGTCTCCATCGAGGACGCCTTGACGCGCAGCCGCCGGGAATCCGATCGGCTGTTCGGACTGGAAACCAAAGCCCTGGCCTAACCGGATCGGATCGGATCGGACAAGGCGGCAAGACCCGAGAACGCAGCAGAGGATTGGTCCGCACATGAACACATTGATCACAGAGCCTCTCGCGCGCTTCGGTTTCATCGCCCTGATCGCCCTGATCGCCCTCATCGCGATGGTATTCGCTCGCTCCGCCGCCGCGGATATCATCGGCAGCGTTGGCACCAAATTCAAGTTCATGGGTCCGAACGACAAGATCATCGTGGAGGTCTTTCCGGACGAGGATCTCCCCGGGGTCGCCTGCTACCTGAGCCGGGCCAAGACCGGCGGGATCTCCGGGGCCGTCGGGGTGGCGGAAGACACCTCGGATGCGGATATCGAGTGTGCCCAGATCGGCCCCATCACCTTGCCGGACGACATCCGCAGCGGGAAGCGCAACGGTGAGGAGGTTTTCAAAAAGCGCACCTCGCTGCTCTTCAAGACGCTTCAGGTCGTCCGCTTCTACGACGCCCCGCGCAATGTCCTGGTCTATCTGACCTACAGCGACCGGATCATCGAGGGCTCACCCAAGAACAGCGTCACGGTGGTGGCCATTGCGCCCTGGCAAACACCGATCCCTGCACCCACGGCACCCCAGAGCACCAAATGAACGGGGAGTTGGATCAGGACGCTGCGTCCGAAACCGCGGCCTCCCGTCCCTGGGTCAACGCGCGGATCCAGCGCTGCGTCCTGCCGGGGGCCGCGGCCGTCAATGCCGCTCTCCTGACCGCGTTCCAGACCTTGACGCCGGAGTCTTTCGACCGCCGCAGCCATCTCGTCGGCGGGCGCTATGAGAACCTCTACCTGGAGCGGGCGCGGATGCCGACACTCGCGCCCGTACTCGAGTATGCGCTGCACTGCGCCGCGACCATCCTCGACGAACCGGTCCGCGGATTGCGTTGCGGCTTCTGGTTCAACGCCGCGGGACCCGGCCACCGGACCAGCGAACACACGCACGACGAGTGCGATGAGCGACTCTCGGCGGTCTATTATGTTGACGCGCCGGCCGACTGCGGCGATCTGATCCTCTATGACGGCCCACTCACCGTGCGTGTCATGCCCGTCGCCGGGGCGCTGCTCTTCTTCCCCCCCAACCTGCCCCATGCGGTGGAGCCCAATCGCAGCGGTCAATTGAGGCTCTCGATCGGCATTAACTTCGGGCCGGTACTCGCCGACCCATGAATCCGGCCCCCCTCACCCCGCCCCACGACACAAGGCCCACGATGTCTTATCGCCTCACTCTCGACGCCTGGCCCCTGCTCCCGATCTTGCTGATCGCCTCGCCCGGTCTGTGCACCGCGGCGGATACCAGCCCGATCGTTCTGGAGGCGCCGGCCGCCGACCAACCAATGCCCACCGGATCCGCACCAGCAGAAGCCGATGGCAGCGCGGATCTGTGGCAGCGCACCCGCACCACCGCCGAGCATTGGTGGCAGCGCTCCCGCGACGTTGCGGGGCAAGCAGCCCACGACGCCCGCGACATCCTCGGTCCGCAACCGATGGGATTCCCGCAGGTTTGGGAGCAAGTGGTCCCCAAGCTCGAAGACACGCTGGTCCTCGAGGACCGCCACGCGGACCTGCCCGACAGTGCCTGGATCGGCAACGACAAGGCATCCAATCAGGCCGAGATCGATGACCTGCTCGATGACGCGGTCGCCATTCTTTCCAGCTCGCCGGTGCAGCAGTTCCGTGAGCGCATCCGCGCCATCCAGACCGAGATCGAGGCCGCCCGTGCGGCCATCGCCAGTTATCGCCAAAGCCGTGTTTCCGCACCCGGCGAGTCGACCATCAAACGGACGGTCGCCGACTACGATCGGCTGATTGCCGAAAAAGAGCAGCAGATCGCGCAACTCACCAAGCGATTGGGCGAGGTGAAGCGCGAATTCGCGACAGCAGTGCGGGCGCTGGGGGTGGAACTGAGTGACGAACAGGTGGAATTCCTGCTCTCCACCGTGGTCGGCGACAACATGGTCGACCTTGGCATCCTGTTCGACAACGTCAAGTCGGTTACCAGCCAACTGGAGACCCTGGTGGCGCAGAGCGGCGAGGACCTCCAGAGCGCCCGCCGTTATTACGGCATGTACGTAGTCCTGCTGCGTGCGCTCGAACGGATGCACGTGAAGATCGAAGAGGCCATCGGCGAACAGTACATTCCACAGATCGATTCGATCGTGACCCGCGCCCAGCAGCTCAGCGGCGAGACCCGCGAACTGCTGCGCAGCTCACCGACCAAGGGCGATCTGCTCGCCGCCAATCTCGAGGCTCAGCGACTCACCATCGATGCGGCCGGCATCTATCGCCAATACCTGAGCGATCAGGCAAATCAGGTCAGCAAGGCCCGGCGTGAATTGGCAAAGGATATCGCGGCGGCCTGGAACACCTATGAAACGGTGCGCGTCTCCGGAGAACTGGTCGGGCTGGTGAAATCCAGCCGGCGACTGCTGGAAGGGCTGATGAACCGCCAGGTTCCGGCGTTGCGTCCATTCGAGAACCTGGAGATGCGCCGCGAGTTCGAAAAGCTCACCGACCAACTCAGACGCAGCGAACCAGGCTGATTCGCAAACGCACCGTGAAACCGCGACATCCACGCGGCCCGCGAGCCATCCTGTCACCACCGAGTTCCCTCACCCAAGCGTCCGGGTAGCGATGCACCCCCTCACGGAAACGGGCGGACCTAGTCTGCATTTTTCGAAACGGCCGGGGAAAACGCGCGTCAACGCAAAACAAGCACCTGATTTATATCAGCTTCATCAAGGCTCCGCGAGTTGCTTAATCACTCGGACGGGGCTATCGTTGTCAGTGCATCTTCGTCGAATCGGCTACCGCCGAACGACATGCAAGCACACACAGACGTCAGGCGACGACCACAAGGCACGGTACCCCATGGACCGCCAAGAAGCAGCAAAATTCATGCTCGACTGCCTTCGCACCATGCTGGCCCGCAAAGGCTCCGATCTGTTCATTTCCGCGGAGTTTCCCCCGGCGTGCAAGATCGACGGGCGGATGACACCGCTGAGTGACCACACGCTCACCGGGTTACAGACCAGTGTGCTGGTGCGCGCCATCATGAACGACCGCCAAGTGCGTGATTACGAAGCGCATAAGGAGTGCAACTTCGCGATCAGCCCCCAGGGGATCGGGCGTTTCCGTGTCAATGCGTTCATCCAGCAGGGGCTCGCCGGCGCCGTACTGCGCACCATTACCAGCCGCATCCCGGAACTGGATGAGCTGAATCTGCCGCCGGTCCTGAAAGACCTGATCATGACCAAGCGCGGGCTGATCCTGGTGGTCGGCGGCACCGGCTCGGGTAAGTCGACCAGCCTGGCGGCGATGCTCGGCCACCGCAACGCCAATAGCTTCGGTCACATCATCACGATCGAGGACCCGGTGGAGTATGTCCACCCGCACCGCAACTGCCTGATCACCCAGCGCGAGGTCGGTGTCGACACGGAGAGCTGGGACGCCGCACTGATCAATACCCTGCGCCAGGCGCCGGACGTGATTCTGATCGGTGAGATCCGCCAACGTGAGACCATGGAGCACGCGATCAACTTTGCGGAGACCGGCCACCTGTGCCTCTCCACCCTGCACGCCAACAGCGCCAATCAGGCCCTGGACCGCATCATCAATCTGTTTCCGGAAGAGCGGCGGGTGCAACTGCTGATGGATCTCTCGCTCAACCTCAAGGCGGTGATCTCCCAACGCCTGCTGCCCTGCACCAATGGCGGGCGCATCGCGGCGATCGAAATTATGATCAACTCGCCGCTGATTCAGGACCTGATCTTCAAGGGCGACGTGCATGGTATCAAGGGAATTATGAAAAAATCACGGGAACTCGGGATGCAAACCTTCGACATGGCCCTGTTCGACCTCTACGAAACCGGTAAGATCAGCTATGAGGACGCCATCCGCAGCGCCGACTCGATGAACGAACTGCGGCTTGCCATCAAGTTGGAGGGTCACGAATCCCGCGGCAAGGATCACTTTGCGGACATGGATGCCTTCTCGATCGTGCCGGAAGGTGACGAGGGCATCACGGACCCCGCGTTGTTCGGAGCGCTGCCGGTTCAGCCGGCAGGATCGGAAAGCGACAGGGTCCCCTATGCGCCAAGCGAGACGACCGCCGGGCTCGCGGTGGAGACGACCCATCAGGCTGCGGTTTACCAGCCCGGCATCGCCAAAGCACATGGCACCTGAGCACCCGTGAGACGCCGCGTTGGACATTACGCCCTATCTCGAAATGATGATCCGACATCAGGCGTCCGATCTCTTTTTCACGCCTGGCACACCGGTTCGTATCAAGATCGAGGGGGTCATTCGCCCGATCGGTGAGTCGGAAACCACCGCGGAATTCTGCCGGGACGCGGTGCTGTCGATTCTCGATCGGGACAAGGCGCAGCAATTCGCGAGCGAATTGGAGGTGGATTTCGCGATCGCCCTGGAGGAACGGGCACGTTTCCGCGTCAATGCCTTTCATCAGCGCGGCCAGGCCGCCATGGTATTGCGCTACATCCGAGCCACCATCCCCACTGCCGAGGAATTGGGGCTGCCGCCGGTGCTGACCCGGCTGATCATGCAGAAGCGCGGGATCATCCTGATGGTCGGGTCTACCGGGTCCGGCAAATCCACGACGCTCGCGGCCATGATCGACTCACGCAACACCGCGGCGCCGGGTCACATCCTCACCATCGAGGATCCGGTCGAGTTCGTCCACCCCCACAAGCAGTGCATCATCAACCAACGCGAGGTTGGGGTCGACACCAAGAGCTATGCCGCCGCCTTGAAAAGCTCACTGCGCGAGGCGCCGGACATCATCCTCATCGGCGAGATCCGCAGCCGCGAGACCATGGAGGCAGCCATCGAACTGGCCGGGACCGGACACCTGGCCATTTCGACCCTGCACGCCAACAATGCCCATCAGGCGCTGGAACGGGTCATCAACCTGTTTCCCCAGGCACTCCACAAGACCCTGTTCCTCGATCTGTCCATCAATATGCGCGCCATCATCTCCCAGCGCCTGGTGAAAACGGTCAGCGGCAAACGCACCGCCGCCATCGAGGTGTTGGTCAACACGCCGCACATCGCCGACCTGATCCGTGACGGTCGCGTCGATGAGGTGAGTGAGGCCATGCAGGCAAGCAATGAAGACGGCATGAAGACCTTCGACGATGCCCTGCTCGACCTCTTTCGCGCCGGGACCATCAGCTTCAACGAGGCATTGGCCAATGCCGATTCGGCTCCGAATCTGGAGGCCAGGATCAACTTCGGCTGAAGCGGCAACGACAACGACAACGACGATTATATTCGTTGCTAACTTATTTCTGACTCGTTACTCAGCTTCTTCCAGAGCACAGGTCTCGCCGTTGCCGATCCAAAAACCCAGGCTCTTGTGCAGAAACTCCTGCCACGGCATGTAATGTGATCCGTCGCACGAGAAATTCAGGCCGACGATTCCGTTGAATACGTTGAGCGAACCGGAGCGCAGGTAGATCGTCTCATCCATGAAACGCAGGGCGCGGAAGGTCTTGAAGACCTCGCCGACCTGATCCAGGGGAATCGCCGCATCCGCCGGATAGGGCCGACTGGGGTAGGCCAGACAAATCCCCGGGTCGGTCAGGTCCTCGAAATCGAGGAGGCGGAAACGATATGGGTCGTCGATCAACCACAGGGTGGCACGTGAACTGGAGAAATGCAGCTTGCCGTGGAAGACCCCATGCACCGCGATCAACTCCCGCAGCAAGTCCAACACCGCGTCGATGCGGGTGTCCATGAGGCTCTCCACCCG
>Ga0247837_1003893_pt1 | contig 25047 bp, 19 predicted proteins | sample LaCtaG_2_FD_187115 | JGI IMG/M metagenome (GOLD analysis project Ga0247837, IMG submission 187115) | Freshwater microbial communities from meromictic Lake La Cruz, Castile-La Mancha, Spain - LaCruzMarch2015_14.5m | ecosystem: Environmental > Aquatic > Freshwater > Lake | place: Spain: Castile-La...
TGAGCTTGCTCCCTGGGCAGCCTGGTGGTGCCGGTGGTGCCGGTGGTGCTGGTGGTAATGGTGGTGGAGGTGGTGGTTCTTCTGTGGCCGTGTATGCTTTCGGAGGAACAGGTTCCTTCACAGACTGTGTATTCACTGCAGGCAGTGCGGGCGTGGGTGGATCCGGTTCTTCAGGTGCTACAGGTGTGACAGGCTCACCCGGTTCAGGTTATATCAATCCGACCGGTTGTGACGGATTGGGTGGCGCTGGCGGTGCTGGCGGTGCGGGTGGAAATGGAGGACGTGGTCAGGACGGTGCTGCCGGTATCAGTCAGGCGCTGGTTCAGTTGAATGGGGCCTCGTTCAGTCAGATTGGATCATCTGTGCCGAATAATGGCACTATCACGGCCAGCTGGTTCCGTGGATGCCGCAACTCTGAGATTGCATTGTCCAAGACAGCAGGTGCGAACTGGTCTGGCATAAGTTCAGACCCAGCGTTTGTGAACGACCTCACAGCAAGCACCACAAGCCATGCAGTGTCGAGCAACAACGTGAGTATCTTCTTCCCAAGCTCATCTGCTTTTGGACCGAAGAACATCGGCATTGTTGGAACGACTCTCAACAGGTACATACAGCTCTATGACGACAGGCTCGTCACCATGCTGCCAACCACAATCAATGAGATACTAAGCCCTTGCCCGACCTCTCCGATAACGCTCGGTACTAACCTTACAGGCGGCCAGATTGCCAACATCACGCAATGGGATTGGAAGGTCTCCTTGCTGAGCACACCCGGAACTCCTATTGGCCCCACCTACACATCTTCCTCTCCCGGAGCCGTTCCTGCGCCATCAGGTGGGTGGCTGGCAGGACAGACCTATCAGGTGCGACTGAGGGTGTTCGAAGCGTGCTGTGGATGGTCCATACCGGTCTACCGGACATTCACTGTGGCCCCACAGTTGAGTCCTGCATCACCGATCACAGCATCCAATACTGGAGTGATTTGTGAGGGCACTACTGTAACCTACAGTGTGGGGGCAGTGCTGGGGGCTACCACGTATAACTGGACAGCTCCTGGAGGCACCATCCAAAGCGGACAGGGCACTCAGACCATCACTGTGCTGTGGGGTGCTGCTAATCCAAGTGCTAGTGTAACGGTATATCCATCCAACTCTTGCCCAGCTTCAGACGGACCGCTTACAACGTTGCCCCAGTCCATCAACGGCCGCCCCAACACCCTTTCCATCATCGCTCAGACCGGAAGCCTTACCTTCTGTCATCCAGGTACAGTGACTCTTCGGGCGCTTGCGAGTACTGGAGGAGGGGCAGGGACAAACGGCTACGCTTATCTGTGGTCTCCCGGTTCAACCACTGGTCAGGACCTGTTGGTTACGCCTTCAGTGCCAGGAACATATCCGTACAGTGTGACGGTTACAGAGAGCGGAAGTGGCTGTTTCAGCTCGGTCTCCACCAATGTGGTGGCTCAGGAGCCAGCCACAGTCAATGCCGGGCTGGACAACAATGCATGCCAGTCGGCCACACCAGTAGCGATAACGTTATCCGGTTCCGGTTTTGGCGGTTCGGCCACATCCGCCACTTGGACATCCTCGGATCCAGCGGCAGGTACATTCGGCAATGTGAACCCGGCAGCACCGGCTGCAGTGACCTTCACGCCAGCGGCCAACTGGTCGGGAACAGCTACGTTGACACTAACAACCAATGACCCTGCTGGTGCGTGTGGTCCAGTTACAGATACCCGGACTGTGACCGTGCACCCTGCCCCTACGGTGGTTCTAGCAACAGGCGTGCAGAATCAGTCAGTCTGTGCAGACGTTGCAATTACAACCACTACATACACATTGGGCGGGGGAGCTACTGGTGCTTCGGTCTCTGGTCTAGGGACATTGAGTTCCAATGTATCTGGAAGCACGGTGACAATCTCTGGAACACCCACCGCAAGCGGAACATACACAATTACCACTACGGGTCAGCATGGTTCATGTTCAGCGGCTTCCATTAGCGGAACGATTACCGTGAACCAGCCCCCTGTGGTAACTGTTGGCGCAAGCGGTCCATTGGACTTCTGTGCGGGCGGTTCTGTGACACTCACGTCAACTGCTGGTGCGAGTTACCTATGGAGCACAGGAGCTATCACCCAGGCTATAACGGTGAGCAGTTCCGGTAGTTACTCTGTGACCATGACCGATGGTAACGGTTGTTCAGGAACCAGTTCTGCGTCTGTTGTAACCGTTTATCCTGTGCCTACTGTGGTTCTTTCCACTGGAACTCAGAACCAGACGGTGTGCGCAGGGGTGGGAATTGTAACCACTACGTATACTTTTGGGGGAGGGGCCACTGGGGCCACGGTGTCTGGCCTGCCTACAAATATGTCTGCTTCCGTGAGCGGCTCAATTGTTACTATAACAGGTAATCCAGCCGCTTCTGGTACATACACAGTGACCACCACCGGTCAGCACGTATCATGCGCTGCAGCGACCATATCCGGTATCATCACGGTCAATCCGCTTCCGTCTGTCAGCATCACGGCTGGTGGCCCATTGAATTTCTGTACTGGAGGCTCGGTCACCTTGACCTCAACGGCTGGAACGAGCTACCTGTGGAGCCCAGGTGGTGCGACCACGCAGGGCATAACCGTAAGCAGCTCCGGCAGTTACACGGTGACCATGACTGATGGAAATGGATGCTTTGCGACTAGCGCGCCAGCAGTGGTAACTCAATACCCAGAGCCAACATTAGTTCTGGCAACGGGAGTACAAGATCAGACAAGATGTTCTGGAGTTGCCATACAAACTACCACTTACACGCTTGGTGGAGGGGCAACAGGTGCCGATGTTAGTGGTCTGCCAGCGGGCCTCTCTGCGTCAGTATCGTTCCCTACGGTTACCATTTCGGGAAGTCCTACGGCAACAGGAACTTATACCATCACAACTACGGGTCAGGACGCATCATGTGCGGCAGCAACACTTGCTGGAACCATAACGGTAAACACGCCCCCGACTGCGACCATTTCTGCTGGAGGACCAGTGGAGTTCTGTGCTGGAGGATCGGTCACCCTGACCTCAACTGCGGGCACCAGTTATCTGTGGAACCCCGGGGGTGCAATAACGCAGGGGATAACAGTGAGCAGCTCTGGCAGTTATACTGTTACTGTAACGGGGGCGAACGGTTGTACTCAGACAAGTGCTCCAACTCTGGTCACTGTGCATCCTTTACCGACTCTTGTTCTGGCTGGCGCTTCCAGCCCTGCGAGTCAGTCAGTTTGTCCAGGGGTCGCCATTGGGGCGATTACTTATGACTTTGGAGGAAGTGCAACGGGAGTCACTGTTTCCGGTCTTCCAACCGGCCTGAATCATTCGGTTTCAGGGTCTAGTGTGACCATAACAGGGACTCCGAACAGTTCTGGTACCTATACTGTTTCGACAACAGGTCAGGATGTGAGCTGTTCGGCTGCACAGATGTCCGGAACCATTACAGTGTACCCGACTCCTGTGGCGACCATCTCTGCTGGGGGTCCGATAGATTTCTGTCAGGGTGGTAGTGTTACGCTTACCGCCTCTGGAGGAACCAGCTATGTTTGGAGCACATCGGCAACCTCTACGAGTATTAGTGTGAACTCGTCTGGTTCTTACACGGTTTTAGCAACGGATGCGAATAATTGTCAGGGAACAAGCGCGGCCACTGTAGTTACGGTGTACCCATCCCCTACGATTACTTATGCTTCCGGTTCACTTACTCAAAGCCATTGTGCGGGTCAGTCGATTTCCAATGTGGTATTCACGTTGGGAGGTTCAGCATCGGGCGTTACCGTGACTGGCTTACCCTCGGGAGTTACGGCAAGTGTCTCTGGGACCACTGTCACTATCAGTGGCACATCATCCGCAAACGGCACCTTCAACTACTCCATCTCCACTACTGGGCAGAATGCGCTATGCGCTGCTGCAACTGCTACTGGAAGCATAGTATACAACCCATTGCCAGCGATACCGGTAATCACTGCAGGCGGGCCTACAACATTCTGTCAAGGAGGTTCAGTACAGTTAAATTCAAGTCAGCCATCAGGTAACAATTGGAGCAATGGAGCCACCACGGCCAGTGTCACGGTTTCTGCTGCAGGTTCTTACACCGTGACATATACAGACGGGAATGGCTGCCAAAGCACAAGTGACCCCACTTCTGTCACAGTCAATCCGCTGCCCACTGCGACTATAGACTACCAGACTGCCCCTTTCTGTCCTGTCGGCTCAGGAGTTGTAACGCGCACAGGTCAAGCGAATGGTACGTATTCCTCGACAGTTGGACTCGACATTGACGGGACAAGTGGTGCTATAAACCTTGGTAACAGCACACCGGGCTCTTACACTGTGACATACAGTTTCTCAGATGTGAATAGCTGTGCGAACACGACAACGGATAATATTGTCATTGTCGCATTGCCAACAGCATCGATTTCTTACACGGGCTCGCCTTTCTGTGCTACAGGAACAGCTAGTGTTAACCTGTCAGGAACAACAGGTGGAGTGTATTCTGCACCATCTGGTCTAGCAATAAACGCAAGTACAGGCCAGATAAATCTTGGCGCGAGCACTCCCGGAACCTATACGGTCACATACAGCTTCAACAATTCCGGTAGTTCACCTCCTGTGCTCTGTTCAAATACAGCGACCACCTCAGTGACCGTGAACGCTCTGCCCAATGTTCTGGCAGGGTCTGATGCTGCAATTTGTCTCGGAGGTTCAGTTCAGTTAACTGCCAGTGGTGCAGTAAGTTATGTGTGGAGTCCGAGCGTGAATCTTGATGATGATGACATCAGTAATCCGACCTTTAGTGGCAGCACGACCACTGTACTCACTGTAGTAGGCGCCGATGCGAATGGCTGTGTGGACAGTGATGATGTGCAGATAACAGTGAATGCGCTCCCCGTGGTGTCTGTTACACCTTCCGGTGCGACCACTTTCTGTAGCGGAGGCTCAGTAAATCTGAATGCAGGGGCCGGTTGGAATGCTCACGTTTGGAACGAGAGCGGAACACCCTTGACCCCAGCGCAAACAGCGCAAATCATTACTGTTACCGCCTCAGGTTCCTATACGGTCACTGTTACCGATGGTAACGGATGCTCTGGAACAAGCGCAGCTATTGCTGTTACTGTGAATCCTCTCCCTGCCATCAGCATTACTCCTTCGGGCTCAGCCAGTTTCTGCACTGGTGGAAGTGTTACTCTAACAGGTAGTGGTGGTAGTAGCTATCAATGGCAGTTGAATGGTTCTGATATCGTTGGTGCTACAGCCACCACATATGCGGCTTCAACTCCTGGGTCTTATACATTGTTTGCCTCAAATGGAATTTGCAATTCAACTTCTTCAGCCACCAGTGTTACTGAGAATTTGCCATCCACTATGACGCTAAGTTCAGGAACAGCCAATCAAATGGTTTGTCTAGGCAACAGCATCACATCTACTGAATACAGTTTTGGTGGAAGTGCAACCAATGCAGTAGTTACAAATCTGCCTGCTGGATTATCGGCAACGGTAAATACTAGTTTGAACACGGTTACAATTACTGGCTCACCTACCGTTGGCGGAACCTACACTGTAACTACAAGTGGCCATACCGCACCATGTACTGCTGTTGTTTTAACTGGGGTTATAACTGTAAATCCCGCTTTTACCATCAATAGTGGAGCAGCACTTGATGTATGTCAATCGATTCCACCTGTAGCTATAGCACTTACAGGTGCATCCGTTGGTGGTAGCACTGCTACCGGAGCTTGGAGTATAGCTAGCGGTGGAGGAACGTTGAGCAGTACTGCACAAACTGCCAGTCCTGCAACTGTTACATACACTCCAGACCCCAACTACTTCGGAATTGTGGAGTTGTCCTTAACTACCGATGGATTAAGCTGCCCTGCGGCATCTCAATCGCGATTCATCACGATTTATGAAGCAGCTGGAGTTATTATTAATGGAAACAACACTCTCTGCTACTCAACAGGCCCTTTATCAGGATTATTAGGTGATGCTGGCACCTTAACTGGTTCGGCTACTTCTGGCGCATGGAGTATTACCCCACCAGTAGCTGGTGTGAGTCTTAGTACCACCGGTTATGTATCCAACCCAAGCTCCGTAACTGGAACTGTAGTTGCTGGGTTCAGTGGCACCATTACATTTACGTTAACAACCGATGATCCAGCAGGTCCCTGTGGACCAGCAGGTGGTTCCTTTACTGTTACCATTTTACCACCACAAGCGTCTTCAACTTGGACGGGTAATGTGAACAACGATTGGTTCAATGAGCTGAATTGGACTGATTGTGCTCCTGGTTCAATCACACAGGCTATAATTCCGCAGTTAACTAATCCAAGTCTTACCCCTTATCCTGTAATAACAGGCGCAAATGCCATTTGCAACACAATTGAGATTCAGGGTAATGCTACATTAGATATCACTGGTAGTTGGCAGCTAGAGGTTACACAGTAGTTTAGCTTAGGGATTACATAGGTGGCAGAAAGTGTTCATTTAGAACATTTTCTGCCACTTTCTTTTTTGTTAGCATTTTAGCTTTCTCCATATATTGTTAAACTATATACGGTCTAGCAAGTAAATAGGTGAACATTGCGCAGCCAGTAGTTTTACCCATGTGCGTACCCGACAAATTCCAGCGGCATCCACCTTTGGAATAATAACTCCTAGTTTTGGGTCCAAGTCAATAAGTTAATTGCAATGCCATATTAGATTTAGTATGCCCACGCGCATAATATCAGCACTTACTATTCTAACGACTGTTTTAGTAGTTGGCCAAGCTTGCAACTCCCAAAGATTATTGCCAAAAATTCCGTTACCTCGAGAATTGACAATCCAGTTGGGCAAAACTGCTACGGTAGCTGTTTTTCTATCTACTAAGTGCCCAATGTATCTTCAGTATCCTCTAACCCTAAAGTCTTTATCCAAAAAATTCAGCGAACATGGCATTTCATTCATTGGCGTATTCCCGGAGCAGAACAGTGACCAGTTTGCTTCAAAGAAATTTATGCGCAAATACGCATTGCCGTTTTCAATAATTATCGACCGTAATCATAAAATAACCAAGGCACTTGGGGCAACGATAACACCAGAAGTATTTGTGCTTGACAGTATTGGCAACATTTATTATAGAGGAATGATTGACAATTGGTACTATGGACTAGGAAAAAAGCACCCTAATCAAACCATACATTATGTAGAGGATTGTCTCAAAGCGTTGAGTAAACAATTGCCCGCTCCTCACGTGTCCACCAAACCTCTGGGCTGTTTTATTAACTAATAGGATAAACGCAATTATTTGATTTATCTATTGGTTAAATCCATGATTACTCTTTCATAAATACAGCACTCACATTTTCGTCTGTGCCATTCAAAACACGAATCATATAAAGGCCAGCTGGGTATGACGTCATATCCACCGAAACACGGTGCTCACCAACATTCATATCACCAGCAAAAGTGTCGGCTAGTTTTTTGCCCATTACGTCATACACTTCATAAAATACCGTAGCTCTTTTGGAAGTGCTGATGGCTAGATTTACAATATTCCGCGTTGGATTTGGAAACACTTTAAGCCCTAGTGATAATGGTTTTGGGGTAAGGTCGCTAGCCGCAAGTGCACTCTCGGGCCGCAGGAAATTTTGCCCGCTTATGGTTACCAATGCTTCCGATTCGCTTATGGTGAATACTGGGTCAGTGATAGACGACACATAAACCCAACTACCTTTAGCGCGTTGCTGGTCCACATCAAGCACTAAATATCCCTTTTGGGCTAAATCCACAAACTTCATGTGCGGGTTGGCGGCAGTCACAATATTGGCGCCAATGTTTACTGGCGAACTTCCAGATGTGATAGATGTAGTTACAAACTCAACCCCAACAGAACCTTCGCCAGTGTTTGGGTCATAATTTAGATTGTGGTGCGGAATATCGTTGCCCCAAGAAGTGTGAATATCGCCCGTTAGTACCACCACATTATCGATGTTGTTGTTATGCAAATGCTCTACAATTTCCTTTCTATCGGCACGATAGCCATCCCATTGGTCTGCGTTTAGAATTCCACCGTTGGGAAAAATAATCGGAATGGCAGGAAGCTCTAGCGGGGCAAACATTACTTGATTGCCAATAATTTTCCATTGCGCTGTCGAAGATGAAAGCTGGTTTTTGAACCACTGCTTTTGAGCACTGCCCAATATTGTTCTGCTAGCATCGTCTATGGCAGCATCGGTTAGCCCAACTTGCTCATCGCGTCCTTCAAGCCGCGTATCTATCATAATCAAGTCCATCAAAGGCCCCATAGGTATTTTGCGGTAAATGCTGAAATTGTCAGGGGCAGACTGGCGGATAGGTAGCCACTCGAAATAGGCCTGTTTTCCATTGGCTTTACGGTCTTCCCACTCTCCTTCTGTGCTTGGGTCGTGGCTACTAGAGCCTCCAACCCATGAATCGTTGGCTGTTTCGTGATCATCCCAAACGGCATAGAACGGCCAGTTTTGATGCACCCTGCGCAAGTTGCTATCCAAACGATAGGAAGCATAGCGCTGCCGATAATCCTCCAGAGATAGAATTTCGTTTGCTGGTTGAATCACAGTGCCAGAGCCAGTTGTTGCACCTCCGCTTTCGTAAATATAATCTCCCAAAAAGATAACCGCATCTATGTCCGTGCGCTCGGCCAAGTGGCTATAGGCATTGTAAAACACAGCAGCATCAAACTTCTGACAGGATGCAACTGCAAATCTCAGGCGTTCCACTTGAGCACTTGGTGCAGTTCGTGTGCGCCCTACCAACGAAAATGTTCCTTCCAAATTAAAACGATAGTAATACCACGCATTGGCAGCAAGGCCAGTTACATCCACCTTTACGGTAAAATCGGTGTTCATATCGGTAAGCTCAGTGCCGTTGCTCACTACATTAGAAAAGGCTTGGTCGGTAGCTACCTGCCACTCCACTTCGTAACTATCATTTACATCATTGGGGGTAACGCGGGTCCAAATAATTACGCGGTCGGACAAAGCATCGCCCGAGGCAACACCATGATGAAAAGGTGCCATCGAATTGTCGAATTGAGCAAAAGCAGAGGACACGAATAGGGCAAGGGGCAGAAAAAGTAGGTTGCGCATCATAGTGATAGGTTTAGAGGTGACCAAAGTAAATGAAAGCAGGACAATCACAAATTATGGGCATGTTATTTCTTCGCAGTCAAGGCAGAAAACAGAAAATCGGCCATCGGTTTTCCCGCCTTGTAGCGTAGTATTACTTGGGCGGCAAAGTCGTTTTTTAGGGCAGATTCCGCCTTCATGTGATTGTAAAAATAAAATGCCTTGTTGTAAACCAACGGCTGTTGCTTAGCCGCCTCCTGAAACTCCTTGGGCAATAGCTTATTCTTGTCGCCATGCAAAGTGCCATAGGTTTCCACAAAATCTTTGCTGTTTAGTAGTGCTTCAAACTGCGTGGCATTTGCTATAATATGTCTTCGAATGGCTTCCAATTGTTCCTTTTCGGGCATGTAAATTCCGCCATAGACGGCCACTTTCTCGGGTCCAACTTCCATATACAACCCAGGCGAAATATGGTCTTTCTTCCCTCCTACCGACACAATTGCCGAACTGCACAGTTTGTAGGGCGTTTTGTCTTTACTGAAACGCACATCTCTGTTTATGCGAAAAATGGCATCCTTGGGAAGTAAGTCGATGGCTGGATTTTCTTCTTTAAGTAGCGCTATGAGTTGCTGCACAAATGCCTCGAACGGTGCTTTTACACTGGTTTCATACCGCTTTTTGTTGGCGAGAAACCAATCGCGATTATTATTGGCCGCCAAATCTTTATAAAACTGCAAAAAATCAGGTGTTAGCATCAAAAGAAGGTTTTTGGTGTTAATGTTATTTTGGCTCTTGCGAGCGCATCGTCAAAGATGAAAATTTGAAGCCAACCATTCCGTTATTAGTGATAGGATTCATGTAGGTTTGAAATCCCAATGCACCCACCGCAATGACGCATACCAAGCTAAGTGTAAACATCAATAAAATAGCCACCCTGCGCAATAGTAGGGGCGGCAACTGTCCCAGCGTGACCGAAGCGGCCATCAAAGCCCAACAGTTTGGTGCCGAGGGCATCACGGTGCATCCGCGCCCCGACCAACGCCATATTCGCTACGCAGATGTGTATGATTTGAAGCCGCTTGTAACCACAGAATACAACATAGAGGGCTATCCCAATGCTGAATTTATAGCGTTGGTTATGAACGTTCGCCCAACCCAAGTTACCCTAGTGCCCGACCCGCCCGGTGTGCTAACCTCAAACGCAGGCTGGAACACACTGCTACATGCCCAGTTTTTGCGCGACATTGTGGCCCAACTGCAAGCAGCGGGTATGCGGGTTTCCATTTTTATTGACCCTAACGAGGAAATGATTACCGCATCGCTACAAACGGGCACAGACCGCATCGAGCTCTACACCGAAGCCTATGCCAGCGACTATGCGGCTGATAAAGAAAGGGCCATTGCGCCTTACGTAGCCGCGGCCAAATGTGCCAACGCTTTAGGCATTGGCATCAACGCAGGGCACGATTTGAACCTGCAAAATCTTGCCTTTTTCCAGCAGCACATACCGCAGCTTTTGGAGGTGAGCATTGGCCATGCGCTGATTTCCGATGCGCTTTACTTGGGCATGTCGAACACCATCAAGATGTATAAACACCAATTGGCCCTGCACCAATCGTGACTTCCGACACCATTTCGCTGAACTATAAGGACTATGGCTCGGGGAGCCCATTGGTGATTCTGCATGGGCTTTTTGGTTCGTTGGACAATTGGTTTTCGCTTGCAAAAGCCTTTGCCGACCAGCATCATGTGTATTTGGTAGACCAACGCAACCATGGGCAATCGCCCCACACGGATAGCCATACCTACGCAGATATGGCCAACGATTTATATCAGTTTTTTCAAACCCATAAGCTCTCCAATGCCATCCTAATAGGCCATTCTATGGGTGGAAAAGCGGCTATGGTGTTTGCAGCCAACCATCCCGAACTACTTTCAAAATTGGTGGTGGTAGATATGGGGGTAAATTTTTATCCCGTTCACCACGATTTCATCATTCGCTCCATGCAAGCCATTGACTTGCCTAGCATGGCATCACGCAACGCTGCCGAAGAGGAACTTGGGCGTTACATTACCGAAAACGACACGCTTCAATTTTTGCTCAAAAACATTTATCGCGCTAAGCTTGCCGATGGAACGGCACAGTATCAGTGGCGCTTCAACTTGCAGCTTTTAGCCGATGAAATTGAAGAAATGGGGCTGCCCATAACCCAAGGTAACACGGTGAAAACCCTATTTTTATATGGAGATAAATCGAACTACGTGCTGCCCCAGGACGAGGCGGGTATAAAGCTCTTGTTTCCCAATGCCACCTTCGCCTCGCTGCATACCGGACATTGGGTGCATGCTGAAGACCCCGCAGGGTTTGTGGCCGAAGTGAAGGGTTTTTTGGGGGAAGATTGAATTATTTGAGCCGCATACCGAGTTTGCAACACTATTTTAAGGCTCGGACAAGCCACTTTAGCACCAATTATAGTCCTCCAAAGGTGAAAAATCATACTTGATGGCGGTTGTGCGGCTTACCAACATCGAAGTGACCACTTTGCTCTAGGTAGGACTGCTTACCGCCATTAAATAAGATTTTCGCCTCCCGCAAGCGTAATCCCCACAAATATCCCACATCGGTCATGTTTCTTGCGCCCAAAACCAAGGCCATCCCGTAAGTTTGCACCCCCAATTCGAATCTGTTTGTCCCAACAAACTCGTGTAGCCGTGTCCAATGCATTCTCCATTTCCGCCAAGGTTAAGGACTATGCTGCCTTTATGAAATTGCGCTTGGCCGCGTTGGTGGTTGTTTCTGCGGGTATTTGCTATGCTTTGGCCGCCAGCACCTTCAATCCTTCCATTTTCGCGTTTTTGGTTTTAGGCGGCACATTGCTTACGGGTGCTTCCAATGGGTTCAACGAAATAATTGAACACGAATTGGATGCCCTTATGGATCGTACCAAAGCGAGGCCCATACCCACCGGTCGCATGTCTATTATGGAGGCGTTGGTGGTAGCATGTCTTGCTGGTTTTGGCGGCATATTCTTGTTGGGCTGGTTTATAAATCCCCTTGCAGGCATACTCGGTTTCACTGCTTTAGTATTGTATGTAGCGGTGTATACGCCTTTGAAACGCGTAACGCCATTTGCAGTTTTTGTGGGTGCATTTCCGGGTGCTATGCCTCCCATGTTGGGTTGTGTGGCTGCTACTACTGGTTTTGGGCAAATAACCCACCTTGCCTGGATCATGTTTGCTGTGCAGTTCATTTGGCAGTTCCCCCATTTTTGGGCCATTGCATGGCGGATTAATGACGATTACTTGAAGGCAGGATTTAAGATGCTGCCTTCACCAGGGGGTAGAGATAAGGCGAGTGCTTTTCAAATTGTGGTGTATACAATTGGGCTAATACCCATTAGTTTGCTGCCTACTTTTTTTGGCTTTACTGGAAACATTGCTGCTTTAGTAGCGGTTGTAGCAGGTGTAGTGTTTGCAATTCAAGCCATCAAGCTCTACCAAACGCTTTCGGGCGAAGACGCTAAAAAACTCATGTTTGGCTCATTCATCTATTTGCCCGTGGTGCAATTGGCCTATCTAATCGACAAACTATAATGCAACAAGACATCGAATACCAAAACAAAACAATCCGCTCTAAAAAGATGCTGATGTGGCTCGGAGTGGGTAGCATCGTCATGTTTTTTGGGGCGTTCACCAGTGCCTACATCGTTTTGCAAGCCGACCACTTTTGGGTGATGGACAAATTGCCTACAATGTTTGCCTACAGCAGCGCCATAATTGTAGTAAGCAGTATAACCATGTGGTTGGCTTCGCGCAGCATTGCCAAAGGAAACATTGGCGGGCTAAAACTTTGGCTGTTTGCCACCCTTGTTTTGGGTTTGGCGTTCACTGCTACCCAATATGCTGCTTGGAGCCAATTGCACAGTCAAGGAAAATTTTTTGTGGGCCACATTAGCGATCTAAAAGGCGAGTATGGGCAAGATTATGTGATACTTATGCAAGGGCAACCCATGCTTTTTTCAGAAGGAAACTACTATCGCCCCGATGATATTGGTTACGAAAGCCCAATGAACGAAAAGCTAAACAGCACTTTTAACGTCAGTTCCTCCTTTCTTTTCATTCTTTCGGGGCTTCATATAGCCCACCTCTTTGGTGGACTTATCTACCTCATTGTGTTGATTTCAAAGGCTTTTTTAGGCCGCTATTCTGCCACCAATCATCTTGGTGTAGAGCTCGGAAGTATCTACTGGCATTTTCTCGATTTTCTTTGGATATACTTGTTCTTGTTTTTAACGTTTATTCGTTAAAATTGCACCCGCAAATTAGAGTCTAATCTCAATCATCCACACGTATGTCTAGTCACGTAGCTCACCACACTGCCCCATCCCACAGCGACCACGGTGCCAACCCATGGGGAGGTGGTACATCACCTTTCAAAATTAGCTATGGGAAAATGATGATGTGGTTCTTCCTTCTATCGGATGCATTCACATTTTCTGGCCTTCTCACCGCTTATGGCTACATGCGCCACAAGTATGATGACATCTGGCCAACTGCTGGAGACGTGTTTACGCACTTTCCTTTCTATAACGGCCACATCGAATTGGCCTATGTGGCCTTAATGACCTTCATTCTTATTGCATCTTCGGTTACGATGGTACTTGCTGTAGAAGCGGGCCACCGTATGGCAAAAAAGAAAGTGCAGTTTTGGCTAGTTCTCACCATTCTTGGAGGACTCATCTTCGTTGGTTCGCAAGCTTGGGAATGGTACCACTTCATTCATGGCACTCCGCAAGGTGCCTATTTGTTGGAAGATGGAGTAACCGTTATGCGTCATAAGGTAGACCCACAAACACATGTTGTAAGTGAGGACGTTTTCTTGGTTCCAGCAAAGGATAAATCTGGATTTATAGAAGTGTCTGGAGCAGAGGCAGCAGCTATGAAAGCCACTGCTACACACATTCACGGTGCCAACCTAAAGCACAATGAATATGGAGTGCCATTGTTTGCCAACTTCTTCTTCTTCATTACTGGTTTCCACGGGTTCCACGTATTCTCGGGTGTGGTAATCAACTTCCTTATTTTCCTTGGAGTGGTGGATGGTACCTACCAAAAACGTGGGCACTACGAAATGGTAGAGAAAACAGGTTTGTACTGGCACTTTGTGGATTTGGTTTGGGTATTCGTATTCACCTTTTTCTACCTCATCTAATTATTCAATCTAACGCATTTAAACACAAATTACCATGGACGTAAGAGACGATGTATACGAATATAGCCTAGATAACCACCACAGCGAAGCAGAAGGCAAAAAAATTCGTGGGTTGTTTATCAAAGTGTTGCTTGCCCTTTCATTGCTCACTATTGTTGAAGTGGCAATGGGTATGGCTTGGTCGCGCGATGAGTCTATGCGCGCTATCTTAAAGTACTCCTTTATTATCATGACATTGGTAAAAGCAGCAGGTATCACCTGGTATTTTATGCACATGGGCGATGAAAAACGTGGCTTTCAACTATCGGTAATTCTTCCGTTTTTCATTCTTATCGGCTACCTAATCTTCATAGCCCTTACAGAAGCTACCTACAACGGAACATTGCGCCCAGTAGTAGAGAATTACTTCGGCCTCTGATGAAAGGCGTCACAGGTGCTAGAAAGTACCTTGTCCTTTTTGCACTTCTCCTGCTTCCTTCGCTACTTTACCTTTTCCTCATTCAAGGAAAACACAATTTCGCGCACCTTCCATTCGTAACTTATACTGCCGAAAACGGTGAGTTAGTAAACCGAAAGGCTCCAGAGTTTAGCCTTACGGACCAAAATAATAACGTAGTAACCTCATCCGAAATGATGGGTAAAGTTTACGTGGTCAATTTTTTCTTCACCTCCTGCCCGAGCATTTGCCCCATTATGACGGCAAACATGACTAAGATTCATGAGCGGTTTATTAACTACCCAGATTTGGAAATCTTGTCTCTAACGGTAGACCCAAAGCGCGACACTCCAAAAATCTTGAAAGAATATGCCGTAAATCGGAGAATCGATTCTCCTAAATGGCACTTTCTGACAGGAGAAAAAGACTCCATTTATTCCGTGGCCTACAAATTTCTCTCTAGCGCAATGGAAGATAATTCTGCACCTGGAGGGTTTCTTCACACGGAGTATTTCGTACTTGTAGACAAGGAAGGAAATATGCGGTCTAGAGAAGACGACAATGGCAATTTAATCGCAGTGTATGATGGCACCAATTCAGCACACATCAATGATTTAATTGACGATATCAAAATCCTTATTGCTGAATACAACCTCGAATTAAAAAAGAACAATAAGTCTGTGCAAAGCGTTAAGTCAGAATGAACGATAAACGTGTTTTTCAAATAATTCTTGGACTTTCGGTAGTGGTTTTCGCGGTGGTGGTTGTGCTATATCAACTGCCTAAATCGGACAGCATTCCGTCTTGGGCTCTTGGCCTTCCCAAGCTTAATGCGTATATTAACGGTACGTGTTCATTGCTTCTTCTTACTTCATTAGCGGCCATCAAACGGAAGAATATTCAGCTCCATAAGCGAATTAACATTACCGCCTTTGCCTTATCGAGCCTGTTTCTAGTATCTTATATCATATTCCATTCCTTTGGTGTGGAAACATCTTTCCCGAAGGAAAACCCCATTCGCCCCTTTTACCTGTTTGTTTTAATAAGCCATATTATTCTGGCTGCTGTGGTTCTGCCGCTGGTTTTATCTTCCTTCTATTTGGGTTTGGGTGGAAAAATCGAATTGCATAGAAAAGTATCGCGCTTCACCTTTCCAATTTGGCTTTACGTGACTACAACGGGTGTTCTCGTTTATTTGATGATTTCTCCTTACTACAAGTTCTAAATACACTAGAGCAACACGCTTGTAAAGCCAAAAGAAGCGCCATGAAAGCCTTTAAACTTGTGAGTAGATATTGTGCCGTCTCCTTGCTATTTGTGCTTTCAAGCACTGCGGGTTATGCTCAATGTAGTATGTGTAGGGCAGTTACAGGGTCAAGTCAGTTTAGTGAAGACACATTCACTCCCGGAAGGGGTTTAAACAATGCAATCCTCTACCTTATGGCCATGCCTTACGTGATGGCATTGCTTTTTGTTCTTGTCTTTTTCAGAAAACAGATTAAAGGTTGGTTCACTGGAACCCAAAACGCAACGCCTCAATAACCACCATCTACAAAGCGAGCATTTCGATAGTCCTATCGAATTGAGAAGTTTTTGACAAGAGGTTAGAAACATTTCTCTTGAGCTACAAAACGAAACAAAAAAGGGGCCATCTCCAAATGAGACGGCCCCCTTTATAATTTACTAAAATCCCTTTATTTAAACGTTACTGATGATGTTCCAATTAACGCTTTGTCGCAGTAAATTTCAATGGTGTACTTGCCTGCTTGAAATCCTTCTGTAGGAGCATTATAGAACATACAGATATCCATTTGTTTGTTTTCGTAGCTAATCTGCTTCACCATACTGTAGGTCATTGTAGAGCCTTCAAACTCAAACTCATCACCACGTCCTTGAGACAACACTTTACCATCTGGCCCAATGATTCTGAAATAGATGTCTTTTTGACCTGGCTTAGCGATTGAATTTGCACTCAAAATAAAACAAGAGTGTAGTTTCTCGGCACGTTTTCCTTTGGTCTGTGGCTTATCTTTCTTTCCGCTAACTCCTTCAAGCGTAATCTTGTAAGCCGTAAGCACGGATCCCAATGCAACTTTATTCGAAAGACCCATGTTTTCATCGGTCAAATCCTTATTCAAACTTTGCTGTTGCGTTACCTCAGTTTTCAAGGTTCCCACCTCACCATGCAATGATGTAGCAACTCCTTCCAAACTATCGTAACTTGCTTCAAGAATTGTGAACTTATCATTAAACTGAGCCAACTGACTTTTGTACCATCCTAGTTTAGAGGCATCGCCTTTGTATTTTTCTACATCAGCCTTTAACTGAAGAATCTCCTGACGTTGCGCTTCCATTTCGGCAGACAACTGACCGTTCTCATCCTCCAAAGATTTGTATTTGTCAAGCAGACCGTCAAGTTCTGCTGTCAAGGCTGATTTCTCTTCTACAAGTTGGGCCTTCTCAACAGTAAGCTGATCATTGGAAGCTTTCTGTTCGTATAATTGCCAACCTAGAACACCTGACAAAACCAATAAAACTATAGCAAGAATTAAAAATACCTTGTTATTCTGAGACTTTTCTTTCTCTTCCATTTTTGTGAAGTGATGTATGATTAGGCGGCAAAAGTAGAAATTAATGATTATGTTTCAACAATAGGAAATGCGAGGGTTTCAGGGTTTGCAACATGTGTATCAGAACATTCAATCCCTTTTAGTGGATTTAGTCGATTTGTTCTATCCAAAGCTCTGTCCAGCATGCGATACGCACCTTCAAAGTGGCGAATCAGATATTTGCATTAAATGCATTTTTCAATTGCCGAAGACCTATTACTGGGATTATGACGAAAATCCAGTAGAACAACTTTTTAAAGGGCGACTAAAAATTGATGGTGCATGTTCATTTGTTCACTTCACGAAAGGTGGAATTGTTCAGCAAATGCTTCATCGCTTGAAATATGAAGAACAACGCGAGGTTGGTAGTGCCCTTGGAAGGCTTTTCGCCCAGCAACTTCTTACAAAAAACAAGTTTGCCGATGTAGATTTAATTGTCCCGATTCCGCTTCATTTCGAGAAAGAAAAAAGAAGAGGCTACAATCAAAGTATGGAAATTGCGCGAGGTGTTTCAGAAATACTTAATGTAAAAATAAATAGGAATAGCTTAATACGTCAACTCGCTAGTGAAACGCAAACACGAAAATCTCGCTATGATAGGTCAACCAATGTAGAATCCGTTTTCTCATGTTCCAACCCAAGCGCCTTTAAAGAAAAAAACGTGGTTCTGCTTGATGATGTGATTACCACAGGATCTACATTAGAAGCAGCCGGAAAAATTCTTTTAGACGCAGGTGCGGCTAAATTGTACATACTTAGCATAGCATCAACTTAGTACGACATTATCCTCTTGATGAGCACAAAAAAAGGGAGAAATGCGCAAGACATTTCTACCCTCCTTATTTCAACACGCCAACTCTATTTTTGAGATGTGCGAATGTGCTCGTTCAATAATTCAACACTAGCTTTTAACGTATCTAACTGATTCTTCATACCCTCTAAAGAAGTAATTCGGCATTGTTGCTCATCAATAATGCCTTGTTGCTCTTTTATTGCCTCGATAAGAAGTCCAACAAGGTGCCCATACTCAACAGCTTTGTACCCATCAGATCCTGTTGATACCACTTCTGGCACCAACAATTCAATCTCCTGGGCAATTACTCCCATGTCCCGACCTTCAGAAAAATTCCGCTCTGGGAATTCATCCATTCTCCAATCATAGGTAACACCACGCAGTTGGCTAACTATATCCAAAGCATTTGTGATACCTTCTATATTCCGCTTGAAACGCAAGTCAGAGGTCTCGTTAATGCCATTACTGTTCATCTTACCGGCTATTTTAAGAGCATAAGCCACATCAACAGCGGTACCAATAGACACATTGCCATTTGAATCCAAACCTATACCTTCAGCACCCGTTGGACTTGGATCATTTGTAATCCTATTCCCATCCATATTCAACCGCATTGTAGCATTACTATTCCCCAAACCATCCCCATCAACCGAGAAAGCATCTGTAGGCTGCCAAGTTGGAATTCCTGATCCTGAGTTAGGAAGTGTAAGGGCATAATAAGTACTTGATGGCGGTGGGCTAGGAGAAGGTGGGGTTCCAGGAACGTTAAGAACCACCCAACCAGAGCTACCATAGTATAGCATGTCTCCAATATTCGCTGGAATGCTAATCGATGTAATTCCAGTAGAAGCATTCAAAAGCGCAACCCAAGCAGTTCCATCCCAATAATAGTATCCTGCAGCAGGGCCACCATCATACTGAAAAACAAGCATACCTCTATCAGACGAATCGTTACCAGTTGCAGACAATCCTGAAATCGCAGCTCGTTCCGATGCAGTCATTCTTGGTATAAGAAGACCTTTGGAAGTAGAACGAAGTTCAAGTATAGACCTTGCGCTCGGAGTGATTGCTGCTCCAGAGGAAATTCCAACAGATTGCGCATTGGCATTAGTGTAGCCAAGAATAGAACAGAAAATGGCCAGGCTTGAAAATGAAAGAATACGTTTCATGGTAAAATTAAATTTATCGGTCAATGTTTACGAACTAATACGATTAAAGCACGTGTGTGAAGTCGCTCTTATAAACTTCTATTCGAAAATTTACAGGGCACTAAATTAGACATTTGCTCAAAGCTGAACGTTAAATGCTTGGTTTTTGTCGACCTTATTTGTTCTTTTTTTATTTTTCAGAAATTGCTTTTTATAAGCATTAGTTATGATTAAAAAAATCAGCACATCTAGAAATTGGAATATTTGTTATGCTTTTTTATTCTTCAGTAACCAGTTATAAAATATATAAACCAATTTATTTTAACTTTCAGAAAAATATTATGTCACTTTTCTCTAGTCTAATGTCGCTCAAAAAAATTTATCTGCGACATTTTTTCGTCCAAATGATTACTGGCTTCTTATTTCATTGCTTTGCAATTTCTTGTTTCCTGAGAAAATAACTGCTTTCCAATGAACTTTGGCGCCAAATGGGCTTCCCTATCCCAGCTACTTTTTACGCTTGCCATTTGTTTTCCTTTCGGCATTTGGATTTTCGAGCTACTTCAAGCTTTTTCTATGCACTTTCTAGTACTAAATGTGTGTTTCTTAATTGTAGCGCTATATTGGAAGTCTAAGTGGCTTACGATTTCCTCCATAACTACTTGCGGAATTCTTGTCTTTCAGCTTTTTCCGTTCCTACCAACTATTCAAAACAATGCCTCTACTTCGAACATTAGGGTGGGTGTTTTCAATGTATTTCATGAAAACACCAATTATTCGGAGTCGATTACTTCAATCATTAATTCCAAATGTGATTTAATATCTGTTTTGGAGGTAAGCAATGATTGGGATAAAGCATTAAACTCTGCATTATCCGAAAGCCATCCATATTCAGTAACGCTTCCTCACGCAAATTGCTGTTATGGTCTGTCGGTTTACTCTCGCTTTCCAATAGTGAGTGACACCATTATATACTGTGAATCAATCCCGTTAATTAAGATAAGAATAGAGAAAGGTGGTTCTCCAATTGATATTTGGACACTTCATACGCTGACACCAGCCTTTCCGAACAACACGACTAAAAGAAACCTCCAAATGAGTACTGTTGCTCGCCAAATAGCGCTGAACATTACGCCCGCTATTTTGGTAGGCGACTTGAACATAGTTCCATGGGCGCAGGATTTCCAGTCTCTGAAAACAATCAGCGGTATGACGGAGTCGAGAAAGGGATTTCTCGCTACCTATCCAATGGATTTCGGAATTCCTCTGATTCCGATAGATCATATTCTTCACTCAAAGCATTTCTCTTCAGCATTTTGCACCACGGTCGTACTTCCTGGCTCGGATCACAAAGGATTGATTGCAGGACTGAATTGGAACTGAAACGCCTTTACATTTTTTGAGGAACCTGAATTCCCAGCAGTTTCATTGAAGATGAGATAACCTGACCCGTTAATGAAGTTAGTGCCAAACGAAATGTTCGCGTTTCATCACTGACATCCTTCAATATTGGCAATTCTTGATAAAACTGATTGAACTCCTTGGCCAAATCGTATCCAAAATTGGCAATCAACGCTGGACTATATTCTTCCCCTGCCTGACGAACTACTTCTGGATAGCTATTCAACATCCTTAATATGCTTTTCTCCTTTGGACCCAATACTGTGGAATAGGAAATACTAGCTGGAAGAGCTTCCGATTTACGCAACAAAGAACAAATACGGGCATGAGTGTATTGGATAAACGGCCCGGTATTTCCTTGCATATCTATGCTTTCTTGAGGATCAAATAACATCCGTTTTTTGGGGTCAACACGAAGAATAAAATATTTGAGCGCTCCCATTCCCAGCATTTCAAACAGCGCATTCGCATCTTCGGTTGACATTCCTTCTAACTTGCCTTTCTCCTCGCTTTGAGCTTTGGCCGCATTGAACATCTCCTCCATAAGGTCGTCTGCATCTACCACAGTTCCTTCTCGCGATTTCATTTTTCCGCTAGGCAAATCGACCATGCCATACGAAAGATGATAACATTGCTTTGCCCAATCGTATCCTAGTTTCTCCAGCACTAGAAACAAGACCTTGAAATGATAATCCTGCTCGTTCCCAACCGTATATATAAGTTGATTAAGTGCTGTCCAATCTTGCTTGCGCAAAATGGCGGTTCCAATATCCTGAGTCATATAAACAGCGGTTCCGTCCGAACGAAGTAGCAGTTTTCTGTCTAACCCATCTCCCGTTAAGTCGCACCAAATAGAACCGTCCGATTGCTGTTCAAACACACCTTTACTAACTCCATCTTTCACTACATCTCTACCTACCAAATATGTATCTGATTCGAAATACAACTTATCAAAATTGACTCCTAGCCTAGCATACGTAATTTCAAAACCTTCATAAACCCAACCATTCATGGTGGCCCATAACGCTTTCACTTTCGGTTCATCTGCCTCCCATTGTTGCAGCATTTCGCGAGCTTCCTGCATTATTTCCGCATCCTGAGCGGCCTTTTCCTCTGCAACTCCGCTTTCAACTAACTCAGCTATTTGCTCTTTGTACTTCTTGTCAAACAACACATAGTACTTCCCTACCAATTTATCTCCCTTCAATCCGGAAGTTGCAGGGGTTTCTCCATTTCCGAAATTCTGCCAAGCCACCATGCTTTTGCATATGTGAATGCCCCGGTCGTTTATCACCTGCACCTTCTTCACTTCGTGCCCATTGGCCTTCAATATTTCGGCAACAGAATATCCCAACAAATTATTGCGCACATGGCCCAAATGCAATGGTTTATTGGTGTTTGGAGACGAATATTCCACCATAATATTTCGACTATGTGCTCCTTTTGGATGATGGCCAAAATTCCCTTCTGTTCTCATAGCGTTCAATCGGCCTTGCCAATACGAATCGCTGTAGGTAATATTCAAAAATCCTTTGACCACGTTAAACGCTGTAACTTCCTCCACAGTGGCTACAAGTCCCTCACCAAGACGTTTGCCAGTCTCTTCGAGAGAAAGCTTTGAAATGCGCGTTAGCGGAAACACTACTAAAGTGATGTCTCCTTCAAATTCCTTTCTGGTTTTTTGCAATTGAATTTGTCCTTCATCCAACGCAGTTGCAAATTGCCCTAAAACGATACTTTTAATAGCACTGATAAGCCTTTCCTCCATGCGGCAAAATTACGTAAACGACCTTCTTTGTGGGCATTAAAAGCCATTGAGGAATAGGACGTAAAATCCGTTACCTACTTTCGCACACTACAAAATCTATTCATTATGAGCGAACGTATTCATGTTTCTTCGGAGGTTGGCACGCTAAAGCGGTTAATTATTCATAGTCCAGATGCGGGAATTGGCAAAATTGCCCCACGGATGATGAACGATTTGCTTTATGATGATATCGTGTTTCTAGATGAAATGCGGAAGGAATACAACCAATATCTATGTGTTTTGCTTTGGTTTTTGGATCCTGAAGTAGTGCGCAATCGCGATTCGAAGGATGCCGATTTCTTTAAACCAACCAAAAAAGGCTATCTGAAATCGAGCAAAGTGTTGGATGCTGAAAATCTTCTAATGAAGGTTTTGGAAAATGACCTTGCTAAACAGCTTTTGGTTAGTGCGGTTTGCGCTATGGAAAAGTGCGACTTCGAAACGCAGATGTTGCTTATGAAAATGTCGCCTTCCGAGCTCACTCGGACTCTAATCTCGGGCGTGTGGCTCTATGAAGGCGAAGAAGATTATCTCTTTGCCCCGATTCCAAATTTCATTTTTACGCGCGACATCGGCATTGTAATCAATGACCACATGTTGCTCATAAAAGCCGCTGAAAAAGGCCGCACGCGTGAAGCATTGCTCATTAAATACATTGCGTACTTCATTCTTTTTGGTGAAGATGCTGATTGGGACAACTACAAGTTTTCGGATCGGGTTATTGAATTGGAAGACAACGAATACTACTTTTTGAACGACTCGCTGGGAAAAGAACGCCAAGAAGTGAGCATTGAAGGTGGCGATGTTATGATGATAAGCCCACGGCATCTTTTGGTTGGGTTAAGCGCACGCACCACACAGAATGCTATTCACCAACTCATCACCGTGCTTTTTAACAAAGGCATTGTAGACAAAGTGAGCGTAGTAAATATCCCAGCTGAGCGGGCATACATGCATATCGATACCATTTTTACACAAATAAGAAGAGATATGTGGGTGATGTATGCCCCATTTACGCGCGAAGCAATTGCGCTATCTAAAGAGGAAATTGACTTTCGCAGAATGCTAGATGACGAGATGGAAACACCAGAAGAACAGGTGTATGTTACTCAATTTGTTCGAAAGCCAAACAAAGATGGATTTAAGGTTAAAAAAACCGAGCTAGATTATTTAGATGACCTTCTAATTCAAGTAAGTAAAGAAGATTTTGGCTGTTCTAAAGTTGAAATTGTTCCCAATGCAAATGGACGTTTTCCATTTACTGAGCGCGAACAATGGACAGACTCATGCAATTTTCTTGCGCTGCGCGAAGGTGTTATCATTGGATATGACCGCAATGTGGAAACCAACGAATCGCTACGCAAACGCGGATTTAAGGTTATTAAAGCCAAAGAGTTTTTATCGAAAATGGATGCTGGTGCCAAGTTGGATGACGTTATCACAGGCGACACCTTAATTCTACTTCCATCAGCGGAGTTATCGCGTGCCCGTGGAGGAACACACTGTATGAGTATGCCATTGCTGCGCGAAGAAATTTAATACGACCTCCTTGCAAACTACTTCTCACATTTTAATGATTCGGCCAGTGGCGTTCAACTACAACGCTCAAACAGCCGAAAACAACTATTACCAAATTGCAGCAGATGCCTCGCAGGCAGAAGACATTCAAGCCAAAGCGCGGGCTGAGTTCGACTCATTTGTAGCCAAACTCATAGCAGCAGGTGTGGATGTACTGGTGGAAGATGATACACTAATGCCAGTTACTCCCGATTCCATATTTCCTAACAATTGGATTTCGTTTCACGAAGACGGTAGCATTTTTCTCTACCCCATGTTTGCCCCAAACCGAAGGCAAGAAAGACGAATGGACATCCTCGATATGCTTCGGGTTTCTGATTTTCGGATTACTCAGGTGGTTGACATGACCGATTCTGAACAAGACGGTCGCTACTTGGAGGGCACGGGAAGCATTGTTTTAGATAGAGAACATCGCATTGCGTATGCCTGTATATCGCTGCGCACGAATCCTGATGTGCTGGCACTTTGGGCTGCACAAACTGGGTATAAGACCATCACGTTTGATGCATTACAAAACGTGAATGGCGAATTGCTTCCTATTTATCACACCAATGTGATGATGAGCGTGGGCAACAAATTGGCAATTGTTTGTGCCGATTGTGTGAAAAATACTGAGGAAAGGGAGGCTCTGCTCGCTTCTCTATCTGCCACAGGCAAACATGTTATCCTCATTTCGGAAGAGCAAAAGCACGATTTTGCTGGAAATATGCTTGAAGTGGAAAGCAAAAATGGCGAACATCTTATGGTGATGAGCTCTCGCGCATTTCATGCATTAACATCGCATCAAATAAATGAAATTGAAGCATTTTGTACCATTGTTCATTCCGACATTCGCACCATCGAAACATACGGTGGCGGCAGTGCCCGTTGCATGATGGCCGAGATTTTTTTGCCAAGCATACATTGAATTTTACTCCTTAAACCTTTATTATCAAATAGCAGCGCCAA
>Ga0247837_1003897_pt1 | contig 25018 bp, 23 predicted proteins | sample LaCtaG_2_FD_187115 | JGI IMG/M metagenome (GOLD analysis project Ga0247837, IMG submission 187115) | Freshwater microbial communities from meromictic Lake La Cruz, Castile-La Mancha, Spain - LaCruzMarch2015_14.5m | ecosystem: Environmental > Aquatic > Freshwater > Lake | place: Spain: Castile-La...
CGCCTTCGCCCTCGCCCTCGCCTTCGCCTTCGCCTTCGCCCTCACCGCTGATGGGCGACGGGGCCTCGCCGCAGGCAGCGACGGCCATCAGGACGGAGAGAAGCAGGGGGGCCGGGAAGAACGCACGCATGGAGCACCTCAAAGGGGCCGGGCTCTCGTCAGGCAACGACAGCGACAGCACCCCGGGCTTCCTAGTGGGCTCCGCCCCCCGGCAGTAGGGGGCTTGAGAGGTGTGGTCGTGTGCGGTCCTGTGGGGAAGAGTCCCACCCCACAGACGATTGGGGACGATGGGGACGCCGCCGTACACGTCGGACCACTCGAGGGAGACAGGTCCTGCAACCGGCGCCGCAGAGGTACCATCGGGCCCGCACCCGGGGGCCCCTTGCCTGATCCCGTCAGCCGCACCGACGTCACCATCCTCGACACCCCCGGCGTGCTCGTCCAGGTCTCGATGCCGCCGCCGTCATTCATGGCGGCCTCCCTCGACGTGGCCCCGGTGGCAGAGCTGGTGGGACTGCTGGTGCGCCAGCGCCTCACCGGTCGCCTCGACGTCGTCAGCAGCGGGGGCACCCGCAGTCTGTACTTCGAGGGCGGCTCCTACACGGGCTCCACCAGCGCCTTCACCGCCGACCGCTTCGGCGAGGTCTTGTGGCGCATCGGTCGCCTCAGCCTCGACAAGCTCGTCATCGCCTCGGAGTACGTCAAACAAGAGCAGGGCAAGCTCTTTGGTCGCGCCCTCGTGGAACTCGGCTTCCTCGACGCCACCGACCTGCGGGCTTGTCTTGTCGAGCAGGCCCTGGCGGTCTTTCAGGCGGCCTGTCTCGAGGAGAAGGGCAGCCTGGCTTTCATCAAGGACAGCTACCACCGCTCGCCCCTGCGCTTTGGCATCTCGACGCCAGACATGGTCGACAAGGCCCTCCTCGAGGCCACCGCCCACCGCACCGTCATCGCCAGGCTCGGTCGCCTCGACCGGGCCTTCGCCGTCGGCAAAGCCGGTGGCCTGATGCCCCAACGTCCCGGCCAGGCCGACGTCGCCTTCACCACCGCTCCCCACACCAGCACCCTCGACGAAGCCGAGCAGGCCATCATCCAGTTGGCCATGTCGGCGAAGGAGGCCCGCACGGGCCTGGAGCTCATCCAGGGCTCGGGCCTTGGTCGGCAAGACGGGGCCCAGGCCCTGCTCCGCCTCGTCGAGAAGGGGCGCCTGATTCCCAAGGCCCTGCCCGCAGATCAAGAGACCCGCCTGCGTCGCCTCTGTCAGGCCGTCAGCCTCGCCATGGACGCCCTCGACGAAGCCGGCTTCGGCGTCGCCGAACAGGTCCGCGAACTCGTGGAGAATCCGCCCACCCACCTCGAGGAGGCCCTGTCGGGGCTGACCCTCAGAGATCCCCTGGTGGCCGACGTCGTCGTCGAGCAAGCCCAGTTCCTGCCCGGCGGCCTCATCGAGATGGGCGATGCCCTGCAGGCCGTCCTCGACGAAGCCCTGCAGCAGGCCGACGACATGCTGCCCCCCGAGCTCACCGCCCAGATTCAGCGCCGGATCACGGCCCTCCTCACGCCCGCCTCATGACGGCAAGCACGACGTCACGAGCGACGCCGCTGCGCATCGGGGTGTTGGGCGCCGCCTCCATCACCCCCATGGCCCTGCTGCGCCCCGCCCGGGCCATCGGCACCGCCGACGTCGTCATTGCCGCCGTCGCCGCCCGCGACGTCCACCGGGCCCGCCGCTTCGCGGCCAGCCACAACATCGCCACCGTCTGCGACGACTATGCAGCCCTCCTCGCCAGAGACGACGTCGACGCCATCTACAACCCCCTGCCCAACAGCCACCACGCCTGGTGGACCATCAAGGCCCTCGAAGCCGGCAAGCACGTCCTCTGCGAGAAACCCCTCGCCGCCAACGCCGACGACGCCCGCGCCATGGTGGCCGCCGCCACCAGGCACGGTCGCATCCTCATGGAGGCCTTCCACTGGCGCCATCACCCCCTCGCCAACGCCGCCCTCGAGGCCATCGCGGGCCTCGGTCGACGTCGACGGGTGCGGGCCACCTTCATCGTGCCCTTCTTCATCCCCGGCGACATCCGCTACCGCCCGGAGCTCGCCGGCGGCGCCTTGATGGACACGGGCTGCTACGCGGTCCACATCGCGCGCACCTTCGCCGGCCTGGTGGGCAAGAGCGACGACGACCACATCGTCGTCGACCACGCCGACGCCCGCTTCACCCGCCGCACCGGGGGCGTGGACCGCTGGTTTCGGGCCCGCTTCCACTGCGCGTCAGAGCCGCAGTGCAGCATCGAGGTCGAGGCCGGCCTGTGCTCCGCCAATATCTTCGCCTGCCGGGCCCGCGTCGACGGCGACGACGGCTTCGTCGATGTCTGGAATCCCGTGGCCCCCCAGTTCGGCCACCTGCTGCGCATCAACACGCCCCGCCGTCAGTGGTCGGGCCGCATCGCCGGCGAGGCGACCTACACCCACCAACTGCGAGCCTTCTTGTCATCGTGCGCCACGGGCCAGGCCCCCATCACCGACGGCCACGACGGCATCGCCACCATGGCCCTCATCGACACCTTGAGCGACGCCGCCGGCCTTGCTCCCCGTCGTTCCTGGACCGGTTGATCAAGCGCTTCGCGCTTGATGTTCATGCCAGTCAACCGCTAGCGCGGTTGATCAAGCGCTTCGCGCTTGATGTTCATGCCAGTCAACCGCTGGCGCGGTTGATCATGGCGCGCAGAAGCCAAGCGCACTGCACGTACAACTGCCGTTGATGCCGCTGCAGGTCACGCAGTCCTCGGCGACAGCGCAGGCCTCGGAGCAGGTGCCCGATATCAACGCGCACAGGAGGGGGGCCGCGCAGTCCTCGGCCACAGTGCATGGGTCGCCAAAGTTGCCCGTTGCTGACGGCGTCACACAGGTCCGTTCGCCGCTGCAGACGAAGCCCACCTCACAGGACGCGTTGTTGCGGCAGCCGTCCCGGCATTGGCCAGCAGCGAGGTCGCAGAACTGGCTCAGCTCGCAGACACCGTCGCTGGTGCAGGCCACGTCGGGGACGCAGTCGCCGCTGGGTGTGCAGGTGCAGGTGGCGCCCGCGATGCACCCCGGGCGGCCCGCGCACTGACTGTCGTCGGTGCACAGGCGCGACGCAGGATCGGGATCGAAGCATTGGTCGGTGAAGCCGTTGCACTGAAAGGCTTCGCACTGGTCTGTCGGCGTCACGGGCCCCCGGGGACAGTCGGCGCCGCTGGAGCAGAAGGCCGGAGCGGGGGCGCAGCCGGCAGGCCCACACACCTCGCCCGGTGCGCAGTCGCATTTGCTGGTGCAGGCGCAGGTGCTGTCGTCGACACTGCCGTCGGGGCATCCGAAGCGGCGGCCCACGCCGGGCTCGTCCTCGACGCAGTGGGGGCTGACCTCGTCACCGCCACAATTGGTCCGGCAGACGACGGCATCGTCGTCGCAGACCTCGCCGTCGGCGAGGACACCGCTGACGTCGCAGCGCTGGTCGGCCAGGGGGGCGTTGCAGAGCAGGGTGCCGTTTTCGCAGCGCCACCCCGCTGGCACGACGTCGACGCCGCAGGGCGACACCGTGACGCGCCCGCGGCAGACGAAGTCGATGCAGACGTCGTCGCCGCTGCATTCGTCGTCGAAGAAGCATTCCTCTGGATCGGACGGCAGAAACGCGCAGCCGCTTGCGCCCGACATGCCAACGACCAGTGCCACTGCGAAGAATCGTCCCGCCCATGTCATGGGCGAAGCCTGCCACAGCATCACGGCCCGCGCACGGTTCAGCTCGACGCTGTCAACCGACAGAGGTGCAGACCGAAGAGGCCGTCGTCGTCGGTGAAGGTGCGCTCCCGCCGAAAGCCGGCGGCTTGAACGATGTGATCCAGGCGGTCGTCGTCGTACTTGACGCTGCACTCGGTGTGGATGCTTTCCCCCGCCGCAAACGTCGCCGTGGCGCCGTCCATCGCCGCAAAAACCACCCGCTGGGCGCGGCGGGACACGAGGTGCATCTCCACCTGGGAGAGGGCCTCGTTCCACACGGCGCGATGGTCGAAGGCGTCGACGTCGAAGGTGGCGCCGAGCTCCCGGTTCAGGCGCACCAGCACGTTCTTGTTGAAGCGGGCGGTGACACCGGCGGCGTCGTCGTAGGCGGGCAACAGGCGGGCGGGGTCCTTCTTGCGGTCGGCACCGAGCAACAGGCAGCCACCCACCGACAGCGACGCCGCCACCGAGCGCAGCAGGCTGATGTTCTCGTCGTCGGCGAAGTTGCCGAGGGAGCTGCCGATGAAACACACCAGCCGACGGGGACCGATGGCGGCGACGGTGGCCGAGGCCTCGTCGTGACGACCCACGAAGGGCCGGACCTCCACCTCGGGGACTTCTTTGGCCAACCGGGCCCGGGCGACGTCGAGGGCGCCGCCGGAGACGTCGATGGGCACAAACAGACAGGAGCCCTGCAGGCGCACGGCGGCTTCCAGCAAGATCTGGGTCTTGGTCGCGGTGCCCGCGCCGAGCTCGACGATGTGCAGCCGCTGGGCATCACCCCGGGCGAGCCTGACGATGTCGTCGGCGTGCTGGTGCAGCAGGCCCCGCTCGGTGCGGGTCAGGTAGTACTCGGGGAGCTCGGTGATGGCCTCAAAGAGCCGCGAACCCTCGTCGTCATAAAACAGCCGGGGCGGCAGCCAGCGGGCACCGCCGGCCAACAGCCCGGCCGAGACGGCCTCCATCAGGTCGGCACGGCCGTCGTCGACGACAGCGGACACCCCTGATGCCAGAGATGCCGGAGATGCCGGAAATGCCGGAGACGACGGCCGGGACGTCATCGCTGCACCTCGACGCCCTTCCAGAAGGCCACGTGGCCCGCGATGTTTTTCGCCGCGTCTTTGGGGGACTTGTAGACCCAGGCGGCGTCGACGTTGTCCTTGCCGTCGACGGTGACCGTGAAGTAGTTGCAGCTGCCCTTCCAGCCGCAGCTGGTGGTTGTCTCTGTGGGCTTGAAGAACTGCTGCTTGAGGGACCCCGGCGGGAAGTAGACGTTGCCCTCGACCACTTCGAAGGTGTCGCTCTCGGCGATGACGGTGTTGTTCCACAGGGCGCGGGCCATGGTGTCTCCGGGATTCGGGGTCGGGGTCAGGGCAGGCTCAAGGGTCGACGTCGTAGCAATACGGTGGCCGGGACCGCACGGTGACGGCGGATCAGCACCGTGGCCTCAGCCCCGGGCCAGGCGCAGCCCGGTGTTTTGAAACGACGTCGCCGCTGGCCAGAAGTTCCGGTAGGCCGGACGGCTGTGGCCCCGGGGCGTGTACGACGACGAGCCCCGCAGCACCTGTTGGTTCACCATGAACTTGCCGTTGTATTCGCCGACGACGCCAGCGGCGGGCTGAAAGCCCGGGTAGCCCTGGTAGCTCGATTGGGTCCACTGCCAGCTGGTGCCGAAGAAGTCTCCCGTCGTCGTCGGCTGCGGCAGCAGGCTTGAGACGCCGTCGTCGGCTGGGGCCCCGGCCTCCCGCTCCGCCTCGCGCGCCACGACTTCCCACTCGGCTTCCGTCGGCAGCCGGGCGCCGAGGAAACGGGCCAGGGCATCGGCCTCGTAGTAGGACAGATGGGTGACGGGCTCGTCGTCGTGGAGCACCCGCTCCCCGTGGACGGTGAAGGCCAACAGGGCGCCGTCGTCGTCACGGCGGCGCACATACAGGGGCGCCTTGCGGCCCAGGTGCTGCACGTGGTCAAAGCCCGCCGCCAGCCACAGGGCCGGGTTTCGGTAGCCGCCCTCGTCGATGAAGGCCCGCAGGGCGGCGACGGTCACAAGGTCTTTCCCGAGGGCAAAGGGACGCAAGAAGACCTGGTGGGCGGGACCTTCGTTGTCGAAGACGAGGTCATCGACGGCGAGGTCGCGACCCACGGTGCACAGCCCGCCGGCATGCTCCACCCACGCTCCCAACGACGACACCGAGTCCGGCCCCTTCCCCCGGAGGGGGGAGGCTGGGAGGGGGGCTTCGGCCGGCCCCTTCCCCCGGAGGGGGGAGGCTGGGAGGGGGGCTTCGGCCGGCCCCTTCCCCCGGAGGGGGGAGGCTGGGAGGGGGGCTTCGGGGGAGGCCAGGAGGGGGGCTTGCAGGGCGGGCCGTGATGGATGGTGCGAGAGCAGATGGAGGGCATCGGTGACGATGAGTTCCTGATGCTGCTCCTCGTGGGCGAGGCCCAGGCGGAGGATCGGGGCGATGGACCGCAGGGTCTCGTCGTCAGCGGTCTCGATGAGCCGGGTGACGGCCGCGTCCACCTGGCGACGCCACTGCCCCACGATGACGCCGTCGGGGCGGGTCATGAGACCCCGTTGGGCCCGCGGCACCCGGGCGCCGACGCCGTCGTAGTAGGAGTTGAACAAGAAGCTGAACTGGGCGTCCCACGGCGGGATGCCCCGTGGCCCGAGGAGAAACTGCTCGAAGAACCAGGTGGTGTGGGCCCGATGCCATTTGGTGGGGCTGGCGTCGGGCATGGACTGGACCTGCTGGTCCTCCGGCGACAACAACGACGCCAGGGCCTCCGTCCGACGACGAACACGCTGGAAGGCCGCCACCAGCGACGACGGTTCGAGGGATGGCGTGGCTGGCACAGGCGTCATCGTCCCACTGTACGGATGCGGGGGCCCGGGACCAACACCCCCGACACCCACGGGCCCTGCCCGTCACAGCCCCCTCGACGATGGGACGCGAAGCTGCGACCCACGTCCCATGCTTGCCTGGCTTGAAAACCTGCCGCGACCGGCGCCGAAGAACGTCACCATCCGCGTCAAGAAGACCGCCGAGCGCCATCTGCGCCACGGTCATCCCTGGCTGTTCGACCAGGCCATCGCCAACCAGAGCCATGAGGGCGCCGCCGGCGACCTCGTCGTCGCCTTCGACGAGAAGCGGGGCTTTTTGGCCCTGGGTCTGTACGACCCCCGCTCTCCCATTCGCGTCAAGGTGCTGCACAGCAAGAAGCCCATCGCCGTCGACGATGCTTTCTTCGCCGGCCGCATCGACGCCGCCATCGCCCGCCGTGAGAGCCTGCAGGGCACAGACACCGACGGCTACCGCGTGGTCCACGGCGAAAACGATGGACTGCCGGGCCTGGTGGTGGACCGCTACGCCGACACCCTCGTCATCAAGCTCTACAGCGCCTGCTGGATCCCGCGCCTGGCCCAGGTGGTCCCGCCCCTGGTGGCGGCATTGTCGCCGAAGCGGATCGTGCTGCGGCTGTCGCGGGGCGTGGCCAAATATCCTGAAGACCTCGCGGGTCTGAAGGATGGCGACGTCGTGGCTGGTCCCCCGCTGGATGGTCCGGTGCTCTTTCACGAGCGGGGCCTGGTCTTTGAGGCAGACCCGGTGGCGGGCCAGAAGACGGGCTTCTTCCTCGACCAGCGCGACAACCGCGCCATCGTGGAGTCCTTGTCGGCGGGCAAGCGCGTGCTCAACGTGTTCTCGTACTCGGGGGGCTTCTCCGTCGCTGCCGCCCGCGGCGGCGCCAGCCACGTCACCAGCGTCGACCTGAGCCGCCCCGCTCTCGATGCCGCCCGCCGGACCTTCGCCCACAACCTGCATCATCCCGGCGTCGCCGCCTGCGACCACCTCGTCATCCCCGGCGACGCCTTCGACGTCCTCAAGGACCTCGCCCGGCGGGAGCCCTTCGACATCGTCGTCATCGATCCGCCATCGTTTGCCAAGAGTGCCACCGAGGTCGACGGCGCCCTCATCGCCTACGCCCGCCTGACGGCCCTCGGCCTCGCCGTCACCGCCAACAACGGGCTGTTGGTGTTGGCCTCGTGCAGCAGCCGGGTGGACCGCCAGCAGTTCCGCGACAACGCTGAGCTTGCTGCCAACGAGTTCGGTCGCCCCCTCCACGTCGTCGACGAGACCGGCCACGCGGTGGATCATCCCATTGGCTTCCCCGAGGGCGCCTATCTGAAATGCCTCTACTGCCGCCCCGGTGACAAACGATGACACCAGAGACTGCGACGGCCCCGGCCACGACATCGTCCACGACGTCAGCGACGACTTCGACCATCGTGTTGCACCACCTGGACCATTCGCGGTCCCACCGGATCCTGTGGCTCCTCGAGGAGCTGGGGCTGCCCTGCACCCTGAAGGTCTACCAGCGGGACAAGGCCCTGCGGGCGCCGCCGACGTTGCGGGCGGTGCATCCACTGGGGCACGCGCCGGTGCTGGAGATTGACGGCGTGGTGTTCGCCGAGAGCGGCGCCATCATCGAGACCGTCGTCGAGCGCTTCGGTGCCGCAAGCGGGTTGCGCCCGGCGCCGTCGTCGCCGGCCTTCCGCCACTGGCGCTACTTCCTGCATTACGCCGAGGGCTCGTTGATGCCGCCCCTGCTGGTGGGCCTCATCACCGAACGCCTGCGCACGGCGCCATTGCCGTTCTTTGTGAAGCCCATCCTGAAGACCGTCGCCGACCAGGTCGACGCCGCCTACACCCGGGGCGAGATCGACAACCACGCGGCGTTTCTCGAGGACCATCTGGCCTCGCGGGCCTACTTCTGCGGCGACACCTTCACCGCCGCCGACATCCAGATGGTCTACGGCGTCACAGCCCTCGTGGAGCGTGGCGGGGTCCCGGCCCCGCGCTGCGCCGCCTGGCTGAAGCGGGTCAACGAACGACCGGCCGCGGTGCGGGCCCTGGCCAGGGGTGGCCCGATGATGTCACCGGTGACGAGATGAACACACTGTTTGTCGAGGACGCCCGCCTGCATGATGGCGGCTTCTTCGGCGTGTGGCGACGTGGCGACGTGGTGGGGGTGCGCATCACGGGGCCCCTCACCGACGAGCGCAATCCCGTCTGGCGGGCCTGGCTCGATGCCCGCTTCGCCGTCGACGGCTGGCCCCGCTTCATCGCCCTCGACGTCAAGGACGCCATTCCGGCGGCGTCGCTCCCCAAACGTTTGCAGACGGCCATCTGGGGCAAGCAGGCCCTGTCAGCCATCGAGTTTGGCAGCATCCAGCTGGGGCGCGAGGCCAGCGTCTCGCTGACCGTGCGGGCCACCCTGCGCATCGCGGGCATGGCCAACGTTGCCCTGCACACCACCGACGACGCCTTCGACGCCGACGTGGCCCAGATGCTGGCCGGGGTGTGTCCGACGACAACCACCCGCACCGACGCTGCCCGCTAGAGCCCGGGGAACCGGCGTCGTGCCGTGGAACCATCGTGGAACCATCGTGGAACCATCGTGGAAACGGCGTCGTACCATCGTGGAACCAGTTCCGTACATTGTGGAACCTGCGTGGAACCCGGGCGTGACGCTGGCGGCGTGGTGACCGTCGGCGTCCATGCCGGATGACGCTGTCAATGAACGTGCGAGCTACTTCTTGCCGGGAACAGCCTTGGGGGCCTGCTTGGCGTCGTGCGCCGACTTGTCGTTCTTCTTCTGGGCCGTGTCCTGCTTCTTGTTCTTGTCTTTGGACTTGGGGGATTTGTCGCCCATGGGGACCACCTGCGTTGCTGACGTCGGGTCACGACCGCCACCCCAGGACTCCCACGCCGACGGCAGGGAGCTGGGGCACCGGTCTGCCCGCCCTCACCCTACTCCTGATGATCCCGGGCTGCGCGTTTGCCCGGCGAATGGGGCAGCCCTGGCACCCCGCTGGGCGAAGAGGGCCAGGTTGCGGGCGCTGACGTCGGCGCCAAACAGGGTTCCCACCGCCACCTGAAAGCCCTGCTCCTCAAGCAACACCGCCCGGTCGAGGAGCACAAAGACCTCGAGCAAGCGCCCCAGCAGCCCCCGGGGCAGCCCACGGCGGCGACGGCGACCATGGCTGATGGCGGCCTGACGGGCGGCCTCGCGGATGCTGTCGTCGTCGGGCACCCGCAGCCCCCGCAGGGAGAAGGCCCGGCCAACCAGGGTCGAAAGGGGCTTGTGGGCGGCCCGGCGATTCAAGCCCGCAATCTCGGCTCCCGCCCCACCGACGACGACACCATGCTGCTGCAACAACAGCCGCAGGGCCAGCCGACGCTCCCGCGCCGCCAGGTTTTCTGTGCGCGTGGCCTCGACCCCGACGTCGCCGGCCGCCAGATTGCTCAGCCCAAGCAAGGCCTTTGGCACCGTGCAGCGTCGGCCGAGGTCACCGGGCAAAGCGCTGAGGGGCCGACGCTCGGCGGCCCGCCGCTTCTGCAGACAACAGCCCACCAGACCGAGGGCGACGACACCGACGTCGCCATGCCCGCTGGCGGCGCTGACGTCGCCGACGTCGTGCCCGCTGGCGGCGGCCCGCTCGACCATCACGTCGCCGAGTTCCCCGCAGGCATGCAGGCCCACCACGCAGTCGCCATCGGCGAAGACATCGACGTCGGCCAACACGTCGGTGGTCTGAAACGTCGGCAAAAGCGGCGCCAGTGACGACGACGACGATGACGACGGGGTCGTGCGGGCCAACTGCTCGGCGCGGTCCACCAGCCGGGGATTGCGCTCCAGCCCCACCACGGGCGACGACACCAGGGCCTGCAACTCCCGGGTCAGATGACCGTGCCCCGAACCGACGTCGACCACCCGTCGGGCATCGGTGAGCAACGGCGTGAGACGAGCGGCAAAGGCCTCCACCTGGGCCTGCTTGCGGGGACGTTGATGTTGGTGGTCCGTCTGACGGAGCGTGGGGCTCGACGACACCACCGGCAGCGCACACACCTCGCGCAGGCCATCGACGAACTGCAGCAACGATGGTGGCGTCGTCGTCGGCCACACCGCCTGCAGTCCCCGGGCCTCAAGCCCATCGAGTTCCTCGTCGCTCAACGCCAGCAACCACGTGGTCCAACCCCGCCGGGTCAAGGCGGCGCTGTCGTCGTCGTCATGGTCTGCGCTGCTGTCGTGCCCGTCGTGCCCGTCGTGCCCGGCCCCGTGGCTGTCGGGGAGGTCGTCGAGGAGGTCGCGGGCGTCGGCGAGCAACCGGGCGGCGACCTCGAAACGTGTCCGCAACGACGACAACAACGACGACGACGACGACGACGACGACGACGACGACGACACGGCTATTTCAGGCGACAGCGCTTGGCGCAGTCGCTGGCGGACTCTTTGAGCTGGGCCTGTTCGTTCTGGCTGAGGCCCCGGTTGCGGCTCCATTCCAGAATGCCCCGGGCACAGGGGACCTTCTCGACGCAGCCCGCCAGGGACGCGAGGTCGGCGCGGGTCCCGGCATCAAGGCCCGGCGCCACGGGTGTCGGTGCCGGCGACGGGGCCGGACGCGGGGTCGGTCGCACCGGCGTGGGGCGGGGGCGCGGGGTGGCGACGAGGGTCGCCCGGCCGGTGCCTCCATCAGGGGACTCCATGTCGGCGACGCCGGCGATGGCGGCGACGACGGCGGCTCCGGCGGCGGCTTCGACACCGGGGTCGGCACCGCCACCCCCATCGTGACCCGCCCCATCAACGGCAGCAGCGACGGGGCCCGCCAGGGTGCCAGCATCAAGCACCGTCGGCGGTGTCAACGCCGACGACGGGACGGAGGACGGGGCGGAGGACGGGGCGGAGGACGGGGCGGGGAAGGCATCGACGATGGGTTCGAGGGCTGGATCAACGGTGGGATCGCCGGGCTGGCCACCGGTGGTGGCGACGACGAGGGACGAGCCGGGCCGAATGGCGACCATGGCCAACACCGTCAGCAGGGCCCCCACGGCCAGGCCAGCGGCGGCGAAGGCCCCCGCACGGGGACCCTTCTGTGGAGACGATGCCGCGAGTTCGGGGAGCGGCGCGGTGGCCGACGACAACGGCGGCATGGACATGGCCCGGCGGCTGCGGTCCACCAGCACGGTGGTTGGGATGGAGCCAAAGGCGGGCGTATGGGATGGCAACGCCAACGTGGTGGCGATGGACTCGAACTGGCCCTCGTCGTCGTCGATGCTCTGGCCGGGTCCAAGGACCGCAGCGCCGCCCGTCGCACCAGCGGTGGCGGCGGCGGCGGCCCGGGCCTGGAGTTGCTCCAGGGTGACGTCGACGGTGCGCAGCAGGGCCCGGTGTTCGGCACCGAGATCGCCAAACAAGGCCCGCAGATGGCGGCGGACATCGCGGGGAGCAGCGACGTTGCCCGTGTCGCGGGCCCAGGCGCTGAGGGCCTCGCCGAAGTCGGCACAGGTGCTGAAACGGTCCGTGGCCGCCGGGCTCAGGGCCCGGTCGAGGACCGCCCGCAGGGCGGGGTCGAGGCTGTGCCAGCGGGCGGGGCGGTGGGTGCCACCGCCGACGATCTCCCACACCTGCTGTTGGCTGAGCCCCTCGAAGAAGCGCTCCCCCAGCAGCAGCTCGGCCAACATGATGGCGGCGGCGAATTGGTCCGAGCGGCCGTCGACGACTTCGCCGCGGGCATGCTCGGGAGACATGTAGCTCAGCTTGCCGAGGACGGCCTCGCCGTCGCTGTCGGTGGTGTTGGCCCGGGTGGTGGCAATGCCGAAGTCGATGAGCTTGGTGTCGCCGTCGACGCCCAACAACACATTGTGGGGGGAGACATCGCGGTGAACGATGCCCAGGGGCGCGCCGCTTTTGACGTCGACAAAGCGGTGGGCATAGTCGAGGGCTTCCAGCACCTCGCCCACGATGTGCAGCGCGATGGCGGTGGGCACTGGACCGGCGGCAGCCACCGTGCGCAGGTCGCGCCCGACGACGTATTCGAGGGCCACATACAGGCGGGACCCGACGCGACCGACGTCAAAGACCGGGCAGATGTTGCGGTGGCTGAGCTGCACCACGACGCGGGCTTCGTCGGCAAAGCGGGCCAGCAGCTGGTCGTCGTCGGCGCGGTCGTCGCGGAGCATCTTGAGGACGCAGTGCTTTTCGAAGCCGAGCAGCATGCCGTGCTTGGCCAGGTAGACATCGCCCATGCCACCGCGCCCCACCCGGGCGAGGAGCAAATAGGGCCCCAGGGGCCGCGGCAGGATCTCGTTGTGCGGCATGGTGTCGTCGTCGTCGCTGTCGTCGTCGCTGTCGTCGTCGCGGTCGTCGGCGCGGTCGTCGGCGCCGGCAGCGGTGGTCCTCGGTGCTCGTGGTGGTCTATGGCATCGAATCGAGGGAGAAAAGTGGCCGGGGACCCTGGCTCATTCTGGTGACGACGGCGACGGTGCCACCGCAGCGTCGGCGCCCTTCGGGGGCGGGGTCTCCAGGGTGATGCGACCCAGACGGCCGCTGCGGAAGTCATTGAGCAACACCGCTGCCGCCTTGGCGATGGTGTCGGGGGCCGTGATGGAGCGGGCCCGCACGATGTGCTCGAGGAGGGCCATGTTGTCGAAGGGACCGACGCCGCTCTTCAGGGCAACGTTCGCCGGAAAGGGGCCAAAGCGCTTGGCGAGGAGGGCCGGGTAGTCCTGCAGCAGGCGCTGACCGAGGTTCAGGGCGACCTCGATCTCGTCGTAGGCGTTGCGGCCGATGCTGTGGCTGATGGCGAGCTTGACGGCGACTTCTTGATCGAGCCGGGGCCACAGCATGCCGGGGGTGTCGATGATGATGACGCCGGGGTTGATGGTGTGGCGGTTCTGGACCTTGGTGATGGCGGGTTCGTCACCGACGTTGGCCACGTTGCGGTGGAGCAACGTGTTCATCAGGGTGCTTTTGCCCACATTGGGGATGCCGAGGATCATCAAGCGGAGCTGGTCCTGGGGCGTGCCACGGCCGGGGGCCAGGGCCAGGCAGGCCTTGACGATGCGGGCCACCTCGCTGCCCTTGCTCGCCGTCAACGCGATGGCCCGGGTCTGGGGCTGGGCGTTGTAGTGCTCAAGCCACAGGGCGGTGAGGGCGGGGTCGGCGACGTCGGCCTTGTTCAAGATCTTCAGCGCCGGCTTCTTGGCCTCGCGACGAAGCTCTTCCACCAGCGGGCTCTTGGAGGCCCCGGGCACCCGGGCGTCGATCACCTCAATGACGACGTCGGTCCGGCGCATGGTTGCCACCACGTCGCGGCGGGCGGTGGCCATATGTCCGGGGAACCACTCGATTGTCATGCCCGAGCCGTAGCAGGCTGCAGCGGAAACGGTCAGGGGATGTGCAGGGGAGCCAGGGCCTGCCGCAGCGACGACAGGGCCTCGTGACCGGCCTTGCTGCCGGCGACGACGTCGACGACGGCGGCGTGGGGCACACAGCGGGTCAGCAGCACGCCGTTTGGCGCCTCAAACACCCGTTGGCCCAGCTGGCGGAGCCGCACCGGGTCGACCACCAACAGCACGTCGACCTGGTGCCGTTTGCCGACGACGGCGTCTCTGGCTGGCGCCAGGTGCACGTGGCTGCGGGCGGCGGCGTGGACCCCGGCGCTGTCGCTGTGGCGGTCGAGGATGGCGCGGGCGGCGAGGACGGCGGTGCCGTGAAACAGCGGCTCGGTGTCCGTGCGCTCCCGCCAACTGCCCTCGAGGCCATCGAGGGTCACCGGGGTCCCCTCGAGGGAGTGGCCCTGAACCGCCCGGATGATGTCGCCGTTCGCCGTGGGGCGGACCTCGAAGCGGGCCTTGGTGTTGTCCGCCACGATCTCATCGAGCTCAAGGCGGCCCAGCCGCAGCACCCGCAGGACGTCAGTGACGGCGGCGAAGCCGGCGCTGCTCATGGTCAGCCCGCTCTCGATGGCGCCATGGCGCAACAGCCAGGACACCTTCGTGGAACGCCGACGAAGCAGCGCGGGGTCGGCCTTCGGTGTGGATGGGGGTGTGGTGGGGCGAGACATGGACGGGGTCATCATGGCGGATCTCCTGGTTGCCTGCACCGTAGGGACAGGCCGTCGCCGCCGGAACTTCAGAGATGACATAAATCATCAGCTATTCTGATACTTGAACTCATGGATCTCGATGCCCTGGGCGCCCTGCTGGCGTTCGTCGACGCCGACTGCAACCTGACCCGCGCGGGGTTGGCCCTTGGCCTGTCCCAGCCGGCGGTCCACGCCCGCCTGACGGCCCTGGGCCGCTCCCTCGACGTCACCCTTTATGAGCGTCGGGGTCGACGGCTGGTGCTGACCCCGGCGGGCATCACGGTGTTGGCCCGGGCCCGGGAGATGGTGGCCAGCGAGCGCCTGCTGCGGGCAGAATTGCAGGGCCGTCACGACGACGACGCCGTCACCATGGCCTGTGGCGAAGGCGCCCTCGTCCACGTGGTGGCCGAGCGGGTGGCCGTCATGGCCCGGCAGCATCCGGGCCGGCTGCGCTTCCTGGTGAGAGACGGTCCCCAGGCCGTCGACGCCGTGCGCCGCGGCGATGCCCAGCTGGCGGTGGTGGCGGGGCCAGCGGCGTTTTCGTCACCGGACCTGCGGGCGACGACGTTGCTGACGTCACGCCTGGTGGCCATCGCCCCCCGCTTGAGGTCGGGACGCTCGGGGAGGTCCTTGCTTGGTCCGGGCCCGTCCCTGGGCATGGCGGCCCTCTGTGCCCTGCCCCTGATTGTGCCTCCCGTCGGGCGTCCCCTGCGCACCACCCTCGACGAGGCGGCGGCGGCCGTCGGCCAGCGGCTGCGGGTGCAGGTGGAGGCCAGCGGCTGGGAGGCCGTGACCCGGCTTGTGGCCCTCGGCGTCGGCGTCGGCGTCATCAACGACGTCGTCAGCACCACAGGGCTTGTGCGAATGCCCATCGAGGGCCTGCCAGCGGTGACCTACCGGGCCCTGCGCCGACGGGGCCGCATCCCGGCCATCGTCGACGACGTCGTTGCCGCCATGGCGGCAGCACCCGTCTGACCCGCCTGAGGGTCGGTGGCAGCGTGATCGACGCGCTGCGCCATGGGCGAGATCCCACGCCAACCACGTGGAAACGCACACGCTCCGGACGCTGGCAGCGGTCCCTGTCGTCGACGTTCTTCATGGGCGGCCCCCCCAGGGCCTTGGCATGGGTCGTGGAGCAGGCGGGCCATGCCGACTCGTCCCCTTCGCATCGAGAAAGACCCTCGCCGTCAGGGCGTGATGCCCAATCTGCCCCTGGAGCGGCCACCGTTTTCCTGGGACGAGGCGCGCAAAGCCCTCGACGGGCTCCCGGGTGGCGGCGTGAACATCGCCTGGGAGGCGGTGGAGCGGCACGTGGCCCATGGCCGGGGCGCAAAGACCGCGCTGCGGATCATCAAGAAGCGCGGGCCTGCCGAGGACATCAGCTACGGCGCCCTGTCGGCGCGCATGAGCCGCTTCGCCAACGTGCTGCAGTCCCTGGGCGTGGCCCCCGGTGAGGCGGTGTTTTCCCTGCTGGGTCGGCAGCGGGAGCTCTACGTGTCGGCCCTCGGCACGTTGAAGGCCGGGCGCGTGTTTTGTCCGCTGTTCTCGGCGTTTGGTCCCGAGCCCATCGCCACCCGCCTGGGCATTGGCGAGGGGCGGGTCCTCGTCACCACCCAACGGCTGTACGAGCGCAAGGTGCGCGGCATCCGCGATCAACTCCCCAAGCTCGCGTACGTCATCGTCGTCAGCGACAGCGACGCCCCCGTCGTCGTCACCGATGCCGACGCCGCCGCCGGCGTCCGCAGTTGGGACGCGCTGATGGCTGACGCCAGCGAGACGTTCCAGACGGCTTCGACGACGGCGGACACGCCGAGCGTCATGCACTTCACCTCGGGGACCACGGGCAAACCAAAAGGGGCTCTGCACGTCCACGGCGCCGTCGTCGTCCACCTGAGCACGGGTCGCTCGGTCCTCGATCTCCACGACGACGACATCTATTGGTGCACGGCGGACCCGGGCTGGGTGACGGGCATGTCCTACGGCATCATCGCTCCCCTGTGCTGTGGGGTGACCTCGATTGTCGACGAGGCCGACTTCGACGCCGAGCGCTGGTACCGCATCCTCGCCGAGCAGAAGGTGACGGTCTGGTACACGGCGCCCACGGCGGTGCGCATGCTCATGAAGGCTGGCGCCGAATTGCCAAAGCAGTTCGATCTGTCGGCGTTGCGTTTCGCGGGCAGCGTCGGCGAGCCCCTCAATCCCGAGGCCGTGTGGTGGGGGCACGAAGTCCTTGGCCTGCCCTTCCACGACAACTGGTGGCAGACAGAAACTGGCGGCATCATGATGGCCAACACCGCCGCCATGCCCATCAAGCCCGGGTCCATGGGCAAGCCCATCCCCGGCGTGGAAGCCGCCATCGTCCACGTCGGCGACGATGGCACGGTCACGGTGGTGAACGACGCCGACGTCGAGGGTGAGCTGGCGTTGAAGCCTGGCTGGCCCTCGATGTTTCGCACCTACCTCCACGAGACCGCCCGCTACGACAAGTGCTTCAAGGGTGGCTGGTATTTGAGTGGCGACCTCGCCCGTCGCGATGCCGATGGCTCCTACTGGTTCGTGGGGCGCGCCGACGACGTCATCAAGAGCGCGGGCCATTTGATTGGTCCCTTCGAGGTCGAGAGCGCCTTGATGGAGCATGCCGCCGTGGCCGAGGCCGGCGTCATCGGCAAGCCCGACGACGTGGCTGGCAACATCATCAAGGCCTTCGTGGTGACAAAGCCAGGCATCGAGCACACGCCAGCGTTGCGCGACGAGCTGTTGGGCTTTGCCCGGACCCGCCTTGGTCCGGCGGTGGCGCCCCGGGAGATCGACCTCGTGGCGGACCTGCCCAAGACCCGCAGCGGCAAGATCATGCGACGGCTGTTGCGGGCCCGGGAGCTTGGGCTGCCCGAAGGCGATGTCTCGACGTTGGAAGGGAGTGCCTCATGAGCGCCGAGAACGCGACGACGCTGGACCGCGACGATGCCCGCCGCCTGTACGAGGAGATGCTGCTCATCCGTCGTTTCGAGGAGCGCTGTGTGGAGCTCTACGGCGCCGGCAAGATCCGCGGCTTCATGCACCTGTACGACGGCGAAGAAGCCATCGCCGTCGGCGTCTGTGAGGCCTTGATCCCCGAAGACGGCATCGTGGCCACCTACCGGGAGCACGGCCAGGCCCTGGCCAAGGGGTTGCCGCCGGGGGAGATCATGGCCGAGCTCTACGGCAAGACCTCGGGCAGCAGCGGCGGCCGCGGCGGCTCCATGCACATCTTTGACACCAGCCGCTTCTTCTTCGGCGGCAACGCCATCGTCGCCGGTGGCCTCCCCGTCGCCGTCGGCCTGGCCCTGGCCGACAAGATGCTTGGCCGTCATCGGGTCACCGTCTGCTTCTTCGGCGAGGGTGCCGTCGCCGAGGGGGAATTTCACGAATCCCTCAACCTGGCGTCGTTGTGGCGGCTGCCAGTGGTCTTTGTCTGTGAAAACAACCTCTACGCCATGGGCTCGGCCCTGCACCACGACGAAGCGGGCACCGACGTGGCCGCCAAGGCGAAGGGGTATGCGATGGCAGCCCAGCAGGTCGATGGCATGGACCTCATGGCCGTCCTCGACGCCTCTCGGCGGGCGGTGGCCATGGCCCGCCAGGGCGCCCCGGTGTTGTTGGAGATGCGCACCTACCGCTTCCGGGCCCACTCCATGTTCGACGCCCAGAGCTACCGCGACAAGGCCGAGATCGAGCGCTTCAAGGAGCGGGATCCCATCCCCGGATTCTTCAAGGCCGCCCAGGAGCAGGGCCTCCTTGACGCCGCCGACCTCGACGCTGCTGAAGGACGGGTCCGTCGCATCGTCGACGACGCCGTCGCCTTCGCCGAAGCCGGCGAATTCGAGTCGGTGACGACGTTGTTGCGTGGTGTGGTGGCTGAGCGGACCGCTGAACGGACTGTTGAACGGACGGGTGGCCGATGAGCACGATGACCTATCGCGAGGCCTGCAAGCAGGCGGTCCGCCAGTGTCTGCAGGAAGAGCCCCGGGCCTTCATGATGGGCGAAGACATCGGCGACTACGGCGGCTGTTATGCGGTCTCCAAGGGCTTGCTCGCCGAGTTTGGCCCCGAGCGCATTCGCGACACGCCCCTGGCGGAGAGCGGCTTCGTCGGCGCCGGCGTGGGGGCGGCCATGGGTGGCATGCGGCCCATCGTGGAGATCATGACCTGCAACTTCGCGTTGTTGGCCCTCGACCAGCTCATCAACAACGCTGCCACCATCCGCCATATGTCGGGAGGCAAGATCGGGGTGCCCCTGGTGGTGCGGATGGCGACGGGGGGCGGCCGGCAGTTGGCGGCCCAGCACAGCCACAGCTTCGAGGGCTGGTTTGCCCACGTCCCCGGCCTGCGCATCCTGGTGCCGGCGACGGTGACCGATGCCCGGCACATGTTGCGCGCCGCCTTGAAGGAAGCAGACCCCGTGCTGCTGTTTGAGCACGTGTTTCTCTACAACATGGAGGGGGAGCTCGACGACGGCGTCAAGGCCGTCGACATCGACAAGGCAGCCATCCGTCGGCCGGGCAAGGACCTCTCGATTTTGACCTCGGGGGCCAATGTCTGGAAATCCCTCGAAGCCGCCGCCGTCCTCGCCAAAGAGGGCATCGACGTCGAGGTCCTCGACCTGCGGGTGCTGCGCCCCCTGGACGACGAGGCCATCATGGCCACGGTCCGAAAAACCCATCGGGTCCTCGTCGTCGACGAAGGCTGGAAGAGCGGCGGAATTTCTGCCGAGCTCTTTGCCCGGGTCTGCGAGCAGGCCTTCGACGACCTCGACGCGCCTCCCGCCCGCCTCTGCACCGCCGAGGTCCCCATCCCCTACCCCAAGCACCTCGAGGATGCGGCCCTGCCCCAACCAGAGACCATCGCCGCCGCCGCCCGCGCGCTGATGGGACGGGGCTCCCGTGGCTGAGCCTGCCCATGAGCTGCATGAACTGAATTTCATCATGCCGTCCCTCGGCGCCGACATGGAGCGGGGGCGGGTGGGGGCCTGGCGGGTGAAGCCCGGCGACCGCATCCGCCGGGGCCAGGTCATCGTCGACGTCGACACCGACAAGGGCCTCATCGACGTCGAGTGCTTCCACGACGCCGTCGTCGTCGCCATCCTGGCCGTCGAGGGCACCGAGGTCCCCGTGGGGGCCCCCATCGCCCGCCTGCAGGTGGACGGCGCCGCAACAACGACGACGACGCCTGCTGCACCCACAGCACCGTTCATCCCCCCACCTGCACCGACCCCGGCGCCGGCCCCCGTACCCCTCCCCACAGCGCCGCCGATGTCGGCGAGTGAGACCGGGATGCCCGCCGCAGGAGCTCCTCTCCCCAAGTGGGGAGAGGGTTCCCGCGCATCGCGCCCGCGCGCCAAAGGCGCGGGTGAGGGACTCCGGGTGGTGGCCTCGCCGTTGGCGAAGCGACGAGCCCGGGAACTCGGGGTGGACCTCGCCCGCGTGACGCCCGGTCCCGAGGGACGCATCACGGCGGAGGACGTGGAGCGGGCGGCGACTGCAGTACCCGCCACGACGACGACGACGACGACGACGACGACGACGGCGAAGGCGAAGGCGCCGAAGACGCCGCCCAAAGATCCCAAAGAAGCCATGCGTCGGGCCATCGCTGCCAGCATGAGCCGCAGCAAGCGCGAGATCCCCCACTACTACCTGTGGCAAGACGTCGACGTCACAGCCACGGTGGCCTGGCTCAAGGCCGAGAATGCCCGCCGCTCATTGGGCGACCGGCTGCTGTTTGCGGCCCTCCTCGCCCGCGCCGTGGCCCAGACGGCCAGGGCCTTTCCCGAGTTGAACGGCACCTGTGACGACGGCGTCCACCGGCCGAGCGACGTCGTCCATCTGGGCTTCGCCACGTCCCAGCGAGGAGGCGGGCTCATCGCGCCCGCCATCTTGAACGCCGACAGCAAAGACATCTCGGCCATGATGGTGGCCATCAACGACCTCGTGGCCCGGGTGCGCAGCGGCGGCCTGCGGGGCTCGGAGATGACGAGCGGCACCATCACCCTGTCGGCCCTCGGCGACACCGGCGTCGACGGCATCTTGCCGGTCATCCAGCCGCCCCAGGTGGCCATCGTCGGCGCTGGCCGCCTGCTGGACCGGGCCGTGGTGCGCGATGGCCAGGTGGTGGTCCGCTCCATGATGACCATCAGCGTCGCCGCCGACCACCGCGTCAGCGACGGCGCCCGCGGCGCCCGCTTCCTCCTCGCCCTCGACAAAGCCTTGAGCACGCCCCCTGCATCGCCTGCTGCGCCCACTGAAAGGTCCACGCCATGAGCCCTCCTCCCGACGACGAGCTGCGTCGCCACTTCCTGGAATCCATCGCCGTGGTGGTGCCCTCCGCCCGGGGCGTCCCCATCGCCGACGACGCCGACCTCCGTGAAGAGCTCGAGCTCGACAGCATGGACATGCTGCGGGTCCTGGGGGGCATCAAGGAGCGCTTCGGGGTCGAGGTTCCCGACGCCGACACCCCGAAGTTCTTCACGGTGGGCGGCGCCGTCGCCTGGCTCAAGAGCCATCTGGGTTGACGGTGATTGGTCGATCTCTGCCCATCGTCGGCACCACCCACGACGGTGTCGTTGACGTCGACGGTGGTGTCACGCGGGCGACCGGAGCGGGGGCGTTGCCGGGATGGCTGCGGGCCCCGGCCCCCGGCGTGGAGCGCACCAGCGCCGTACGGTCGCGCCTGCAGACCCTGCCCACGGTCTGCGAAGAAGCCCGCTGCCCCAACCAGGGGGAGTGCTGGGCGGACGGCACCGCCACCTTCTTGTTGATGGGCGACACCTGCACGCGGGGCTGTCGCTTCTGCGCCGTCAGCTCGGGACATCCAGCCCCCCTCGACGACGACGAACCCGCCCGGCTGCTGGAGGCCGTGTTGGCCCTTGGGCTGCGCGACGTGGTCCTCACCAGCGTCGACCGCGACGACCTCGCTGACGGCGGCGCCGCCCACCTGGCCCGTTGCATCAAGGCCCTCGCCACGCAGGGCCTGCGGGTGGAGTTGCTGTCACCGGACTTCGGTGGCGACGTCGACAGCGTCTGCACCGTCGTCGACGCCGGCCTCGACGTCTTCGCCCACAACGTCGAGACCGTGCGCCGCTTGTCACCCTCGGTGCGGGACCGACGGGCATCGTTTGACCAGAGCCTGGCGGTCCTTGGGGCCGCCCACCGGCTCCGGCCCGACGTGCTCACCAAGAGCGGCCTCATGCTTGGTCTGGGCGAAGACGACGACGAAGTCCTCGACACCCTCATCGCCTTGCGCGAGGTGGGCACAGACATCGTCACCATCGGCCAATACCTCCGCCCCTCACGACGGCACCTGCCCATCGAGCGCTACGTCGACCCCGACACGTTCATGAGCCTCGCCGACGACGCCCGCACCCTGGGGTTTGCGGTGGCCTCGGGACCCCTGGTGCGTTCGTCGTATCGGGCGGCAGCCCTGTCGCAGGCCGCGCGGGCGGCGAAGGCCGCCAGCTGAGCCACCGGATCGATCGGTTGTGAATCTCGGCGGGCATCCGCTGTGGATGCTGCCGCTGTCACCGGGGACCCGTCGTGGAACCCGTCGTGGAACCCTGTTTGCGCCGTGCTGTCGTCGTGGCATCCTTGAACCATGAAACGCTTTCTGCTCGCCTTCGCCGTTGTGTCCTGGACTGCCCTGCTGCCCGCCTGCCCCGGCATCGCTGAAGGCGAAGGCGAAGGCGAAGGCGAAGGCGAAGGCGAAGGTGAAGGCGAAGGTGAAGGTGAAGGCGAGGGCGAGGGCGAGGGCGAGGGCGAAGGCGAAGGCGAAGGCGAAGGCGAAGGTGAGGGCGAAGGTGAGGGTGAAGGCGAAGCCTGTGCCTGCAACTTCGGCCAACGGTGCGACAGCGCCTGCGACAACCCCAGCCTGCCCTTCTGTCGCGAGGACAGCCGCTGCCACGGCACCGACCCCACATTCCTGTGTGGCTGCAACTTCGACCAGGACTGCGCCACGTCGTGTCCGACGGCAGGGCTGCCCACCTGCGGCGACAACAACCGCTGCCAGGAAGCCGACGGGGTCTGCCGCCTCACGGCCACCTGCACCAACGGCGGCACCTGCGCCCACCCTGACGACGATTTGGGCTGCGGCATCCGGCCTCCCGAGTTCAAGGACGAATGCGCCATCAACGCCGACTGCACCGTGGCCGACACCGTCTGCGACTTCGTCAACGACGGCTGCGGCGGCTCCCACCTGGGCTGCGTGCCCAGCTGCACGGGCGGCATGTGCGACGTCGGCGAGACCTGCGTGGCGGGCCGCTGCGAGGCCACGCCCTGCAGCCTCACGGGGGACGCGGGCTTCATCTGCCCCGGTCACCGCGTGTGCGGCGTCGTCCCAGACCCCCTGACCGACGACAGCGACCACGGCTGCGTCCCCATTGCCTGCGCCGCCGACGCCGACTGCGCCTCGGACTTCTGCGTCGAGGGCACCTGCTCGCCCACCCCCGGCACCTGTGAGCTGCCCCGGCCCTGATTTCGACGCTGACGACGACACGACCACACCCGACAAACAAGGCGCCCAATGGGCGCCTTGTTTGTTCCTGTGGCACCGCGCTCAGCCAAACAAGAAGGCCTTGAGGCGCTGCAACATCGTCGGCGACTTGCCGCAGGGCTCGCCATGGACAGCCGGGCCATCGTCGGCGCTGGTCAGCAGCGAGGTCGCCTCGTCGCCGACGCCGTCGATGGGGGTCGGCATCGTCGTCGTCTTGCTGATGATGGGCACCGCCTGGGTATGACCGATATGCCAGTCCGTGGGCCGATGGCGCTGGCCCTCGGGGACCACCAGGGAGCCAACGGAGTCGCCCCTGGCGTAGACCTTGTCGATCTCGCTCTTGGCGGCGACGAGGTCGGCGTCGCTCACCACGCCGTTGCTGGTGGCCTTGTAGAACTGGACGGTGACGCGCACGGGGAAGCGCGGGTCACGCACCAGCTTCATGTTGCGGCCCTCGCTGAAGTCGCCGAGGTCGTCGCCGTGGCCCAGGATGGCCTGTTCGACGTCGCTGCTGGCCCGACCGCTGGCCTTGCCGCCGCCGGCGTCACCCATGCCGACCCCCGACAGCCCGTCGCTGTCGCTCTTGCTCTCGCTCATGGGCGCCTTGCTCGGCGGCGCCGGCTTCATCGGTGGGCCAGCGACGCCGCCACCGCCGATGCCTGTTCCCACCGAACCAAGACCACCAACGCCATAGCCAGAGCCGTAGCCGAATTCGTACGAGGGCTGGCGGACCTTGAGGGGCACCTGGACGATGAGCATCATGTCAGCGCCGTCTTCGAGGGCGCCGGCGTCCTGCTCGGTGGCCAGACCGGCCTCGATGCGTTCGGTGACGTCGCTCTTGCGTTCGGCGGTCAGGGTCGTCTTTTGACCCTTGTTGTTGAAGAACAGCTGCTGGCCGCTGCCGTATTCGATGGAGTCCCGGCCGCTGTTGTCGATGGCCACCACCGACGTGCCCTGACGGGTCACGAGCAGGGTCAGCACGGCGGGGTTTCGCGCCGACGACTGGTAGTTGAAGATCACGGGGGTGAACTCGATCTTGCCCTGCTGGGGAATCGGCACGAACACGTGTTGGGCCGACACCAACATGTGGCTGTCACGAGGGGCCGAGAGGTCGCCGCTGCCGCGAATGCTGTCGGGGTTGGACACATACTCGCGCAGGTTTTTGAGCACCTCCGACAGGGGCACGCTCACGATCTGGGCCCCGGCACTCTGGTTGCCGACCTTGACCCACAGCTTGTCGGCGGCGATGTCGGCGGTCTTGTCCGTGAAGTTCGGGTGCCGCAGCACGGGCAAGAGCCTGGTGCGAAACCGTTTGCCGCTGCCGTCGACGGGCTCGCGCAACTGCAACGTGACATCGGAAATGTTGGGACCCACCGACGACCCCTCGAAGCGGCCCGTGTCCTCCCACAGCACGTTCAGCACGTTCAGGCCGTGACGACGGGCCCGGGACTGCATGGCGCCGCTCTCGGGCAGGCGCACCACCTGGCGAATGGTCTGGCGCAGGGCTTTCAGGGTGTCGGCGTCCATCGTCGGCATCGTCGACGCGTCGTCGACGGCGGCGGGAAGCACCGAGGCGGCCTTGACCGGTGGGGCCACGGCGAAGGCGGCGGTGCAGGCAAGGGCGAGGGCGGTGGCGCGATGGATTTTCTTCACGGGGCTGTGAACGCACCCGCGCCCCGAAGGTTCTGGGGCCGTGCGGGTGGTCACATTCCCGCGGATCAGGTCAACCGCAGACGCGGTTGATCAGGTCAACCGCAGACGCGGTTGATCAGGTCAACCGCAGACGCGGTTGATCAGGTCAACCGCAGACGCGGTTGATCA
>Ga0247837_1003903_pt1 | contig 24967 bp, 13 predicted proteins | sample LaCtaG_2_FD_187115 | JGI IMG/M metagenome (GOLD analysis project Ga0247837, IMG submission 187115) | Freshwater microbial communities from meromictic Lake La Cruz, Castile-La Mancha, Spain - LaCruzMarch2015_14.5m | ecosystem: Environmental > Aquatic > Freshwater > Lake | place: Spain: Castile-La...
GGACCAGGAAAAGGAGGCTTCTCGGAGCTCTATTGCCACTCCTTCCCTCCCTTGGCCCATTGCCCTGTCGTTGTAGTCCTGTGCCTCTGGAGCTCTCAAGTACTCCTCAATCCTATTCATACTCACGGACATCTGTATCACGCTATTAAGTGCACTTGGAATCATCCCAATGCTCATATATACAATATCAAGCACAGCAATTCCCGCAAACACCTTCGGACTGAGCGTCTCTCCAGCCACGGAAATCGCCACCAGCACCATAATAACCATATAAGACCTCGTCCCTTGGTTCAACAACACCACCCAATTGCACCAATTCGCTGCTTTTCTCGTCATTTCACTCTCTTCCGCCCTCGCCTGTGTGAGTTTCCCCGCAGCCTGCAACTCCCAATTCAGCAGCTTGAGGCCTTTCATGTGCCTCAGGAACTCTGTGCAGTGCTTCATTCGGGTGTCCTTCGTTCGCAGGGAAAGCTGCACGTAGTGGCTGATTTCCTTGGAGATTAGGTAGAGGAGAGACATGAGGACTGCCATTGTGGCGAGGGCGCCGGTAGTTCCATTCACATCCAGCGTCTTTACCATCAAATACACCCCACAGCCCACCTGAAACGGCCAAATCAGCAGTCTCAGCACGAACCACAGGCTTTTGCTCACTCTTTCCAAGTCCACCTGCATCAAATTCATCACTTCCGCCAAAGAACTCGCTACTTTCAGGCTTTTCCCATATATCTGAGTCGCAATAGCGGCTTTTAGGTGCATAGAAGTCACATTTGTCTGAAATTGGTACTGAGAAACAGCCATTCTTTGCAGTAGTTTGAAGATTAGGAGGTAAAAGGCCAGGGCGAAGCCTCGCCATTGTGGCTCTTCTGTGGTCAAATAGGCAATTACAGCCAATAGGAACACAGAGTCTAGATAACCGGCTGCGTCTGCCAACAGGCCTAGGGCGCCTATAGCCACTATTTCGCCTTTAAAACACTCCCAAATGGCCTTCAAAAGGGAACGAGAGGCAGGGAAAAGGGCTAGTTGGAGGCTGAGACGGGTACCGTTTGAGGCTGTGTCTTCGAGTTTGCGGAGGGGAAAGAGGTCGGAAGGGCTTAAGGAGCCGCAGTTTCCTTGATTAAGTATTGGGACAATCCACCTGAAAGTGACCTTTTGGGCCAAACTGGTGTGGTCGTACCAGCTGTAGGCTGCCTGAAAGGTGCAGTTGGACGGGTGCAGCCAGGCGACAACTAGGTAGAGAAGGAGGAGAAACTGACAAAGTAGGGGCAGACACTTGCACCAAGGACATCCCCCCAGTAGATATATGTACCCCTGCAACCCAGTCAGCGGAAACAGGCACAAGTAGAAGATATGCAGGGAGAGAAGACTGCAAAGGCCCCAGTTCTTAGGGTGAAAGCCACGCTCGTAGAGGCACAAGACACACACCCACAGCAGGGCAGATATAGATGCACTCAGGACTTCTATTAGCGCTGCAAGTCCGCCTTCCACAATCAACAAGTCCAGACTGAAAAGTCCCCAGTAGCTCGCGATCTGCGCTGTAAGGAGACAGAGCAGGGGCCTGGGCCGCTGTCCCACAGCCAAGGCGTTGTTCCTGCGCAGGACTAGCTCTGAGCCCAGTAGAAACACCCACGTTACTGCAGGGAGCAGAGAGAAATAGACTTCAAGTCGGCATTTGTCGTTAGGAGGGTGCGGACTGCAGAAATACTCCATGCATTATAGGCAAGTTGGGGACTTGGATGGGAGTTAGGGGTTTGGAAGGACAGTTAGTAGTAAAAAGACAGAATATCGTTGATATTCGTGTGAATGTGGGTGATTTAATTGAATTTTCGCTGTAATCTTAGGAAAAGTCTAAGAACACAACCCAATTTTATGGTAAAAATAGCTCGATTCTGCTGATTTCCCTTTAGAAAATCCCACAATTCATAAAACAATCATAAGTCTTTGGCACATGTATCAAATAATCGCCTTTATTAGCACATAAAGCCAACTATATCAAGCAGCCACACACTAATTTCACATATACAGCGACTTTTCCGCAATTCTCTCCCGCAAAATGCCTACTTAGGTGCTATTTACCCCCAGCAAGCCTTTACATATACTAAATTCATTCACAAACTAGCAAAAGTCAGAGAAAAGTTCAGCGTTTTGTCTCAGTTTCAGCGTATTTCCGGCCTAAAAGCTTCTATATCTCGATGGGGGAATTTGGACTGACCCTTTTCAGTCCTATGGACCTCTCCTTCCGGCATTTTTCCTTGTGGCCCAAAGGCGATAATAGTTGCGATGACGTATTACCAGAAGGAAGAGGCCAAGCGGCCGCAGATCGGCAAGTTCTTCGGCTTCGACCACCTGCGCTTCTATGTCTCCAACGCGAAGCAAGCAGCCAGCTTCTACTGCGCCCGCATGGGCTTCAACCCTGTGGCCTTCCAGGGGCTAGAGACCGGCAACAGAGACTACAGCACCCACGTAGTTCGAGTGAAGAACATCACTTTGCTCTTCACTGCGCCGCTCAACCCCTCTGAAGAGACCGTGAACCGTCACATCATGCACCACGGAGACGGAGTGCGGGACGTCGCTTTCACAGTCGATGACGCTCGCGGGATATACGAGAAAGCCATTAGCAGAGGAGCGCGTAGTGTGAAGGAGCCGGAAGTGCTCACAGACGAGGACGGAACTGTGGTGCTGGCCAGTGTGGCCACTTACGGAGACACCATTCACACTTTCGTGCAGAGAAGTGACTATAGAGGCGTTTTCCTGCCGGGGTTTAAGGCTGTGACGAAGCCTGATCCTTTGAATGCGCATTACCCACCTGTGGAATTTGAGTTCATCGACCACCTCGTAGGAAATCAACCGACCGGGGACTTGGCCCCGACCGCCGAGTGGTACGAGCACATGCTCGACTTCCACCGCTATTGGTCCGTGGACGACTCTCAAATCTTCACCGAGTACTCCGCCCTGAAGTCCATCGTCGTCGCAGACTGGGACGAAGTCATCAAAATGCCCCTCAACGAGCCCGCCAAAGCCCTGCGCAAGAGCCAAATCCAGGAGTACGTGGAGTACTACGGCGGCGCAGGCGTCCAACATATCGCCTTCCTCACCAACGACATCCTCGCCACAGTCGGCCAACTGAGAGCTCGGGGAGTGGACTTCCTGCCTGTGCCTCCTTCCTACTACGAGCACTTGGAAAAGAGACTGGCTGCGTCTCCGGTGCATGTTGTGGAGGACATGGCGAGGATCAGGGATTTGAACATTTTGGTGGACTTTGATGATGGCGGGTACTTGCTGCAGATCTTCACGAGACCGGTGGAGGACAGACCGACGCTGTTTTACGAGGTGATTCAGCGGAGGAATAACAATGGGTTTGGGATTGGGAACTTCAAGGCGCTCTTTGAGGCTCTCGAGTACGAGCAACAGAGAAGAGGAAATCTCACGTCCGAAGCCTAACTAGCTAGTGAGCAGTAGCTCCCTTCTAAAGTCTGCTTTCTTGCACCAGCCGGGCAAACAGGCCTCCCTGGGCTTTCAATTCCGCTGGGGTGTCGAACTCGGCTACCCTTCCTTGTTCCATCACCAACACTCGGTCGTAGTCCATTATGGTGTTTATTCGATGGGCGATTGTGAGGACTGTGCAGGAACGGAACTTCTCTCTTATTGTAGACTGAATGAGTTGGTCTGTGCGGTAGTCAATAGAGGCAGTGGCTTCATCGAGGAACATGATGCGGGTATTCCTCAGAATAGCCCTCACAATGCAGATAAGTTGTCTTTCTCCCACTGAGAAGTTTTCTCCGTTTTCCTGCACATCCATTTGAAGTATCTCCGCAATGGGCTTGCCAGGGAACATCTCCAAGTCTGCGAGTGTCTTTGCTAGCGACTCGTCTGAAATAGTATTGAAGGGGTCGAAGTTTTCCCTCAACTTTCCTCTAAAGAGAGTAGGGTCTTGGGGAATCACAGACATCCTTTGTCTCAGTAGATCCAGGCCCACTTCACTGATATCCACTCCGTCTATTAGTATTCTCCCCGAGTACCCCTCCACTATACGGAACAGAGCTAGACATAGTGAGGACTTGCCACTCCCTGTTCTCCCCACAATCCCCACTTTCTCATGTGGCTTGATCTGCGCATTGATTCCCTTTAGTACCAACTCTGTTTCCTCTCTATACTTCAAACTGAAGTTCTGCAGTTCGATTTCCCCTTTCTCCGGCCAACTCCTCACCTGCAGCATTTCATCCTTCTGTCTCTTCCTCGGCGCTTCCGATATAATCTTCGTCAAAGCCACCGTTCTCTCCACTGAAACCATCGCATTTTCCAAAGACGAGGACAAAAACACCAGCCAATAGAAGTTTTCCGGCAAAGACAAAGCATACGACATTGCCATTACCGCCAACCCCACATCAATGTTTCCCTTCAAACTGATAATAGCAATAGCGCAGCAGGTTAAAATTAGGTTCGATATAAGCTCCAAAGCGACTGTTAGCCAGCCGTTTACCCCTGCTAGGTAAAAGGCCAGTCGTGTGTTTTCGTTGAGACAGGTCAGGTTGCGACTTGTGAAGCGGGATTGATACCCGAATGCACGGATTATTGGCGCGCCGCTAATAGTCTCGGAAAATAGCTGAATAATTGGACTTCGGCTGATACTTTCCAGCCTTGTAAGTTCCCGAGATGAAGCCAAATACAGCTTTTGAACGACTATTGATAGGTAAATCAGCAGAGGGACTACTAGAAGCATATACGGAATTGCATATGCACACATAGAGACTATCAATACAACCGTAAAAGCCTGTCCTATGAACCCTCCAAGCATCATTATCAGCATTCCGTCGATTTGACCCTGGTCCTTTGATAGGCGATTTAGGATCCTTCCATTGGGCGTTACATCGAAATATTTGTTGATTGGTGCATCTGCGAGCGATTTTATCATTTTCGTGAAAATGATTTGAGCGGCTTGCAGGCCGTAATTTGTAGTAAACCGCAAACGTACCAATATGAATAAATTCAATGTAAAGGACGCAATTCCGTATATCAAATTGTTAGTGAGTTTTTTCTCCTGCTGCTCTGAAATAGACTGTTCCGACCACTGAGAGAGGTAAATATCCGCATACATGCGAAGTCCCTGCCAAAAGAGCATAGAAACCAAAATCGCGAAAACTGTAGTGCAGCCGCCCATGTAGTTGTAGTAGTCCTTGTAAACACGGGAACTGACGCTGCCGACAGCTTTGTCCTCGGTTTCGATTATCTTTGTGTCGGCAGTTTGGACCTTGGTTTCTTGCTTTGCGCTGCTAGTGTCGGTGCTGGGGTGCGATTCTTCTTCCTGGGCTGCGACTAGAAACTCGTTTTTGAAGTAGCCGTTGTTGGCGAGAAGTTCGGTATAAGTGCCCACTTCGACCACTTTTCCTTCATGAATGACGATGATTCGGTCTACATTGGGGAGGTAGTGTTGGCCGTGAGTGGCTAAAAGGCGAGTTTTGCCTGCACAGTACTGGGAAAGACAGCGGGAATATATGTTTTTGCCTACATGAGCATCCAATGCACTCAGTGGGTCATCCAGCAGGATAATGTCAGTATTGGCATATACAGCTCTAGCAATGGCCACTCTAGCCTTTTGCCCTCCGCTCAGATTTATACCCTTCTCCCCTATCTCTGTACGGTCTCCGCCTGGCAGGATTTGCAGGTCACTATTTAGCTCGCACATATCCAATACAGCTTGGTATCGCTTTTCATCTAGTGGATTCCCGAAGAGGATATTGTCCTTGATAGTCATATTCTGGATCCAAGCTTCCTGACTCACAAAAGCCACAGACCCGTTCATAAACATATGAGATTCCGGGGAGCGCTTGATTAAATTCATATTGCCGATAAGTCCCTGCAGTAGAGAGGACTTCCCACTCCCCACTCTGCCCACTACTGCTACAAACTCTCCCTGAGGAATAGTGAGGTTGACGTCTTGGAGGGCTAATTTCAGCTCAGGCAGTTCCCCTGCTGCATTTGTCTCTGCAGTGGACCAGGAAAAGGAGGCTTCTCGGAGCTCTATTGCCACTCCTTCCCTCCCTTGGCCCATTGCCCTGTCGTTGTAGTCCTGTGCCTCTGGAGCTCTCAAGTACTCCTCAATCCTATTCATACTCACGAGCAGCTGCATAAAGTTATTGATAATATCAGGCAAAAACCTAATGCTCATATTGAGTATCGCCAACACTGTTATCCCAGCGAATATATTTCCCGGCGTAAGCGCCTCTCCAGATATCGACATCGCCGCTACAATCGCCACAATCATATAATTCCTCGTCCCCCAGTTCAAAAAGACTATAAAGTTGAACCAATTCGCCGCTCTTCTCGTGACCCGGATTTCCTCTTCCCTGGCCTTGCTGATCCTGTCGACTATCTTTGTTTCCCAATTGTACATCTTCAGTACTTTCATGTTTGTTAGCAATTCCACGCAGTATTTCATCCTTCCGTCCTTTTTCTCCATTATCAGTTTCATGAACTGCCCGATTTTCTTCGAAGTCACACCATTGACAAGGAACAAAACCAGCATTGCGCCCAAAGCCGCAAACGACCCAATGGGCCCTAAGGTCTTAAACATCATGTAAATCCCGAAGGAAATCTGGAAAGGCCATACAGCCGCCCTCAGGGAATAGGGAATTCCCATAGCAATTCGCTCCAAATCGACCTGCATTAGGTTGGTGATTTGTGCGTAGGAGGCTTTTTCCGAGGACTCGCCGGAGGCTTTGGAAGTCCGTGTGGTGGACTTGAGGCTTTTTTCGTAGATTTGAGTGCTTAAGGCGGCTTTGAGGTGCAGGGAGAAGAGAAGCATTTGGAAGCGGAATTGGGTGTTGCAGACAGCTTGCAGGAGCTTAAACAGCATTAAATACCCCACTAGGGCGTATCCCCGCCATATCGGCTCGTCACTAGCCAGGTAATTGGAAACTGCGAGGATGAAGAAGGACCCCACGTAGTCCATAGTGGTCGCCACTGTGCCGTATATGCAGGTTTCTCCCATTTCGAACTTAAAGCGGTTATAAACCGCCTTCAAAATCGGCCTTTTGACGTGTGGTTGATGCAGTAAAGCCTCTAAATGAGAGCGGAACTGGCGGCCCTGGGAAGCTGCTTCTTCCTCAGGCCTCAAATTGCCGATATCCTCAGGCGTAAGAGGCTGTTGCCTGCCCAGTTTCAGCACAGGGAAAATCCACATAATGGTCAATTTGGCATATATACTGACTTGGTCGTACCAAGTGCCTACCTCCTGCAGTGGGAAAAACGCCCCTGCGACACGTCTTTCCACCCAGCCAGAGACCAAATACCCCATCAACAGCGCGTGGAAAGCCCAGGGAAGCAGCTGCGTCCAGGTCTGCAGACTGGGCTCGAGCCGGACTTCCCCGCTTTGCAGGCTTTGCGCCTTCCCCGCGCTGCCCACCCAAAGCAGGAACTGGAGCATGACTCCTGCGAAGTGTATGAGGTAGTAAGTCTGCAGGGAGACGTAGGCAGTGAAGCCCCAGTTTTGGGGGTGGTAGCTGCGCTGGTACAGGTACATTACGAAGGTCCATTGGAGGGCCGGGGACAGGTAGGCCAGGACTTCCACGGGCGAGACAGCCTCCAGGTCTAGGTAAAAGAGCTCTATGCTCAGTAGCGTAAAGTAACCCATGATGACCAGACATAGAAGCAGCAGCAAGCCGCCTGGGACCCTGCCCGCGACTTTGCAAGGCCGGAAGCAGGTCTCAGCCGCGAAGACGCACAGCCAAAGCAGCTCAGGCACAGCCACGAGGTACAACAAGGAGAAGCACTTGTGGCTTAGGCCTGGGGAGGCTACGTACGGACTGCACAGCGTCTCCATATTACCAGGCCTGTCAGCTACTAACGCAACTTCACCACCACGGCCTCGGGCGCGTCTTCCTCCTCTTCCTCGTCTTCTTCCTTGATTTCGTTGATGTCGACAGGTTGCTCTTTTTGTAATGGTGTCCGAAGGCGAGTCAGCAGCACTCCCAAAGTGCCCATCTCCCACTGCGTCTGTCTCTCCAACTCCTCCGCCAGTGTCTGCACCTGCTGCAAGTTCTCCTCCCCCGGCGCCTGAAACTGCTCCCACACGTCCTGTCTGTACTCCACCGACTCCGCCACTTTCTCCAGACTTTCACTAAGTCGGGCTCTTTCAGCGGAAACCAGGTCTTGATAGGCTGCAAATTGACTTGTCAACTGCTCTAATTCACTATCGTAAAGTTGCTTCAGCCGGGTTAGTGCTTCTTCAAGTCGAGTTTTTTGCTGTTGCAAAAGAGACGTTTGTTTATCCTCGGAATCGTCGTTTAGTCGCTCGGAAAGGGACTGGAGTTGGGAAATTAAGGCTGATTCGATGGGGGAGTTTTGAGAAATTCGCTGGCGGTCCTCTTCGGCACTGACTTCTAATGAGGTGAGTGTTGATAGACAGCGGAATTGCAGCTGTTTGCAGATTTCTTCGGCCCGCTGCATCGCGTTTTCTTCCTTTTCCAGGCGATTTGAGGCTAGTTTTAATGCTTCGACTTGCACTTCGAATGCTTTTTGCCGGGTTTGGTGGTCTGTTAGAGTCTGAATTGCGGCTAAAAGCATGTCTCTTTCTTTCCTCAAACGGTCATTATCGACCTGCAATAAGCCGGATTCAGTGCCAGAATGGAGGCTTCTGGCTGCTTCTAGCACTGCTTTGAGACTATAAGTGTACATTTCAATGCACATTTTCGCGCGATTTTCGCTTTCAGAGTTCCATTTCTCAACCGGCACTGTCACATTTTGGCATTTTTCCAGCAAATCCGCCACTACCGTCCTAACCTGCCTATGAATGTGCGCAAGTTCGGACCACTCTTCAAGGACTGTTAGGTCGAAAGCCGAGCGTAAATCCGGCCCCTGCGGCGTTTTAAGCCGTATTAACTGCTGCAGCCCTTCGAAAATCCTGGCCAAAAGGTCAGGCTGCGACGCAGAACTCGGAGAATTTTGATACACGGAGAGTTGAGCGCGTACAGCGGATAGGTTTCTGCTGGATTCGTCCTTAAGCGAGACAATTTCAGCCTCAAATTGAGTGCGTAAAGTTGCGTTTTCTCGTTTGGTTTCCTCGATTGTGGCTTGCAGTCGCAGGATTTCGTCGTTTTTGGGGTCGGTTTGGACGCCAACTAGCCGGGTTACTTTCTTTTTGCGGGCTTCGGTTTCCTTGAGGGCGGTTTGTAACTGTGTGACTTCCTTTCGGAGCTGAGCGACCGTCTCCTCCGCTTTCGCCTCCACCATAACAGTCTGTTCATCCGCCAAAAACCTCTTCTTTTCCAGCTCCTCCGTAGCCTTATCCAGCCCCTCCTTATACTGCGCCAGCGTAGATTCCAAGTTCCTCACTTGCAGCGTCAACTGGTCCTCCCGGTCTTTGTGTCGCTGGCGCATTTCGAGCAGCGCTGCTTCTGTTTCCGAGTCGTGTTCGAAGACTTTGAGACGGTCCAGTTCGGAGCGGAGTCGGTCGTTGTCTTGCTTTAAAGCGTCGGATTGGGAGCGAGATGCGGATTCAAGCCGCTTCAGTTGACGTTCCAGTTCTTCTCGTTCTTGCGTCCAGGCCAGTTGTGAGGCAAGTTGCAGCTTTTGAGTCTTCTCGAGCATCTCAATGAGGATATCCTTTTCACTCTTCCAAAGCTCGGGAGCCAGGCGAAGAGGCGTCGTGTTGAGCGATTTCTTCTGCTCTTGGACTGCGTTGAGACGACGAAGGACGACTTCGCGAAAGTTGGTGTGAGGCAGAGTTTTGCCCACAAGCGTGGGTGGAATGGGCTCAGCATACAGGTCCATATCACTGCTGCTAGTTGCCATTTATGTCATAGAAGTGGACTGTACAATTATACCTTGCTTATTGCCTTTATCATACCAAAAGCGATTTTCGCTTCGCTACTTCGATCTGATTATGTGATTTTTAGGTGCTTTTCTAGGCCTAAAAATAGCATTTCCTAATACGTTAGTCAAAAATCTGCTTCGAATCTCCTGATTACCTAACGGAATTTTCAAATGAGCATCCAATTTTCATCTCCGACTGATATTTCCGCCTACTCGATTCCGTATTTCCACAATTCTCCCCTTCCCTCTTAGTCCCACACCATTATGGAGTCCTCAGACTCATACGAAGTGATCAGCAGTGTGAGTTCCGCCCTCTCCGAACTTGTCCTCGTGGACGACACTTGCCTGTCCATCGACCTGGGACAGGGACTAGTCCCCTACCGAAGTGACTGGCCCGAGCAATTGACAGACAACATTGAGGCTGTTAGTACAAGTTCGGGAGTGGTGTTTAGACAGACTTCGGAGGTGAATCCGCCCTTGTCTTCCGACCCTACACAGTTACTGTATTTCCTGCATTTTCATCCTTTTCATGTGGAAACCTTAGAGAAACTCTCGATGCATTATGAGAAAATCGAAGATTGGGACCTGGCGGAAGGCACTTTGGAGCACATTTTGTATGCTTTCCAGCTTGCGGTGACTAGGAGTGGTCTAACCTTAGTGGACATTACTATACCAGCGGCACCCGGTCGACTCAATATCCTCTTTTTCGACTCGTTGCAAAGACTTATCGCAATGCAGCAACGAAGGAAATTGCTGGGGAAAGCACTGGAACTAGCGAAACTGCAATTGCGGCTAAAGGCGGGAAACGAGTTAGACTGTATCTTGCAAGTCGAGCAACTATCCATCGAAACCGAATCCTGGAGCTTCCTCAAGTCCTTCCAAGAGCGCTATATGAGTGAATTCCACGGAGAAGGGGAATTACTCTGGATCCCTTCCTCCCTATACAACTCCGCCCTGGCCTATGCACTGCAACTCGGCCAAATGCCCGTAATCACCCCCCAGGACATATCCGCCTGCGACCAACTCCACAGCTTCCAAGACCTGGGATCCGCTTCAGCCACTACTCAGCTGCTCACTGCTGTATGTCTGTATCCCTGCGTGGCGTCTTTACTGCTTGGAAGACGGCTGAGCACGGAAAGACAGGCACAGACTGAGAGCACTCCTTTGGGAAGCATAAGGCAGCTGAGTTGTGCGTATGCAGATAGGTTTGGGAGACTGTGGGCTGGATGGCCACTGCAGTGGCTTAACTCTGTTTGGGTGCGTGCGCCTAGGAAGAACACTCACTTGCTGTCGCTGGTCAGACCTACGGTCCGACTACCAGTCCTGAAGAGGAAGTTGGCCCCGGAGCCTGCATGCGGAGCTCCTTTGTGGGCGCTGCTAGGCGCTGTGTTCAGCTGGAACAGTTAATTCGTAGCTAGCCAATGTTAACTAGCAAACGGCCTACTTCAATTCGACTGGCCTCGCTCGGATTTTTCAACTGGTCGATGATAATCGGCAACACTGTGCTTCGGATTATGTCCCTGCGGGCGCTCTCCTTGGTCGCTAAATTGGCCAAAGCGCCTGCTGACGCAATTCTCGCATACTCGATTTTCGAGGAAAGGAGCAATTTGAGTGTTGGAATCGCCCCTGCTCGGGTGATTATGTCTATATCACTATCTGGCAAGCCACTATCCACATTCACACTTACACGGTACAAAGCCTGTATATCCGCCTCATCTAACTGCTTTCGATATAGACGCAGGTCGCACAAAGGCGCAAATGGCTGCCTCCCAAACTGCCCATTGCAGAAATACCGCCACTCATCCGCGATTTCCACATGCTCCAAAGTCTGTCTCCGTGCACCATCCAAATAGACAGTAAACCCGCCTTGCGCATTCTTACACATCACCAAGTGATGCCAGCCTTTCGGCGTCTTTTTCATAGAGACTAGTAAATGCTCAGCCCCAGCAGACGCCTGCACTCTCAGTTCTCCGTCGACTATGAATATCCTGGCTTTGGTCTTCGCTCCTTCCACAAGGGTCATTTGCACTGCCTTTTCGATGTTGGGCCGGACGAACCAGAGTGCAAGTGTCCACTCGGGGAGGCGGGGTAGGTCGACGACGCTAATGATGTCGGTTTCGCGAGGGACCATGCCCCAGTTGGAAAATAGGCCGCGACCACTGTGCAGACGAACCACCTTCTCATGAAACCTCGGCAAATGCAGCGAAGCCGCATCAATCGCAAACGTACTATCAAACTTCAGCCACAACTCAATATCCTGCGGACCTCTCGTAAACGTATCCAGTGCCAATGCAGCTTGAGTCGCCACAAGTGAATTCGAATGCTTCAGCAGTCTCACCACTTCCTCAACTACGTTGAAGTGCTGCAGAGCAGTTCTGGCAGTCATGCTGAGAGCGAGGAGAGCGAAGGTGCCTGCAACCTTACAAGCCACTGTGTCGTCTTCGTTGCGACTCAGTAAGGCTAATTGCTGCACTTTCGCTGCTTCTTCGACGTTCACCAAGTCGGAAGTCGACCCTGCAAGCGTCAATTTCGCGAGTTGCTTTTTTATCACCACTTCGCTGGATTGGGTTTTCAGCAAGAAATTCAGATAAATCGGGTCTGCGAACAGCCCTTGGTTCCTTGGGTTGTTCGTAACCAGACAAAGCACCCTTAAAGCATCTGCGTTTTTCGTCATTCTTACAGGCAACTCCCCGTCTTTTCGAATCAATTCCTGTATAACTCCTTCGTGGCTGCATATTTCCGGCTGCAGGTCGAACCTCATCGCGAACTTCGCAAGCGCGGCTAGGACTGGTAGATACACATTCGGGTTCTCGAGGCGTATGAGAGTTATCGAGTGCGACACCAACTTCCGAAATAGCTTAAAAAGCGTCTGCCTTGCACATTCATCAGCTATGTTTCTCAGTAAAATCGCAGCTCTTTGCTGAGCTTCGACGCCTTGCAGGTTGTTGAACATAGAAAGTGCCAAGTCTAGTGCATGCTTCGCATCGATGGTTTTCATGTTTTCCTCGTCGAAGCTCAGTGCCAAAAGCGCGGATTTCGCTTTTCTCCTTACCGTGTCGTCAACCGCAGATTTCGATAACTTTATGACTTCGTCGATGTCAGACCGGAAGAAAGACCGAGCTTCTGGCTCTTTGCATAAAGTCCCAATGAGCCACATGGCGCCGCCCTGCACGTTTTGGTGCTGGGCGCTGGACTGGACCACGTCCTTGAGAATGTCCATGTACTTGGTCGTTACGAGTTCGGTACGGGCGGAAGTGTTCTCGGCCATGATTCCGAGTATGTCGAGGACTATTTCCTGATGTTGCGTATTATCATGATCTCTTAAAGTTTCCGCCAACGTCGGCAGTCCACTTGCTTCCAAAATCTCTGCACAAAAGTTCTCCACCAGAGCTTTTAGTCCTTTCAAGCTGAAAAGCCTTGTGATGGGTGCAGCTGCAGCCAATATCAGTATCCGAATTATCCCGAAATCCGCGATTTCTTCCTTTGTTAGCAGTGGACAGAGCAGAGATAAACACTGCACGCCGATTACGGAGTGCTCGTCGGTCTCTGCGAGGGCTTGACGGCAGATAGAGGCTAAGGTCTGCCTGTTTCGCTTGATTAGTTCCAGGAGAGATGTGTGGTAAGCAGGCTCCGTCAGCGCCACATTCATCATCTGTATCGCCAAGGACTGTATCGCAGCCTGATCAGTTTCCTCATACGCCTTATCCCAAGTGACCAAAACAACAATGTCTTCCAGCTGCGTCTCCAAGGCTTGCATCGCCTTCATCCTCTGAGTCAAATCCGACAGTTCCTTCAGTATTTTCTCCTCTGCGCTTTTCAGTGCATCCACCACTTCCTGCGGCTTCGCGCTTTTCGTGTAGTCACTGAGTCTCGGAGTCCCCGCATCCTTCGTCGAGCCTCCGCCCATTTAACTAGCGTAAGGAGCGGTCCGGGCCAGGTCCGGGATGACTGCGTGGGTGGCTGAAGTGCGGTAGTCGAGAGCGCGACTGGGCTTGTACTTGAAGTAGTGAGTTACGTAGGCTTTCTGGTACGAGGAGGTTGCCTCGGCTTCGCCTTCCCCATGAGCGAGCATTCTGCGGTCGCTGAGCATGTGGGCGCCTCGTGGCTTCTTCTTCTCTGGGATGGCGGGAGGCGAGGGGACTTTCGTGGGGGAGGAAGAGGCGGTTTCTCGGTGGGAGAGAGATATGAGCCGCTTGCGGACTGGGAAGAAGTCGTTGCGGGTAGTGGATCGTCTAAAATCCTCAGGCGAAAACCCTCCAAATGAACTCCTGTTATTGCTTGTCGGAGGCCTTCCTCTAACGGTCAACAGCGAGTAAAGCGTCCTCAACCCATTCAACACCGGCGCCGAAAGCCGCGGATCCGCCCGATCCACCCACCCTTGCAAGCTCTGCACCGCCGCAGCCGACAGAACCGCACTGCACGGCAACTCTTGCAATTTCCTGTACCGCAGTATCGCAGTTTCGAAATGTTGCTTCTGGTCAGCGGAGCCGTACGCGTCTTCGTAGCTAGACCGCAGGGAGTAGTCAGTGCGGGTGGGGACGCTGGGGTTGCGGGGCTTTTGGTGGAGGTTGCCGAGGGCGCAGGCGAGGGCGCGGATGTCGGTTGCTTCGCGGACGGAAAGGGAAGGCAGCCAGTCCTCTATGCGGCCTTTCACTTGGTCTACTACGCTGCTTCTAATGACTTCCGTCGTCTCTTTCAAGCTATTCATTATGGACGACCTCTCAGTCCTCTGCACCGAAGAAATCAGCGAAGTCTTCCGCAACTACCGCAGCGTTCTCAAGCTCTCCCGCTTCAAAACGCCTCTGCAGCGCGTATCCGCACTCAGCAACCAATACCAATCCATCAAGCTCGAACAACTCCGCCGAGTCCACCAAGACCAGACCACTTTCCTCCTGCCTCCAGGACCGAAGTGCAGACTAAGTGTGGATGTGCTCTATTTGATAGCTACTAGTCCGAAGACGTGGAGACTGAGAGTGCCTTTTACGCTTATAAGCCGGGCGGACAGTCTAGCTCTCCTGCGTACTGACCAACATGGCAAAGTGCTGGTTAAAACCATAAAGAAAGGTCGAGCCGTTCGAGACTTTTGCAAGGGACTTGTGCAGACTGCGACTTTAACAGGGTTCCCGAAGTGCATACATAAGTGCGCCTCCACACAGCCACGTCTCTTGTTTCACATAAATGAAGCTGATGAAGTGTGGCTGAACCACATCCTGGAAGTCCAGAAACTGCAAGAATTCGTCATTCCCCCACATGCCAGTGTCTCCCTGACTCGGGTCCATTGGAAGCAGGCGAGTCGCAGAGGGAGTTACTATGTTATGAGGAATGAGCGGGAGACTTTGACGAGGAAATTTTCGCATGCGAGATTCAGGTCGCTTGCAGATGTAATGGGGATGGAGAGATCGGATGGGGAGTTTGTGGTTAATGCGAGGGCTGCGAATGTAGTCTCAGTCAAACGGACCAAGCCCGAGCCCCAACTCGACCTAATGGTAGAAGAAGTCTCCGCGCTCCTAGAAAGCACTCTCTGCAAAGACCACGAAAAAGTCGACGAAATCGTATGTGACTTTCTGCTGGATTCCCAGAGCCGGCCAGTGCTCCTTTCCTGCCAAGGCTTTACCTTCACGACGTTGAAAAAAGCGCTGACTAGGAAAATGCTTCCTAACTTGATGCATAAAAGTATGGAGGTGTATGAGGAGAGGGAAACTCGAGAAGAAGTAGAGGAGGAAAGGCCGAAATCGGTGCTGCAGAGGAATTCGAAGGTGAAATCGGTCATACCGCAGCACATTTTTATGCTGAGACCTCCGTCTCCCAAGCCTGTCTTCAGTCAAACCCAATTCCGCCTTTCCTCCATCGCCAGCTCCTACGACGCCATCGTCTCCAAAGTCAAATCCTACAAAGAAGAACTCAAAATCTCCATCAACTTCATCGAAAAATACGGCGGAATCGCCTTCTGGACGCCCATTTTACACAAAATCAGTGAAATTTTCCGCTCCGACAAACAACTAAAACTGTACTACGAACATCTGAATTTCGAAGAAAGTGCAATGATGCAGCGCGGATATCAGCGAATCTTAGAAGGGAATTACAACCTTTACTACAAGAAATCCATGACGACTGTGCATTTAGGGAAAGGAATTGATGTGCCTGCTTTTTACGCGTTTATAGAGAATGTGGGAGTTGCACTTGATGGATATCCGATCTCCGCGGAAGACATCAAGACCATCATGCACCGCTTTCGGTCCTTTGAAGGCTGCATTTGTCCTAAGAGTTAGTATATGTTTAGTCCGGACCTGCGCCATTTCTCGCTGAGTCGGGACGGGCGGGAGGTGTACAGTCCCGCGGAAGACACCTACACACTGATCGACGCCCTACACGCTGATTTGGACACAATCAAGTCGCGCAAGCCACTGATATGCGCAGAAATCGGCAGCGGCAGTGGTGCAGTTTTAGCCTCTTTGGCTCATATGCTCGGCCCGGAATTGGTCTATATCGGGGTCGACCTCAACCCTAAAGCCGCCCAAATGACCCAAAGCACCCTTCTCCGCAACCAAGTCCTGTACGGGGAAGTTCTCCGCATGGACCTGACGACCTGTCTGGCCTGCCAACAAGTCGACCTGCTGGTGTGCAACCCGCCCTACGTGGTCACGCCTGAGGCCGAGTACTGGGAGGGCCAGAGGAATAAGGATATAGTGGCGGCCTATGCTGGGGGGGTGAAAGGCAGAATGATGACAGATCGGCTAATCAAGGAATTGCCCAAGTGTATGAGGCCGGGAGGACTGTGGTACCTGTTGCTGGTGCAGGAAAACTGCCCGAGTGAGGTGGGAAGCGAGGTATTCCGCCGAAGAATCCGAGGAGAAACACAGATAGTGGTACGCGGGGGTTACTGAGACTCGCAGTTTTCTTCCTTCTTGGGCGCCTTTCCCTTGCGTCGAAAGGTGTAATGGTCATCCCTGTCTAGTTCTCACAATTTCCGCTCTTCGATCACTATAGACTTGATTGCTTCTTTTTGCTCTTCCACTTTGGGACTACTACAATTTGCCTCAACTGGGCTGGGCTTTGGGTCTGATTTCGCTTCAACTGGGCTGGGCTTTGGGTCTGATTTCGCTTCAATTAGGCTGGGTTTTGGCTCTTCAGACTGTGCTTTTGCGATTTGAGTCTGAATTGTGCTACGAATAGTCTCGATGAACTCGGTCATATCATAGGCCTACACTTACTCCTACCGGTTTCTCAGGACAGTGCTGGACATGGTCTTCAAACTGAATGGGCGAAAGTAGGTGCAGCTGGTTAAAGGGGCAGTGCAAGAGAGTGGTTTTCGTGCGAAAGGAGCAGCGGACAAGGTGCCAAGGCAGCCGCTGGCGAGGCATAGTGTGGTTCTTGGTGAAAGGACAGGTCACCATGTCATCTGCCATAATGCTATATAGGGACTAAGGTGGAAGGCTTACATGTGTGAGGGAATAGGGTCTGATGGTAGTGAAAATCAGACTATTGGCAAGGGGAAATCTGGACTTATAGAGAGGTAAAAACTGCTCTTCTAGCCTCCTAGCCAGATAGTGGATTACTGCATAAATCTCAATTTACCAGAAATTTACGCTTATTGGGGTCACCTTATCCTGCCAAAGGCAATTTTCTTGTTTCTACTGCTATTTTCTCCTACCACAATGAGATTTTCTGCATTCGTAAATCTCAACATTCTAAAATCGCCCAATTTCCTTCTTCACATATACATATAAAAAGGCCTATTTCCCTTCCCCCTCAACTAAGCATTTCCCCTCTTTTCCTCGCATTTCCAATACAAAATGACCGAAGACTCCGAAGAGCTCGAAGTCTCTCCCAAAGGCCGCTTCGAACGGGTATTTCCTCCCTTAGTACCTGCACAGACTCCTCCGCAGCAGTCCCTTCAAGCAAGTTTTCCAAGGCAGGGACACGAACACGGGGAAATCCATCACTTGGCAAATACTGCAAGTGGGCTCTTTCTCTAAGGAGGAAAAATCCCGCCTGGCCGACCAAGCCAACAAGCTAAAAAGCCTCTGCCACCCCAACATAACCAGCACTTTCTCAGTCTGGGCAAACCGATCCCAAGGCGAAATAGTGATTATTTCCGAAAAAGCCCCCGGCGAATACATGGCCAAAGTCGACCCAGGCCGTCTGAAGCTGTTCTGGAGAGCCTGGACTGTGGAGTTGCTGAGGACTGTGGAGTATTTGCATGAGAATGAGATTGCGCCGCTGGATTTGGCGCTGGAAAACCTGGTTTATACGGCGAATGGCAAGGTTGCGATTGAGGACTGTCTGTTCGCTTTCGATAGAAATGAGGCAGCTTTGGCTCTATACGCCGACGAAACCTGCGACTCCTCCGAAGAACTCAGCAACATGCAGCTCCTCGACTCTCTGCACATCGGACTGATCCTGCTCCGCGTGTTTTCGCAGGAAGCCTACCCCACCAACATCGGCGAACTGCTAATTCAGCTAAAGTCCGGCTCCATTCCCCTCAAACTGGACGACATTGCGGACCCAAAGGTGCGGAAGTTCCTTTCCTGCTGCATTTGCGGAATCTCGCATCGATGGACGGTCAGCCAGTTGCTGAATCACCCGAATTTGAGGGAGGAAATAAGCAGTGAGAGGGAGGAGTTGACGGATTCTCTCACATCTCGGAGTTCTGATGAGTCAGAGGACTTGGTGTCCAGGGGGAAGGAGGTGAGGGTGGAAATCACGGTTTGTGTGAATGAGGTGAGGCTGAGTGTGGGCTTTTTGTATGATGTGCGGAAAGACACCCCTGAAAAAGTAAGCGAGGAACTCCTCTCCGAATTGGGCGTAAGCCGGCAATTCCTCCCTCAAACCATCTCAGTCATCCGAAGAAAGGTCACCGAAAAGACGCAGAAAGCCGACGATCTAATAACTCTCTCCCCACAGCATCTCCCAGCCTCCTCCCCCCACCCCTCTACTCTCCGCCTGCAGGAACTGTGTGCCAGCCAAAGCTTCCACCGGCCTTTGATCGAAAGCACTGATACTTCCGATCTTCCCAAACTCGACCAGTCCTGTCCGTCGCTTATTGACATTTTGCCGAAGGGGAGAGCTGCGAGGGAGGAGGGGAGAGGGGGGCAGGAAGTGACTGCTGTGATATACTTGAAAAAGGGGGCGGAGAGTAATGATGAAAATATGGTTAAAAGGCTGCAGGAAGCGCTGAATTTGGTGCTTAGTAGTGACTTGCATGTGGATGGGGTATATAGTAAGAAAACCGAGCAATTAGTGAAAGAGTTCCAAGAAAACCAAGGGCTCGAAGTCACCGGCATCGTCGAGTCCGCCACTTGGTACGCCCTCAACCTGCACTACCAGCGTGCAAAGACCACCGCTCCCTAACAGATTTAAGGCCCTAAATGCGTTCCTCGTCCTTCCTTTACATTATCTCGCCACATACCTTCAAACACGACCGTCCCCGCCAAAGTCTTAAGCACGCCCACGCCATGCTTCATATCTCTGCTCCAGCTGCCCTCATACACCTCTCCTGAGGTTTGCAGAGTGCCCCAGCCGTCCCTGGCTCCATCCTTCCACTCTCCGCTGTATAGACTGCCGTCGCTGTAGGTCATTTTCCCGGTGCCGTGCTTTGCCCCTTCGCAGAAGTCGCCGATGTATACGTCTCTATTGGTGTATATTAGCCGGCCATGTCCATGCGGCTTCAAGTCCTTAATCGTGCCTTCAAACCTATCCCCATTCGGATACACCAAAAGTCCCTCAGTATGCGGAAAGCTATTCATGAATTTCCCCACAAACAAGAGTCCCGACGGGTCCTGGTATCTCCCCTGGCCCTGAATTGCACTATGCACCCACAGGCCCGAAAACCTCTCCCCACTAGGTAGCAACAGCGCCCCCTGCACATTATGCCGCTTATCCTTCCTGTACTGCCCTTCATACATTTCCCCGCCTTTCCAGGTCATTTTGCCTTTGCCGTGTCTCAGGTCTTGCCGCCACTGGCCTATATACACCCCTTCCGACTCTCCGATATGCATGCACTCCTGATCTTCATTGGTGTAGGTCATTTGGCCGTAGCCGGATCGCCTCCCTTCCCGGAATTGGCCAATGTATAGTCCGAATTCGCCGTATAGGGCTATACCGCTGCCGTTGAGTTGGCCGCTTTGGAAGTGGCCGTTTTCGCAGCCTACGAGAGGGCCGAGTTTGAGCTCGAGTTCGGAGGAGGTGAGGGTTCGCCAGACCATGTCGCTTCCTTCGATGCGACAATGAGTGGAAAAGTGGTAAAAATCGTCCAAATTCCCCAACTTCTTTTCCTTTTCCTCCTTCGACCACACCGAATTAAGTCTATAAGTAGTCGACTCCAAGCCGTGTTTCAAAGCCAGCGCACGTTTAATTTGCAAAATTCCCGGGAAACTCGCAGAGTCCTGGTCGAATTTCCCTTCATATAGACTTTCATCAGGGAATTGCAGCAGTCCGAAGCCATGGCGCTTGTCAGAGTCCCAGGCGCCTTTATAGGAACTGCCGGAAAAGTAGGCAATTTGACCTTCACCGTGCTTGCAAGCCGCAGTTATGTCTCCTGTGTAAGTAGCGGAAACAGGGGAAATGTACTGAATTGTGCCTTTCCCTGGGCCTGCCAGGTCCTCAGTCCACAGCATATCCACTGAGTCCCCATTCTGAAAGACCACAGAGCCACTGCCGTGTCTGAGTCCCTGTCGCCAGTCTCCCTTGTAGACCACTCCTAGTCGCTTGTAGCAGTACTCGCCGTAGCCGTCGCGTTTGCCGTGGATCCAGGAACCTTTGTAAGTGTCTCCATTGCGGTAGACTGCGTCGCCCTCTCCGGAGCGCAGGCCGTCGTGGTAGTCGCCGGAGTAGGACACAGTGCCGTCTTGGTCTGCCTCGGGGGCCTTGACACCCTGACTTGGCTTGGAGAGGTAGAGGCCGGCGAGGGACTGCTGGGGGAGGAACTGCCTAGAGGAGTAGGGCGTTCCCTTCCTCTTTTTCTCTGAAAAGGACAGACTTTTCTCAAGCAAATAGGACAAAAAGGTGCCTCGCTTCGCAGTAACGGACACACTGCGGAAAGACGCCTGTGAGCGAGTGTTCGCAAGTAGATTAGAGCTGGGCTGGCGAGACCTGCGAATAGGGCATTTGTGAGGCGATTCGGAGGTTGGGAGAGGGGATTTGGAGGCGGAGGGACGACTGGGCCGGTCTTTTACCTCTGGGGAGCTGCTGGGAATAGGCGATTTGTGTACTTTTTCAAGCTTTCGCATGTCTTTCCCATGTCTCGGCCACACCTGCGCCTTCCCCAGTCCCTCCGGAATCAAAGCCACAGGCACATTAGGCAGAACCGCCAAATCCGGCATATCTCCCACTCCCTCAGATATAGAGCTTTTGGTCATTTCTGATAGTCCTTCTCTGCTCAGTCGAATTGCAGGCTCTTTGCGTGTTTGAGTCCTTTGGATAGCCGGGAGACGAATTGCCATTTGTATAGGGAAATAAAAGCATTTCGTAGGCAGACTTTAGATGGAAAACTGGAAAAGACTACTTGGAAGCAGATTTCGATGTAATATAATACGCCAAAAAGGACCTTGTTGAGGCAAAAACGGGACTACAATAAGGCTAAGGAGCTAAGGACTGATCAGGATGGAGGGAGGCCGTTTTTCTCTGGAAAGACTGCGCAATCGTCGCTCTCGCTCTTCTTTTAACTGGGAATTCGCCCTTTCCTGGAAAGTCCTCATCCTCTCCCTCACCTCCTTAATTTCACTCAGCGACTGCTCCGTCCTTTTCCACTTCATCATAAGTCGCTCCCTCTCATTGACTCTCAGTTCATGTATCAACTCCCTGTACTCCTCAGCCAAGTCCTGCCTCTGTTCACTCCTTTGGGACCGTTCTAAGGACTCTTGATACCGCCTTTGGGCGCTTTTTTCGATTTGTCGGAGACGAATTGCTTCTTTTTCGCTGTAAGATTGCTCGACTTTGCGGGCGATTTGGTTGCGGGAGAGGAGGGTTTGGTGGGCTTTTTCAGCAGTTTTGCGGCTGATGGCGGCTAAGCGGGCGATGGTTTCTTGCAGTCGCTGCTGGCGGTTTTGAATGTGTTTTTCAGTGGAATTACGCAATTTAGTGATGTCCGTGACTCGCTTCGCCTCTTCCAAAGCTTCAGATTTGACCCGGTTTTGCATGATTATTTGTCCTGATTCGAGTTTGTGTCTGAGATTTCGCTTAGTTTCCACCAATTTCGCTTCGGCTCTAATAGCGCTTTTGACGAGTTTTCCCTCGATTTTGGCTAATTGAGTGTCGATTTGATCGAATTCGTTGCAACTGGCCCAATTTTCTTCGATATCGCTGGCTAAAGGTTCTTCAGATGAGGATTTTTCCTGGTCGAGTGACTTTTCGTCGTGTTTTTCACAACTTTTGCCTATTTTCGCCTTCCGAATTTCCGCTTTTTCCTTCATTTCTCGCCTTTTTCTCAACTTCTGCACTATTTCCTCCCTGCGCTTATTGAGAATTTGCGCCTTTTCCCTCAATTCCTGGTCCCGAGTTCTACGATGTTCCTCCAACTTCCTCATTTTGTCCAAATACTGCTTGGAAAGTGCACTCTGCGACCTTTCCTGCTGTACAATCAGCATGGCCTGGTTCTCATTGACTCTCCTAGTCGTGTCAATTCGAGCACTCACGTACTCCAGACGATGTCCCAACTGCCCCACAGCGGAAATAGGCAGGACAGGGGGCAGATCAGGCTTTCGGAGAGAGGGGATTTTGGGGGTGGAGTCGGCGGGGGCGGATTTGAGGGATTTACGCTTGGAGAGTTCTTTGCGGACTACGAACCACTTGGCTTTGCGCAGTTCTTCGTAGTGCTGGAGACGGGCTTCGGAAGCCAAACGAGAGGCAGAGGACTGGAAGTCGGATAGAGATTTGGGTTGCAGCTCTGCAGGGTGGATGCCGAGCGAGGAGCACACATCTAACACCTCAGGCGTCAGATGCTGTTGCTGACTCACTCCCGTCACAAACGTGCTGTCCTCATAGTCTCCCAGTCTTGGCTCAGGCGTGATCGATATGAATTTCCCAGACCCTTCGGCCATCTCCTTATATCGTTGGCACCTTTACAGCTTCATTCCCCTGGAAATACCCTGAGCTATTGATAGTGCAGAGAAGGTATTAGACTGCTAAGCAGGAGAGGGAAATTAGACTGTTAAGTGAGTTAATTTGAATGAAAACACAGGGAAATTGGGGATTTCTGCAGTAAAATGGCACAATTTTCTGCAAGTGCCTCAGTGAAACTTCACCTTTCGCAGTGTAAATTGCCGCCTTGTTTCTTTCGGCATATTTCTAACCCTATGTGGAATTCCATTGGAAATTCTCACTATTTCAGCACCATTTCTAGGCAAATTCTCATGATTCCTGTGGAAACTAAGGCACTTAGGTAGTCGTTTAAAGCTGGATAAGGAAAAACACTGAGAAATGGTGAGGAAATTACTCCGATTTCAGCCCTCTCAAATACACCAAATGCACCATGTAATCAATTGGAAGGTAGTAGACAGTTGAACTGTATATTACTGAAAAGACCTACTTTCACCTATATAGTGAAGGACTGGTACAAGCAAAGGCGCGGCAGACAGGTCATTCTTGGGTCTGTATGTCTCAAGGTAGTGAGTTCGGACTGGTGGAGGGCTAGCACATGCACAGTGTGCAGAAAGCACTACTCCACAATCCTCGCTACAGGCCTCTCTTTGCCCGGGTCAGAGTGGAGACCTGTTGGAGCCACTGCAAAGTATGACGGTAGTGACCGGTAGAAGTGGACAGCTGCTAAGCAACTGGTTCAGCAGTTTCCCAGTGAAGCGACTCAACAAGAAGTGCAGAGAGTAGTGGAGGGGTATGGGAACAAGGCCGCACAGGCTCGAGAAGCGGGTTTCTACGAACGCGCCCTACAGAAACTCTATCGAGGCAGAGCGATCCTTACCCAGTGCAAGCAGGAAAGCGCGTCCCTGTGCATGCACCTGAGCAGGTCAAAGCCTACTTTGGCGGGAAGCTGAAGCAGGGACTTGCCTATGCACAAGCCGCGGACCCGACATCGGAGGCAGGCCTGCAGCTGAGCACCAGCCTCGAGTTGTACCACCATAGAGGCTGGGCGAAGAAAGCAGTGGACTCTAGCGACTTGGGGAGGCAGTGAGTGTTGGAACTGCTGAGAGCTGTTTACTTCCTTCACGCGGGTCCGGCCTTACAAGGGAGGAAGTAGGCGCTATAGCGGATAAGTGGAAAGGGCAGATAGCCCACAGTGTCCCCAGTCAGTGGGTGTTTCACTGGATTCAGCAAGACATTGCTTATGGGCTTGGGTCCACTCCCTCCCAACTCACAATTCCCTGCTTACGACTACATCAGAACCTTCGCTCAATGCATGCATCTCAACAGAAACACTGACCTAATGGCGAAGGTAAAGACTTTCCTCCTTCCCTCAATCACATACAGTTTCCTCGCTGATTGAGTCAATTGGAGATTTAACCGATACGACTCAAATACACTATCTCTACAAAGAAGTGATTCTGCTATATCGCTGCAAGTCTGAACAGTCCTTGGGACTGGCCCACTGCCTTTATCACCTAGGATATCAGCATATGACTGAGGGCGGAATTGAAGCGGCAGGGCGATTCTACTTGGAGGCGGAAGTCATCTTTTTACTCACTTCCTTCAAACACGGCAGTCTACCCAGTTCCTTTGCTACTACGGAGACTGCTTCCAGCTAAGTGAACATATGGATGCGGCCAAGGAATGCTATTGCCAGGCTTATCAAGTGTCGCTAGCCCACCTGCCAGAGAATAAGGAACTCATCCAAGCTCTCACCCACCTTTCTAATACAGCGCTATATCAAAATGTGCAGCAACTATATCTAATTCACTCACCATTTCCTCACTTTTCTAAAGTATTTGCCCTCCTTAACAACTGCATCGGAGACTGCCCTGTCTGGGAGTTTGCACTTCAGGTCTTTGTTGACCTGGATGTCCTTTGCACAGAGGAGGGGAACAGTGGACTGGCAGAGAGTTTCTACACGCAGGTCTGCTATCTGCCAATTGCTCGAAATCCAGCTTCTATGTAAAACGTCTACGGTTTCTCTCTGTCATAGGAAAATCGGGGGAAATGTAGGCTGTAGAAGAGTACTACTTAAAAATCTGCAGTAGTATGCGCAGATAGCCCCACATCTAAATTGTAT
>Ga0247837_1003908_pt1 | contig 24947 bp, 19 predicted proteins | sample LaCtaG_2_FD_187115 | JGI IMG/M metagenome (GOLD analysis project Ga0247837, IMG submission 187115) | Freshwater microbial communities from meromictic Lake La Cruz, Castile-La Mancha, Spain - LaCruzMarch2015_14.5m | ecosystem: Environmental > Aquatic > Freshwater > Lake | place: Spain: Castile-La...
CAGACTTCACATTCAACTCGAAATCCAGCATTGTGAGAAAGGCACTCTCCATGCTGTTGATTTCCTCTATGGAGTAGATGGAAAAGGCTTGGGCGAAGTGCTTGTTTTCGTAGGAGTCGTCGTCCCAAATTTTGCTGGCCAGTAGCATGCAGATGAAGAGCAGTCGTTTCCACGTCCAATTGGTCATTTTCAGCCCGGTTTTGCCCTCCCAGCGCTCCAAGTAGACCAGCACTACCACTGGCACTTCTTTCTCCATCTTCGCGCGTATTAGTGCGTTTTTGGTGAAGTTGTATATATCGGTTTCTTCAGAGGAGTAGGAGGCTCGGTCCGGCTCCAGGAAAACTTCCTCAAGGCGCGGTAATAGCGGCAAAGTGCGGGAGTCGCTGTAGCGCAGACTAGAAGCAGAGCTTTGGCGTGTGCTGTGTCGCTGCTGGCTGTCCAGTCTCCCTTCCTCTTCGCTTTCATGTATGACCCTCGCCTTGATGGCCTTAGATAGACAGCGGCAAATCTCCTCTATGTCCAAATTCACAAGCGTTGATCGCATTTTGGAAGAGTCGTATGAAAGTCCGATTTCCTCATGCTTTTTCTTGGGAATTTGCGGCTTTTCAGCGGTTTTTTCCTCTTCTATCGAGAAAGTGATGGATTTTTTGGTGACATTTGGCGGAGTTTCACTCGGAATTGCGACTGTTTTCTGGTCCAATTGATGTTCCAACAGCATGATTTTCAGCTTCGCTCGAGCCAGTTCTTCCGCAAGCTGCAGACTTGCATCTCTATCCGAGTGGGAAGTGGCCGGGTCTGCGCCCTGCTTCAGCAGCGCTCCACTGGAGTCGTGGGACAGGGCTCTGTGGTACTTCCCAGGGGACATGGAGAGGTTCTGAGGACTCATAGAGTGGGCAGTCCAGACCCTGGCTCTGCCTCGGGAGGAGGCGTAGACTTGGCGGATGTACCTCAGCATCTGCACAAATCGCCCTTGGTGTCCCGGATACAGCCGCAAGCAGTCACTCAACTCATCGACTTCTCTATCCGACATGACCGCCAGGCGACCTACATTGGTCTGAAACCCCAGCTCTATCATCTTCTTGTAGTATTGCTGCAGCTGGTAGTGCCGCAGGAAGGCTCGGAGCTGGTCCTCGCCCCCACTCATTTCGGTGGATCCGCGGGACAGGCTGGTCTGTCGAGTGGCTGTGGAGGGAATGTGAGTGTCAACGACGGGTTTGGCTTTGCGGATTTTGTCCTTGTGCTGTTTCATACGTCTATCTTGTTCCCAGCGCCGCATATATATGGGCTGCTGTCTGTCCGATAAGAGCGAGCTAGTGAGCAAGAGCGAAGCCGCAATGGTGCACGAGGAAGACTTAGGCTACGACAGGCTCAATTTAGAGGGTCTAGTGGAGGGACTGAAGGCCGGAACCCACTATTCGGTTATCTCCTGGGTCAGACTACAGGAATTATACGCCCGATTTAACCTGCCAATCGACCAAATCCGCAAGCCTGAGACTGCACTCGGCCGCTTCTACAATTCCTTTTTAAAGGATAAAGACTCGTACGACACACTGAAGCTGATAATGCTTGCTGTGCTGCTTTGTCAGGGAAATACGCCGATTAAGGCCGAAATCGTCTTTTCTCACTTCGACATGAACGATAATCAGACCCTGTCCAAGCAGGAACTCAGTGACATTCTCACCATTATGCTGGAATTAGCCTGCATTCAGCTACCTGAATATATCCTCAATCGCAGTCAAGAAACCAAATCGCCCCATATAGACACTATCAAGAAATACCAACACAGACTAGAGGAAACGAAGGAAGAAGCCTTGGATTTGCTACTGGGAGAGATGAAAACAGAGCAACTTTCTCAGGCGGAGTTCCTATCCGCCCTGCAGAACACTAGTCTCAGGGCGATTTGCAGCGCTAGGAGCCTGCGGCAGTTCACAGCGGCGCCCCACTACTATCGAGCAGGGGAAAAGGGGAGTAGTAGCTAGGAAATAGTGGGGGAAATGCATTATTCGCCGCCTTCTTCGGTTACTCACTATGATGCAAAGCGGGAATTGATGCATTTAGGCGCGTATTTGGATAGTGTGAAAGCAGCGAAATCAGTTGAAAAGGAACAAGAAAGACAGGCGGAAAAGGCACAAAGGACTATAAAAGCAACATTGAGGCGAGATTTGCAGGCGAAATTGGAGGGGGAGTGGAGAAGGAAGCCGTGGAAAGTAGGCGCACAGCACCTTGAACAGAACTTTGAAGCCCAAGTGAGGAAACTGCCTGCAGCGGACCTGAGTTCTACAGCTCTCTACCGAGCCCAGCACTGCCTTCCTCGCAATTTCCAAAGCCCTGAACAGCCCTTCGTCACAGCCTCTCGTTCCCGCTTCGCCTTCGGCACTCCGGAAATAACCAAGTTTCTATCGAAATCCGCTCAAAGGCTATACAAGCGCAGAGAGATGGAGCATGAGGTAGAGGTGGGTAGAAGGATGAGGCTGGAAAGAGGGCGGAAGATTGTGGTGTTTGAGAATAGGTGGGAGCCTGCACAGAAGGATGGAGGACTGTTCGGAATGCCACAAAGCAGCAGAATACACCTCAAGCCCCATCTCAACCACAGCACTGATCACTCTCCTCACCTGCCTTTCCCCAAGACCTACACCCTACTCAATTCTTAGCTAGTGCCTTGTTCTTCCTCAGCTCTGCAAGCTTCATCTCCATCAGTCCCAGTAGCTTCTTCAGTCCATTGACTCCCAAATCGTGCTTAAGCGCGAACTTCTGTGCCAGTACCTCGATGTTGTCCCCGTCGTAAATGTTGATAACGTCAAATTTCAAGGGAGTGAGGTTGACCTTGACAGTCACAAACGGACATTTCGTCTCAGGAATACGTAAAGGACTGAGCGGTTTGAGGACGTTTTCCTTGTCGCGGGAGGGAGTGTGCAGGGAATGCTGGGACTTGGGGTGGCGATTGGGCTGCTGGGGACTTAAAATGCCGGTTGTCTGGGTGATTGCATGTTCCTGCAGGTGCAGATACTTCAACCTGCACACCGCCAAACTCCGGAACTCCTTCTGCAAATCCACATTCAGACCCATCCTCTCCACTCCCACGACCTCCAGCAGTGCTCCTCTCAGCAACTCCTTCGAGGCTAAACCAGTTTCTTCGTCCTTCACCAACCTCCACAGTCTCACCACCATCACCTTGCACGGGTCTGCCCGGCTCTCCAAAGGGCCTACGAAGTGCAGGTCTGCAAGGAGTTCTTCGAACTCACTGTAGGTGAGACTGGGCTCGGCCGGGTGCACGATGTGTCTGCAGTGCTGGTTGAAGTCGCTGAGGAAGGCGGATTTGAGGGCGGGGTTGGGTGGCGGCGAGGAGGCCGGCTGTGTGCTGCGACTAGGGGAACTGACTTTGGAGGAGGGGGGACTGAAGTGGCAGTGGGCGCGAGGGGACAGGGGTGAAGCCAGGTGGCGAGAAGTCTTGGGACTACTGTAGGCTGACATTTTAAACTGGGTCGTTACAGCGACTTACTACCTCTGTTTGTCCCTTTTCCTTGGAGTTTGCACTGTACCACTAAGCCTGGCTCCCGGGTTTGTATACATATTCACTGTAGACCGGGCGCTTCCGGTCTCAGCCGAACTTCTTATTCCTCTGTCTGTGTCCTCCTCATTTCTACTGCTTCTGGCCTGCAGTCCTTGCCGCTTCACCAATGTCTGCATCTGCATTCGAAGCGAATCTGAAAGTCGCACAAAGGAGCCGTTCCCCTCCCTGAGTGATTTGAGGTTGTGGAGACTCAGGCAACTGCGGGCTTTGTTGAGAGCGATTAGTTCCTTGGCAGCCAGGGCCTGTCGCACAGAGTGAGAACTTGCATGCGACTTTAGTCCCTTTGCAGTCTTGGGCACTACTCGAATTGGCGCTTTGGACGGTCGAGGAAGTAACTCACTTCTGGTAGTTCTCGCTTCTTCCATGTCAGTTTCAAGCGTTTTCCAGCTGTCTCGGGTGTCTGCCCTCATAGCTAGCTTAGAGGCCTCTATAGCAGTTCTCTCATAATCAGCCACATTTAGCAGCAAGTCCCCTATGTACTCCGCATGCTGCAGGGACTGAGGGTTGTTAGAGGGCCGGACGAAGTGAGAGCTGAATTGTTCATCTGACCTTTTGGCCACTTGGAAACTGCTTTGCTTGGTAATTGCGTTTTGAAGCATTATTTGCAGGGCGAAAAGGACGGATTTGCGTTTTTCGTTTGCACGGCTTGGCCGCTGGCGAGCGATTTCAAGCGCTGCAGAAACAGCTTTGGAGTATAGCAAGGACAGGGAAATAGGGGAAAGAGACCAAAAGGGGGGCAAATTGGGAGGGAGAAGTAGACGTTTGTGGTCGTTTTTCACTATTGTCGATAGAGTTCTTCTCAAGTAGTCCGCCCCTGCAGCAGCCAAAGCCTCCAAACCAGGTCTCTTTCCCTTCCATATCCCAGACCTATTCCCCTCTTCGGCTATATGCACTCTGCCTGTCGACTCCATTATGCCTTGCTCCAATTCCTGTATTTTCCTCCTCAGTCCTTCGTTATGCCGCATTACTTCCTCTGCATTTAGTACCAACACTTCCTTTTCCCTCCACAAATCCTCTGTTTTTGCTATAACCTCCTCCTGCCTGTCCGTCCCAAACGCCGTACAAAGTCTTTCCCAGGCTCTAGTCACTTTCTGCTCTATGATAGCCTCTAGGCCGGTCTCCATTAGAAGGCAGATTTTCCGTTTCCGTTGGGATTTGACGATATTCCGCAGTTTTTCTAACTTGCGCAGACGCTTGCGCCGGCCTGCCTGGTCCCTAGTGACCTGCACCCACCTTTTCGACAGTCCTTCATTGGTGCTTTTCAGCTCTTCCAGTCGCTCTTTTAAGGCTTCTGCTTGTTTCGCTTTGAGACTTTGCAGGGCTGAAGAGACGGCTTGGAGCTGCTGGTGGAGGAGCTGGTGGAAGTCGGCGGTCTGGGCTTCTTCAGTGTGTAAGGCTTGGGCTTTCTCTGTGTATAGCTTTAGGTCGGCGGTTAGTGCGGCTACGGCCTTTTTGCGTTGGTCTAAGGCTGCCTGCGACCTGCTAATGATGTGCTCTAGAGACTCAGTTTCGAACTGTAATTCAGTCCTAATTGCTGCTCACAGGCGTTCTTTCCATTCCTTTTGGTCACTGTTCAGAACTTTAGCCTTCTTGTCTCCCTGCACTTCAACTTGACTCTGCAAGTCCTGGTAGACTCCCACCAACCGTTGCAGTGTAGCTTTGCGCACTCGCCTGCTCTCCAACAATTGATCCAGTTGCACATGCAAGGTAGACAGCTCAGGCACGGAAATGAAAGTCAAAAGTGCAGCTTTCAACGGAGAAGCAGGGGCGGAGTCTGTAAGGTCCTCACAAAGCAGGGGCTGCGGGTGACTCTGATCTTCCATTTTGACAATGAAGGCGGAGGTTTACAGCTAGTTCAATACTGACTGAGCATTTCTGTCTGCTTGGACACTCTTCTGAGTCGGACTTGAGGACTGGCGGTGTCTGTTTGGACTGAATAAGACTTACGTAGGATTGTGCGGAATTCATCGAAGTCGATTTTGCAGTCTTCCCGCAGTCCGAATTCCCGCACCATTTCCTGGATTTCCTGCTCGTTGAAGTCGTAGCCGGCTTGCTGGAAGGCCTGGGCCAGACTGTTCGCTGTGATGTACCCCGTTCCCTCCGCGTCAAAGTGCTTAAAAGCCGTGAACATTATTTCTTCCGTCAACACTCGCTTCAAGTCCAGAGTCGCCATCAGGAATTCCGTGTAATTAAGTTGACCAGATCCGAGGAAATCAGTGGACTTTATGATCCCTGAGTAAGACTTACGCTCCACTTCTTCCTGAGCCATGCTGAGTCCTGCACGTTGCATGGCTGTGCCTAGCTCTGCAGCGGAGATAGTGCCGGAGTGATTTGTGTCGATGTCTTCGAATGCTCGTCGCAAGTCTTCGATTTGCTCGACGGAAAGGAGTTTCACGGCTACGCGCATGGCTTCGAGTTTTAGCTTTTTCGGGGCTCTGTAGTTTTGGAGACGGTCTAGGATGGCTTTGGGGATGCTTGTGCGAGTGGAGCCTGCGACTGAGAACCACTCGTGGGCGAGGATTTGATCGAGAGTGGCGCGAGAGGAGATGTCTACGACGAGCATACGACGGATCAAATCCTGTACTTGAGGCGAAGAGTCTTCCCACTCTTCTCCTTTGAAGTTGAACTTCCCGGAGTTGATTTTCTTGAAGATGTCTTCTTCAAAGAGAGCGAAGAAGGGCGGTCTGCCCGACAACAGGAGATAGAGCAGGACGCCTAGACTCCACACATCACACTCCTTGCCGTAGTTCCCTCTCAGCACTTCCGGAGCCATGTAGTAGGGAGTGCCGACTACAGTGTGCATCTTCTCTCCCGCAAACTTCCGTGCAAGTCCGAAGTCGATGATTTTGATGTCTGCGCTGTCTTCGCCTGTTTCGAACAGAAAATTGTCTGCCTTGATGTCTCGGTGGCAGATGTTCATAGAGTGGAGGTAACTCACGGCAGACACTATCTTTTTCATCATCTGAGCCGTCTGCTGTTCTGTATACTGTCCATGACTGATAAGCCTGTCAAACAGGTCTCCCCCAGTGCACAGCTCCATCACTACATGCACATAGCGCTGGTCCTCATAGATCTCATGACACTTGATCACGTTGGGATGGTCCACCATGCGCAGTACTTCTAGCTCTCGCCGCATGAAGCTAAGGCCTTTGGGGTGGATTTTGTCTTTGGGGATGGACTTGATGGCGAACTTCAGACGTCTGGAAGAGGGAGCAAGTTGAGCAGCTTCTCTAACTGTGCCGAAATGGCCATGCCCAAGGATCCTGAGAAAGCGGTAACTCTTGTGTATATCCTTCAACAGACTCGGAAACTCCACCGCCGATTTCACTATATCCGGCGCCTGCAGCGGCACCACCATGTCATGTTCTTTCGTCTGACAGAACCCCATTTTACTACTGAACTGGTTACTGCTACTTTCGCTCCTCGTCCCGGAGTTGACTCCGCAGTGCCTGGATCTCTGCGTCTAACTTGCGTAGCTGTTCCCTGAGTCCGTTTCCCGAGTCCCTCACAAAAAGCTGTCCTTCCTCTATGGTCTTTAGCACTCGTACGAATTCCTCATCTGTGTACTGTCGGTAGTACTGCATGATTTCCAGGTGAAAGGGATTCTGCAGCCTTTCCTCATCCGGCTCCACTCCCACTCCATTCAGCAGTCTTTCATGGAAGTCAGGGAAAGGATCAGTGAACACCACTTCATCATAGCACTCCGATATGACCGGTTTCTTGGTCGACTGGCTTTCTCCGGACTGCGGGTAGAGCCGCAGGAAATGCGATAGTTCGAGTTTCTTCTCCCTAGGGTCGTGGAAGTGGAGTTGGATGGTGATGTCGAACTCCCCCCAGCCGATTTCACACACTTCAAAGGGCGGCCTGTCCACTGTGCGTTGCGCTTCTTTGAACGAGGGGTGCAGCGTGAAGACCACCTTCTTGAGATAGACACTCAGGTCGTCCCTAGCCCGCACATAGCACGCCCACTTGTGTGAACTCTGCTCCTCCGCCTTCTTGCCTTGGTAGAAGCTGATTGTGCCATATACGATACTCTTGCTCACGACCGTCCCTCGCATGCGCTCTCCCATTGCTATGGAAACAGTGAAGACTGCAGGGTCACCTCAGCAGCGTGTTGCAGGTGTAACCAGCGCTTTGCCAGCTTTCGTCTGCAGGAGCAGGACTACTGTCTCAAGTGTGCGACTCGGTCGAAACTGCTAGCACGCTTTTCCCCGCTCCCCGCAGAGCCTCGCAAGCCTATGTACCACAAAGACACGGTAGAAGCCAAAAGACTCACTCTCATGCTTGTTAGAGCCGTAGCTGCGGAAGACGGAGTGAAGGGCAAGATTCCGACCTACTGGGCGACACATGTGTACCGCACTATGAAGGAATTCACGTTGCAGCTACTCATTCAAACAGACCTCCTGCCTATGCTCAAGTGGACGCGACTCGGCATTCGCGAGGTGCCGAAGGGCGCAGCGGACTTCACATACCCCAATTTGGAGAAAATCGAGGACTGGCTGAGCCACACAGAAGTGCAATTCGCTCCTTTGCCCTCTAATCTCTATCAAGCCCGCCTAGTCTCCAACAAGCCAGGTGTTGACTTCGAACCTCGCTTTAACCCTGACCACATTTACCCGTTTCGAATGATTAGCTTTCGGTGCGACTCTGCGGAGCTGCTCCTCAACCCTGCACTCATGTCTCCCTCCTCTCCAGCAGAGCCTGTCGGCTGGCAGAAGTACAGTCTTGCAGTCAAGCGGCCGAGACAAGTAGGCACTCGCTGTCGTATCCTAGAGGGACTGGTGACTGTGGACTCCAGCAGTCTAAAGCCGCCTATAGAGCATGGGAAGGCCTATGTGGTGAGGGAACTGGGAGTGCAGCCGGGACTGCTCAATTCTTTGGAGGGCAAGGATGTGTCTTTGAGGCTGGATCGGGCGAGATTAGAGGCGGAGGAGCGGGCTGAGTACTTGGAAAGGATGAATGTGCTGAGAAGTGAAGGCGTAACGCCTCCGGAAAGGACGGTGAGTCCTGTACTGGAACTAGCCAGAGACTTGGATATTGACAGTCTCTGTGTGGACTCTCAGCCTGGGCCAGGAGTGGACCCACAGGACCCATTGGCTTCCTACCAACGGGCCTATTTGAGCGATTTGGCGGACTTATTGAAGCAAAAATTGGCTAAAACTGCACTCGAACGGCCTCCAGACGCCCGCTTAGCCAGGTCCAAAACCTTCCACCGCGGTTCCGCCCTTATCATCCGTCTGGACTCAGTACCGCACATTCCCCTCAATTCGCTGTATATAGCGGAATTACGCCCGGCCTCACAGAGTCCTTTTCTCCTCTGCGGAGTTTCCCTGCTATCCACTGAAAGCCAGCCCATCCTAGCAGTGAACGGCAAACATGTGAAGCGAGTGGAAGGCCGGGTGGATGCGGAGCTGTGGGAAGTAGCGGCTTTAGAAGGCTTCCAAAGGGAGTACGAACAGTTGCAAAGAGCTGTGCAGCACTTGGCCTGTGTGGCTGAGCCTTTGGGAGTGAAGGAGTTACTGGTGCATGCCCAAGCCTGTGCTCTGCGGCCAGAGACTTAATGCCTGTCCCTTCCAGACAAGAGAGGTTAGTGTGTCCCTATCTGCCTTTCGGCTCCATTGCCCTAATAATGCCCGCCTCCAAGGACCCCTCCCCTGCGGCCTACCGCCTCATTTCCCTGGTCCTGCGGTCCGTCCTGGACTCCGACTGTGTCCCCACGAAGCCTCCCAAGGCCTGGGTGACCCACCTCATCTCTGCAATGCAGCCCTTCCTGCCTCAGTTCCTCTGCCAAAGCAACCACTCAGCCCGAGAGAAGTGTGTCCGCCTGGCTATCAAGTCCATGCCTCAGCAGGTCGGGGACTACGGCTACCCCTGTGTGCGAAGGAATAGAGAGTGGCTGGAGAGCACCTCTGTGGAAATGACGGAGTTGCCGGAAAGTGTGTATCAGGTGCAGGAAGTGAGTGGAGCTGCGGGAGTGGACTACCAGGACCGGTTCACACCAGAGCACTGCTATCCTTTCTGTATGACTACGAAAGCGGGCAGGATTGCAGAGATGATAGTCAACCCAGCACTGCATACTCCCACATGCGAACCAGTTGTTACCTACTGGAAACGCTCAGGAGTCATAAAGCGACAACATGAGCCTGAGGACTACGACAAGGTATATGAAGGAGTCATCACCCTGTTTTCACCCCGCTTTAGTCCTGCAGTGGACCACAAGATGCCCTATGCCCTGAGAGGATTCACTGTGGATGCAGAAGTGCTTGCACTTGAGGAAAGCGAACAACTCTGTCTGAGACTTGACAGGAAGCGACTAGAGTTGGAAACTCGCCCTAGTTACTTGCAACATATGGCCAAGAAACTTGAACAGCCTTCCGTGCATCAAGTGGAAACCTTAGTAGTGAAGCCGGATTGCTCGAAAGCGGCCTTGTTGGCCTTCGCTAGGGACATAGAGACGACCCCGCCGATTCAGTCCGGCTCTAGTCGTCTTGACCTTGTGCGTCAGGCCTATTTAACCGACTTCAGCGCCCACATTAAGAACCTTCTGCTGACCCTTGACACTCAAAATCCGCCCACTGCGAGACTCATCCGGCCCCTCATACTTTCCCGGCCTAGTAACCTATCCTTCCGCATTGAACCTAGTTCCGGCCTGCGTCTGAATACGCTTTATCTAGTGGATCTGAGCACGGATTCGCGTTCCCAACGGTCCTGCGGTGTGACGCAGCTGCTAACCGACAACCGTGCCGCTCTGGTACTACAAGTAAAGCCGCAACAAGAAACTATCATAGTGGTGTCTTGCTGGGCTGTGGAGCGCCTTGTGAAGACTGTGCGTGAGTTTGAGGCGCTTCCTGAGGCTGCGAGACATGTGGGCAGGTGTGGACTGGGGGAGGACACGGATGCGAAGGCGCTGCTGAGACACATGAGGGGGTGTGTGCGCATCTAGCTAATTAGCGGAATTGGACGTTATCTGCCTGTCTGAGGTCACTAGCCCACACAGCTCCAATGTCTGCAACAGACCTCCTGTCCTGGCGACCCGGACTATTATGCAAGGCAGCCGTAGAAGCTGCAAACGTACTGTGAGAGGAGGAAATACCCTGTGTAAATATGAAAGTACTACTTCAAGTATATGTTCCTGCGCACTCCAACATGGCACTATTGTAATCCATCAAAGCTGGGACATATTCGGTGGAGCCGGGGAAATACACACAAACATGGACGTGTATGAGCAAAGGCTTACAAATGAAAGTCGGGTGCGGATGTCTCAAAAAGTGATGTGCCTATCTCTTCCTAGAGATGTTTGTGAAAGTAAGTCTAGTGTCGCTTTCCTTCAGAAGCGTAATTCCAAGTACTAGGCTCTGCGAACAAGTAGAAGTGGCGTCTTGTAGTCGTCCGATCTACCGCTTAATCATGCAGAAGAAAACCTCCTACAGCTAAAGATTCCCTCGACCTAACTTAGACTATGGTATGATGCAGTTGTTGCTGGGTTCGACTATAGCGCACTGAGCAGGCAGTACACATGAGGAGTTGTCGCACACTTCGCTGAAATGGTTGAGAAGGATCAGTGTCAGACTGGTGGACGTCAGCGTCAAGCCGGTGGGGAGGGGCAGAACGTTACTTCCGTCGATACTGTAGCCAGCGGGAGTAGTAGTGCCATCAGCAGAACTTGGCCAGCCCAGGAGTGTAGCCCATGGTGGGGATGCTTGGTTGAAGACGCCCACGAAGTCCTTCCAAGACTGATCCCCATTCAGCGTAGCTGGACCTTGCTTCAAAATCAGCGCGTAGATCGTATTGGTAACCAGCACGGTATCTTCTGCAGTGGCGCTTTGAGGGAGTGTCATGTCGCCGAAGAGCTGGTCGAACCAGTACGTAACCCAGGGCCAATTGGCGCGCAGTAGTTCGTCACACTGAGCCTGGGTCGGATGCAGTCCATCCACGTCCTCTGTGATAGTGCCCGTCACCACACCAGGGAGGGGGTCACAGTCGATTGTCGGCACTGGCTGTTTGTAGCAAATCATCGAGTTGGTCTCATCGGTGTAAGGCAGACCATGTTCCTTGGCGAACTCCACGAACATCTCTTCGTCCGATGATACTAGGCAGGTGCAGCTTGCTCCGACGCAAGGGCCTTTGTGGTAGTTGAATAAGCAGCTCTGACAGTCGTTGGAGGTAGCCGCAGATTCGCAGGTCGCACATCCATTGTCGCATGAGGCGCAGGATTGATGATACTTGTCGGCAGCGGCGTACCCATACTGTCCGGAGCAGGAACAAAACAAGTTGTCTGCACTCATGCTCGCTTCTGCGTCCTTGCAACCATCACAGACACTCCCAGAAGTGCATGAAGAGCAGGAAGGGTGACAAGTGGGACAACCACCACCATTAGACGAAGCACAGAGGAACGACTGCTGATATCTCTGTTGAGTCGCTGAAATCATGGTCAGTCCTTCGTTGACTGTGATCACTACGCCTAAGATCTTGCCCTACATGACTCTTACCGAAAAAATTGTCACCCCACTCATCACCTCAAATGTGGCCGTTGGGTTGAGAGGAGCGGGAATTCCAATCACTCCTGCAGTCGACAGAAATGTCTGGGGATCTTCTCGGTACGTAAAGATTGCGTAGCTCTCCTGTTGATTGCTTCCCAAAATCAACATATACCACTTGTTAGAGACCAATGATACAGACCTCGTCTGCGTATTAATGTTATCCCCACTCATGACCACATTTCCGCCTGTTACCTCAACTTTATGGGCTGGGTTAGTAGTCAGAATGTTAGTTTCCGACCCGCTATCGATGAATATCCAAGCCGAGATCGACCAGTCTGTCCAGGGCTCAGGGACTGAAAGGTCAGACAAGGCCACTAACACAGCGGTATCGGCTTGGTTCGTATAATCCTTGGGGTGCGACCAGGAGGTAGCGTACTGCTTGAAGGCGAGGCTGCAGGGCAGCAGGAGAAGCTCGTCCAGAGCATTACCATTATTACGTGAACGTACGAGGGACATTTGGACTAAGTGGGACAAGGACTGGGAAACAAAGTGATTTGGCTGGACTAGAGAAGGTAAAAGTGAAGATTTCGCCCATCTGAGTTAGAGACACAGCTCCAATTCCGCAGGAAGCTGGTCAAACCGCTGAAAAGTCGGGTTAAAAAGGGAAATTGTATATGGAGTGATAACACTAGCGCGGTTTGTTTAGACGAACTCCGCCTTTGTATGTATGTTACAAAGACGTGGAAGTGCCTTCCGGTGTATTTGGCATAGATCTACTGCTAGGCTTTATATTGGGTCTGTGCAAGGTCTCACGCATACCTTAAAAACGTGTGAGTGGATTTTAGACAGACATCTCAAAGCTCCGCTAACTGCCACAGCTGCGTGTTTACTTCTGCATTTGGCCTTCCCTGTCTTTTACGTGTTAGATATTCGCTTCCTATGTCCCTGTGCAGGCACTGTATTCACTAGGAAAAGCGGAGATGTGTGCTGTATAACGCCGCTTAGTCCCGCCATAAGGAACCCAAAGGAAAGCGGAACTACGAACTGACGTCCAAACCCAGTGCTTGTAGACTTAGCTTTATACCAAGTAAAAGGACTCTATAGAGGAGACTTGCCACTGACACAGGCCCTCTACCTCAGCGAGAAAGAGGTACTTGGAGCGCTGGGCAAATTCGGACTGAAAATGAGCGATTCGGCTTGGAAAAGACCTGCATGCTGTGCAGCAAGATCTGACGACTCCTACAAGCACTTCGCCTTTTCCATCCACTGCATAGAGACAGCATGGAAAGTGCCTTTCTCACAATGCTGGATTTCGAGTTGAATGTGAAGTCTGGGGAGTATGCCCGGGCGTACTTCCTGCTACGCACCTTCTTTAATAGGAGCTTTACTGAAAGCACCGGATGTGGAGACGGAGCGCAGACTGCAAGGAGATGTGTCTCGAGATATACATGCAGACGTTAAAGTTGACTTAGCGTATGGTATGTCTCTTACCACTCAAAGCTATAGCACTGTAGCGAGTAGACTTCTGAGAGCTTGGGATGTCGCATGGACAGGAAATACGCAGAATTCCTATCCACAGTCGCGAAAGGCCTCATCTCCTGGAGGTGTCAGGTCTATTTCCTCTATATAAATATAGGGAAAGGGGGTCTATGTCACCACTGCTTTTTCAGGGCTCGGACTTCCGGGTCAACCTATGTTAGGTTCCTGGGGATGATGTAGCTGCGTGTGAACACCCCACGAATCAGATGTCCTCGGACCCGGTTGAGTCTTTGTGACTTCGCTTTGTCGTTGGGGAAAAGACGGTAGTAATGTGAATATCCAGGCTGTCCAAGGACATTAAGAGCAGTATGCTGCTTCCCTAGACCAGTTTAGTTGTCTGCTAGGTAGTGTCTAGACGAGTGATCAATAATAGCGCGATGTCAATCCCGCAGAAGATAGCGGAGATTGAAGCGGAAATCGCCAGGACCCAAAGGAACAAAGCCACAGAGTACCACTTGGGTCTGCTGAAGGCAAAGCTCGCGAAGCTGAAGCGGGAGATGCTGGCTGCCGTCTCAGCTGGCTCAGGCGGTGGCGCAGGTGAAGGCTTTGACGTCTCAAAGACAGGGGACGCTCGAGTGGGCCTCGTCGGGTTCCCCTCAGTGGGGAAGTCCACTATGCTGAACCGACTCACAGACACGTTTTCCGAAGTGGCAGCCTACGAGTTCACAACTCTCACCTGCATCCCAGGCATCATCCGCTACATGGGCGCACGCATCCAGCTGCTCGATTTACCTGGCATCATTGAAGGCGCGAAGGATGGGAAGGGCAGAGGCCGGCAGGTCATAGCAGTTGCGAAGACGTGCAGTTTGATCCTGATCGTGCTGGACATAACGAAGCCACTAATGCACAAGAAGATCATTGAGAGGGAATTGGAAGGGTTTGGGATCAGGCTGAACAAGCTGCCGCCGGAGCTGACAGTGAGGAGGAAGGACAAGGGAGGACTGCGCATTGTCAAGTTGGAGGCGTGTCCGAAGCTTAGTGATGAGACGGTCAGTGCTATGCAGATTGTGAGTATATGCAAGGAGTACCGCATACTCAATGCGGACATCACTATCAAGCGCGCTTCCACCATGGACGACCTCATCGATGTGCTCGAAGGCAACCGCGCCTACGTGCCCTGCATCTACGTCCTCAACAAGGTAGACGCAGCCACCATCGAAGAACTAGACGTGCTGGACCGCTTTCCCCACTACGTCCCCATTTCCGCTGAAAACGTAAGTTTCACTCAGCAATGGAACTTGGACGGACTGGTGGCGAAGATGTGGGAGTACCTTGACTTGCTGCGCATCTACACCAAGCCCAAGGGAGCTGCGCCAGACTTCAACGAGCCGGTCATCCTGCCCAGGAAGAAGTGTGCCATTGAGCACTTCTGTGGCAAACTGCACAAGTCCCTGGTGAAAGAACTGAAGTACGCCCTCGTCTGGGGCAACTCCGTCAAGCACTTCCCCCAGCGGGTGGGCAAAGACCACGTCCTCTGCGACGAAGACATCGTGCAAATCGTCAAAAAGATTTAGTCTAGGAAAATGAGTCTCAGTCCTGAGTCGCTCTCTCCCGCAGAGGAGCTTCGCAGTCTGCGGCTGAGAGACATACAGCGACACATACAGCGCTACTACAGAGAAATACAGGCAGAAATCGAGGCTATTGGGAAGACAGTGGCGGGCACGCTAAAGCGGCAGGAAGAGGAGTACCTGACTGCATTCCAGCTGCAAATTGGTAGAGTGAGGGAGGAAGTCAGACTCGTGAGAGTGGAGATGGAGCGGCAGGCCGACGCTTTCAATACAGACCTGCAGCTGCAGAGGCTTAGACAAGTCACGAAGGAACTAGACAGGGAGGCCAATCGCCTGGCTGCAAGAGTGCAGCAGGGAAGAGAACAGACCATGCACTGGAAACTGCGCAGTCAGGAACTTGAATCTGAGACAAGCCATTTGATCAGGCAAAACCTGTTCCTGCGTAGACGTCTCGAAACCCTGAGTCCGGAAAAGAGACGCAGTGAGGACTTTTCTCCTCCACTGAATACATCCACCAAAGCCTCCAACACTCCCTGTGTGCGCAGCGGAGACTATGAGGCGCAGGGCTACTTCGCTGTAGTGGTGGGCGAGCTAGTGAGGAAGTACGCAGTAACCGACCCTGATTTCATCAGAGACATGGAAGAAGCAGTATCTCTCTTGCAAAAGCCTTTGAAATCTACTATTCGCCACCTGAAACAGACTTTGGAACATACTCAGAAGCAGGTGAAAAGGCTGATGCAGGGGTCGGATGCACACAACTTTCATTCTCCAGACTCCTCACTTCACTATGGAAATGTGCAACTTCCCACTGATATAAGTCGCATATTGAGTCCCCGAAGGACCCCTGCGCTATCCTCTTTCCGGGTTTCGCTAACTCCAAGCGGCCAAGGAGACCTGCTTTTCTTCGAAAGCAATACTACCCCCCCGTCCCAAGGAAGCAAGGGAAACGCTCCTATTCGCAGACTAAGGAAAAGGCCGGTGGTGACCAAGGGCAAGCTGCTCCTCGCTCCCGAGCTGTAACTATAGGCTTACCTATTCTCGAGACTTATGAGCTGCCTAATGAGCGGCACGTAGGTTTCCTGCTCCTCCCGCGTCATCAGGTTCTTGAGGTAGAAGTAGAACTCCGAGACAGTGTTGAGACGTCTGGTTTCCTCTAAGTCGGATATCACTCGATAAGCATTGAGGAAGATGTCGGCACCGAGTTCCCGCTCGAGTCTTAGACGCAGCTTTTCAGCCTTGCCGAGGTCGGAAGTGGCCTGTAAGTGGGAGTCTTCGGATAGCTCGGAGTCTTCGCGGTCTACGGGAGCTGCGGGGGTCTGCAGCTGCTCCACTTCAGCTTCATCTCCTTCCTGTTCCAACAGTGCTGCCTGCATCTCATATATATAAGCCTCATACTCGTCAATATCCGGGTTCCTCTGCTCGCCTCGCTTGTTTAGCAGGGCTGCCCTGCGCTGCTTGAGGTCCAGCAGCATGGCTCTGCGCTCGTCTTCCCTGTTCGAGCTGGCTTGAATGCGAGCAATGTAGCGGTCAGCCTCGGAAGGCTGGCTGCGAGGAGGAGGTTCAGGGGCGTCCTCTAGAGGGACGAAGAAGGAGACTGGAGGGCGGGAAACTGGCTTAGGGGGAGTGGTGGGAATGCGCGCTTCAGCGGGTGGAGTGCGGGCTGCTGATGGAGCAGGCCTGGCTATGCCTTGGAATTCCGCCTCTGGACGGCGAGGGTATTCCTGCTGAGGACGGTAGTCTTGGTAAGCCGGCTTGTTCTCTCGATACTCCCCAGGACGCTGGTACTCGTACTGCGGGCGGTAATTGGCATTGGGATCAGAAGGTCGGTAGTCCACAGCCGGACGGTACTCGGCCTGCCGGGCATAATCAGCTCTGGGGTCTGAAGGGCGGTAGTCTCTGACAGGGTCTCTAACAGGCTCTCTGACAGGCTCTCTAACAGGCTCTCTAACAGGCTCTCTGACAGGCTCTCTGACAGGGTTTCTTATAAGGTCTCTGACTGGGTCTCTAACTGGGTCTTGGGCAGGGTATCGGCTCTGTGGTAGACGAGGGTCTGGACGTGCATCTCTAGCGTTTGGAGGAGTTCTAGCAGGAACAGGTTCGACCCGACTAGGCTGTTGTCTAACTGGTGCTCTGATGTCTCGGGTTCCCTGGCTGGACTGCACTCTGGGTTCCGCCTGCACTGGCTGCTGTGGACCGGGCTTGGGTTGGTCTAAAATTGCAAGTCCGTGCAGCACAGTGTGCGAGAACTCTTCCATACAAATAGTCCTGGACAGGTTGTCCTCAATGCGGCGGCGGATGATCGGCACTTTGAGGATTTGGTGAATAGTGGGACGACTGGTCGGTTCGCGCATAAGCATGCTGGCCACTAGCTGTTTGAGCTCGCTAGAGTAGCGGGAGCCCAGGGGCGGGTATCTGCCTTCGATGATCTTGAGAGCCAGGGCGTGGATGCTGGTAGCGTCGAACGGAGGTCTGAGAGCACACATCTCATATAGCAGCACACCCAGCGACCAAATGTCACTTTGGAAGCCATAGGGACGGTTCTGCACGATTTCAGGACTCAAATAGTAGGGAGTTCCCACCATCGTGACCGCATTAGCCATCGTATGCGCCAACACCTTCGCAATCCCAAAGTCCCCCAACTTCACATTGCCGTTCAGCATCAAAAACACATTTTGCGACTTCAAGTCGCGGTGTATGATTTTGCGGTCATGTACGTGTTTGAGGGCCAGACAGATCTGCACGAACATATCCAGAATCGTCTTTTCCGGGAAGAAAGCGCCCTTTTGGTCCTTGATCTTGGACCCCAGATCTCCACCATCCGCAAAGTCCATGACGATGCAGAGCTTGTTCTTCTTGGTCTTGTAGACCTCGCGAAAGCGGATGATGTTCGGGTGCTCCAGCTGCTCCAGGATCTTCGCCTCCTTATACGAATCCGTCTGTTCCTGCTTACTGAGTGGATTCAGGTCCACCTGCTTGATCACTCGCTTGGAGTTGTCGGAGGCGGCTTCCACCAGGTAGCACTTGCCGAAGGACCCTTCACCCAGCGTGCGCAGGATCTTGTAGTGCTCAGTCATTTTTATTACATGCAGGCTCGCGGCAAGCTGTATACAACGGTGTCAAGTGAGGGGAAGACCAAGGTGCTGTGGGAGGTACCGGAGTGGGACTTGCTGCCCACGGCTGGGCACTGCTTGTCTTCGGAGTGTTTTCTTACTTGTGATGGGGCTGCGTGGCAGCTGAAGACCCGGATGATCAAGTCCTTTGTCCAGCTCTACCTCTACCGTCTCAACGCTTCAAAGCGACTAAAAGAATTCAAAGTAATCGCAACTTTCCGCATCCTACGAGAAGGGTTTATAGCCGAAGTGGAGAAAACCACGAAAGTGCTGACCTTCCGTCCTCCCGCCATCACCAGCCGAGGATTCGACGAGGCGATTTCCATTCAAGACGGCGCAGGCCACTATGTGGAGTTGACAGTGAGTCCGATGAGCAACGGGGATGAGTCCAGGAGAGAAACGGGCTATGTCGGACTTTGCAATGAAGGCAACACTTGCTACATTAACGCCTTATTGCAAACACTGTATCACCTCCCCTGCCTCCGACAAGCAATTTTCCACACTCCCTCCTCTGCTCTCGCCTACCAGCTCCAAAAAGTCTTCTACGACTTAACCCACAGTCCCAAAGACGTATCCGCCAAAGGTCTCCTGCGCAGTCTGCAGCTAGACGCCCACCACCGTCAAGAGGACGTGCAAGAGTTCTCCCTCGCCTTCTGCGAAAAACTGAAAAACTGCATGCAAAACTCCCCAGTGGCCAGCTTCATTTCAGACCTTTTCGTGGGTGTAACTGAGACCGTTTTCCGCTGTTCTAATGTGGATTTCACCAGTGCACCGAAACTGGAGGAGTTCATAGACCTGCAGCTCCCGGTGGCTAACTTGTGCAGTGTGCAGAACAGCTTGCGGGTAGTGATGCATGAGAGGCTAACAGGTGAGGAGCAGTTCGATGCAGGGGAGTACGGGAAGCAGGATGCAGTTAGAGAAGTGCGATTTAGACGTTTACCCCCTGTTTTGCAGTTGTTCCTTAAGCGCTTTCAGTACAAATTCGGGGAAATCGAAAAGCTCAATGAGCGCTTTGAGTTCCCCGAAGTGTTGGATTTGAGCGCATACATGGTAGAACCCGAAGAAGCCCAATATCGACTTTTCGGAGTTTTAGTGCATAAGGGCGTTTCCTACCAGGGACATTACTACGCTTTTCTCAAAGTAGGCATGGCGGACTGGTACAAATTCAACGACCACACTGTCGATATTGTGACTGCGGAGCAGGTGTTTGTGTCGAGTTTTGGAGGGAAATTGCCGGATGTGAGACTAACATTGGACGGAGTGAAGGAGGAATTGAGGGATACTGACACGAGCGCTTACATGCTTTATTATGTGAAACAGGGACAGGAAAGTAGACTTTTCAGTCCAGAAGTAAAAGTCCCTCCTGACTTACAACCTAAACTCGCCGGAACCTCTTCTCCTGAGCCCACCAGTCCAAACCCCTTTTCCTCTTCCCCAGTAATGTGCCCCTTCAGCAGTTCTTCCAAACTCACCTCTACCTTCCAAGCCCCTTACCTTACCTGCGCAAGTCTGCTAGGCTGGAAAGGCCCAGGCATCTACGCTTCCTCGAACTGCTTAGTACCAAATGATGTACGCTTGTCAAACATGGAACTGCAGAGCAACTGCACACATAGCGAGCTTTGCACTAGGCTGAAAAGGCTTAATCCGGGGACGGAAGTGCGAGTGTGGCTGTTTTATCCACTATTGTCGCGATGGCAGTTTAGGCCGCTTAAGGCTGATACGCTGCTTGTGCAAGTGGTGGGGGAGGGGAAACTCACACAGCTGCTTTTCCTGGAAACGCAGGAAAACAGGGAAATCGTGACGAATGGAATCGTGGTTGATAAGGCTGATAGCGATGCAGACACTTTGCCTGATGATTTCCAAGACAAACCAATTTCGCCTCCGCTTTACCACATGGACAAAACCATCGTTTTCCTTAAAATTTACTCCTACAAGTGGGGACAAAGCAACCTGAGTCTCTGTTCAGTCGCAAATATCAACCAAGAAATAGTCTCTACAGACTCCATTCGTATGCACTTTTGCGACCTACTGCCGGAATGGCGGTCCAAGCCTGCCTCCTGTTTCCGGCTTTACCTAGAACAATGTCAGGAAAAGACGATCGAGAGCGAATCTGACTGCTTTATAGTAGAAAGCCAAATGCTGGCAAGGAAAAAACAGCCAGGGATGGTGATGGTAGCCAACGGAGATGCGCTAATAGGGGAAATGCTCGAGGAGGAGGAAAGCGACTATGTGCCTGCGAATATATTTTTGAAGAAACTTGTGTACTGTGTTAGTGTGAAGTTTCGGCCGTATGTGGGAGAGGAGCAGCGCGGACTTGATTTGGAGGAATTGGCGACGAAACTGGGGAAATCGGCGGAATTTCATGAGGAAGTGGAAAAAACAGCCAAATTAAATAGCGTTTTGGAGCTGCTCACAACCCGTTACCGCCCTGCTCTACCCTCCCTCGTACCCAGCTCTATCGCTATATTCGCTCACGACTCCAAAGTCCGGAAAATGGCCCGCTTCCCCCATCCCACCAACCTCACCGACCCAGGAAACAACCCCGCCCTCTCGGCCCTCTACTCCGAAAGAGCTATATTCTACGCAATTGACAAGCCGGAACGTAGAGACTCAGAACCTGCAGACCTGCCTATATCAGTCTTCTACATCAGCAGCGACCAAGCCTGGGACCCTAAGCCACTGCGGCGGGAGTTGGTGCCGTCAGCCTGCATCAAGGATTTGTCGTTGACGATTTACACGGAAGTCATGGAAATGTGGAAATGCGAAGGTGGGAATGACCCGTGTCCCGGCCTAGATGTATATGAGCATGACCAGAGAACTAAGGCGTATAAGCGGAAGCTTGGGGCGCATGTGCAAGTCGCTACGCTGAAAGATGCACTTCTCTCTGCCAAAGTAGTGATCCCGGAGGAAAAAACAGCGATACTGAGGAAGGAAAAGGAGCGAGTGGATTTGGTGGTTTTCAATGTAATGGCATATATATACCCAAAGTACCTTCTTTTGCCGGTATGTTTTATGCAGCTGAATGCGACATGCAGGGAAGTGCTGGTCGCGGTGAAGTCCCTATTCCCTAAAAACACCATCGAAGCCGTAGAACCTGTCGTGCTGAAGCCCTTCCGAGAACTAAGAGGCCCACTGAGCGAGGACCAAACCGTGTATTTGACCGCTTTCCCCGCCTCCGAAGCGCAACTCCAGGTCACAATTAAGTAATAGTATGAAAAAAAAGCCCAGACGAAGGGTGCAAGTCCTCTCAGCTGCCTCCTCCCCCTCACAGTCACGACTTAGTGACCGAGTCGGCGCTTTGCAGTGGACCAAAACAGCCTCAGGGGGGAAGTTCCGCCACCTCTTGCAGGAGCGAGCGGTCTCGGGGTCGGAGATGACGGGACATTGGGACGCCTTGCTGGGGTATGTAGGGCCGCCCAGGCCAAGGGCGAAGCTGAGCGCCCAGGAGATGGAAAGTCGCATAGGCAGCGCGGATGTGGACTATAGAGAACTGCAGAGACCGATATGTATGAAGTCGCTGCCTCGCAGGAGCAATCCAGTGTCTGCGACACAGGCGCTGCTGTATATGAAGCTGAGGGAGAGTCGGTATCCGAAGTCGGAGGCACTCAAACACAGCTCCACACAGCGCTTTAAAACGGACACAGGGCTGAAATCAGGCTTGTACACCTTTCACGGCCTTAGTCTACGAGTACCTGTCACAGACCCAGAAAAGCGATTCACACCCTACCTTGCCTCTGAGGACACTGGAGACTATGAGCGCCTGAGCAGGGCTTACGACCAGTTCCTGCGGAAGTACAAAGTCGAGAGTGGGGAGTTGGAGGCCAGGAAGCACTCCGAAACGCAGGTCAAACTCAACGACTTCCAAGAGAAACCCAAAGCTCAGTGGATGATGTCGCGAGAAAAACACGAAGTCAAGAAGAGAAAACAGCCTGCCTCCGTCCCGCCACCAGCCACAGCCCTGCTCACCCCCCAACTGTCCCTGTCATCGGTCTCCAGTGAAGCAGAGGACTTGTTCCCTATGGAAGCAGCGCCTGTGTTCTGTATGTGAACACGACTTCGCCCGCTTCCAAGTGGCCTCGACTCTCTACTGCGACTCATGTTCAGCCTCAGCAGACCTGCAGCACGCAGTCCAGGCCCCTAACCGCAGTCCAGCAGAGACCTGGGACTACTATGCGGCTCGCTACTTCGTCACTCTGCTCGTGCGCTATATCATGCGGAAGGACAGAATCACTGAAAAGCCCAAGTGGGTCTGGCACACTTTCGTGTTCGTGGCGATTCGGAGGTTTTTACCGCAGTTTATGTACCAAACAGACTTTCCAGCACTTATCAAGTTGGTGCGGTTAGGCATCCGGGCAGTGCCGAAAGGAGCCGCTGACTACGTATATCCCAAGTTGAGGGAAAACGAATTGTGGCTGCAGAGTGTAAGTGTGGAGTTTAATTCCTTGCCGCCACGCATTTATCAGAGCATTTTAGTATCTGGTAAGGCGGGCGAGGACTTCCTACCCCGCTTCACTCCAGAGCACTGCTACCGATGCAGAATCGTCATGAAGGGAAACAGTCTAAAGGAGTTCCTAGTGAACCCGCATCTCGTGAGTGCTGAGAACCCGCCCAAAAGGACCTGTGTCAAAGCGAACTACCCTCGAAAGCGGCCCAGACGGCCTGAGGAAGGTATAGACAGCGTGCATGAAGTATATGTAACAATCGACTCCAACTCCCTAAAGCCGCCTATACAGCCCGGCGCTCCTTATTTACTGGACCAACTCTCGGTGGACCCGGAAGTGCTGCGTGACTTTCACTGTCTGCGTCTCGACCGCAAGAAACTAGAGCGGGAAGAGCGGCCTGAGTACCTGGACTACGTCTACTCCCTCCAAATGCCCAGTAATCAAGCCTGCAGTATGGTGCTGAACTTCGCCAGGGAGCTGAATTTGGAAACTATGGAGTCGGAGTGGCCGGCTGGACTGACTTTTAGAGATTTCTTTGGTGAGTTGTCAGTTGCACTCAAGCGGAAACTGTGCACTGCAGTATTGGACGAAAGCCATGTGTATGCACTTCACAGTCGAAACATATATGAAAGTGGCAGTGCATTAGTGATACGGACTAACGACATCCCTCTTCCGCTATACACTCTATACATCATTGAGTTGAAGGGAGTGCAGAGCCAACTACTATGTGGAGTGACGCAACTGGTAGAGGATAGCAAGGTAGTGCTGGCCCTCAGTCGCAAACACCTATCAGAACAATGTACTGAGAGAGTAAGTTTGGCTTGCTGGGAGGTTGCGTCGCTGTTGGCGCCTATTCAAGAACTAGCTACACTCCTCTGTAAGTAGATAGGCTTTTCCATTCATCAGAAAAACGACTTGTAACATTAAATTTCGTTAAAGAAATGCTAAACCCAATTTTCAGGAAACGGCAATGAGAATTTGCATCGCCCTAAATATATTTTTATGCTTAAAAGTACGTTTTTGCTTGAACAGCTTCGCTTTCTGAGCGTTTCCGCTAACTGTCGAAACTCTGATATGTAACCACCAAGATAGTGGGCATATCACTTATTTAATAACCGAAGAAAAAAAAAAACGATCGGCGATATAAACAAAATAGATTAGTAAGGCTACAGTCCTGCCTTCACCTCCTACAAAAGGTTTAAATCTGCTCATTTCATCGTCAGTTTGGAAGTCAGAAACAACCCAGAAGTTACGAAAAGCCCTATAAATGCTATTCTGATTCCCGGCCACAATAAATATGTTTTTATGAGCCGTTTAGTGTGAGAAATGTTTTTTTGCGAAGCCGAAGTTGCATGCAAATAGGCGAATTGTGGCGTTACAACGGTTGGAAGGACAAGTTTAAACTGATGCACTTGAAAATACGGCTGTAAATGTACTTCGGAGAGTATAATTCAGTGCATCGGAACATTCAATTGATAAAATATGCTCCACAAGTGAATAGCTTAGGAATTCATCCTCTCCATCAAATCTGATTTCACCCTTTGCTACCGTCTCTGCGTCTATCGCTAGGGACAAATATATCTACTTCTTGATAGGATAGAGTTGAAATGGGAGATAACGTCCCTATGTAGCAGCCCTAGGATGCGATAGTAATCCAGCAAAACACTCTTTTCCGTCCTTAAGTTATGCCAACGTGTACTGACCATCACCATATTTGTTGTTCTGTGAGAGTCCCTGTCCCAACTCACACTCAAAGCACTTTCACTAATATTAGGTTGTGACTATTTGCAAAGGTGGCTTAATACTGCTAATATCCTGTATATGAGCGATGATTACCCGCTACTTAGTCTATTAGTATTCGTCGATATCGAAGCGACACCGTATTTTCAGGTTTTTCGGCGGGTCACACCTGCGTCCAAGTCTTGTGCACTCTGGACACTTGGCACGCATCGGCTCAGAATCAGTTTCCGCATAGAAATAATGCTGACAACTAGGTCTATGCCACGTGCACCAGTGCTCAATGATAGGGGCACGCAGACAGGAGCATTTGAAGCAGAAGTCACCACAGCCAGGCGTGGTGCACCGTATGTGTTCGCAACTCTCATGCTTCATATAGGGCATTTGACAAGTTGGACACTGTGCCACTACAAGTTCAGAGTGGCCACTAGCAAATAATTCCATCATCGCTATTGTCATCAATATGATGTAATGACGACAGATCTTTGCATCATGGTTTGCCTGGAACTTCAATTTGCACCCACCGCAGAATGAGTAACCGCAGAACCTGCACCTCACTT
>Ga0247837_1003919_pt1 | contig 24856 bp, 12 predicted proteins | sample LaCtaG_2_FD_187115 | JGI IMG/M metagenome (GOLD analysis project Ga0247837, IMG submission 187115) | Freshwater microbial communities from meromictic Lake La Cruz, Castile-La Mancha, Spain - LaCruzMarch2015_14.5m | ecosystem: Environmental > Aquatic > Freshwater > Lake | place: Spain: Castile-La...
CCTCGTAGTAGACGTAGCGACAGAAACTGGGCAGTGAGTAGAAGTACAGAAACAACAGGTACACAGGGCCTGCAAACACCCAAGGCACTACCCAGAAACTACGTCTCCACCCCCCTTTCTTCACCATCGCCACAGGCATCAGTAAATACGTCCATACCGAGACAACTCCAGTGTACAGGGTAAATGCACAGAAACCCACAAGGAAAAGGACTTGGTAGCTGAGGAGTGCAAAGAAGCGGTTGATGCGAGGGGCGTGTGTGGGGAAAAGCAGGTACAGTGGCAGGGCTGGCAGAGTGAGGGAGTTGAAGGGAGCTGGGGCAATCACTAAACTACCGAAATCGGAGTCGCAGCGACTTTGTTGGTAGGACTGGTAGACAATACAGACGTAGTCAGCCTGTGCTTGAGGCGCTAGTTGCTCATATCGACTGGAAAGCACCGCAATCAGCAGATTTAGCATAAAAACTGCGGATATAATTGTCCAAATCAAGCCTAAAATCGAGGCCAGCCACGGCCGAGATGAAATTTGCCCTGCATCCAATCCAGCTATTCCCCAATGAAATAATGTCCGCACTGTCAGTTGCACAGATGAAAATTCCTCAATTCTCCATAAAGCACTCGTAAAAAGCATCGCAAAACTCACCAAAGTCAGTGCGTAAATAAACAAGTAATTCGCAATGTCCCTCCAAATGACATATATCATGCGCAGAATCGGGCCGAAAGTGCGCGTTCTCAGAAGAACTATAAGCACGCGAAGTCCTGTGAGGAGGTAGAGCAGGCCTGAACACAGTTCCAACATGTACTCTGTTGCATCCGCACTCAGAGATACTAGTCCGCCGTGGGTTTGAAGGTCGTCCACTAGGAAAGCGAGGGTGAGGAGACTGATGTCGAGTAAGGCGCGCACATCGAAGGAGTAGGGGGAGTTGAGGAACAGTGCAAGAGAAAACTGCTGGATGTGGTAAAGTACCAATGTAACGGTATATGTTAATACGAAGATATCCTCCTTCCTTGTAGCTTCGCTGCTTCCGGCATTCTGCACCTCGTTCAAATAGTTGACCAACTCATCAATCATGACGATATAAACGCTCAGGAGACACACAGTCTCCACAGTGTAGCGAATGTACCCGTCTCTGCGCCAACAGCGGTACTGGAAGACACTGGCAGTTCTGCAGCGCAGTTTGAAGAGGGAGTGGGTGTGCCAGCAGTCTGCGGGCTGGGTCATTAGTTGAAACAGGTGGGAAGAGATGCAGCAGGTCTCGAGTTCCAAGCCGGGTTTGAGAGGCCCCCTCCATAACTCTTCCGCAATACTCACAACTGCATCGTCTCTCAGCAATTTCCGGTATTTCTCAGGACTTCGCACTAGAATATCGAACAGACATTTCTTTCCAAAGGCCACTTCCTTGTATAGTTCTTTGAGTCGAGCATAGTCTAAGTACTGTTCCTGAATCCGCAGAGCCAATTCTGCCAGCGCTTGTCCTTGTCGCAAGAATAAATCTCTGTAGGCTAGACCTTTGCGACTTACATGTTCACACAGGTCTGAAGCGACTACTACAGCTAGCAGCGGGTTGAAGTGGTTGACTAGGGGATTAGTCTCCAGGTCCTCAGCAGATAGAAGAACCTGCAAGGCTTCTGAAAGTCTATCCATAGCAATCCGGTCCAGATCGCGGGGCTGGACAAAGAAGAGAAGGTATAGGCAGGTGAGAATACTCGCAGACTCAGGTACCTTATCCACCAAGCACCACAGTACTTTGCGGGAGTTGAAAAGTGTGGGAGTGCCTGAGTCGAAGGCGGAGGACCACAGCTGAGTGGAAGTTACGCTGGACAGACGCTGCAGAATTTCAGGCTGGGGACTTTCCAGAATCGTCAGTAGAGTGAGACGATCCATGGGAAGTTTTTCCTGGAGCAGCAGCTCTTCAAGGAGATCCGAGAAGTCCTCAGATAGTAACTGCTGCACGATCATACTTGAGTCCAGGGCTAACCCGCTGCTGAGCACTTCCCTGTGTAGTTTTCACCTCACTAGTTCCCTTTGCCCTGTCAAGCACGCCCACCTCAGCAAGTCATTGGAAGTTACACACTTCGAATTAGAAAATAGCCGCAAGGAGCTGTCCTTTCTCCGGGCAGTTGGCAACATCCTCATAGGGATAGTGACTAGACAGCGAAAGGCTTTCAGAGGCACTTGGCAGTCTAGCAGGGTTCTCAGTACTCTCAGGAGTCCTTGCTCTCCAGCCCTGTGCACCAAGTACACAGGCACTTCACAGTGCAAAGTCCGCACCAAGGCACAGGCCAGGTCCTCGGCCCCTACTCGTATGCAGATTTCAAAGGCTTGTAATTGCAGATTCGTCCCTTCCTCTAACGACACCAAAGGAACGCCTGGTTCCCTGCCGCTTGATCGCAGTGCAGTGTTGACAATTCCTCTTTCCCTTTCTGAGCAAGTGGCAAGGAGATAATCAGAAGTAACCTTAGGCCGACCCTGGGCTCTACTGGAGTCTTGAGTGGTGTTCAACTCAGTTTCAAGGACTTTGGCCAGTTTGGACAACTTGGGTAGAGTTTGCTTCATTTAAACTAGCAATGTAGGGAAGGCGCATTATCTACTCTGAGTCGCAGTACTGTTCCTAACCTGCCTGTGATTTTTATTTTATGCCTTGGGGAACTCTCTTGTCCTTTGCAGTGCGATTTGCACATATTGGATATTTGCCGCTCTCAGTCTTTCAGGCTTGTAGGAAAACTTACGAAAGAACTCATAGGCTCGAGGTACGTCAATAAACCTTTGATGAGGCTTTCTTGGATCCGGCAGAGACTGAAAAGGCTGTAACAGTTTCCTCATTTTACGCCATTGCAGCAGAGTGAGAGACTGCATAAAGCTGCTTGACTGAGAAGCGGAATTTAGAGAGCCGGATTGAAGACTGCTTCTAGCGCTGGAAAGCTCGGAATCAGGGAGAAGGGATAAGGGAGTGCCGGGGAATTGGCGGAGAGTCGTAACGAGGAGTTCGAAGGACAGGGGGAAGGGAGGGATGGAATAGATCAGTCTCCCGAGGTGTTCTTTCATGCTGCGGTAAATGCTAAGCTCTGTGGTGCTTTCCTCTTCCTCCTCGTAGTAGACGTAGCGACAGAAACTGGGCAGTGAGTAGAAGTACAGAAACAACAGGTACACAGGGCCTGCAAACACCCAAGGCACTACCCAGAAACTACGTCTCCACCCCCCTTTCTTCACCATTGCCACAGGCACCAGTAAATACGTCCATACCGAGACAACTCCAGTGTACAGGGTAAATGCACAGAAACCCACAAGGAAAAGGACTTGGTAGCTGAGGAGTGCAAAGAAGCGGTTGATGCGAGGGGCGTGTGTGGGGAAAAGCAGGTACAGCGGCAGGGCTGGCAGAGTGAGGAAGTTGAAGGGGGCGGGGGCTATCGTCAAACTGCCGAAGTCAGAGTCGCATCGACTTTGGTGGTAGGACTGGTAGACAATACAGACGTAGTCAGCCTGTGCTTGAGGCGCTAGTTGTTCATAGCGACTGGAAAGCACCGCAATCAGCAGATTTAGCATAAAAACTGCTGATATTAGAGTCCAAATAATTCCCAGTATTGAGGCCAGCCACGGCTTGGAAGTGATTTCGTTGGCATCCAGACCTGCAATCCCCCAATGAAACAGTGTCCTCAGGGTCAGTTGTATGGAAGAAAACTCATAAATCCTCCACAACGCACTTGCAAACAACATCGCGAAACTCACCAAAATCAGCACATAAATCAACAAGTAATTCGCAATGTCCTTCCAAATCACGTAAACCATGCGCAGAATCGGGCCGAAAGTGCGCGTTCTCAGAAGAACTATAAGCACGCGAAGTCCTGTGAGGAGGTAGAGCAGGCCTGAACACAGTTCAAAGAGGTAGTTGGTGCTGTCCTCACTCAACTGCACGGCTCCACCTGAGGTTTGCAGGTCTTGCACGAGGAAAGCGAGCGTCAGTAGGCAGACGTCTAGAGCCACACGAATGTCGAGAGAGGGAGAGGCGCCTGTGAAGCACGCCAAAGCAAACTGCTGCAGGTGGTAGAGGACCAATGTAGCGGCGTAGGCTAAAATGAACATATCCTCGTCCCCTGCAGTTTCACTGCTTCCATCATTCTGCACCTCATCTAAATAGTTGATCAACCCATCAATCATGACGATATAAACGCTCATGAGACACACAGTCTCCACAGTGTAGCGAATGTACCCGTCTCTGCGCCAACAGCGGTACTGGAAGACACTGGCAGTTCTGCAGCGCAGTTTGAAGAGGGAGTGAGTGTGCCAGCAGTCTGCGGGCTGGGTCATGAGTCTGAGGATGTGTGAGGAAATAGTGCAGACTTCAAGCCCGAGACCGGGTCTGAGAGGCCCCCTCCATAACTCTTCCGCAATGCTCACAACTGCGTCGTCTCTCAGCAATTTCCGGTATTTCTCAGGACTTCGCACTAGAATATCAAACAGACATTTCTTTCCAAATGCCACTTCCTTGTATAGTTCTTTAAGTCGAGCATAGTCTAAGTACTGTTCCTGAACCCGCAGAGCCAATTCTGCCAGTGCTTGTCCTTGTCGCAAGAATAAATCTCTGTAGGCTAGACCTTTGCGACTTACACGGTCGCATAAGTCTGAAGCGACTACTACAGCTAGCAGCGGGTTGAAGTGGTTGACTAGGGGATTAGTCTCCAGGTCCTCAGCAGATGTAAGTATCTGCAAAGCTTCTGAGAGTCTATCCATTGCTATTCGATCCAAGTCATGCGGCTCCACAAAGAAGAGAAGGTACAGACAAGTGAGAGCACTCGCAGGCTCAGGTACCTTATCCACCAAGCACCACAGTACTTTGCGGGAGTTGAAAAGTGTGGGAGTGCCTGAGTCGAAGGCGGAGGACCACAGCTGAGTGGGAGTTACGCTGGACAGACGCTGCAGAATTTCAGGCTGGGGACTTTCCAGAATCGTCAGTAGAGTGAGTCGGTCCATGGGAAGTTTTTCTTGTAGGAGCAGTTGTTCAAGAAGGGGGGAAAAGTTCTCAGAAATAAGCTGCTGTACTATCATAATTGAGTCCAGGGCTAGTCCGCTGCTGAGCACTTCCCTATATAGTCCTCACATCACTAGTTCCTTTTTCCCCGTCAAGCACGCCCACCTCAGCAAGTCATTGGAAGTTACACGCTTCGAATTAGAAAATAGCCGCAAAGAGCTGTCCTTTCTTCGAGCAGCTGGTAGCATTTTTACAGGGATATTGACTAGGCAACGAGGAGCTTTCAGAGGCACTTGGCAGTCTAACAGGGTTTTTAGCACTCTCACAAGTCCTTGTTCCCCTGCTCTATGCACCAAGTACACAGGCACTTCACAGTGCAACCCCGGAACTAGCGCACACGCCAAAGTTTCATCCCCATTCCTGATGCAGATTTCAAAGGCCTGCAACAGCAACCCTCTTTCCTCTTCCGGCTGAAACGAAAGTCCTACCGAGATCTTGCAGACCCGCAGCGCAGTACTGACCAGCTCTCTCTCAGCCTCAGGGAAAGAGGCCAGGCGCGAAGTGGTGAGAGTGGAGGGCGCAGAGGGACTCACAGGCAGTACCTTTGAGTCCTGAGTGGTGTTGAGTTCTACCTCTGCTACTTCCTTGAGACGATGAAGCTTGGTGTCGCTTCTTTTCATTTATTACGGGGTAATACGCGGACTGGTATTTGCATATCGATTGATGCTGCCCTGTAGTGGCCAGGTCCTAAAATGTTTGAGTGCCAGGAACTGATTCAATCTAATCAAAGCTCTGAGAGCTATGAGCCAGGGAGAAGAGAATCTCTATACTTCCCACAACACTCAATTCCGCAGTCATCCAGCAGTCCTACCCAGCGGATAAGGAAAGCTTAGGCAAAAAGCCATTCCGCATAGCTGTAAAGTACAGGGAAATTGGTTGTATATCGGCACTGTGCAAATAAGCCCTGGAGACTTCACTAACATCAGAGTAATACTAGTAGTAACTGCGTCTTACTTGGCTGTCTCTCGACTATTCAATCAAATGTCTATAAAACCCATGAGTCTTCTCAACTATCACCAACTCGACCTCATCTATCAAAACCCTGGAGCTGGTGTCGCTGTCTACCGCGCTTATCACCAAGTCACCCAAAACCCAGTCGTCATCAAGCAGATGAGCTGCGTTTCTCTCGCCCAGGCCAATGCAGCTATCACTGAAAGCCTCATACAGGCCCGTCTCTCCCACCCACATATCTGCAGTATGTACGAGTGCTTTCTGCAACAGCAGAACTCAGGGTTCCTGGCAGTGCTGGTGGTGGAGCAAATGGAGACCGATCTGTATAAGGAAATCGTCAGGAGAGCGGAGAGACAGGAGTACTGGAGTGAAAGGGAAGTAGTGAAGTTCTTAGAGGACTTGGCGGGGGCTTTAGCGTATGCAGAGACGCAGGGAGTGGCTCATCGAGACTTAAAGCCTCAAAACTTGTTTCTCTCGGCCGAAGGACTTGTGAAGATTGGGGATTTCGGCAGCGCTGCTTTTTCACTGGAAAGAAGCATGCGGAACACTCTGCAAGGGTCTCCCTTTTTCCTCAGTCCCGAGTTGAAGCAGGCCTACCTGAATTCACTAACAGGGATGGCCAACACCGACTCCTACAACCTATGCCTCAGATGTGTATTCACTGGGACTTACTGTCCTGCATATGGCGCTGTTGGAGGCTCCCATTGCATTAGCAGTGCTGGAGAGACTTGAAGAGCACACTGTTGAGACATTGGAGAGAGTGGCACAGTGGCCGACGTTGAAATTCATTTTGTACTATATGCTCGCAGTAAATCAGGCGCAAAGACCAGGTTTTCAATACATCGCTGACTATTGTCGACATCAACTAAACCCACAGGAATCTCAATCTATTCCCTCTGGTGAGTGTGAGGCGACTGTTTCATTGCCTGTGAGGTCCTCTAGACCAATCTGTTTCGTCTGCAACAGCGTCGTCTCAAGTAACACCAGCTGGCATGACAACTTGGAGCCAGATCTCAGGACTTGTATAGAACTGCTGGCAAAGGTGTGTTCGAAGGCTTGCTTTATCACTGCAGCAACAGGCCAAGCCCTCAATCCTGCCGCCTGCCCCCAGGATTGGAAATTATTAAGCCGCAACTCTCTCTTTTTTGACTGTGGCCATGGCTTCTGCAGTCAAGGCTGCCTGTCCAAGTATCTGGCAAATGAGCCCTACAACAAAGATGAGAGTATTAGTTTCAAGTGCAAAGTGTGTCAGCGCAGCTATGAAGAGGAGCATTTGCGCCAATTCTACAAAGGTAACTTGCGGGAAGTAGTTCGGAGTGGAAGAAATCGGACCAAGTGTGATCACTGCAAACAGCGCTGTGGTGAATTCACTCTCGACTGTCGACATTTTGTATCTCTCCAATGCTCAGCTCTAATTAAGCCACCCAATCAGCCCGCTCGCCTAATCTGTCCTGTGTGCAGCAAGAGCCAAGTCTGGAATAATAGCTAACTACTCCTCTACGTCCCAATTGCCTCCGTCGTGGTCGTTGTCTATTGACTGACAGTGCGTGACTGCGTAGAGCAACTTGTTCTTGAGCACTTCCTTGGTGGAGTACGGGGGCAAGTCGATGGTGAAGAAGCAAGTGTGGGACAGGGGCAGGTACAGGTCTGAGTTGTCACAGCTGTACTTCGTTATTTTGAACTTGCGGAAGTCGCCAGCGGCTGGCAGACGAGCTCTTCCCCAGGCGAAGCGCAGGAAAGCAGACCGCTGTTCCGCAGTCATTTCAGTCATCACCTCCCAGAAGTGCACAATAACCGGGTCCTCCTGAGTGTATCCCTCATACTCCGTGTTGCCTTTCAGCCGCTCCACATCTACTTCCGGAGACCCGCAGATCAGCGTTTCAATTTGATTCCAGGACATAACGAACAGCAGATTCAGAGGGACAATAGCGCCCAAGCCTTCTCTAATCATCCGATAAGCCTCTAAGTTCTCACTGAGTCTTAGCGCCTCAATCATATCCGCGTACTTCTGGGCTCTGTCAATTGTCACGAAGGTCTCTTTGCCGCTGGGAACGAGGGCAATTTCCCTGCCCGCAGAGTTCTTAGTAGTGAATGTGAACTCAGTGAGCAACTGTGTGAAGTCCTCCTCACTCACATTCTGCGACTTCGGGTCTCTGAGCAGTTCCAGCGCCTTTACACAGTTCTCGTCAATGCCCTTCAAGTCCTGCAGATCGACGGGCTCCTGCGCTATTCGCTTCCAGAAGAGCGGCGGGAAGGTGAGCGCGAGGTTGTTCTGAGTGCGAATGGCAATACCGAATAGGAGTCCAAGGAAACGGTACATAGAGAGATGCAGGGCAGAGGTAGAATCCGGGTGTGGCAAGTAGGCGTCCCGGTAGAGACCTGTGTTGAGGGAGTTGTTGGGAGAGGGTAGGAATAGGGGCAGGAAGTCGGACATCACTTCTTCACACATGGTGCTGATTATCTCGTTGTACGGACCTCCTGCGTCGGTCGCTCCTTCTCCAGTCAAGTCCACTCGGAACACTCTGTCCGTCACCCAAAGGTCTTTCTCAGTGCGCTCAGTAAAACTGGCCATCACTTGTGCGAATACAGATATCTTGCAGCTATGGTCCTTGGTGCCTTTCTTCCGCAGGAAATTAGCGCGGATGCGGTTTACTGAGATAGTGGGAGTTGAGCCGCCTGCGGTTTGGTCTAGCACCGTCTTGAGCTTCTCGCTCTTTTTGGCGTAGAAGAGCAGGCCTTTGCAGGAGAGCATTTGCTTCTGGACGTCCGAGGAACTATCGCTGAGGTCCAGCAGTTCAATAGCGGAGTCCACACTCGTGTTAAAGTCTTGCAGCAGACTAATCCGTTTGAGCAGGTCAGCGGGCTGGAACTTCTCTAATTCAGTGTACAGAAGCAGGGCATCTGGGGACAGGTCGACTTCTGCGGCAGGCAGGTCTGTAGGCGACTTGCCTGACTTGTTGGCTTGTTTGTCAATCAAGGCCACGAGTTGAGAGTCTGCGGTCTTGGAAAATCGACATTGGAGCGTTTTTTCCCGCTCCCAGATGACTTTCTGGTCCTCGGCCAGTAGCTCCAGCACCTGCACGCCCTCAGGTCCTGTCACTTCCGGGTACACTGCCAACTTCACGCCCCAGGAGTGCGCCACACCCTGGCTTTCTATGGCGTGAAGAGCGGGATTCGCACGTAAGTTCACAATTTCAGCGGTCTGTCCAGGGTGAGAAAACGCCACTGCGAAGAAAAACTGCTTCTTGCCTAGTTGCGGACTGAGCTGGGCGCGGTAGACCTCCACCCCATTGACATGGAAGCGCAGAGTATACGTGAACAGGTCCCAAATGACAGTCACCAGGTCCTGACTAGTGAAGGACTGGCTCGTACCTGACTGGGAATTGATATAGCACAGGCCGGTGCTAGCCAGGGAGTAGCTATTGGTATCATTCAAAGGCTGGTCCAGGGGCTCTCCCTCTGCTATTACGCCCACTTGCACCTCCTCTGCACCGACACTTATCAGTCGAGTCTCAAATACGTTAACTCCCGCCTGCATCGGACTGCTCACTGTGCACACTTTCCAGCCCTCTGCACTCATTGTTGCGATTTGCAAGTGGTCGGAACCCTCCTTGCTCCACTCGTAGCGGGTTGAAAAGGCCTTGTTCACTGGATAGGAGATGCACACTTCCTCTCCTGAAAGTGTGTACACTCTGTTCTTGGTGTGAGCGAGGGCGGAGGAGGTGTCTCTGTAGCTTTCGATGGAGATTTTGTGACTGCCATAGCAGGTGACATAGATTCTCAACTTCTTAGCCTTTGCAAGTATAGGTGTACCCACCACCACTCCATTGTTTTTGAACGTTATGAGTCTTTTAGCGTCCATCGAGACAGTGACTCTCTGTCCTTGTCGGATGCCAGTGCTAGTCTCACTGCCATTCACGTAGCCATTTGCTTGATAGCAGTACACCTCTGGGGACAGGTTGTTGCCAGGGAAGCCGCAGCAGGATCCTTCGAACTTCGCCTTGTTCATAGTCACTCCAAAGCCGAAGTTGTCGGACGTGCTGGAGTCCACGAGGAAAGTGGCTTCGAACTGGTAGCTGCCCACTTCCTTGTCTATAATGCTCGAGGCCCAGTTGTTGCCGCTGCTTAGGATCGCCCTTCCATCTTCAATTATAGAAATCGTCCCTGAGACGACGTCGCGGGCAAAGAGGATCCGAGTGGGAGTGAGGATGTCTGTAGTGGCGGGGGCGCTGCTTTCAGGCAGAAACGACTTGCCAACAAACAGGTCATGTCCTGGGTCGAGTTGGCTCTTCTCGTCTGTCTCGATGCGGTAGTGACGGATGCCCGGGAAGGACACAGTGGTGCGCTGGGTCTGGGCTGCGTAGGGATGTGCGCTTTCCAGGACTGTGCTGAGGGCCAGAGTCTTGTGGTGGAGGAGGTGACGTAGGAGCAGTGGCTCAGCCTCACTGCCGCGGAGAGCCAGACTACGCAGGGAAAAGCGCAGATCCACAAAGGCAGGCGCCCAACTGTCGAGCAGAGACAAGGGCATGTGCATCATTAAAGCAGGCAGTGTACTGGAACTTGTTTCCAGGCGTTCAGACATTCGCCACATCGACTCGGCCTCTTCCCGCAGGATTGCCAGGTAGCCAGGAGCCTCCTCTAGCCCAGACAAACATTTCCCCAGAGCTGCAATGACTCTGCAAAGAGGCAGTTCTGACAGAGGGAAGTGTAGCAAGCACAGCAGTAAGCGCGCTATGCCTGCCTTTGCGGTCTGCGGGAGACTGACTTCCTCGAGCAGCCACAAGCCCAGTTCAGGCTGCAGCAGTTGGTAGTCCCTCGGCACACTGACCACAGTCTCTGTGACAGCACTGATAGGGGTGATAGTGAAAGCGTAGCCCCAATACACCACAGACCCGTCTGACCTGAAGTGCAGGAACACGCTGTCTCCCTTCACTTCCAATACCTTGAAGTTGCTGTTGTCACCGCTGTAGGCGCATATCTGGTCCTGGTGGTTGGCGGCTCGGTAGAATGTCAGCACGTCGCAGTTGTTTTCTGTTTTCGTCTGAGGTGTGAACTCGATCAGCAGCTTCAGAGCGCCGGGAATGATGTAGGCTTGGTCGTAGTTCATGTTGTTTTCGTAGGGGTGGAGGGACTCCACGAAGATGGGGGTTTGCTCAGAGACCGAGAGGGGACGGGAGATGGAGTGCAATAGCTGCCAAAGGCTGTGGCGGAAGATATGAGGATGGATGAAGCTCGAATTCGCCATAATCACCTTCAATAGAGTTTTGAGCGAAGCAGTTTCCTTACGATACGCATACAGAAGCTTCTGGAAAAGCGCATAGTCCTGCAAAGCAGCTGCAAATTCCCAGGGGGCTTCAGGTCCCAGTGTTCGCAGCACAGAACTGGCCAGTTGCGCCTCACTGCACAGGCCTGCCAGGTACACAGCAGCCTTTCTCTGCGCTAGTGCTGTGGGCTCGGGCCTGGCTTCCTCGGTGTGCGGCTTTTCGGTTTCTTCGGAGGGAGCGTAGTGCAGGTGCTGGGCAGGGAAGCCGAGTAGAGAGTCGTACTGGCGAGCAGCCAAGAGCAGCACTTTGCTTCCTGTGGGGTAAAGATTGAAGATGGGACAGCCAGTAGACCCCTGCTTTTCCCTACCAGTGAGGAAGCGAATCAACCTGCAGCCTTGGGGAATTCTTACTTCCTCTTCACTGTCCGCTTCGATGAATAGGAAGTCCACCAATCTGTTCTTCGCACTGCCTGCCATAGGCTTCTGCAGCACATACAAGCAAGCCTTCTGGTCCTTGTCCACCCACATGTTACCCACTGTGATCATTCCCGAACTCTCTTCCGTCTCCGCCTTCACATAGAAACCAGTCACTGACTGCTGGGCCAGATGCAGCGGAGTCCGCTTGTAGGCTAACACCTTCAGTCCTGACAGTTGAGAAGAAACGCCTCTGTGTTCGCCGTCTTTCCAGTACTCAGCAGTGATATACGACGAAGGAACTTGCTCAGGAGAGTCGAACAGCTTCACATCCTCTATCACCAGGTCGGAAACAGCCAGTGTGTGTGAGGTCACAGGGACGCTGTGGCCCTCTACTAGCGCAGTTAAAGCCTGCTCTAGAGTGGACTTGGGCTGGCCTGTGATTGCTCCTAAGGTTTCCCCTGGACTTGGTAGCTTGAGGTTGAGGAACACTTGTCTGGGATCTGTGGCTGCAGGCCGGAGGTTTGGCGGAGTTTCAATATGTTTGAAGAAGCTGATGGAAGGAGACACAGTTCCTTCGAAGACAGAGAGGCCGCGCAGGGCTACAGCAGGCGCAGATTCAGTGTAGAAGACGAAGGGGTGAGAGAGGAGCTGGTACAGGCCGGGACGAGGCACTTCGTAGACTGCATGTTGGTCCTCTGCAGCGAACTGAACTTCCCCGGTTTGATGTATGGTCACTGCGAGTCGAAAGGTCTGTTTATTCGGTGCGTTTTGAAACAACACATGTCCATCATAGAAACAGGCCACTCCCTGGTCGCTAGCCTCCAGTTTTACTTCAATTCCTGCTACTCTGCACCCCATCGTTCCCTGCAATTCGCCTGTCTCCGCTCCTAAAGCCACTAGCACTGTAGCAGCCCCACCGAATGCTGAGGCTCCCTTGAGCATTGCAGTGTCCCAGTAGGCCTGCAGGTGGGCAGGTCCTTTGGCTTTGAGGAAGTGCTGGCTGTACTGGTTCGTGTAGTGGGCCAGACCTGAACTGGAGGAAACAAGCTTCAGTGCAAAGGCTTTGGAGAGTTTGAAGAGGTTGTTGAGATCGGTTGAGGAGGGCTCTTCGAGGGGGAAGCAGTCTGCGGCCTCTTCGTCAGCGGAAGCCTCAATAGGGTCTCTTTTGTCCACCAAAGCATCGATGGACTGCAGCTTGCCCAGTAAAAGGGGGAACAGGGAGGTGCGGCCTTCGAACAGTCCTTTGTTTTGAGTTAGTTCTTGTAGCAAGGCCATAGCCTTGAGAGACAAGAGTTGGCGGAACTGACAGGCAGCCAGCACTTCTGCAGACCCAGCTTGTCGCTTGTCCAGCACAGGCAGTGTGGTCAGCAGGGCAATCAGCATGTCCAATAGACGCGATTGTTCGAGGAAAGTGGACACTTCGCTTTCTTGTCTTTCCTTGAATTCAGTCTTCTGCACGGTTTCGAACTTGCCTGTTTCGAGGACTAACACAGTGACTTGGTCCTCCGCTACGGCAGTGACTAGTCCCTTGAGGTTGGAGTTGGCCACAGGCTTAAGGAGCTGCAAGACGTTGGGTCGCTGGCCTTGCAGCAGGGCAAAGAAGCCAAGTAAGGTGAGAAACAGCGCCTTCACTTCCTCCCAGGAGCCTGTGAGCAGCGCCTGACTGAGTCCCTTCACCGCCTCTTCCGCCTTGGACAGCAGAGCTCGCTGGCAGTCTGCGCTTTCGAAGGTACTGAGCAGGAAGCACAGCGCCTCATTGCCGAAGCCCAGCACTGTGTCCTTCGCCACGGAGCACTTCTGTCTGCGCCACGTGATGTGACTGGCCTGCGGCACTGCTACGAGCTGTAGGAGAGCTGTGCTCATGTCCATCGGCTCGCCCTCTGTGATGGCAGCCAGGATGGGCGGCACTGCAGTGAACTCTACAGCGGCCTTGGAGTGGATGAAGGAAGCTCGCAGCACTCGAAAAGCCAGGGAACTCACTAGACTGTTGGGGGCAAACGCCACACACAGCAGTCTTTCCTTCACCTCGGCCACTCCCAAGAAGCGTTGCGAGCCCCAAGAAGGCGACATTTGAAGCAGCCATAGTAGCGAAAGACTGGCGGGGGCGGGCGCTTTGCTCTCTGTCTCACTGGAAGGCAACGGAGCACCTTCAAGATAGGCCTTTACGGAGTCTGGAGTCTTGGGGTCGGCCTTCAGAACTGCAAAGCGAGCTTCCAGACTGCACTTGCCCTGGGCATCAGTCCACAGTTGCAGGTCCGTAGTAGCTTCCAGGACCTGAACTGCTGCAGGAGTGACAGCAGCACAGTTCTCCTCCCAGTACAGGTACCTGCGTACGAGCAAGTTGACTTCCCGACACTTCTCAAGACTGTCACTCTGCAAGTTGGCGAAGTAAGAGGGAGACTCGCTGGTAGTCTGGGTCCAAGCAGCTCCTGACGGAATTGCAGCCAGTTGCAGCGCTGCGGGACTTTTCTCCACCTCTATCTTCTTCACTTGCTCAGTGAGCAGCGTCACCAGTTGGGACTCCAAGGCTTCGCCCTGCTGCTTTTCCATTGCTGTGCTGTAGACGAAGTGCTTGAATGTGCTCCACGCCACAGCCTGCAGGTCTTTTTGAGCCGCAAGGACAGGGTCGGATCGAGATTTGCGAGTGAGCAGGAGGGCTCGCGCAGTAAAGACAGGCAGTCCCTCCTCCAGACCTGTGAGGTACTTGTCGCCTGTGCCCTGTAGGTAGGAAATGGAGAGAGCGCCGCTAGTTACTTTCGGCCAGCCCTGCACGTCCTCCCCGTACTTGAGCGCTATGATAGGCTTGCCTCCGTACACAGGCTTCAGTTCACTGTCAAAGCCGCTCACACACAGACTGGTTTCCACCTCTTCCTCACCTACCACTGTCTGCCCCTGAGCCACTTTCAACAACCCACTCAGTAGTGGCCTCATCGGCTTCTCTGCTAGAGTCGCATAGTCGTACTGCGCTAAGGGGAACACGAGGCCCTGCAGACTCAGGATGCCCTCCTTGCAGGTCTGCACAGTGATGCGTCTCTGCTGCAAGCGCTGGGAAGCTTGGGCGAGCACAGCTTCCCACAGGACAAAGAACTGCTTGCGGAGACAGCGTCTGAGTGTGGGGTCGATGCCAGAGAGTCCTGAGAGGTAGTGGCCGGAGAGAGTGCTGACGAAGGTAGACAGGGCGTGAGGCTGTTGGAAGTCTTTCAGTAGTAAGGATAGCAAGGCGTAGCCCAGAGTGCGCGAAATCGCCTGATTGCGCCGAGTTTCGATGGCTTTGGCGAAGTCTTGAACACTGACCCCTGCCTTGATGAAGTCGGACACAGTGGTAAGAGCATGTTTGTAGGTCTCCAGCCAGGCTTTATCCTCCACAATGGCCTTCGACCCCAGCCGCTTGAGAGCTCTGAGTCCGAGTGGGATGCTTGCCTCGACCTGCTTGCGCACTCCCAGCACTCCGCTGTGGGTGAGGAAGGCAGGGATGTCAGTGTGCAGCAGCAACACACACAGTTGCTGCACATTGGCCCGCAGCTCTCCCACATCCTGCTGCTTTTGAGACAGGAACGTGCGCACTGCCAGCGCTTCTTTCCACAGCAGCGGAACTAACTCAGGGATGTTTTCACTCTCCGCAGACAAGCTCTCCACATCCGCAACCACTCGCAGAGCCTTCAGCAACAGCGCAAGGATAGCGCGCTCTGTACGGTCCCCCTCCGCCCCACCCACACTGCTAGCCGGCTTCCTATCCAGTCCCAGCTGCTTTCTCACCCGAGTCCACAACACTGCCGCGCTTCCTTTGCCCTCAATCAGGCTTTCCAGGAACAGACTGTTGTCGTAAGCATAAGTGCCCTTCGCTGCGGCGGCTGCAGAGTGCAAGTACTCAGACAGCAAGTCACCCTCGCTGCCTGCGGGTTCGCTGTGGTACTGGGCTGGCGACATCATTGACACACTGCGCTGGTAAGTCGGCATGTCCGAAGGCTCATAGGGCTCTACGAGCACTTGGAAGAGGGAGTCCAGGGCAGGAGGCAGGGTGATGGTGAAGCCGAGTAACTTCCATGCGTCTTCTTTTATGCCGGATTGCACCAGTTTACTGTCTAAAGCTTTGGAAAGGTCGCTGGACACGTCAGCTGTGGTCAGCACTGTCCCAGTAATTAAACGCTCTGCGTGGTGAAGACTAACCGCACTCACCAACAGCCGCAATTTAGTAAGGATTGTCTTTATTTTGCCCGTTTCAGCAGCAAAGCTTTCCCACGTCACTTCAAAGGCAGCGATTTCTTCCTCCCCAGCACACACCTTAACCGCCAAATCCTCAGGCAAGGAAATGTCAGTAGCTCCCTGGATCCACTCTCCATGGGAGCGCACAGCTAAGCTGAGGCCTGCCGGCACCTTGACCAGCACTCGAGTCGCACCAGCAGGCAGCGGAAGGCTGAGGATAGTTTCAGAGGCAGGCGGAGTGAGTGGCACTGACAACTGGCCAGTTGTCTTGACTAGGGTGACATCAGGACTAGGAAGGATGTAGTGCTGGAGGGCAGTCAACACATCCAGCACCAGTGGGGTCAGCGCTGCGACTTGGTTCGAATCTGCTTTGGACACAGCCAGCAGGAGGCAGAGTGATTCTGCGAGGTCAGTTTGCAGGCCCGGAAGTCGCTGACTGTTGAGGTCTCGCTGTAGCTTCATCAGGACAGAGTTGGAGTACAGAGAGACTTGCGACCCTACAAACTCATCCGCAGGGGAGAGGTGCAGAAGGTAGAAAAGGGACTTTTGGTAGGACCAAGCCAGGCTTCTGGGAGCAGAGTCGCCTAATATGAGAGTTTGAAAGGCCGCCCACTCCTCCTGCGTCACACCTTGCAGCAGCCTCACCATCTCCACTGTCTCTGCAAAGCGAGCAATTATTCTGCTCTCCAGAACTCCTTGAGACTGACTGATAGCTGTAGTGAGTGCTGCCAAGCGTTCAGAAGCACTGCAGTAGAAGAGGGACAGGTTCTGAAGAATCACATCCGAACAGCCTCGGCCCAAGGCAGAGTCTCGCACACTCAGTTCCTTCAAGCTCTGTAGCAGAGACACAGCAGTGGAACCGCACTTGCTCCTTGCTCGCAGGTTCAAGTCAATCAGAGGTAACAGTAACTGGGCCAAGTCCTCGTCCTCACTCACAGCTTTCAACAGAGTGCACAGCAGTTCAGAGGTTCGCTCGCTCAGATTCACTGTGAGGCCGAAGGATTGCTTCGACGATGTGAGTCTGTCCACTGTCCGCAGGTCTTTGATAGCCAAGGCGTTGAGGGACTGCAGAATGGACTTGGCTAGGGGAGCGGCGGAGAAGTCGGTGCTGGGCGAGTTGTGCAGCCAGGCTGTGGGGATGTCGCTAGGCAGAGTGGAGGCAGGGTGTAGGCTGCAACTGCCCCCAGCCTGCAGAATCACTCGAACTTGCGCCCGAGCGTAGGGGTAAGCAATGTCAGCCATTTCCATCTTGGTGCCATTCTTGTAGAACCTGATCGTTTGCCCTTCTAAGTCCACTAAAATGCCGATTTTGTCTTCGTCTGCATACCCCAGGCCAATATCCAACTTCTCCCCATTCCTGACTTTGAGCTTGCCTGAGGGCAGGAGCCCTAAGACAGGGGCGGCATCGGCTCTCTTCGAGTCGTACACACCCAGTGAAGCCTTGGACCCTAGCACTAACTCGAGGTAGGTGCAGCCGTAGTACAGTAGTCTGGTGATAGGCATCACTGAGGGCACTTTGCAAGTCTCAGGCTGGCTCAGTTGGGAAGTAGGGCAACTGGAAGGGTTGGCAGCGAAGCTCCACAGTCGTTTCAACTCCTCCTCGCAGTCTGCAGGAGCAGCCAGGTGCTGCACTAGGAAGTCCAACAGTCCTTCTGCATCACTCATAGCGAGGATGAGACTGAACAGACAGCGGTCAGCCTCCGGAGAGCCCTGCTTGCGCAAGGCCTGTTGGAGCGCTGGGTAGTGCACAGTGAGTCCTGTCCCTTGCAGTTCCCCGAAGTCTTGGTCAGCTAAGTAGGCCTGCACTCGGGTTGTCACGCCCACTGAGGACTGGGTCTCCATGAGGTTGGTGATCAGTAGGTAGAGCAATTGGGCGTCAGGGTCGTCAGGCTGCGAGCAAAGAGTCACTGCTTCAGCTTTGATGTCTTTGGGTTGAAGCATGCGCTGAAGAGATTGGAAGCCTTTGCAGACCACACAAAGAGCTTTGGCAAGCTGTTCAGTGCCTTCAATAGCCACTTGGAAGCTGCGGACATAGTGGCTCAAAGAGGTGAGCAACTCTGGACCGTCTCGCATGTCTTCAGACAGCAGAGCGAACTTCAGTTCATTCTGGTCGAACTGCTCTCTGAGCTGGTCGTGGTTCTGGGAGGCTGTGAGCATTTGCATCCACCCGAACTCAGCCGTGTCGCCTGCTTCATAGGCGCCCTGTAGCGCCTCAAACGACCCTTCCAGCTGAGTCAACTTCGCGTCTCTGTCCTTACAGGCCTCCACTTCCTGGCTCTCTCGCTCGCTTTGGACCACTGAATTTCCCATTTATGAAGCCAGAGGCTAGGCTGTCAATATCTCTCCAGCGGTGTACTAACTAACACTACTCCGCTAATTTACATCTGCGTTTTATACATTTCACAAATCACCACGTGAACACTGTTTTGCTCATGATAGACCATGCGTTAGGACCTATGGTAGAGGTAATAGCCGAATTGCACGTCTTCCTCCTTTCTCACCGACAGCGCTTTGAAGTCGAAGAGAGTGGTGACGACTAGGCGCAATGGACCTGTAGCGAAGAGCTGCAGTAGTTTGGGTTGCAGCAGGTCGAGTGCCTTTTCCAGTAGAAACACGTAGATGATAGTGGCCTCTGAAAAGTCCAGCTCCATCATGTCCGCTTGCAGCACACTGATCTGTCCTTGCAGGCCTGCTTCGCTCACCATTGTCTGGCCTCTCGCCACCATCACTGGGTCCATGTCCACGCCCACAGCCCTGGAACAGCCTTTCTGCACGGCAGAGATCAGCATTCTGCAGTCACCACAGCCCAGGTCATATAGTACATCCTCAGGCTGGAATTGGATGCGAGCAAGGATTGACTCGATTTTCTCCGATTTCGTGGGTACGAAGGGCGATAAATACTTGGGGTTATCGATGATGTCGTACCCACCGTAAGGAATGTCATCTGTGTCCTGGAAGGGCAATTTCCCTTCCGCTCCCTCCATTCTACTACAACTGAGACTGACTACCTATGATTAGAGGCGCTCTTGCTTGTGAATGAAGTCGATGGCTTGTTGGGAGCGGGCCTGCTTGACCACGATGACCCGCCGCACTTCGTCTTCCCACAGACAGGCCCCCAGATCAGTGACATATTTGAGCGTACTGCGGTACACGGCCATGTCAATGAAGTCCTCCAGCATCACTGCAGGTTCCTGCGTCACTCGCTTCCGCTCTTCCTCCCACAGTGCCACCTGCGCCTTCACATTCGGAGCCACAGGATACCGAGCATGCTTTTGCAGAAAGGCCACCACTTCACTGGCTCCAATACCCTTGTCAAAGGCGCGCTGCATGCTGTCGCGAGTCAGTAGAGATATGACGAGATCAGGCAGGCGGGTTTCCAGGTCGAGGAATTGACTGAGGAGAGTGACATGCACGTCACTGTGCGTGTAGGCGTAGACTCTGAAGCTGGTTTCCACCACAAGGAACTGGTCTTCGCTGAGCACTGGGGTGTTGGAGTCCGTGAGTAGGCCTTGCATGTGCATAGTGATGTAGAAGCGCTTGCTCTTCAGTTTACTTTTGTACACCAACCCCAAGTCTCCCAAGTCCGCCATCAAAGACGGGTCACTTCCAGAAGTGTAGCTTGCTCCCAGCACTGCAGTGGACAGGTTGAACAGCATGCGGAGTGCCGAAGCCTTGTCCGTCGTCCTGCTTCGCACGTACTCACTCAGCACGAGTGACAGCTGCTGTCTACGAGTTTGCAATAGGAAGCGGAAGCACTCCGAGGTGAGTGCAGTGCTGGCTTGTTTGAGTGCAAGGCGAGAAAGCACGTAGATGAGTCGTTCGGAAGGCTGCTCTCCGAAGCCTGCGAGGTAGTTGAGGAGGTTCCTCCACTTCACTTTGCAGAAGGCCTCTAGTTGCTCAGCACTGGGCTTGCGCTTGTCCACTTTCCGCTTGAGGCGCAGTCGACAAGTGGGTTCGCCCAATAGTAGGGATTTGAGCTGAGTAGCGAAGTGCGGATGGAGGCGGTAGCGTCGGGCGTCTGGCTGGTAGATGTTGAGTGTGATGAGCTCGTCCAAGGTAGTGTCGGACAGACTGCGTTCTCGAACGAGCAGAGTGAAGTAGTCGGCGTCCACACTGTCAAGAAACAGGAAAGTCACCACGAAGTGCTGAGCCAAAGGCGTAAGTTGGCGGAAGACGCCGTACACCACAGCTGGCTCGGCATAGAGCACCGCCAGGTCAGGACTCTCTCTAAAGACTGCAAACACCTGCGCCATTAGCTAGTGGGCCTTTCAGGCTGCTGTGGAAAGAGGATACAGCACTGAAAGAGGGAACATGAAACATCCTCAGCCACTTCTTCTCCAGTGAGAAGCTGATTATGCTCAGCCTACACTATTGTGTATTGACTACGTCCAGAATGCCAACCAGTTTTGAAGAAAAGATAAGGACGAATGCAGTCAAGGCAGCCCCCGCCAGTGCCCAGTTTCCCAACTTTGCAAGTCTCCTCCCGAGCAGCACTTTACGCAGAGCCACATTGTAGCACACAGGCACGTAGATGGCAGCCAGAAGCGAGCAGCTGCCTGCCAAAGCCATCACTTCACTCTGCTTACTTCCTTACTAGTCGAGGTATGTGCCAGGCCAAGCCTACGCCTGGCAGAAGTACTGCCAAGCGAATTGCCAGGTAGCAGAGAGGGTGACTGTGTCTTACCGAGTGATGGTCAGAACCATAGAGCCAGGAAGTCACAGCACCGGATAGAGTTTGTCCGTACATTGAAGCATTAGCGCATATTTGTAACATTGGGATTAGAAGCAAAAGTGAAGTCGATACATTCAACCAGAAGCTTTTTTGAGAGACCGAGGCGTAAAGCAAACTGATGTTTTCAGGCACAGCTGGCAGCAGCAGAGCGGCAGGAACTCCTATGAGCAGGTAGGAAAAGAAGGTGGAAAGGGCGATGAAGCGGGCAATTTGCTGTTGAGAGTGCGTGTCGGCTTTGGCCACTGCAATGATGCTGGGAGTGGCTCCGTGGTACAGACAGGCAAACAGAATTAGTGCGAATGCCTCTCCGACACTACAGCTGTGGACCAATATCAGTCTGCTGGGCGAATAGTTTCCAAAGGAGCCGGTTCTTATGATCAGAAACACAATAGTCAGAACCAAAACCACTCGTAAAAGAGTCATCACACTTTGCAGAACTGCTTGTTTCTTGTAGTCCATTACCGTCAAGACCACGGCAATGCTTGCAAACATCAGTACTCCCACCCGGTATCTCCACAAGCACTGGTCCTCCACTTCTCCACTGTAGTTGCATTCCTCCATGAGCAGCGCGCCTATCGCAGTGCCTACTATGTTGTTATAAGTGGCCAAACTAGCAATGTTGGCCAAGGCGAAGAAAGGGAAAAAGAAGCCCCAGTGTTGAGATCCGAGGCAGTAGCGGATGATTGCGGGCATGTCCCATTGGTACTGCACTTTGCGATCTCCAGTCCTTAGCAGAGGCTCCAGGGACCGCTCCTCCAAAGTAAGTTGGTCAGAGATGGCGAGAAGCTGAGTCTGAAGAGACCAAGCGAGAGCGACCGAAATAAGCAAGAAGAAGAAACAAATGAGGACCCCGTTGTGGTGAAAGGTGTACGGGAGGGCCAGCACGCCTGCACCAAAGACATAGTTGATAAAGAAGCTGTACACTTCCCAGGAGCTGAGGCGTGCACCAGACATTTCCCTTTATAGCAAACTTCTTGCGACAATGCCTTTCTGAACATCTCTCAAGAAATCTATCATCAATTCAGGATGAAAGTACTAGTCGCTTAGCATTATATGGATCTACCCTCCCAGTTTAGGTCTATCAACTTCATTTTAGAAAATCAGCTCTGCTAGATGTCAGAGAGTTGGACAACTTAACTGAGACTATCTTTCAGTCTAAACTGGGCAGGCAAGCAAGCGCTTGCCAGAAGGAAAAAGTGTCACTGGAAGTCCAGTGTGGAAAGGTCCTACCTCATCCTACCGAACAGCAGATAAAGGAAATCTTCGTTCGCATTGTCGATAAATTGAAATTTCTGCCAAGAGTCCTTGGCTGCGCACTGTTTGAAATCGAACACAAAAGTTTGTGGGCTTAAGAAAAGTTACTTTGTTCCCCGTTTTGTTGTATGTTGAAGATTCCGAAGTGTCCCCTACTTAAACTTGCAAACAGCGCTTCACCTTTCTGCTTAGAACATACTCAGGTAGTTGTCAAGTGACTCAGAACCTCTGAATACAGTGCAGAGATAGCCAATATGGATGTCCTTTTCCCCTCAAGACACTTGAATGATAATACGGCTGCATTTGCTACCGCGAACTCTTTCCTGTATTCAACTGCATTTCCAATCCTATCCAGACTATAGCGGACATTGCAGATGCCTATACTAACCCAACCAATGAAGCCACTATTCAATTATAGTGCATCAAGTTGCTAACAGCGGAGTGGCCTCATACTGTCTACTTGTTTGGCAAACTATTTCCTGACTTTGACTTGTCTCCAGGCAGAAATAGCATCATTCTCAGCAGCACGATTAATGTTCTTTGTGGATTCTGCAATTCGAATACTCAGAGATGAAAACATGGACAGACATTGAACTAAATATGGGATTCACTATCGATGCCGGAGTTAATATTCTGCGTTACCTCTCCTCTCTGCGAATCTGGCTGGCCAGCTGCTCTAGTTGTGACGTGGAAATTGGGATGGTCTTCGGCCAAGTCTGCGAAAGTTACAACTGCCTTCATCAGCAAAAAGTATTCTGCGCGACTTACGCACCATTTTCCTCGTGCTCTTATTCGACGAATTAGATATAAACGTAGGAATTAGCGTATTGCGAAGTACCTTGAATAGATGCTTCGTAGAGTCCCGCTGCAAACATCTGAAGCTGGGGCTAAGAGCAAGATGCAATGAAACTTCTTGAGGCGGTGATAATCTCCACGAACACACTAAATGATTCGGCGGAAATTTGATGAAGCAGCACGCATCTAAAGCCTGAATTTTCACATTCACTCCTTGTATGCATTGGTAAACACGCATTTGTAGAAAGGATCGTAGCAAAGCTCGGCCACGTCTTTCCTAATGCCAAGCAGTATCACGGACGACTGAGCACTAGTTCCGCCAGCTAGCTTAACTGAGCTTCTGGGTGATGGGTTGGTCAAAAGTCTTGTATGCTGCTAGAAGATGAAAGAGCCTGGATGACTTACTCACAACAAAAACGTTCTTGCAAGGAATTCCTTCGATGTGAGCACATTTCCTGCATTTTCTTCATAACTCTCCTTCTTCTCGAGCGTTCTAGCTCCCATGATAATGGCAGCCACTCCAGAGCAGACAGCTCCAGAGCAGACCGGCCTGCTTTCCCGCACCAGCAAAGAGTTCATCGCCGGCACAATCGGAGGAATGGCGCAAGTCCTCGCAGGGCAGCCCTTCGACATTGTGAAGGTGAGGCTCACGTCTTCGCAAGGACTCGGGGCGCTGGCCTGCACTGCGCAAATCCTCAAGAGCGAAGGACCGCTGGCTTTCTGGAAAGGCTCACTGCCGCCGCTGCTGGGAGTAGGCGCGTGTGTGTCCATTCAGTTCGGAGTGGTGGAAAACATGAAGCGCATGATCAAGGCCTGGAACAAGGGAGAAGAGCTGTCGCTGGTGCAGCAGATGTTTGCAGGCTCTATCGCTGGAATCGCCAATTCCATCATCTCTACTCCTGCTGAAGGTCACAGAATCCGCATGCAAGTCCAAGGCAAGATCGACCCTCGAGGCGATCCGCACTACCGCAGTTCCGCGGACTGCATGAAGACTATTTTCAAGCTACACGGACTGAAAGGCAGCTTCGCAGGGCTGAAGGTGACGGTCCTGCGCGAAGCCGGCACCTTCGCGACCTATTTCGGCATGTACGAGTACATGGTTTCCGTGATGAAGCCGGCAGCGGGAAGCGTGGAGGACCTCTCAGTCTGGCAGTTGCTGCTGGCAGGGGGCATGGCTGGCTACGCCTATTGGCTGCCTTGGTACCCTATAGACGCAATCAAGTCCAAGTTGCAAGCGGACTCCCTCGCAAGCCCTCGCTACAAGGGTATCCTGGACTGTCTCGCGCAGACAGTCAAAAACGAAGGGGTGCGTGGCTTATACAGAGGTTTTCTGCCCTGCATGCTCCGAGCCTTCCCTGCAAATGCAGCCACTTTTCTGACCTTTGAGATGATCATGCGGTTGCTAGGTAGAAATTAAGGAAATGGGAGCTTCGTGCAACTGCTCGAAGAGCACTGACAACATCAAGGAAGTAGTGGCAGTTACATCTCCTAGCGGGCTGCCAAGGTCTGCAGCAGCAGAGGGCGGCTCTATAGAGGATCTAGCAGTCTACAAGCGAGACAATACTAGCTCAATGCACAAGAAAGTCTTGGAACTTTACTCCACTGCTTTGCTTCAGACGCCGCCAGGCCTCACTTCCTTCAAACTCACCACTCTCAAAGCCAAGGACAAGGACTGGGCGCATCTGTTCGTCCTCTTGACCCACTGTGGGCGCCTGCAGCGACTTCATCTCTGGAAAGTGACAATTTCTGCCAAGAGTCTGGACCAACTGGGAAATCAGCTAGTCGCGCTGACTCAGTTAGAATACTTGATGTTGGCAGACATGAGCCTGGCTTCCTATGACTTGACTCGTCTGAGCGACGGTTTTAAGGGATTGGTAAGAATGCGGGAACTAATTTTGACAGTTAACTACATCAGTGCAGATCACCTAACAGTTCTGCTGCCGGGCTTGATGATGATGAGAGACTTGGAGGTGTTGGTGCTGGATGAAAACGAACTGGGCAACAAAGGCTCAGAAGTGGTCGCAGGGCTGCTTGAAAAGCTCAAACGAGTACGAGATGTGTCTCTCAAGTTTAATTCTGTGGGACATAAGGGACTCGTGGCGCTCGTGCCCTGGGTCACTCGCAGAAGAGGTCTGGTGGTGCGGCTAGACGGCAATGACCTCAATGACGATGAATACGACCTGCTGGAGCAAGCGCACCTAGACGCTTCTGCCTAGT
>Ga0247837_1003925_pt1 | contig 24821 bp, 38 predicted proteins | sample LaCtaG_2_FD_187115 | JGI IMG/M metagenome (GOLD analysis project Ga0247837, IMG submission 187115) | Freshwater microbial communities from meromictic Lake La Cruz, Castile-La Mancha, Spain - LaCruzMarch2015_14.5m | ecosystem: Environmental > Aquatic > Freshwater > Lake | place: Spain: Castile-La...
CAGCCCGCCGAACTTTTCCTTGATCTGGAGGATCGTGTAGTCGGGGTCGAGATGTCTCAGCCGCTTGTGAGTATCGGCGATGATACTCTGCCAGCCTTCGCCCGTTTCCTCGCCATACGGTTCCGTGTAGGCCATTAGGTCACATCCTCACTGATCGCCTGCCTGATACTTTTGTAATCGTACCGCCCAGATTGCTTCGTGATCTTCCCGGCGCGAGCCCAGCGGCGCAAAGTCCGTTCATCGACTCCGGCGCGCATCGCGCAAGTCTCGGCATCCATCCAGATCGCGCCGTCAACTTCGGCGGCAACGATCAGCAGCAGCCGATCCACACTCCAGTCGGTTCGGCATTTCCGGCAGGTCACGGTGCCGCCGATATCTTGGCCAGTGACTGACAGCTGCTGGCCGCAGTCGCCGTCATCTGTGACGGTCGGGCAGGCCACCCGCCAACTGGTGCGCGGCAGTTGATTAGCCGCCTGCTGAGCTTGCCGCCAGCACCCGCGCAGTTCACTGGCGAAGTCGTCCATCGCCGGGTGCTCGGCTGCGGCCTTCGGTAGCCACGTCCGCAGGAACCGCACAACCTCGGCCAGCATCAGCGCCGACTGGTCTGGCTGGCCGGCTGACCTGGCTGCCGTTGCCGGGCCGAACGGAGCCAGCCCGAAGGTTTCGCGCCAGTCCCGTTCCCACGATTCTAATACTTCGACGATCACGTTGCCGGCGATGAAGTCCAGCGCGTCGATTCTGACGCCTAGCCCGCGTTCAGTGCTTCGGCCGTCGCCGCCGCCGTTGCCGGGGATTAGTTCGCCGCGGGCCAGTTCGTAGAACCTCAGCAGGTCGTCTAGTTGCCGGCCCATCATTGTCTGGCACGGCTGGCAGGCTTGCTGATCGGTTTGCCGATGGCAGATGACACATTTCACTGCTGCCCCTTCCTTCGCAGTTCGCGGCGCTGCTCGAATGTGATCCCGCCCCAGATGCCTTCGATCCAGTAGAATTGCTGCGCGTATTCGGCGCATTTGATCCGCACCGGGCAGCCTTGGCATATTTCGATTGCCCGGCGCCGCTTGCTGTCGTCGTGAATGTCGCGGAACGGGAACCACATCTCGGGCGCCTCATGTCCGGCACACGCGGCTTTGTCGGCCCACGGCAGCCGGCTTGATGGGGTCATCACCAGGTCACCGCCGCCGGCTCAGGTTTGGCTGGCGCGAGCCAAGCCGCCGGCACCGGCGCGCATCGGTGCTCCGGGTGCAGGCTGGAGAATAGGCCGACGCCGCCGAAGATGACCGCTTTGGCGGTGCGCCGGTGAAGTCTGCCGGTGGGGTCCAGTTCGTAGGTGCGCCGATTCTGTACTACCGCCCACAGTTCGCCGGTTCGGCTGATCTCCGCGCTGTCCGCTTTGGCATCCATGCCGCAGGTGTCGGCATCGGGGCCGCTGAGGATCTCGCGCCGGCATTTGGCGCAGGTGGTGGTGATCGCTTTCCGCCTTCCGTTGATCGCGGTCATGATTTCTCCAAAGGGTCGCCCAAGTGGTTCCCGCGTTGCTCCTGATCTTCCCCCCGTGAAGTGGTGATTCCAAGTGGTTCCCTAGTAAGGCGGGAACCACCTTGGTTGGGTGGTTCCGAGACCACTGGGAACCACTGGGAACCACTTGCATATTTAGGCCATTTGCCGCCCCCGGTTTCGGTGATTCGACCTGCCGCAGCCAGCCGATCTATGGCCGGCAGCACGATGTCCCGCTTCTTCCCGATCAGGGTCACGATGTCATTCTTGGACCTTGGCAGCCCATCCTGTAGCGCCTCCCAGATCAGGCTTTCCACCAGTGCGCTGCCAGTTTCGCGCCGCCCCTTGCCGGTCAGGATCAGCCCCCCGGTGGCCGAATCGAAGGCCAGCCCTTCGGCGATCAGGTCCACATCTCTGCCGTACGCTGCCAAGAATCGTGGCCCCGCCATACCTATGGGGTCGGCCTCATCGCCGTCGGTGTCCTTCATCTTGGTCAGAGTCCAGATGGCGTCAGGTTCATCGAGTAGCCGGCTGGCGCCCCGTGACCGCTCCCCGGCGTGGCCGGTGTGATGGACCACCAGATCGTCGGTGACCCCAGCCAAGCCGAGCGCCTCAGCCCACCACGAAAAGAACACGGCGACGTCGGCGTTCGAGTTCTCATCTAGGGCCAGTGATGCCAGCACCGGCGCCAAAGGGTCAAGGATAACCACCTCGGCTTGCTGTCGGGCTAGGTAGTCGGCGAGCCGGCGCCGGCCTTCATCGCTGCCGAGCGCCAGCGCTGATGCTTTCCCGCGCAAGTTGACTACTTCTACCTGGTCGGTGGCGCCGATGCCGGCACGGCGCATCCAGCCGCGCAATGTCCGCGGCCCCACTTCCATATTGAACAGGATCACCCGCCCGGCCACCGGCGTCACATTGAACCGGCCAAGGAACGGCCTACCGTCAACCAGCGCCGGGATCAGGTTCCCGACCACCATCGTGGTCTTGCCGGACTTCGCGGCAGCTGCGAGCAGCACGCGGCCTTCGGCTGGCCAGAGCCCTTCGACCCGGTAGCGTTCCGCTTCGTCTGGCTGGGCCAGGAATGTGGCCAGCGGCAGCCCGTCCAGTGTTGGCGCTTGCCCCGCTTTCATTGACGCCAGCATTGTCTTGGCTTCGTCATTTACCCGCAGAATAGCGAAGCGCCGGTGCACCGCCTGCTCGTATGGACTCAATTCTAGGATTTCGCCAGCGTTATCGGTCGGCAGTGCCGTCGCGATCTCCAGCCAGTCAAGGACGTCATCGGGGCAGCCCGAGCCTTGCGATTCGCCGGCGATGATCTGGAGAGCGCCGACCAGCCCCCGCTTAAATTCGGCGACCGCTTCGGCTCGGGTGCCGCGGCCTTTAATGTCGTCGGTCAACTCTGAGACGAAACTTTGCTCCAGCCGGGCCAGCACTGCGGGCGCTCCGGGGCAGCCACGGCGCCCGGCACCGGCGACAGCGAGCACCGCGGCGTTGTAGGAGTCGTGCCGATCACCGCCGGCACTGGCAAGCCCGGCAGCGCGAAGGACATGCTGGCACGGTTCGCCCTTCGGTAAACCGGTGAGCGTGGCCAATAGTTCCGCGCCGGTCAGGTCGGCCTTGACAGCGACTTCCCTGCCGACTTGCTGAAGTCCGGCAAGCCATCGCGCCGGCAACGCTGGCACTTCATCGAAGATGGGAAAGTACCCGGTGCTGGCGTCCCGCTCATCCACCCAGCCGTAGGTGGCGCCTTCCGGGTGCAGCGACGGCGCGGCGACAATGTACCGGTGCCAGTGCTGAATGAACTCGATGCCGGTTAGCTTCGTCGGCAGCACCGTGCCAGCCGGCACCTTATATATGCGAATGCCGGAGATGCCATCAGCGCGGCTGGTGCTAAGCCAGGTCGGCGGCAGCGCGCCGAACTTGGCGACCAGTTCCGAAAGGGTCGCCCCGCCGTTCTTCCCGTTGTAATCATCGACATCTATTCCGATCACGCCGTCAGGTAGGCGCAGACAGATGTTCGCGGGCCCTTCCTCGGCCATCGCGTGGCAGTCGGCGTATGACGGATCAACGCCGTCGTGCCCGGTGTACCCGGCCGGCGGTGGCGTCTTGGCGCCGTATGGCAGCGGCAGGATTCCGCGCCAACCGGCAGCCCAGTAATCTTCAAAGGCTTCGGCGTAAGGGTCGGCGGTGGTGGTCATGGTCAAGTGTTCGCCCTTCAGTTGTGGTGAGTCCCTGCGCCGGTCGCGAACCGTCGCCGCCGTCAGCGAGCGCAGGGGATGAAACTATGCAGACATGCCGAGCAACTTCATCGCCGCCAACTGTTCGGCGCTTGGATCGGGCACCGCTGACAGGCCACCGCCGCCGCCGCGGACCACATCAACAGTCCACAGCTTTAGCGTCTTGCCGCCGGCGCGCTTTTCGACACCGATCATTGTGATCGTCAGACCGTCGCCAACCTCGGGCCGCTTCTCGGCCAGCAACGCCTTCAGGCGAACCTGACCGGCGGTCACGGTCTGCTGACCGTCCGCGGTGTCGAGCAGTATCTGCGGACTGACCGAACCGTCATCCCACTTATGTGCCGAGATGTTTACGACGGTGCCGGTCACGGTGTCGCCTTCCTTTTCAAACTTCACATAGTCGGAATTGGTCTGCAATTCCGGCGTATCCCAAACTGACATGGCAGGATCCTTTTCTAGTTAGTTAGTTATGGCATTCGGCGCTGGCTGCGCCGAAACTTTTGCGACATGACCAGGGCACGCCTGTTCGATGTCGGTGTTGGCGGGCGAGTAATGCGGACAGTACATGCAGAAGCCGTCGCCGGTCGGGATCATCGGCAGCGAGCTAACGCCGGGCGCGATCATCACTTTAATGGCGTCCAATCTTTGCAGCGCCGCTTCGGCAATCGCTTCGTCGTATGGCTCCGTCCAGTATTGCGCGTCCTTCAGCATGCCGGTGCGCGACCAGTGACAGATAGCGACGTGTCGCACATCGAAGCCAGCGGCGATCAGCCCGAGCCCGTACAGGTGGCCTTGGACTTTGTACTGCTCGGAAATGATGCCTTTCTTCACTTTCGCCATCGCTGTCGCGCCGGTAACTTTGTGATCGATGACCGTGCCGGTGGCGTGGTCGAATAGGTCAATGGTGCCAGACATATATCCGGGTATTTCAATCCGTGTCGATGTCTCCCAGCGCTTCACTGCCAGCAGCGCATTCGCATCGCTGAAAGCTTTGTCCAACCACGCGTGCACGCTGGTGCCGACGATGGCGGCCCAAGGGTCGGTGCTGGTGTTGACCTTTTCGACTCCCAGCATTTTGTAGGCGAGCCGGCGCGGGCATGGTGTTCCCGCTTCGCTCGGGCCGATGTCGGTCTGCACTGATCTCGGTCGGCTTGATTCATACCACCGCACCACGTCGCGCATCTCGTCCAGCATGTCGTCCAGAACTCCGTCAGCACAGAGCAGGTCGCTAGTCATTGGACACCACCACGAAGCGGCGCATCGTTGTCTCAGTCATGCAAGCCGCCAACTGTTCAGCGGTCAGCATTTCCTTCGCCAAGGTCTGGTCAAGTCGATTCGACTTCACCCATTTCCATGACACCACCGGCATGCCGCGAATCGTGCCAATCTCGGACTCGCCTAGCGCCGCTTCGATCTTGTCGCGGCAGGCTTTGATCGTCTCTTCGTTCTCCGCTTTGCGCGTTGTCGCTTCGCGGAGCATGTCCAGCCAGCCGGCTAGCGCATCTATCTCTTGCATCGGTTCCCCTTTCGTCATAGCAGTGTGATTTGTATCGGCTTCGTTAGTCGCTGCGCGATCAGCGTCAGATATTCCTCGGTCAACTCGATCGCGATGCACCGGAAGCCTTCTATCACGCAGGCTTCTATCGTCGTGCCTGAGCCGCCGAACGGCTCCAGCACGGTGCCGCCGGGCGGGGTCACTAGCCGCACCAGGTACCGCATCAGGTCCAGCGGCTTAACTGTCGGGTGAGCGACGTCGCCGTCCTTGGGGCGCTCGGCGCTGTTGGCTTTCGCGGTGTAGAAGAAGCGTGACGCGCCGCCTGTGTCGCCGTAGGGGACGTCGTACTCACCGTCATATCCGTTGACAAAGCCGCCGCTGCCTTTCTTGCCTGCTGCCCCTGCCGTGGTCACGCCACTCTGCTTGTCGAGCTCGGCGGCCTGCGACTCGTCAAGGATGACGTTGGCAGGCCAACGGCCACCTGTAGGCTTATTTGCGCTTAAGTCTATGACTTGCCGCGTTCGTGTATTGACATACTCGCCCGCGCCAATGTTGGTGCTCACCAGCTTATCCCACGCCTTCTCAAAGCCGTCATCGCTTGGTATCCGGCACCGGTCAATGTTCAGCGCCCCCGTGCCGTGCGCGAGGACGTTCTCGGCCACCGTTAGCGGAGTAGAAAAAGAACGTGGAAGGCTTTTAGGCCAAATGAAAGACCCGTCAGATAACTGGTCGATGCGGACAAGTGCCCGCGAGCCTGTAAGCCCAGTTGCAATTCCAGCAAAGGACGCGATAACCGGAAGGGAATCCTTCGCGTCGAAGTTGGGCGTAAACTTTTCCGTGAATTGACTTGCGGTGTGCTGTCCCGCCTCCGTCAATGTGGTCAAGGGTAAGAAATTCAGGGACTGATTCTCCGCAGCAGGCGCACTCTCTGCCATAGTGGTCAAGAATTTGCTCTCTGAGTCGTCTGTCACTTCGACGGCTGGCTGCTTTGACGAGTTTGGGATTATTCTTTCGCCACTCTGCGTGCTTCTGGCGGAATAGTTCGCGGTTGGCCAATCTGACCTCAGCGTCTCGTTTGCGCCTGCATGGGCGACAGACGTTTCCTCCACTTGCGGCACTGCGATTGACGACAAATTCTTCTGCTCGACGAGTTTCCCCGCATCGCTTGCATGTGCGCTCGTCCATGTTATTTCTCCCTCAACTCCACGTTCCTTGAGTTCAGATTCTACCATTTTCAGCACGTTTATGCCAGCGGTAGATAACGGCTTACGGGCAACAACTATCGGCTCAAATGCTGGCTTCAGTGCCGTGCCCCATCCTTGCCACTGATTTGCTGCGTCGGTCGCGGGGGCGGTAATGTCCCATGTCTGATACACGGTCTCGCCACCAAGGGTTGGCAGTGCTGAGTTTCCGCTAGTGCTGCGGGCTTTGGTGTCGCTGCCGACAACCTCGCGCTCGGCAGCAATGCGGGCAACAAGGTCATCGACCCATTCAGGCACGTCACCGCACGACGGCCTGATCATCTGCCACAGTTCAGGCGTTGGGATTGCAGGCTGGGACTTGTCGGTTAGGTAGTGGCCGCCCATGAACGTGTCGGTGACTTCGTTGAGTTGCTTAGCCGTCAGCCCCGTGCTGCGCATAAAAGCCGTGAACTTCCAAAGCCGCCCAGCCTCGCCATTGTTTTTGTCAATCGCCTTCGACACGTCCAGAGACTTCGGAAACCCGCTGCCATACATCCACGCGATGCTGTCGCGGATATCAAAGCCCGCGTCTTCAATCGCCACCGCCAACCGGTGCCAGGTGCGGGTGCCGCCAAAGGCGAGGAGGTGACCGCCGGGCTTGAGGACTCGAAAGCACTCGGTGGCCCAAAGTTCGCACCACTCTTGGAAGCCGATGGATGCATCACCTTCGCGCCCGTAACGGATGCGGCTTCGGGAGTAGGGGTTGCCGCCGTTGCCGTCTTGGAATCCGCCAACGCTGGCCGGGTCGGCAATGACGTCGCCGCTTGCCTTCCACGGTGCATCCCAATCTTTGCCCATAAACTCCAGCCCGTAAGGTGGGTCAGTCACCACCGAATCCACGCTGGCATCGGGCAGAGTTCGCATCACTTCGATGCAGTCGCCGTGCCACAGATCGAACTCGGGCGCCGACAGGTAGGGCTTCATTCTTCGCCCCCGTAGCCGGCGGCCCTTAACAAATCCACGAAGGCGTCAAGGCGGATCACCACCGGCCAGCCTGGTATCGACGCCGGGCCGCTGCCATCCATTCGCAGCACCGCGAACGGCAGCCGGGTGTCCGCTCTGGCTTCCTGCTGGCGCATAGCTGCCAGCGGATCGAAGCCGCGCCGGGCCTTCACTTCCACGTCAATGTCGAGCACTTCCACGATGTCGCTGCCAGATTCACCGGCGCCGACGCTGCGAGCGTGCGGCCAGCCGTTGGCGCGGAGATAGTCGGCGACAATGCGCTGGGATTCGTACCCGCGATGTTTGCGGTGCTGACTCATGACGCCTCCAGCATCCGCAGCGCCAAAGCCGCTTGCTGCGGCACGACACCGTTGCCGAGAATCTTCAGGCAGGCCGATGGCCTTAGACCGTGGCCGGTGACATGACCGGCGGGCAGCCCCATCATCCATTCCACGAAGATCGGGCTCAGGCGTGGCCTGCCGGTGGCGCCGGCAATAGTTGGCTCTGGCGCGCTCCGCGTCAGTGACTCCCAGCGTCGAACGGCTGCTTCGTACTTTCCCCATCGCGTGCCAACTTCATCGCCTCGATCGCCAGGCTCTTGCCATGCGGTGCCGGTCTCCCGTCCGCTGACTTTTGGCGAGGAGCCCACTCGTCCCACCATTCGATGGTCTTGCCCCTGCCCATGTCGTTCACAGCAGGAGTTGGCAGTAGGTCTGTCAAAGCCCGACTGAGTGTGTCCGTCGCTTCGGGTCGATGCGGTTCCCGCCGGATCATGTGATCTTTGTAGTCTCGCGCCGTCGGCGTCGGTAACGAGGATAAAGATTCGTTTTCGCCCGTGGGGTGCTCCGGCGTCGGCTGCTCGAACAACTCCCCATCTCGCAGACATCCCCATTTCGGCAATGTCCCCAAGGACTTCGGCAAATCCCAAAGACCGGTGGCCGTCCACATTTTCAAGGACGGTGACCACCGGGCGAAGGGCTGCGATTGCGTCGCGAACGTAGGGCCATAGGTGTCGCTCATCTTCTTTTCCTTTCCTGCTGCCAGCGTGACTGAAAGGCTGGCAAGGGTAGCCGCCCGTGAGAATATCGACCGGCGGAACGTCGGCCCAGTTGACTGCCTTAATATCGCCAAGGTTTGGCACGCCTGGATAGTGCGCTGCCAGAATTGTGCTGGCGTCCTTGTCAATTTCCGAATACCAGACAACGTGACCGCCGTAGAAATCCTGCACCGCCATATCAAGCCCGCCGTAACCGGAAAATAAAGAACCGATGCGAAGGCTCATGCTGACCGGCTGCGGTTCATTGCCTGCCAGACGTCGTCGGTAAAGGTGACGCCAAAGCCGTCAGCCCGCGCCCGATAAAGTGCGCGAGATAGCGCCGCCGGGCTCATGCCGAGCCGGTCAGATGCCAGCGACACGATGCCGCCATGCTCGGCATAGGTCCAATGAAAGTCGGCCAACACTTCGGCCCGAAGGCGCCCGCTACTCATCGGAGACCAGCAGGCAGACCGGATGAACCCAGCCCCACTTGTCCATCACTATCGGGTCGCCGACTTCGATGCGAAACGTACAGATGCAGCAGCGGCGCTGGTGGTTATTGTACAGAATCGGCCGACCGTCGTCGGTCATCATGTCAGGCACAATTCCACCGCCCGCCATGCCAGTGGCTAAGACCTGACTCGTCGCCTTCCCAGTTCAGCACAGTTGCGAATGCCATCTGCTGATAGAACGGCAGCCAGCGGTGCATCTCGGTGGCCCGCAGTTGCCGACTGACCAAAGTGCCGACCTTGAAGCCGTACATTTGGCGAAGCTCGTCGCGCATCATCCATGACGCGCCAACGGCGAGCGCCGAAGTGAACTGGAAGGCGCCGAAGTAGCCGGCGCTTCGATTAGTGGAGAACCAGTGGGCATTAGTTTCGCGGAGCAGAACGCAGCGCGTCAGTTCGGCCTGATGCTGGCGCCAATACTTGCCGCGGTACGGCAGGCGCGTGCCGGTCATCCGCGGATCATGCTTAGTCGCAAACAGTTCGATCTGCTGCGGTTGGGCTGGCGGTTCTGTCGGAACGGGCGCGATAATGAGCGCAACCGCTAGGGCTGCGGCGGCCATCACTTGGCCCCAGAGTTCCGAGGAATAGACACGTTCATTTGCTTTCCTTTCGGTCGACATAAATGACAACAAAGGCAAGGATGACGATTAGCACCAGCGCCAGTTCGATGATGAGCCGGATCATTTGCCCATCGCCCTAATTAGGGCCTGATGGCGGGTGATGGTGAGCCGGTCGCGGTGCTGCTTCGCGGAGTTCCGCCGATGGATCAGCACCACCACGCAAGCGCCGACAAGAATGCCGCCAACGAATGCGGCGATGATGCTCACGCGCCGTCTCTGACAATGCTGAGCGCTCGCACGGAAGGATGCCGCGCCTTGGTCGCCGACTCCAGAATGTCGTCAATTATCTCGCAGGCTTCGTCCAGTTCATCCAGCAAGTGCTCGATGCGGGCAGCGGCTTGCACTTCGGCTCGGGCGATGCCGGACCAGTAGCCGACGAAGATCCCGCCGACGGTGAAAATCATGACAGCGCTGGCAAATAGCAGGTCTTGACTCATCTCATCTCCTGATCATCGTGACCCGCCGACGGCGGCAGGTCGTCGGCGGGCACGAAAATAGCCCAGCGACCACCGGGGGGCAGGTCGCTGGGCATGGGCAGAATCTAGAGCATCGCGGCGCCCGTTGTCTGGCGACACGCCGAATTGGGCAGAAATAAAATAAGCCCGCCGGCGCTCCAGCCCAAAGGGGTAAAGGGCGAGCGCCGACGGGCGGTCAGGGGGATTCCTCAAAATAGTCGGCAAGGTCACGGTCAATGAAATCGGGCGCCCGCTCCAGATGGGCAGTGAAGCCCATAGGCGTACCCTGGGGCTCTGTCTCGGCTTCGGCTTCCCCAGCACCCACCACGGCCACAATGCCCGCAGCGGCCAGCAGGAGCCGCTCAGCACGCTTATATAGGGCACAGGGGCCAGCGTGGTCGGCGTGGCTCAGCAGGACTTCGACCGGCCCGGCAATCACCTTGACTTTGCAGGCCATCGGATCCCCTTTATAACGATTCGGTAACGGTCGGCGGTTTGGTGTTGACAGGTCTACGGGGTAGCCTGTAGATTCATCTACATGAGGCCGGGAAGCTCCCGACCGGAAGGGGTCGAAATGACCAGAACCACCACCACCACCACCCGCCAGCAGGCTTGCCCACAGGATTGCTGCGCAGGCAACTGCGGTGGCGAACTTGTCACTTGGGCATACGGCAAGAACGTGCGCGTCGCACCTTGTTCAGCGCTTCTGGCGCAAGGCTGGAACAACAAGGTGCAGGCCGTCTACTACCACAGCCAAGTGGCGACGATGCCGGTCGCCTAACAGGTCGAAACGCCGAAAGGCGTCCACGGTTAAGTGACCGTGCTGATGAGACCAAAGGGGAACGAAATGACCGCAAAGCAGGAACGTAGAGAATACCTAGCGATGGCCGACTTCTTAGATGACACGGACTTCAACTTCAGCGAAGCAACACAAAAGGAATACAACGCACTCGCAGCCGAAGCCATCGCTGCCGGATTCGTAAGGGCAACGAAATGAAGAAGCACACAAGCACATTCAGCACTGATCCAATCGTTGGCCAAATCGTTTCGGGGTTCAGTGATGGCCCTTGGTATCACTCAACTTGGTCCGGACTTTATGACGGCGTGCGAGTTTCTGAGCACAGCGGCGAATTGGTCCACTTCTTCCATCATGGGGAGATCAATGGCATCAAGCAGCAATGCTTTGCGACACCAGTCAGTAAATTTACCAACTAACAAAGGGGAACAGCATGAGCATCTACGTTATCGAAACACCGCACCAAGGCGCACCCATCTGCTGGGTCGCCGACGATGAGCAAATGTTTATCGGCCTAGCCGACTCTGGCAGCAAGCGCGAGCCACTGCGCGAGGACGCCACCTTCAATGAAGCCTGCATATACCTTGGCGAAGGCTTGCGCAGTCTCGCAATTTACGAAAGCACCGATCAGGCTGCCGATTATTTCCTGCGCGGCTGGTGTCGCGGGATGCGTGAAATCGGCACTGAGGTAGGCGCCTTGCGCCGGCAACTTCAGTATCGAGTTGGCGAGATCACCGACCATGATACTCGGCTGCGCGTTCTCGGAATCATCTGGAATGAAGCGCGAATAAGTGAGCGCGAGATCTCTGGCGAAGCCTACGAAGTGATCAAGGATGCGGCGCTCACAATGCCGGAGACGAAGATCGCCGAAGCCCTAGGCGTTGACCGCATGACAGTGCGGCGAGCGCTCGGCAAGCGCTGAGACGACGAATAGCCCGCGGCCTCACCTGAGGTCGCGGGCTATTTCTGTGTACCCGATGGCGTCGGTGTAGTTGTCGTCATGCTTGCTGACCTTGCTGCGGCTGATCTTGACCAGCACCATCATCTGGGCGACGTCGTGCGCCGTGATCGGGTGCCCGATATACGCCGACCACAATCCGGCGATGCGGTCAAGGTTCACACGCGGGTCGCCGTAATGTTCGGCGCGTTCGCCGACAATGTTCATACGATCTCCAGACCGGACCAAAGCCCGCCAGCGGTGATGAATGTCAGCGCCGCCGGCGGAGCGCTCAGCCCGCCCTTATGCTCCCACCAGACCGAGCCGCCATCAAGGGCCCCGGTCTGCATCCAAGTCGTCGCGCCCATCTGCTCCAGCCGCAGGTGATGATAGTGGCCGGAAATCACCACGTCGGCGGTGCCTATCGCGTCGCGGCTCATCGCCTTATTGGCGAGCCAAGTCTGCATTTTGTTGCGGGTCTGGTGCCCGTGGAGTAAGCCCAGCCGAGTGCCGGCGACATCAATGGTCAGGTGCATTTCGTCGCGGCCGGGGAAGATCCAGCCGACGTCAAAGCCTTTCGCCTTCATAACGTCGGCTACCTGGCTGGCGCCTTCAATCGCCCAAGAGTCGTCGTACCGGCTCGACATCTGATTACCGGTGCGGATCGCCTCGTCATGATTGCCGGGCACCACGGCCACGGTCACCGCGTCGGCTAGCTGCGCGAAGGCTGTGACCTGATCGGCGAGCAGCCGACGATAGACGCGCACCATCTCTGTCAGCGTCAGATCGTTCCGGGCGATCAGGTTCCCGCCCTGGCTGGTGACCCCTTCGATGCAGTCGCCAGCGACCAGCAAAGTCACCGGCCCGCAGCGGCCAAGTTTCCGCTGAGACTTATACCGAGCCAGCGCCCGGTCCAAAGATTCATAGAACCTGCCGACGGTGCCGGCGCTGCCATCACCGTCAGACTTCCCAAGTTGCATATCGCCAACCGCGAACACGAAACCGGCGCCGGCGTCGCTCGGCTCCGGCGCCTTCCCCCGATGCTTAACCGCGGCGAGCAGCTCGGCCACGTCAATGCGGGCCGGCGCGACTTCGACCACGAAGCGGTATCGCCAGATCGGCCGGGTCACCGCGTCGGCGCCTTCGGCGTCACGGTGCCAAGCCGCCGGATCATACTTCGCTTCGACCAGGCGAACCCGGAAGCCGTCCGGCACATCGACGCCCAAGCCTTTGACCGCTTCGGCCCAGCCGGATTCATCAGCGAGCGCTGGGCTCGGCGGCAGCGTGACGATTCGGCTGCCGTCCGGTTCATATTTGACACCCGGCTCCCAGCCGGCGGGTGCGCCTTTGATTTGCGGCGCGGTGCTGCCGGCGTCGGCCAGTTCGCTCAGACGGTTGCCGAGCATTTGCAGTCCTTCCGCCGGTGCCGACCCAATGCGCCAGCGCCAACGCGCAAGCCTTCGGCCTTCAGGATGCGCTCGATAGCCGCGCTCGACAGTCGGTGATCAGCCAGGGCATCGGCCAAAGCTGCGCGATCATCTTCGGGCAGGGTCGGCAGCAGTTCGCCGACGGTGCAGGCGGCGCCGCGCCTTGGCGTAATGCATTCCGCGAGCGCCGTCGCCAAAGTCACGGCAACCGCGCAGGCAAACCGAACCTATTCTTACTCCGCACCCCGTCCTGACCTATCCCCAACTTGTCAATAATGAAATGCACATTCCCAACATTCGACCCCGGCTTTAATTCCAGATGCATCGGGTCCCAGTACGCCGGAGACCAGTCCCCGCCCCAATTCAGGATGCTGTAAATCTTCAGGATGCGCCGCATCTGCGATTCCTTCGACCGCCAAAACACACGATTCCGCGCCACCGGCGCACCAACACCAGACCAGTCAATGTCAATCGCCGTCCCGCTCGCATGATTCGACTTCCGACCCGGCACCGCACGCGCATCACGATTAGCATACCCACCAGTATCAACCGCGCCGTCGTCAATCGTATGAATCCACCGATGCCAATCCGCAGCAACCGCGAGGAACAACGGCAGCGCTTCCTTCCGCGTCGTTAGCCTCCGATCAGCACCCGGCACCCAACCGGTGCGCAACCGCGGATCACCATACCCCTGAATCACCGGCCAACCATTAAGACTCAACTCAGTCACTGGAAACTCGCCGACTCATGATCACCAATGCCGGTCGCAACGATCGCAGTCAACACGGCAACGATCCCAGCGCCAACAGTGATCGACAACATTTGACCCCAATCAAGGGCCACAACATTCACCGCCTGATTCCCCAGCAACGCCAACAACGTTTGCGCCATCGTCCGAACCGTTCTCTCAACCGCATCACGCCAAAACTTAGCAGACCACATGAAACCTCCCACAAAATAAACAACACCGTCAGGAACAAACCCCACGCCTTAGTTATTGAGATGCCACTGAACATGATCATCAACCTTCGCCCTCAACTCCCGAAGGTCAACCTCGATACGGTTCAGACTATCCCGCGTACTCGTCCCGCCGTTCGGCTTGAACTCCCGCTGCAAAGATATCTGCGCCCGAATCAACCACAGCAGCCCAGCAAGCAACGCGCTACCGATAACGATGAACGGGATCAGGTCCGCGGGATTCGTCACGGTGACTCGACTAGTCCCGGATACATGACAGCGATCATTTCATCAGTAAACCCAAGAGACCGGGCGTGAATTAACGCCGCAGCCCTCGCCTCGGTGGTTGCGGTTTCTTTCGCCGCCGCTGCGGTTGCTGCCATTGCTGCCGCCGTGCGTATATTCTCTATAGATGGTTTTGGTTCGTCGTGTTCCCACAACAATAAATTGTCGTAATCATTGTCAGATAGGGCCCACCCGCTATTAAATCCAAGTTGCATTAAACCTGCAACAATTTCTGTATGGGTTAATTTTGTCATGCCGAAATCTCCATCAAAGTTATAGTAGAATACGAACCGTTAGATTGCACGTTCACTACGGCGTTGTTTTGGGACGACCAACACTGAGTTTTGTAGGTTGTCGCCGATGTAGTACTTGGTGAATCGAGAAATGTAGCGCACCCGGCGCCCGTCGTAACGGTAGTATCAGAAGCAGTAGTTGCTGCTAACTCAAATGGGTTAAGAATTGACGTCGCGCCCCGCAATAATTTTACGCCCACGGACGTATTGTTGGTAGTTTTACCCAACCCCGATTGTGCAACGGTAACTAAAATTTTGTTGCTAGCACTACTCGGAGTAATAGTTGCCGTTAAACCGGTATCCACCGGAGTACTCGTAGAATTACTGACAGGGGCTGACGCCTGTGCGTTAACAATTTGCAATACTTTCCCGCCACCACTTGCAATATAGGACCAAGTATCTGTGCCGGTTTTAACTATCGCTGCCGCACCGTTTTGCGCTAACGCTGCGATGGTCCCGGAGATCGTGACACCGCCGGTAGCCGTCACGGTGCAAGCACCGGCCCCAAGGTTAAGGATGTTGATCCGGGTGCCGGTTGGGTAGGCAACTGTGGCATTTAATGGCACCGTGAAAGTGTTAGAGGTTGCCACGGTCATGGTTACCGTTTTTCCGGCATCGGTTAGGACCCCGGTGTATGAGGCGGTTTGTGCGTTAATTCCGCGCCCAATGTAATAGCCTGCCGCGTCTATAGCGTTAGCGACCGAGAGACTGGCTGCGGGCCACCCCGCTACCAAATCGCTGCCAGAAACGTACGGGGAACCGTACGAGGTTGTTGCCATCCTTTTATCCTTTCCTAGGCCGCTAAATCGCCAGCGTTAACAACGTTGTACCAAATTATTGCCGGGTCCACTGCGGACCATGTTAGCGCAGCATCGACCCCAGACCATGTAACCGTCTGGTAGGAATAGCGGGGGTCGCTGATACTGAAAGTAATTACATGACCGTCTGGGGTGTATGTTTCCGCCCACCCTTCCACGATCCCTTGGAACGCCTCGAAGGGTGCGGGGGCTGGTAGCCCGGGGACTGTGACCGTGGCCCCGTTGATTAGGGCCATGACCCGGTCACGGTCCGGGGTTGCGAGCGCATCCACATACACCGATATTTGGCCCAACGACCATAGGGGGTTGGCTTGGGCCGTCAGAATGTTTGACGCCCTAGCTGTGGCATCCCCGACGGCGTCGAGGCCTGTTGTTAACTCGTAGGCTCGTAGACCGTAGTCGCTGATACTGTTCGCGTCTGTCGAGTTCACGGTATTTGAGGACGGGCCGTACGTCACGGTGACGTCATTTATGAGGGCTTGCAGGTTTTGGGTCCAGGTTGGGGTCCAAATAACCCCCGAACTTGGGAACGTGTAAGTAGCAATACTGGTGGGGAAACTGTCCCACGACTGGCCGTAATAGTCCCAGTCTTGGGTCTGGGCGGACCACGTCGCCGCAAACGCGGTTAGACCCCTTGACCCGTACGCCTCAAACGAGATGACCCCCTCGGGGGTGTCAAAGTAGGTTGCCCCGGACCATTCCGCCAACTCCGAGAGGGCGTCCAGTACTGAGGTTTCGACAATGTCCCCACCGGTCACACTGTGCAGGTCAAGGGTTTGACTTCCCCCGTTCAGGTAACTGAGCCCCCCGTCCGTTAACACGGTCTCGACCCGCTGCTCTACGGTTTCGTGCGGGAACCCGGTCCCCCCAGTGCGTCGCAAGCCCAACGTCGCCAGGTTACCCATAGCCGTCAGGGTGGTTACCGCTGTTGGGGGGTTTGTTGACAGGTGCGTTATGGACAGGTCCGATATTTTCCCGTGGAACCTGTCAAACCCGTACGCGTAAACCTCCACCTCATCGGACATGACCGCTGCGACACCCTGCGACCCCCTGATACTGATTTGGCAACTAGACGGGGTAGGGGAACTGGTCACGTCGTTTCGGCCGTGCTCAACACTGACCGAATACTCGACGTCATCGAGGTTAAGGGACACCCCGGCAATAACTATCGACGTTATTGGGCTCACGTTAGGACCGGCCTAACCCCTACCCCGGCTCGCTGATCTGACTGCCGGATAAGCCTGGCGAGGCTTTGCGCTGTCGCCTGCTCGGTTAACTGCACCTGGCGGGCTGTTTCCCTCGCTGACACCTCAGCGCGTGCCGCGGTCCCAGCGGCCTCCGCCGCCCTAATAGCCTCGGCTACGGCTTGCGCTATTTCGGCTTTAATGTTCGCCCCAATGGGTTGCCCGATGGCTTGCCCAATTTTGCGCAGCCTTTTCTCCTCTAAAGCTATTTGGGTGATAGTGCCGTTGACAAATTCCTCTGCGGAGTCTTGGCCGGCTAGTAGGAACTCGGGGACCATCGCCTGGGCAACCAGGTTGGCTTGGGTTTGTACGGTGCTGAGTTTGTCCGCCATTGTGGTTATGAGCCCGGTGTCTATGAGGGCTTGCCCGTACAAGGCGCCTTGCTCGACCCCTTGGGCGGCTAGGTAGTCCGCTAACCCTTGCCCGCCCTCCTCTTTGATTCTTTTTAGGACGTTGCCGTACCAGGTGAGTTTGTCTACCTCGCTGTTTACGCCGGCTATCCACTGGGCCGCGTCGACGGCCCCGTCTTTCATCTCGAACCCTGTGCCGAGGTCGAACCCTTGGGTGATCTGTTTGGCGAGGCTGTCAACGTAGGTGGTTACTGCGGCGGTCGCGTTGTCGAGTTCAGCGGTCTGGGCTTTCAGTTTTGTGGTTAAACCCCCGACCAACGTTTGTTGACCTTCGAGGAGTTTGTTGGTGGTGTCCGCTGCGCTGTTCGCGCTGCCGCTGGCCCGGCTGTAATCGTCAACGGCCCCGGAAAGGTCCGCCATTCTTTCTGCGGCGCCTTGCGCTCTTTCCGCTTGGTCCGCTGTTGTTTTAGTGGACTGTGCGGTGATCTGCGCGAACTTAATAAAGTCTCGGTAGGTTGACTCGACCACGTCCAATAGGTCGTCAACTTGGCCGGTAGCGTAGTCCGCGGCGTCGCCGAGGCCTTTAAGCCTGTGGGTCCAACCCTCTGTGGCTAGGCTTGCCTTGTTGGTCTGTTCGGGGGCTAACCCTAGTAAGTAAATGAAACTACCTAGCGGGCTGTTAACGTCAGTGAAAGAGCCCCCAAGGTCTGCAACAAAGCCGCCCAAAATTTTAGCGACCCGGCTAAACCCTTCCGTTGAGGTTTTAGCGTTGTCAGTTTGTAGCGTGGTTTGCTTTAGGTTTGTTGTGTAAGTGTTTAATGCTGTCGTTGCAAACGTCCCAAACGCTGTACCGACACCCTCAACTAGAGGCTCTAAGTCCTCCATTGTGTCTATAAGGTTTTGGGTGGTGTCGTTTGTGTTACCTAGGGCAGTTAGTAGACCGCTGCCAAATGATTCTTTTAACACGTCAAACGCGGTTGCCAGTCTGCGGGTTTGACCTTCGTATGTTTGGGCGGCGGTTTGGGCTTGGCCGCTGAAAGTTTTAGACAATGACGCGGTTATCTGGTTCATGTCACCGGTTTTGAGTATTGCCGTGTCAATGCCAGCGCCTAAACGTGAAAGGCCAGACACGTTTCCGTCATATGCACGCCCTAATGCCTGTACCACGGCGTCCAAGGATTTCCCGGAGCCTGAACTAATGTCCAGAGCGAGGGCTAGGGCTTTGTTGGCCCCCTCCGTGTCTTTAATGGAACGTACTAGACGGTCATAGGCTGGTCTTAGTTCGTCATCCGCGATACCCAGAGACTTCTCTAGGGCACCTATGTATTCCTCAACTTTTTCTGTGTCGTGCGCTAGGCCCACGTTACTTAAAGTTTTAGCCAATTTGGTGAGGGCGGCCTCATCCTCTATTGCCGCTTGCACCCCGTCTATCGCCAGTTTCGCTGCGAAGGCCCCAGCCGCTACGCCCGCACCAATTAGGGCGGGGCCGAGCAAGTTGTTAAGGGTGTTCCCGAACCCGCCTAGGGCACCGTTAGCGGTGTTAAGTCCCCTGGTTAGTTTGCTGACGTCTGCCGCCAAATAGACGGTTAAAGTTTTAGCCATTACAGGGTGTCCCATTTCTTAACAATGCGGTCAACGGCTCGACCCCATTCAGCGAGTGCCGCAGGTTGATAAGCTTTCGTTTTCGTTAACCACTCGGTTTGCTCAAACGGTGCAAACGAGTCGCGGCGCTGCCCGCTGCTCGACGGGTACCGAACCATGGTGGCCGAGCCGCCGCCGCTGAGGGTTTTCTTGTTGTTCCCAATGTTTACGGCGGGCACCCGGTCCCGCTTAACTTTCACACTATCCGCGATAACTTGACCCCAGGGGCCTGCATAAAATAGGGCCGCGTTACGCCAAGCGGGGGCCATATGCTTTTCCGCAATTTTCATGGACGCGTCCCGGAGTTCCCCGCTGGCCTCTTTCGGGAGGGCCTTAAACGCCCTGAGCACCTCGTTAAGGCCGTCTATGTAGGCGTCAAACTGTGCCACCGCTTAACTCCTCCACATAGGTTGCTAATAGTCTCGGTTCCATCCTTGCTAACTCCTCAACGGGCCTACCTAGATGGATGGATAGGCGCACCATTAGGCGTTCTATGGTGCCGTGAGGGTAGGGTCCGTGGCCGGGCCCTGTTCGGCCCACACCCTCTCAGTTCGTGCCCACTTTTGTACCTGATCCATTTTTGTCGGCTCGTTCTCATGCTCAGCCATGTACGCGACAAGTGTGCAAAGGTCCACAAGTTTCGGGGAACCTGCGCACAACTTGTTGGCGAGCATCATGTCAGCGGCCAAACAGTCAACCACTATAGGTTCTAAACTGCCGTTCTTTGAGTATGTAACTTTCGGATACATGACGTTTCCCCGTCCACATTAACTGAAGGTGACAGTGCCGGTGAAGGACACCGAGCAGGTTGCGATACCTGCGGCCTCAACGGTCATCTCGCATGACTCCACATACATTGCCGCACCCGCCCAACCACCGGCCGCCGAGTCCACACCGACAACCACCGAGGTGCCCGCAGCGATAGACGTCTGTAGTGCGTCGTATAGACCGGTGTTCTCGTCGTACAAGAACTCCAGGCTAATGGTCGAGTTGAGGTCTGTCTGGTCAAACGCGACCGAGTCAAGAGTCTTGGTGCGTAGGATAGTTGGGCTGGTTGTTACTGTGCCCGTTGTAATCTGGCTTTCGTATTGGGCTGCGCCTACGTCCACGGTGAACGCTGCGCCCGCCACTGATACTGCTGGCATTGTTTACTCCTTCATTTGGGCGGAGACATTTATCTCCGTGGTGTATACGGTTCCCTGCGCCCCCGTGTCTTGCAGTTGGGGGGGTCCAACTAGATCAACCAAATAGCCTGACGGTATAAGGCCGAGGATGTCGTCTACCGCGTCCTCGATGTCGAGGGTAGCGGCTGCATTATTTCGTGGAGAGATAACCAGGAGCACCCGCCACCTGACCCGGTAGTTAAGGTTAGAGCCGAGGCGGGTTGGTTGTATCCACGGCGAATCGGGTACCACCACAACACAAGGTGGTGACGGTACCGCTGGCATGGTTTGGTAAACCTTCCAGCTTTGACCGGTCAACGCGGTGACAATAGCCTCCCGCGCCTCCGTGGATAACGCTGTCACCCGACCATCCCCCCAACGTTCAGGTACGGGCCGAGTAACGCCATGACCCGCCTGGTCATCCAAACACTCAACCGGTAAGGGCCGGGGCTAAAATCTGTCGCCACGGCTTGCCCACCCGCTGCGGTGCGGGCCTGGAATATCTCCACCCCAACACTGAGGGCGGCCTCTTTGCAGGCTGCCGGTTCCGCCGCGTATGCGGTTGTGGTTAGGAGCGACCCGACAATGTCGTCGGCGGCCTCAGCCACCTGGTCTAGGACATCGTCCATTGGCGCCGTGTAGTCAAGGTCTAGCGCTGCCGCTAGTTCTTGACCGTCTACGAGTGCCATGGTCGCTCCTAACCTTTCCCGTGTTAGACGTTTGTCATGCGGACAATGCCCGCTGGGAGGAACGCCGCCGTGACGCCGTATCCATATATGGCGATATCGCGGCCCAATTTGCTTACCGATTCGGCGGCCGCCAACCTGGGGCCGTCCTCGACCCAGCGGGCTGCTGCGCCGTTCGTGACTACGGCTTGGTAGGCCGCGTTGCTGTCGAGGTACACGGCGCGGATAACTGGTAGCCCAGACACGTTGACGCGCAAAGTGCTGGCGGTTGCGACACCGCTAACGTTTTGGACGCTGTACGGCTCCGGCTGGAAGGTAGACCAACCACCAATAGCGGTGAACACTGCCGTGGAGACAAACACTGCCGTTGCTGGTGTGCCAGTAGCATCCTCAACACTGACTGACGCCGCAAATACTGCCTCGCGGAATCCTGCGCCGGTTGTGTCCGCCGCGAAATCGTAGTCTTGGATACCGGTGCCGTCGGCCCAGAGATCGGCCGTAAACTTACGGTCCGTAACGGTCGCATAGGACGCGGCCATGATGCGGTTATGTGCATCGAGGTAGGACGGGCTTGACCGCTGCAACAACTGGTAAGAGATGTCCGAGCCTGCCGCGTAGGTGTCGAGAGTTGCGGTCCCCTTCTCGATACTGATCTGTACGGAGTTGACTTCGCCTTTCTCTGCACCCTGCGCCTCAACGATATCCGTTAAAGACCCGTCAAAATATGGCCAGTTAATGTCCATGCCTGCGGTACCTGCGGACTGTGGGCCGCCGACACCTTGGATAACGCGGCGCCCAAGGTCAATGATGCCATTTACCTGTAGTAGCCAATTTGGTGGCATAACGCCCGGGTTGTCACCGGTCACCTGGTCGAACAGTGCACGGGACTCAACCTCACCCGATAGGACCGCCTTGGAGTAATCCCCAAAGGTTCGGAACTGCGCAAGAGGGTGGGCTGGCTCGCTGGTGAACGCACGCGCCTCGATGCTGGCAACTTGCTCCCGCACACTGGCAATAGCCTCGCGGGCCTCTTTATCCTCAGAAACCACGGGGGTTTCCTCGGCGGTTTCTTCTGGATTCATTTTGCTCTCTTCTCTAATAACGCTTACGCCGGCTGTGGCGTACGCGGGCATGTGGGTAAGGCTGACCTCCATTAGGCCGGCGGTCAGGTGTTGGACTTTGTCGCGGGTTTTAGACCACGCGGACTTAATCGGGGTGAACCCAACGCTCAAACCTTTAGACGCCCCCGTTCTGACGAGGGTGGCGGCGTCACGGCCTTGGGCCGTGTTGACTATCTGAAAGTCAATATAGAGCCCGTCCTCCCGGTTCTCGGCCCCGGTAATAACCCCAACAGGTTCACCGTGCCGGTACGCCAACGGTTTCCCAATAACGTCGTCAGGGGTGAACGCGTCACGCGCAAACGACTCCTCTACCCCACCAAGCTTTGTTGGAACGTTGTAGGGGACCGCCCTGCCGTACCCGGTCGCTACGATGTCGCCGCCGTCCTCCCGTAGTTCTAGGATCAGTTCGGCCTCAGTGTTTAACGTGTTCATTGTTGTGAGTCTCCTAACTCGGGAAGGTCGAGGAGTGTGCGGGCCTCGTCAATGCTCATAACGTTCAGGGGCAGCATTTGTGCCGCAAGGCCCGCAATATCGACCGGGTTACCGCGTAGAAACACGGACGTATCAAAGGTGACAACGTGACCCCTGGGCGTGACGTCCGGCATGGTGAGCCGTTGACTAATCAGGTCCATCACTGGGCGGAGAGCCGTGTCTAACAGTTGGCGGTATAGGTCTATGCGGTTTGAGTAGGTCAGGCTCGAGCCTGGCACCCCCGCACCCGTCCAAATCGGGTCAAGGTTAGCCAGGCGTGCTATTTGGATAGCCGCCGCGTTCCTCGCGTCGTCCAGTTGCATCTCGGACGGGTTAATACCCATCGCTTTCGCGTCAATGGTGGAGTTAAGGTAGGCGGTTACTTTCTCTGTGCGGGCTGTTTCCCACGCCTCCAGGAGTGCGTCAACTTGGTCGGCTGGGAGGTCCGCGCCGTTGTTCTTTAACACAACTTGGGCTATTGGTGACTCCGCATACATGAGGACGGCGGCCTCTAACGCTGCGGCGGTGTTAATGGTGGACGCCCCGGAGGTGAGCCAACCGTTATTCCCGTCGCCGTAGAACTTGATAATGTCCCGCACCGGTACCGTGTTCCCGTTCCAATAGAACGGGTCCGAGGGTGGTTGCGCGTTGACGTCTGTCCCGGTGAACGCGGTCTGGAGGTCGTTTACGTCCTCGACCCGCATTATTTCGGCGGACGCGGGGAACCCATCCCAACTGCGTGACGTGATCCTCCAATAGGCCCGGTCGTAAAATAGGAGATCGGCCACGGTGCGTTGCATTATGGCGGCGTACGGCAAAGTGTTTGAGGGGCTTGCTAGGAAAGCCCTAGCCACAATGGGTTGGCCGCTGATGTATTCGCGCAGCGGGAACGCCGATATTGTTGCCGTGTACGTTTTTAACGCTTTTTGGACGGCTGGCACTTGCATTGCTGTGGTGCGGGTGACCCGGACGCCGCCGCTGGCGAGTACTGACGCCATGAGCGCTGAGGCCTCGCGGACGTGCAGAGCCGGGGCCTCCAACTGCGCGAGGGCAAGCGCGGTTGACTCCTGGCTCCGCACAATCCGGAGTGAACGGGGAAACGCCACGCCGCCATAATACCGACTAAATTACAACGGTGTGGTATGCGCGTTTTATGCGCGTCTGCGGCTCCTAATCATTGCCATCGGTTTAGGTGTTTTCGATGCTTGGGCGGCAGCGAACAGCACCGCCCTTGCCGCGTACACCCCACCCCGGCCCATAGGTGCAGTCAGGACCCAACCGCCTTGCCGTCTTGATATGTTCGAGTTGTAGAAATGCTCCAGGAGTACCGGGCTGTTGTCGTGCGCAAACGCCCGCCGGTCGAACAGGTCTAACAGGTTTTGGGTGGCCGCTGCGGCCTCCCGTTGTCCTACGAGTTCGTCAAACCGTTGAGTTAACCGGTCAACGTACCCCGGTGTCACTTGGACAAACAGGCTTGGGTGCCCGGCTCTTATTTTAGCTAATTGTTCGTCCGCCTCTTTGATCGTCCTGTGGGTCGTGACCCGCACCACGATACGATCCTCGACGGGGGCCGCGACCGCAACGGCGTGCCCCATCCCGTCAAAGTCTGACTCTAGGGCCACACTCCACACCCCAACTTGGGGTAGTTGTAGGTCTGACTGGGTTTGAGCCCACCACCTATCTTTGAGCCAATGGTTAGCTTTAGCGGTCCACTGGTTTAGGAACTGCCGGCGAAACGCCTCGGGCTCGATGTTTTCCCATTGTCTGCGGAGAAAGTCCTCCCGCGCCTGGTCCCAATCAGGTGAACCCCACACCCAAGAGCCCGGGTCGTCCATGTCCGCTTGGGGTGGGGCGGACCACTCCAGGAGTAGGACACTGCCCGGGTCCGGTGACTCTAGTTTGTCTATCGCCCTTTGCCGGTAGGAGATCATTAAATCACTGGTTGAGTCTCCCGCCGTGGATGTCATTATGAGTTGCGGGTTGAGCCTTTTCGACATTGTCGGCATAACAGAGTCCTCGATGACTGACCGTTTAACTAGAAACGCCTCGTCAACAAATATCATTGAGATCGAGTACCCGACACCGGCGGACTGGTTAGCGGCCCGCACAAGCCACCTATCCCCACTTGGTAACTCAATTTGGGGGGCCGTGTTCCCCCACCTGGTTGCTTTTTTGCCGTACTTTTCCACAGCCCATTGCCCAGCTGGGCGCATAACCTCCAAGGCAGTGGGGGTCGTGTTCGCTATGTGCAGGATAGTTTGGGTTTCCCCAAATAAGTGCGCGTGGTGTAAACGCCATAAGCACATTGCCCGCGTGAGGGTGCTCTTGCCCTGCTGTCTCCCTACCGTCAACAGCACCGACGGCCACACCAGGTTCCCAAACTCGTCGTGTTCGAGTATCCGGTTGAGCGCGTACCGCTGCCAAGGCAACAAAGACATATCAAAGTGCTCACCTAGCCACTCCTCAGCCTCCACCCCGTAACTACCCCGTGCGCGTTCAGGAGCCACGGACTCCAACCGGGGCAAGATAAACCCCTCCGGGTGGAACTCGGCCCGCACAAGGCCCTCCAAGGCCGTTTCAGGGGCTATGGGGGGGAGAAAGCG
>Ga0247837_1003928_pt1 | contig 24790 bp, 18 predicted proteins | sample LaCtaG_2_FD_187115 | JGI IMG/M metagenome (GOLD analysis project Ga0247837, IMG submission 187115) | Freshwater microbial communities from meromictic Lake La Cruz, Castile-La Mancha, Spain - LaCruzMarch2015_14.5m | ecosystem: Environmental > Aquatic > Freshwater > Lake | place: Spain: Castile-La...
TCTGCCGATATGGGTTCTTCCCTTCCTTCATACTTCTTCAGCGGTGTAGTTGGAGTCCGGATGTTCCGGGGCTTTCTTGATGTCTCGTAGGCAGGGTCAGCTGCAGGAGCAGTGGGCGGGTTAGATACTGACTCCGATAGAGATTTGAGAGAGCTCCATAGAGAGACTCTGCAGCACTTCAATAAGCACACAATCAGACCTCAATAGAAACTCTGGGAAATTAAATAGGAACTGACTATTAGCTTTATGAGAGGACTAAAGGTCTAATTTGTGTTCATTCCAAAAATGTTATCCAAGAGTATGTTTTAAGTCGTCTTGTCGAGTGGATTCTTAAACTCAGAACATAAGAATATCCGTCTTGCGATACTTGCGAATACCATTTATTGAATCACTGCTCAGTCCTCTGAGTCTCAATTGAGGACCTACTGTGGTTCAATGAGTTCCCATTGAAGTATTAAAAGGTATGAGTCACCAAGAACAGTCATATGGTCGATATATCGAGACTTATAGATGGCTCATCTTCGAGAAGGTCGGACTTGGTTTCCTCACCCCCGGAACTCAAAGCGTGTTCAGATATATTTGTACTAAAAGTGGAGGGAGAGCTGGCTAGAGGCCTGCATCAGGCCAAGCCACAGGCGGCCTTGGCCAGGCAACTTGGCTCGTTATTCACAGAAATCCTTTTATTTTAGAGATGTCTGCTGGGACTGATGCGGCTCAGCCTACGGAATCCTCAATTAGGACTACTTTGTCTGCGCCTCTCAGCTGTGTATAGGGATCAATTATGAGCAAAAGGACTACTTTGCGATCATAAACTTACCTGTAATTGCTAATTCCCCTGCAGACTCACATTTTTGCCTAATAACTATTCACAGTCTTCAGTCATCTCGCAAAAATCTTCATTCCATGGGCCCTGTGTCCTTGTAAATCCCAGTACTGCCCCAGTTTCCTGGAGAACATCAAGGCAGAATGGGTTTCTAAGACATTGGACAGCTTTCTCCGGGCTGTAAAGCCGCTATATGCCTTTAAATCTCTGAAATCCTTGTTATAGGTCAGATCAAGACTTGTTGAAGACATGTATGAGAAAGGAACTGCAATTGCTTATCAAATTTCCCCAGCAAAGGCAATTATTCTCTCAGTAGGCAAAATGGCTGTGTGGGTAAAAGCGAGAAAGGTCTACTTAGGCCTTCTAGTGCGTATTTGCTTGGCAGCCACAGCCTCGAAGTACTCCTCGGCCTGCACTGCTGTTTCTGCAGCAAATACTTCTGAGGGGTAGTTGCTGCCGTGCTCCAATATCCCATAGTACGCCACTATTTTCTCATGCGTGTATGGGTTCTTGTAGTCCCGGGACTCGTGCAGAGTGGTGTTGGGCGACTTGCCTTCCTTGGCCAGGGCGAGGTAGCGGTCGAGTTGGCTTTGGAGGGGACAGGGGGCAGGGGAGGGCTGGGGTAGGAGGGACAGGAGGTGCTTCATACGCTGCTGCCGAGCCTCTGAATCGCTACTATGCATCTATATAAACTTCCAACTAATGGATATCGACTCAGTCTCCTATCCGCCCGGCCTTTGCCCTCGCATCAGCTTCATCATTGACCTGGTGTCCCGCTCACTGCACCACTGTGACTACTGCGACGAAGAAATGCGGCCTGGCGACCTGCGGGTCCAGCAAAGGTCCAAATCCTACCACTTAGCCTGCTACCGTCCAGACATACACATGAGAATCGAAAGACAGAATGTCCGGAACCAGGTGGAAAGCGGAAGCAAGGGCACATTTGAGGCCTGGCTGAAAAGGTACAACGAGGAGTTCCGGACTGTGGGGAAAGCCGAAGTAGAGGGGTGGAAGGTCAAGTCATATGGACAGTTTGGCAGGAGGAGAGAACTAGTGGAGGCCTTCAAAGGCCTTTCAGTTAAAGACCTGGCCTGCTCTGTCTCCCGAGTCTGCAAGGCCTGGCGAGCCCAAAGTCTGGACTCAGAGATATGGACTTCCCTCATACAGTGCTCCTTTCCCAGTGCTCCCGCCCTCCCTTACAGTCCCCGTCTCTGCTACCAGTACCTCTACCTCTCCTGCTGCTACGGCTGTTCGCTCCTATTCCCGCCTGCCAGTGAAGTGCTTACCAAGCACCCTGTGACAGCCCAGCCTCTCTGCCAGGACTGCTTCCCCAGGCAGTTCTTCAACCCTGTCCTGGTGGTAAGCTACTGTGAGTACTTGGGGGTCAGTGGGGACTATTTGAGGAGTGCGCAGGTGAGGACTTTCAGACTGGGGTCGAAACTGTGCCTCATGCCGTATGAGGCGAAGGGGAGAATTGTGGCACTGAGGAAGGACAGAATGGTAAAATTGGTCAATAGAATGAAGGAAACTCCGGCTGAAAAGTACCTGCTAGACATTGATTTGGAGACTTACTACAAGCGCAAAGACGTGCAGCAGGTACTGGACTGTGCACCGAACCTTTCGATTAGCACTTCCCTGTACCATCTCTTCTACGCAGCAGACAGCACTGCATTAACTCTCAAGCGCCCTTCTATTGGCCAGATCAAAGCCGCAAAGCGGGCGAAGCTAGTCTAAATCTGCTCTGTTCCCCTGTCTTTCCCTGCACCAGTCCCTGCATACAGAGACAAAGCCAGGTAGGAAATATAGAATATGGAGGGACTGCTGCTGGTAAAGGCGGAAGGCCAAGAAGTGGAGGAAGTGGCGGCTGTGGCCAGGGTATTAGCCCAGGGCAGACCTGTGACTGTAAGGACTGCGGCCCTCTGCAGCGCTGTGGCACTGGCGGAAAGCCTGGCTGCGGCCCTGCGAACTGACTGGGTAGTGGACGGGAACTGGGACCCACTCAGAACTGCATCTACTCTCAGCCTGCTGGATGCCTCTAGTATCCACCACCTCTACCCCGCTATTAAAGCCCTCAACTTGGCCTCGAACTCCTCTGTGGAGGAAAGAGAAGTCCAGTTCTCACAGCGACTGCACCTCAATCTCCGCACCCACTACCCCGGCTTCCAAGTCATCCTCACTGCTGACTCCACGGTCCTGTCGACCCTTGCCCTGCTCCACCACCCTTTAAAGTCTGTCTCTATGGCGGCTTTGGTACTGGAAGGCAGCGCTTGGAGGGTTGTGAGGGTGTATGAGAGTGGGAAGGATGTGGCGGATTTCATGCTCGCTGTGCCGCTCAGAGAAAGCCACAATGTGTTTTTCGCTGCTTCCAAAATAGACTTCGAAACGACTTTTCCGCAGCATGAAATTGAAGCGGAAAGCGGGAAAACAGTGAGTATGAAACCACTCGAACTGCTGCATTCGGAGGAAATCCCGGAAAAAGTTGCAGCGGAAATCAGGGAAATGATGCACCATTTTGGAAAAAGCTTACAAAAATTGCTTAATGTCGAGGAATTCACTGAAGAGGAAAAGCAGAAATATGCGGAAATCAAGCGAAACCTCGATGGAAATATGTATGAAATGGAGCGAAAACTCACAGAAGTCACTAATCAGGTCCAGGGAGAAACGCAGGTCCTGGAAACCACTCGGAATTCATTGAGATCGGAAATAACGGCTCTTGTGCTTGACTTCCAGTCCGCTTCCACAGCTCAAAACCAGCTGAAACTGCTGATTTCCGCAGTTTCGACCTCTTTACAGCCCGCTTTAGGCCTGCTTTCCAGCCAACTTCAAGAGGCTGAGTCCACCTTAACGACTCAAAAAGACGCTTTGGCTGTTATTTTGAAAGCACAAAAGACAGTAAAGCCAGTATTTCAGCTCGGGCCTGTTATAACCCTCCAAAGCACAGTAATAACAACGAATGTGACTAAGACCAAGTCCTACCGAGTGGACGGAAAGGTCGTAGTGAGCGGCAATGAGGAGGAAATCAAGCTAATTCCGCTCGACCTGAGCCAGAGCAGTGAGGTGGAACTCGGGTCTGTGCTGATATACAAGCCTGGAGAGTACCAAGTCTGTGTGCGGACGGCTGAGGGAGTGCTAATCAGCAATGTAGTCACTTTTACAGTGGATGATAGTCAGTCTCTGCCTAAGCCAGCTACTGCAGGACTGCCGGGGACCTACCAGGACTCTCTTCTCTACAAGTCTTTGGGTACAATTGACGACATTGAGCATCAAATAGTGGAAAAGGCACAGGAAAGCGGACTTGCGCTGTTCCGCCTGCTAGCCACTACGTGGACAGACCCGGACCACAACCGCATCCAGCAGTTTCTCGACATTTGCCTGCAGTCACTCGAAGCAGGCGAAGAAGCAATCAGGAAAGAAATGCAAGCGCAAGGCTTCAGCTTCCGTCCTTAGAGTAGTAACAGCTAGAAAATAGATGTGGGGAAGTAAGGCTAGGAAGCAGGGTTTAGCTGGATGACGATGACTGTAAGGCTGGAGAGGTCGGTGGAGGAGTGGGCTGAAGAGCGTGCGAGTGTCAGCAGCTTTTCAGAGGCTTCTTGAGGCGTAGAGGAGGTGATTAGGACTTGCGAAGCCTCAGCAATTCGGATGACCTCCCAAAAGGCACTCGACCCCAGGACAATAAATCTATCCTGCGGACCAATTTCCCCGGTGACAATGTCAGGCATATGCGTCAAATAGGGACCTGTATAGGGCGATTTGGCAGGTAAAAAGCCGAGAGAAGGGTCCAGTCCTTGCGGGTTATCGAAGTCTTTGGCCTTCAAATCCAAGTGACCAAATGCTCGTGTGACCTTGACTCTGCCCTTAACTCGCTCATTGACAATAAGGTCTGAGTCGTGAGGGTGCGCCTGTCTCAGTCTTTCCTTTTCCTTGGGGTTGCTGAGGCTGTGCACTGGACACAGAGACTTCGATAGCAACTGTCTATCTGCACCTGCATAGAACAGCAGTGCTTGAGCGTCTCCGAGGTTGGCAGCGACGTAGAAGGTGTTGGAAACCACTGCTGCGAGGGCTGTAGCGCCCACATAGACTGGCTTGCTGAAGCCGAAGCTGAGAGGCTTCCGAGCCGCTTCCGTGATTTCCCGCTCAATGGACTCAAAGGTGAGTTGCAGGGAACTCTGGATGCGCTGCGTAGGACTGCCTTTGGAGCCCAGGTAGTGCGCTGCGAACACCGGCTGCAGCCGACGTTGTAGGAAGACTGCGACCTGGGGCCCTCCATTGGCTGCGTAGAGCCCGTAGAAGCCTGCGTCCACTGCCTCTATTTCCCCTATGTCTGTTCTTTCCCCGCCTCCCCACGTCGCATGTCCTCTGCTCGGCATTGCCACTGCTGCTCCTCCGGCCAGCACTGCCACCTTCCCTGCCAGTCTCCACATTACCACTACACAGATGCGACTGTCAGCTAGACTAGAAAGGCATTAGAGCCAGCTGGTTGGTGTAGGAGTTGGGAGTGATTTCCTCGAGGAAGCGCTTGATTTCGTTGCGAGCGTTGTTGCAGTGTTGGCGGGATGGGCCTTCGATGAAGAGGTGGAGGCGGTGTTGGCCCATGCCGAGCTTCTTTTTCGGGTCGATGTATGTGCCTCGGACTGAAATGCTGCACCCTGTCAAGTCATTGATAGTATTAAGGTAGTCTCTGCTCATCACCTTGCTCCTGGCAGTGAGTGGGTAGTCGTTGATATCCAGCTCCACCCAGCTCTTCCCAGAGTCCTCCGCACTCTTCACCACCCACTCATCTCTGATTTTCAGCACGTTTTCTATGCCTGCGTCTACATCTGGCTCGCTCTTCAGCTTCATTACGACCAACTCGATCGCTTCTTTGGCTGCGCTTAGAGCTTTGTCGGGGTTGCCGCTGAGAATGGCGGCTTTGGCAGCAGTTTGAGCTGCGGACATCGCTGCATTGCGCACATTTTTGTCTTTGATGAGGTCCGCAATAGTCATATCACTGGTTTTCGCCTGTGACTTTTCCTCCCCGCCACTGGAATCTGTATCACTATCGCTGAAAACGAAATCCTTCTTGCGCTTTTTGCGGCTTTCACGGATCTGCTCAACCTCTTCTTGCACGAACTTGAAGCCTTTCCCTCCAAATCCCCGCGAACGGTACGGCTTGGCCTCCCCGTCTTCCACTTTCTGCTTGAACTCCAACGCCAATTCCTGCAGTTCCTCAGGCACTTCCTGGTTAGACTGCTCCAACACTCGCACCAGTTCATACGCATACTTCATCTCCTCAGGGGTGATAAAGGTTATAGAAGTGCCTTTCTTGCCCGCCCTGCCCGTCCTGCCTATGCGGTGGATGTAGTCTTCCATGTGGTTTGGACAGCGGTAGTTGATGACGAGCACTAGCGACTTGACGTCCAGACCTCTGGCGGCTATAGAAGTGGCTACCAGCACTGTTTTCACGCCTTTCTTGAAGTCTGCGATTGTGCCGTCTCGGTCGGTTTGGTCGTGCTGGCCGTGGAGGACGAGACAGTCGAAGCCGGCTTGCACTAGGTCTAGAAATAGCTCGTCCGCTTCATTATGTCTCTCCACGAAGATGAGAATGTTGCCTTTGGAGTACCACTCCTTCAGCACTTCAAGCAGCCGAGGGAACTTGTCTTCCTCGCTCACCACTTCTACGAACTGCTCCACGAACTGGCAAGTTTGGTTCCTCAGGCCTACCAATATTTCTACCGGTTTCGTTAGGATGCGCTTTGCGAGCTTCTCGACGTGTTTGGGGAATGTGGCGGAGAACATTACCGTCTGTCGGCCGGGTCGACAGCCATCCACAATCTTCATAATCTGCGGTTCAAAACCCAAGTCGAACATCCGGTCCGCTTCATCCACCACCAAATACGTGACTCTCCTCAAGTTCGTGATCTTTCCATTGCTCAAGCACAACACATCTATCATCCTGCCAGGCGTGCATACCACTACCTCCACTCCCCGCTTGAGTTCCGCGAGTTGCCCTGTAACTCCAGACCCGCCATACACACATGCAGTTCTGATGTTCAAGTGCTTGCAAAAGCCCTGTGTAGCGTTTACCTTCGCTTCCTTGTATATCTGTGTAGTGAGCTCCCGGGTAGGACTCATTATCACTGCGATTGGCCCTTCTCCGTCAGCGACAGGACTTTGGTCCAACACATGTCTGAACATTGGCAACAGGTAGGCGAGAGTCTTACCCGAGCCAGTTTCTGCAATGCCGATTACATCCCTACCCGCCATAATGGCCGGAATGGCCTGCGCCTGGATAGGAAAAGGACCTTTGAACTGCTTCCTGTCGAGTTCTTTCAAGACCTTGTCACTCAGCCCGCACTGGTACCAGTTGGAAATCGGCGCAGGACAGCGCTTGCCTCTGACATTGATCCCTCCCAAATCTTCTCTCAAAGATATGACTTCCTCAGCTGAAAGACGACTCACATCAGGACAAGGGATGTATAAATCCTTGCGGAAAGGAGTGTAGGCCACTTGGCTGTGGTCCACTGTGGGCAGTTCTCGCTTTTCGCTGGCTCGCTTTTGCTGTGTGACACTTACCAGACGCAGGTAGTTCTCATCATCTTCCTCCATCAACAGCAACTCCCAAGCCGCGTCGTCATCCTCCTGATGCATTACCTGTGGCTTAGAGGCAGACTCAGCCAGGGTCGGCACAGAGTCGATGTGAGTGAAGTTCTCCTTGAAAGCAGCCATAAACTGCTGTTGGTAGTCTTCGTCTTCGAGGTCTGAGGCCGGCTCCCAGTCCATGTCGTCTAGGTCTTCCTTGTGCTGGCCTTTGTCTTGCGGCACTGCCTGGGTTTCGATCTCCTTCATGTACTCGTCTAAAGGGTCAGCTTCAATATCGCCTACGGGCTTGGTGGAGGGGAGAGGGTCGTTGCTGTCATCTGCAGCTTCTAGGTCGTCCTTTAGGCCGATCTTGCTTTCCATCGTTTCTTCCACTGGGACGATGCTCGGAGCATTGACCTCCTCATGCTCATTATCCTCAAGCAGCAGAATGCGAGCCTTCACCAGTCTTTCCTGCTTGAGCCGGATGTCCTCCTCTCGGATGCGGTTGTCATGTCTATGTCGGGGGTGGTGTCTGTGTGAGCCTTTGCTGCGAGAGCGAGAGCGGCGGCTGTCTTTGCGGTGGGAGTGACTGTGCGGCCGGGAGTGACTGCGGTGGTCTTCGCGGGAGCGGTGACCCATTATTATGCATCGGATAGGGCTGGAATGTTGCTTTCGGGTGCCAATGAAGGATTTCTAAGAGTGTCTATCTGATACGAAGTTGGAGTGGCTAATTAATTGGCGACAGTACAGTCAGGGCAGTCTAGATAGTGCGAAAATTAGAGATTTGTGTGCATTCATTAGCCAATTTTGGAAATTTCTTCTGGCTTCCAAGTCTGAGTAAACAGAATACAAGTTCCAGTATCTCCTCTATACCAGCACTGCATAGGCCTGTCCGCAAACTCAGTGTTTCTCCGCCACAATATATATGCAGAAGTATTCCTGTCCCTTCGACGCCTGTCCCCGCACCTACTCCTCCCGTACCGACCTCGACCACCACATTTCAGAAGCCCACATCGACCACGACGACCTCCCCGCGCCCAAAAGCCCAGTGTTCCCAGAACACCGCACTCGCCAGCCCATCCCCGAAGAAGACGAAGACTCTGAAAACGTCAGCAGCTCCGAAGACAGCACTCCCACTCCCGTGCCATCTTTCCGCTCCTCCAGACCAATCCCCTCGATTATGCCCAAAACTGAGCCTGCGGCTGACCAAGCACTGACTGATGAGATGATCCGGGAGGTGACGCATGTGAGAGACTTGGAGACTGTGACTGATGTAGGGGTATATAGGAGTTGTCGCTGAGAGCGATGAGGCTGGACTCGGTGGACTGTGGGGTTGGGCTGCACCTAGGCGCGCTGATTCAGCTGCAAAGTCTGTGCTTAGCACAGAACAAGTTAGGGGATGTACAGGGACTTAGTGAGTTGAGGGGGTTGCGGGAGTTGGACTTGAGCTTCAACTACGTTGTCAAGTTGCGGTAAGGGGATATCTAGCCCGTTGAAGTACTTAGCCCGGCTTAGGAAGCTGTGGTGTCAGCACAACTTCGTCAGCAGTGTCAAGCCGTTACGCAAGTGCCAAGAATTGCGAGTGTTAGGCCTGGCCAATAACCAAATCGTCAACCTGAGTGAGGCCATCGGCTACCTACAGCAGCTCCCCCATCTCCTGGAACTGGACTTGCTGGAAAACCCCTGCATGAAGGACACGAGGAAAAGTCTGTTCTACGCCAAGGACGCGCTGCGCTTGGTCAGGCTGAATGGCATGAGTACGGAGTTCCTGGCGGAGTTAAATGCGGAGGAAAACTCGGCCAAGACGAATGGAAGTCCGCTGCTGACGCCCAAAAGTCCCCAGACGAGTGTGCGCATCTACAGCACTTTACTATCCCAACTCAAAGCAGAGCTACGTGCTGAGATCGAACACGCACTGCAGAGCTAACTAGCGGCCTTCGCAGGTCAGATATTCGTCCTCCATCAGACAGTAAACCAGAAAGCGAGTGCGCTGCTCCACAAATTGCTCCATTTTTGCGTAAATTGCAGCATGGTCCAGACTTGCGTCTTCGAGATGCACTAATTTGTAGACGTCGTGTGCATCTTTGCCTGGGATGAGGCCGATTAGGACTTCACGCCAGCGGCCGAATCCGTTGTTGCTCACTGACCGGAGGAGTAGTAAGTCGTGTGCGGTTTCCCAACCCTTGAAATCAGGAAATGAGCTTTTATACGTCTCCGACCCCGAGGGCACCGCCTTCTTCCCCGCAGCCACATCCTTCACACACGTTCTTATCAGCAATATTTCAATGTTCCTGAAGAAGATTTCCTTAACCTTCAACACCGCCCCCTTATACAGCGTCTCCGTACCTGCCGTAAAGTGAATGCAAGCCTGCGTCAGCACATTCGGCAGCTCCGCAACCAGCGAGTTAAAATCAATGTTGAGCTCTGCCAACTTCAATTGGCTGAATCTGTGTAGTGCTTACGCACGTCGGATGCCAGCGGAGGAGTCCTCAGGGTCGAAGCCGAAGGCGAGGATCAGCTCTTGCGCCTTTTCGATGACCATTTTTGGGGAAATCTGGGGCGGGGGACGGAGACCAGGCAGCTGGTCATGACAGGTCCATTCCTCCACTGCGTATTGGTCCGGCTTAAGTCCTTTTATGACGAATTCGTACTCCCAGGCGCTTTCAGACTCAGGCTTATTGGCGAACTTTACCAGCCCCATGCGCAGGGAACCCACGTCCTTCCAGCGCAACACGCACTCGAACTGCAGCACCGGAGGCCCCTGCTCACTGATAGGAATGCCCTGCACCATGTTTTCTGGAAGGTATATGATGTGCAGGTAGGACATGTCCTTCACCTTCACCCGCGCATAGCGCTGGCCGTACAGATCTCTCGGCTCGTATCTGGCTTCCACATGTTCTCGGACGTTGGTTTGGACTTCGCTTAGGCAGATAGAGCAGATTTGGTGGGTGCGCAGCTCGTTGAGTAGGGGCTCGCAGCCGGGGTGGAAGGCGAGAGCGCACCGGGGACAGCGGAGTTTCTCGCTGGTGTTGAGGCGACTGCACTTGCCGCAGAAGCCTTGGCAGTCGGAACAGAGCTGGGGAGCGGTTTTACAGGCGGAGGGGGGGAGACAGGCGGAGTGGAAGGGACGGAGACAGCGGCAGCAGAGAGTCAGTGCGCCTGCAGACTTGCGACACAGGTAGCAGGTCTGTGCATCGCTAGGCTTGGGCACCCCGGGTCCGTCCTCATCATCTATGACGATGACTTCCATCGCAGGCTGGACACGCTGCATATATCCTTTATAGAGCTGTCCTAGGGCTAAAAGCCGTGCTTCACTAGAAAGTCCACCAGGTGAGTCGCAGAGTGAACTTGCTCAGCCACCAAAGTGCAACCCCGAGAGGTGCATTGCTTCACTAGCCGCAGCAAGCTTTGCTCGCCAGGAGCAAAGCCGCATACTTCCAACTTCCCTTCCGCGGCAAGCGCAAAAGCCTCGGTTCGGAATTCGTCGAAGACAGAGGAGAGCTGAAGACACTGGGAACTGCCGAGTACTAAGGAGTCAGTGAGGGAACTGAAGACTAGGAGGTGCAGGGGAGAGGGAGTGTCGGGAAGGGTTTTCACTGGTAGGCCGTTGAGGCTGAAAATGGAGATTTGTCTGGGAGTGGCAGAGTGGCTGAACGCCAAAAGTCCAGACTTGCTAACATCCATAAGAATCGGCGGGTCTAGGAACGCAAACAGCTTCCGCACACAGAACCCAGTCCTCAGCGAATGCAGCAACACATCCCCATTCTCCCCCAAAGACACCGCCACCTGCAGTCCCCAAAGCAGCGCACACTGCCGTACTCCACTCTGCTGTCCTCTGAGTCTCCAAATCGCCTCACTGACTTCCTCTACTTTGCCCTCCCCGTCTACCTTCACCTTCCACAGACTTAGGGTAGTGTCTCGACTGCCTGCGAGGATGTACTCGCTGTCCACACTTATAGCAGTCACAATGTCGATGTGCAGCACTATTGCAGTCACCAGTCTGAGTCGGTCGAAAGTGTGGATTTTGAAGCTGTGGTCTTGATGCAGGCCTGTCACTAAATAGCTGTTTAATAGCAATTTGCAGGCCAGGCAGTTGAGGGGTCGGCTAGGGTCGGGGAAGACTCCTTCGGGGTAGCGATATTCAGTCTCTTTGAATTTTTCAGTTGTCTGTTTTGGCTTGTAGACCCCGACTCGCTTGTCTGCCAGTACGATAATCACACAAAATCGATACGAAAACACCCCAATCGGCCGGCCTATGAACTCAGAAACAGTCACTAATTGCGTAGTTGAATTCCGATTCGCGCGATTTCGCATATTTTGAAATATGCTCCCAACAGTCTCCTTCTCTATGACTCTTTTCGGATGCTTTACAGGGAGTAATTGGACCGGGGTCTGTCCATATAGTAAAACTTGGTCTATTAGACCTGCCATTTTGGGGTCTCCCTGAGCCCGGAGCAGCATTTCCCTTGCGATGTTTTCATAGGTAGAGTCGAGGAATACGTTGCAGGCGGATTTCGCAGGCTCGCCAGTCTGTTGCCAGCCGAATATCAAATCGATCCATTGATTTAACCCTTCCGATACCTTTTCAGACTCCAAAGCCGCCCTTTGCAGTCGAACGAAGCGATGTGGGTCGTTTCCTGCCCATAGGGGCAGCAAGACAGAGTCCACTGGAACGCCCTCTTGACAACGTCCTAACGGCAGTCGATTCAAGTTGGAAAGTGCTTCCGGAAGGTAGAACAGCTCCGGCACCAGTTCTTTGTAATCCCCCGAGTGCTTCAAACTGCTCAAATACGCCCGACCCACAGAGTAAAACAGCCTATCCGCCACATCAAACTGTCCATCCTGCAGCAATATCGCCTGGGAAGTATATGGCTCCAGACGAGCTAAAAAGTGCACTACGGCTCCACTAGTACTGTAGTGCGAGCCGTAGTGGTAGGGGTGGAAATCTGGGTCATTTGCAAATTGCGAATATCGGTTTTCTGCTTCTTTTCGTGCATCGTCGTCGACGGCTCCGATGGGTTTGGTCAGGTCTCGGTAGGCTGCTTCCTGCCCTAGAGGAAGCTCGGCGGATTCGTAGTCGCTCAGGACCCAGGGAAACACTGGGTACTGGTTCAGGTCATTAACAGACCGACTAGCAAATCGATTAAGTGCCATAAGGTACTCAAAGTTGGAAATTTTCCCCTCTTTCCAATCCGGCAAATAGCGAGAATTTATGAACGACTGAGGCAAATTCTCGTATAAACGACCCGAAAACGCAGCCAACTTGAGGTCCTTTTTGAACTCATTCAAGCGAAGCTCATTGAACAAATTGAAGAAATAGGCTCTGCCCTGCTTCGTAAAAACCTCCAAAGCCGTATATTTCTGATTAAACCGTCTCTGAAAAACCTCACTCAAGTCTTCAAGTCGAACCACGAGCAGCTTTTTGCAGATAATTTGGCTCCATTTCTAGGTAAAAGGTACCGGCGCACTACCGAAATAATCCCTGCTTTCGCTCTTATACTCCTGCGCACTTCTGAAAATTAGGTATCTGGACGTCACTTCCAGACTGCCGAAAGAAGTGCCTTTCGCTTGAATTCGCTCACATTCGTGTTGATCTCTGGACGAAGGAAGCTGTGGTTCGATGTAGGCAGGGTTTTGAGTGGGAGTGGTCGGAGGACAGGACTCAGTCTTGGTCAGTAGTAGTTCGAGCAGGTCTTCGTGGTCTTGGCTGGTTAAAAGCACAGTCTGGGTGTGGGCTTTCCTAGCGGAAGTTACAGGGTGGATGGCGTCTCGTGATTGGCGTCTTTTGGCGGTTATTGGGCTTAACTGGGAAAGAGTCTTCTTATGTGCCTTGTCCTGGTAGTAGCCCTGAGTGCGTCCATCCATCACTTTCAGCCTCACACTCTTGTACTCCAAGTCTAGCTCCGGGTCAAGCTTCCACACAGGACTTGCAGGGCGGGACCGGACCCAGAGACCTGCTTCCCGGGCCTGCCACTTCTTGAAAGCGTGCCACTGAGTGCGTTGGTAGAGGTAGTCGTGTTCTTCATTTTGCAACAATTGAGCCCGGGCTTTGGCAATGCGAGGAATTTCTATGGAAAGGTCGGGGAGTAGGGGAGATGTGAGTTTGCGGGGAGCGGAGGGGATAGAGACTTCGGACTGGGGCAGAGAGGTAGTATGCATCAGTAGACTCGACGAACTGAGCACACAGTAGGGATGCACCGACTCCATCCAGTCCTGCGTCAACAAGACTCTATCAAGCACACCAGACGCAAAGGCAGGCCGCAGCACCATCTGCACCTTATCCACCAGCTTCCGCTTAGCAATGTCAAAGCCGTCCCGTTCCCACCATCCTGCGCACTGCACCGGCCTGGCAGTCCACTCCCCCAGTCGCATAACTCCCTGTGTCAGCAGAAACTGCTTCACGTCGTAGTGGTCTTCTAGACTTAGGCCCTCACATAGTTTTTCCAGGGGGTGGATTAGGCCGGAGTAGTCGTTGAGTGCTTGTAAAAGGGAGGTTATTGTGCTAGTTATGGAATATTCATTTTTGCGGGTTATCAAAATGTCGCTTAATTCTGCGAATATTAGTCGGGAAAGGAAATCGGGACTGGAGAGTAGGTCTAATTTTGCTGCTTTTGTGTCTAATATGAGTGCAGATCGCTGTTTTTCGGTTAAAGGCCGCAGAAACAGTTTCAGGACCGGTAGCAACTGAGCCAATTCAGAAGCAGAAGCACTTCTAAAGCTTTGAAAAAGGACTGTGAGCGCAATTCGCATCGTTCCTCCCTCTCTCGGCTCAAACCTTCCTCGAACACTCTCGTACTTGTAGCACTTTAAAGCCTCTCCAATGGCCAAAGCAGGGATAGGGGGCTGCGTATCACTGAGTAGCTTGGCCTTATCAAGTACTTGCAGGAAGGAAAAGACGGTAATAGGGTCGAGACTGGCACTTTGCGCTTGCAGCAAGGTACTAAAGTCCTCAATTAGGTAGGAAAAGTAGCGTAAATTGGTGCTGGCAGGGAGAGACTTCTCCTGTAGCTCCGCAATGGCCTGCACTTCCTGCAAAATAGCCTGAATTAGCGGAATCAGGATAGACTGCTGGGTGCAAAGGGAGTCAAAGACACGTGCACACTTCTTCCAAGCGCCCTGTGTATGCACCAACGCTCTGGCACAACTAACAGCCACCAGTCTGCACAGTCCCGCAGTCGCAGTATTTAGCAATGGTAAAGTCCAGTCTGGGAAACTGGGCTGGTCAAACACGACCTGAGGCTGACACTCTACTATTCGCAGCAAGTCTTCCAAGGCTTGCTGGGTCGAGTGTGTGAGTCTGGGAGTTATTATGTCCATGACTTGGGGGTGCTGGATGCTGACTTCATGGTAGTTGCTCAGTGCAGTAGAGAAACTGGACTTGATCGGAAGTTCCGGCAAGGTGAAGGACTGGCTGGGACTGAAACCGGGCACGCGGATCATGAGGGAAAGCAGGGCTTGGAAGTCGCAGGGAGCGAGCCTCATTTTCAGGTGTTGCTGCAGAGCGGGCAGCAATGCATAGAAGAAGCAAGAATCTGTGCTCGACTTGCAATACGCCAGTTTGATAATATGCAGAACTTTCTTGGTGGAGTTTCCGTGCTTTTCCCGGTCTCCATTCAGCAGGTGCAAAAGCACCCACATCAGCTTGTCACTGGGAGCCACTTTCCCTCGCTTGGCTAAATACACTAGTAGTTTGAGTAGCAGCCGAGCCATTGCGTCTCTACCTTCGTGCTCCACTAGTCCTTCTAGTAGCTCTGTCACTAGTAGCCCGTAGAAACGGTCCTGTCCATCCTCTGTGTACGTCTTCACTATGCTCCTCACATCAGCAGCATAGTCAGAGCTGCTTTCCACATCAGGCATAGCGAAGCGGAGAAGTCGAGAAATGAACGTGACTCGCTCTTCATCCGAAGTATACAAGGCGCTGTAGTTCACGGAAATTAGCAGCTTTCGGACTGTCAGTTTGGACTTGCGCCATAGAAATGGGTTCAAAATCACGAAGTGCACTAGGCTTTGTTGAAGTTGTTTGGACCAACTTAGTGCGTCTTTGAGGTGGTTTAGTAGAATGGCAGTGGAGGTTTTCAGTGGAAATCGCTTTGCCACACTCTCCACCCGCAGTCTCAGCATCGGAATCAACTGCTCCGAGTCAATATCGGACGGAACACTGCAATACTTAATTGCAATTTCCAGCAACTGATGCAGGATTTCCTTGACGTGGTGCTTCTTTTCGACCCGGGACAGCAGCGGCAGGAGCACCCGCAGTCCTCCAATGCAGCTCAAAGCTTCACTGGCCTGAGTCCTTTGCACAGCCACCACGCTCCTGAGTACCGGGTGCACAGGTCCCTGCAGTTCCTGGAAGCCTTCCTGTCCCCTGGAAGAGTCCAGTCCTTTCACACTTCGGGCTACATTGACTGCATGCTCTGGGTCGTACGTATAAGCGGGATGCATGCAGACCACTAATTCCGCCTCTGCTAATTTACTGCCTCGCACAGATTTGGACAAGTAGTTGATTTCTTGGTCCAGGAAAGTGGCGAAGAAGGCGGGACCGCAGCTTTGCAGCTCCTCTAGCTGCGTATGACTTAAAGCGGTGAGGAATAGACCGGCACAGGCCACTTGTCCTTCGAATCCTTCTTCAGAGTTCCCAATGCGCATGCAGTTAAAGGCGCTTTCCGGAATCCGTCCTTCCGTCAAGTGGCATTCATGCACTTCCCCATTCACAGCGACTTCGAATACAGCCTTTTTGGTTGAAAAGGTGATAGTCACAAGAGCGAGTTGAGTCCAGTCCAGCAGTCCACAGGCGAAGGACTGGGCACTGCCAGTCAGCGAAGCTGTGAGTGCACCATTAGGAGCCACACTGATAAAGAGCTCTCGTTCGGACTGGGAATGCACTAGACTCAGGAGGAGACGGGGGCCGGGGGGAGCGCTGAGTTGCAGCCATACAAACACACTGCCCCCTTTGCGACGAGGGAAGACTGCATTAGCTTCCAAACTGCCTCCGGACTGGACTTCAAACAGCCAGCCGCTTTTTTCCTGCTTATCAAATGCGCCCTTCAGCATTTCCAACAGACCACTGGTTAGTTTGGAAGGATAAGAAGCCTTTGAGTCGTCATTAAGACACTCTATGAAAGTCAGCAAACTCCGCGGGCGCATGCTTTCTCTCATCATTGCAGCCAGCACTCCAAGGAGAAGACTGCGAATCTGGGTGTTTGGAGTGATGGAAAAGAGGTGCAGCGCAGGCTTGATGGCGTCTTCATTGCTGAGTGCAAGGGCGTTCACTCGCACAGAGCACACTGCGTGGATGATGCTGACATACCGAAGTTGAGCGTCTTCACTCAGACGAAGGACGGCTCGAAGCGCTACATCTGCTAATTCCGGCACTTTGACGAGTGTAATGGTCCTCAGGTCGGTGGAGTCTAGCAGTAGGTAAAGCAGGTTGTCCAGCAGACCTTCCAGCTCTGCGGTTTGGCCTGGAAGCTGCAGCCAGTCCAGCACTGTGAATAAAGCTGTTTTTAAGGGTGCGAACCCCATTGTTCTGAGTTGAGACTGAGCAGAGCTACATCGATACAGTAGTAGACGTAGAGCTGGTAAGGCCACTAGTGCCAGTCCTGTCCCAGGGAAGTCTCCCAGTCGCTTCAGAGCCACTTTCAGCACTGAGTGCTTCACGAAGAGTGCCTGGGATTTCAGTCTGTCTTGGCCTCCAAGGGCTGTTTCCAGAGTGCAGTAGAGCTGGCGAACTTGCGTCTCACTTTGTTCTTTCCTCATCAGCTTCGCAAAGTGCCTATAGGCTCTTTCAGATTCATTACAGGACAAAAACCTCGCCCACAGCTCCATTCCAAAGTCAGATCCCAGGAAGCGGACAGCAGTACGAAGCACACTGGGCTGCTCTAAGAGACTCACAGCGAGCCGGGGCTCTTTCAGCAGACTCGCCATACACACTTGCAGTGGCTGCAGGTCTGTCTCGAGCAGCACTTGGTAGAGGTAGTCCATGAGGTGTTGCTCTGAGAGGAGACTCGCCCAGTCTCTTTCCTCTGCCACTAGCTCACTCAGCAGCCGACTAAGCTTGCTGACGTACGCGATTTGGTCCTTGTGCTGCTGAAAGCCTTTGATGAACTCTTGCAGAAACAGCGTCCTGCCTTCCTTGGTCCGCAGCACAAGTGAGAGAGCAGACTCTTCAAAGGAACTCGAATGCAGCAGGAAAAAGGGCGCTAGCAGGACAGAAAGGAAGCCAGAGCTCAGCATCAATGCACTCAATCTGGCCGCTGAGAAGTGCTGCAAATACCGCTTCATCATTTCAATGATGTGCGCATACACCTCTCCCGCTCTTTCCCCCTCGACAGCTTCCCACTCCTCCATAGCTTGCAGCATGTGCAGCGGGATCTGTTCCTCGTCCGACCCTACCAGTCCTTCGTACAACTGCTCCAGCAACTCAAACAGTTTGCTGAGTCGGTCTCTCTGTTCACAGCCCTGCTGTATGTAAGTCCAGCAGTAACTGCGCACCAATGCACTTAGTGCTTCCCAGTTCTCGGCAATTGCTTGAGTGGCGGAAGGTTTCATGAGGCGCATTTCGGTTGCGAGGAAGGAGAGAGTGAGGAGGGTTTTGTCGAGAAGACAGAGGAAGTGGCAGGGCTGAACTCTGCTGAAACAAGCTTGAAGGGCACGCAATTGGAGCGGGAGAACTGCACTAAGAGTACTGGACAGGCTTGAGGAAGACTGCGCAAGTGTCAAAAGGTGAGACAAGAGCACGAGGTTGAGATCCACCTGAGGGTAGGAAGGCAGGAAGCAGTGGCTGATTCCCCGGCCTTCAGTAAAGTAGGCAAATTGCGTCTCTGCTAAGTCCTGCAGTCCTGCTTCACTGTTCACTGCCATCAGTCCAGCCTGCAGCCAGACTGTTACTTCTTCCCTCACTTTCCCCAGTCCTTGCGAATCTCCCAGATGCACTAACACCAGCAGCCCCAGTGCATACAGGCCCTGCACTGCATAGAAGAAGACATCACAGTGAGTAGCTGAGGGCTGTTCTTGGAAAGTAGACAGGGCACGACGGTAGCATTGAATGATGATTTCAGCGGTGTCGGAGTTGAGACAGACTCGGCTGCAGTCGCGGGCAATGCAGAGCTGAAGAAGGTCGTAGAGAGGAGATAAAGCAGAAGGAGTAGGAGGCGCGTCTTTGAGCGTAATCAGCACCAGGTGGGAAAAAGCCTGCGAAGGCTGATATTCCTCACTGAGAGTCTCCGCAGCTTTTCTCAAGAATCGCAGTCTTCCCTCCACGCTGCTTTTCTCAGGCGCAGTCCTCAGCTCTTCCCATTGCTCCCTCAACTCCACGGGCATTTCTTCTCCTCTCTGCCTCTCCATCCTCAGACTACTTGTCTCCTCGCTCCTCGGTCGTCGGACTATGAAGGGCGCCACGCTGTCTGCAGCCGCGGTCTCTTCGTGATGTGCTCTGGCGAAGAATTTCTTTAACATGTGTCCAGATTATCAAGCTACATACTCGCGGTTCTGACTTTCTTAGTCTTCGCAACTTGCACCAAGTCGAAACTCGGAACTCGCTTGGGACTTTCTTCTCTGGAGTCCTCTGGCAGCGGCAGCTCTGAAGCAGTCCTTCGATACCGAGCCACTAAGTTGATAGGGCCTTTGGTGGGGTGTGGACAGAGTTGAGTGTGTGGGTAGGGAGCGGGCGCGGTGATGGGGACTTCAGCCTCACAGTGCCAGAAAGAAGGAGTTTCGCTGACTGTTTGAAGTTGCACAGTGACATGTTTGGGGCCGGACGGACTAGTGCTGCGGCGACTGAACGAAATTGGCTTGGCGAGTTTGGCTGAAGACTGAGGAGAGCGAGTAACACCCGAGCCTTTGACTAGTGTAGAACGCGATGTGTTCTGTATATGAGTTACAATGAGACGATGTAGCAACTTGCCGCCAAATAGTCTGTTATTCAGAATGAAGGGCTGTGCAGCTTTGAGAGAGGCTCCCCCACGTATATGGCTTTCCGCAAGGTCTAAAAGAGCTGGAATTTGCGAGTCATCAAAGGTCCCTCTGAGGCTATCCAGATCTCCTAATTGGAACAAAGGCCGGACCATCTCCACATATTGCGATTCTTCATTCGGACTTAGCAGCGCTCCCGGCCTTTGAAGACGCAAATGAATCTCCCCACCTAACGTAGGAAACTCTCTCGACGACCATCCACTCCCAGGCGTGGGCAATTCCGTCTGTAGTGATTTGTCTGCGTAGCTCCTTCGCTGCGATAATGTGAGGGAGGAGACCGGCGAGCAGTCCTGGTCCTGGGAGATAGAGGAAAGGGTCGGGCGGAGTTTCACACTGGCATCAGAGTCCTGCATATTATGGCTACTCTGCTTTTTGTCGGTGAGATAGCTTGTAGAGCAGAGCAGGAGCCGGCGGTTTCTTTAGGGGCTGAGAGGACTGCTGAGGGTCGAGGAGCAGCAGGCCGCCTACCACTGCCAGGTCTCTTAGAGCCTCGAGCCACAGGCCTTCCACTACAGCACTAATGGCCAGCAGCAGCATCGCTCCTAGCAGTATTTGAAGTCCTTTTGCTTGATGTGCCAGAGTGAGAGTTGCTCCCAGGACCAACACACTTTCAAACAAAAATACGAGCACTACACTGTGCGCTGCAATTGATCCCGGACTCAACATGGGCAGACCCGCACCCTCGCTGAACAGCTTGAAGTAGGCGGTGTATCGCTCTGTGAAGAGGGCTGCGAAGGGTGCAGAGTCGAAGACCAGCCCAGTGCCGTTCAGAAGGAAAAGCAATATCAGCAGGAGCCGGCCATCACGGCAATTGCACATTTCTACTCTAGGTTGTATTGCCTGACATCTGAGTGCATTAACTAGCCTGCAGCTTGAGTCGCAGCAACTCCAAAGTCACTCTCATTTCTTCATTATCACCCCGCACCTTGTCCAACACTTCCTCATACTCCCGCTCAATCCTGTCCTTCTCCTTGGCTCTTTTGTCTTCATATCTGCGCTGCAGGTCTTTCTACATAATGCTCACCTTTTTACTCAACATTGCCTTTCTCACCGCTGCATGCAAATACGCGTCTTCTTCAATAGGTGTTCTCAAATCCTTCGTCACATCTTCAAGTTCCTGCAGCAGAGCAGCCCTACGACCATGCATCTCTTTCAGCTTCGTCCGCACAGCGGAAGGAGCACTGGCCCAGGCGTCTTTGGCCTGGAGAATTGTGACGGAGTGGCTGCGAGTTTCAGGCTGCTGCTCCATTTCACGCACATGGTCCAAGGCATCAGATACTGCTTGAGGGGAGTTGGAGGACTGTGCGATGGTGGCTAGGTCTCGGCGGGCTTGCAGCTTTGAGGCTACTTCGGTAATGCGAGCTTGGATGGTTTTGAGCTTTTGCTCTTCTCGAGTGACGTTGGGGGAGCCGGTGAGAAGCTGCTGGTAGTGTGTGGCTGCTGCTTTTCTGCCTGCCAGTCTTGTTTCTTGCTCCTCCAACTGTGTCTGCATCTGCTTCAGCTGCAGACGCAACTCCGCTAGCTTTTGGTCAACAGGCGGCACAATTTTCCCTAAGTTCTGCGAGCACATAGGGCAGGGCGCTACAGGCCCCGGCAGCGACATATCGCCCTGCTCTGCACTTTTCAAGGCTTCAAGTTCCCTTGCTAGTCTTTCTCGCTGTTCCTCCAAACTTTCCCTCAGTGTGACTAACTCCTCAGGACTGGTCTGGCTCTGCGGTAAAGCGCTTGCTTGCGTGTTCAACTCCTTCACTTCGGATTCCAAGGCGATGCGTGTTTGCTTGAGAAAGCGCAGTTCCTGCTTAAGAGTGCTCAATTCTCGCAGTATACGCTCCTTCTCAATGACTCTGGTTGAGTCTTCATAGATGTGCAAAGTTTGAGCGGGGAGTTGAGCGGGCTGCCAAGTGGCTTTCTGGGCCTTGGAACGCTCATGCTGGTTGGTTTTAAGGCGGTCAGCCACGGATTTGAGGAAGAGTCGAGCTTCCTTGCGCTTCCGCTCCTGAGCAGTCTGCGGGCGAGGCTGGAAAGCCCGGTGCGGAGGCTCAATGAGCTGCACTCCAGGCTGTGCATTGAGCACTAACTTCGGATTGAGGCTCATAATAACCCATCCTGGTTCTTTCAAACGTGTCTAGCGATATCATAGAAATGAGTGAGGAACTCGTGCAGTCGCTGAAGGAAAAGGTGCGGCAGCAGGCTCGCAGGCTTTCCGCTCTCGAACAGTACCGGCTGCTTTGCGAACAGCGAGTGAAGGAACTCAGTCCTGACCACCCGCTGCCTGTTTCGCCTGAACACATGGGCGTTCCTTCCTCCTTGGCTATGCAACTGCACCGTGCATTGCAGCAAGTGGAGAGGTTGCAGCAGGAGCATACACCTACTTTTGGAGGAGAACAGCAACTGATACAGGAAAGGACGGAGTTGGAAGCTCAACTTCGATCAGAGGTGCTGCACTCAGAGGAACAGCGAGCACTTATCGAGTCTCTCAAACAAGCACTTGAAACTCGAGTAGGCAAGGTAGCCAATGATGCTAGTTTGCTGGCTGCATTCACACAGGCGCAGGCTGAGGCTGACCAGAGCAAAAGAGAAGCGACGAGACTGCAGGCCGCGCTCACGACACAGCTCACTGCGCATAAGCAGGCGTTGGAAAGGCTCCAGCGGGAGGAAACGCTCCAGGCGGAAGGCCTGCAGCAGGAACTTAGTAATGTGATGAATGACAAGGAAGCCGTGGAGCAGGACTTGGCCACCCTTCGAGTGCAACTCGAAGACACAGAGAACGAAGTTGATACACTGAAAGCAGAGGTAGAGAGACTCAGGAGTGTGCAGGTGCAATTGAAAGACTCGGAGCAACTGGCAACTCAGCTTTCCCAGCAAAGGGAAAGACTACTGACTGAGACTTCTCTCCAGCAGACCCAGGCATCCCAGCGAGCTGCAGACCTGGACGTCGCGCAGACCCGCATCTCCCAGCTCCTCCAGGACCTCAGCAGTAGCAACGACCTGTCCCGCACTCTCAAATCCGCCTTAGAAGCCTCGCAGAAAGAGGTCGAATCCCTCACTGCAGAAAAACGCAGTTTGGCAGCTACAGTCGAGCAAGTCCGCCAAGACCTTGCAACTATTCAAGCAGAACGCAGCTTCTTCCAAAGCAGTCTAAACGCGACGAAGCAGGAAGTCGGGCAGAAGGAAGCAGCTGAGTTTAAATCCCGCGGAGAAGTCGCAGAGCTGAAGAAGGCTTTGCAGACACTTTGGGAAGGCAGTGAGGCTGCAGCGCGCAGTGCACAGGCTCGCGACAATGAACTCAGTAGTTGTATCACTGCTTTGGACACTTCAAAATCGCAACTTGAAGTGCTGTTAGCTAGAGAGAAGGAGGCGCATTTGCAGTCGCAAGCCGAAGCCAAGGAAAAGTTCGCCAGACTGCAGACAGAACATCGAGGGGAAATGCAAGACTTCGAAAGAGCTAAAGACCGTGCAATCCGGGAAATCCAGGACAACTTGCAAAACGCGGAAAGAGACCTTTCGCGCTTTGCGCAGCGGACAGCTACTAAGGAACAGGAACTGGAAGCCACGCAACGCGAGGTAGAGGGCATGCGCCTGAAAGAGAAGGAACTGGAAGGAGCCTTGCAGCGAAGTGAGGAAAGCAAAGTTGTGGCTTTGAAGGAGTTGGAAGAGACGAGAACGCAGTTGTCAGCTGCAAGAGCCACGCTAGCGGAGTGCGAGGCCCGTTCAGGCCAGCTTGAGGAGGCTGTAGGGGAAATTGCAGAGGACTACGAGCACTCAAAGCAGGAAAGTGAATCCCTCCACCAACAACTTTCCTTGGAAAACTCCCAACTCAAAGCTCAGCTAGATACCATCCACACTGATTTGGAAGCACTTCGTGAAGACGTTTTGCATACTAACGAGGCTTTGGCTGCAGTGCGCGCCAAGGAAAGAGCGGCCTCTGAGCGAGCAGCAGACCTGCAACAAGAAGTGAAAAGCGCCACATCCACTTTACGCAGCGAAATGGCGCTATTGCAGGCCCAGTTGACACTGCCTTCCACCGACTCTCGCAATTTGCTAGAGTTAGCGGGCTGTTTACCAGTACTGGGCGAAGCTCTGCGGAATCGCTTGACTAAAGATCAAAGAACGATACAGAATCTACAGGGACAGATAACAGAAGCAGTGTCTGCGAGAGAGAAAACGACCAGAGATTTCGTGGCTTTGGAGAGCACGACCAGTCGGAGTCGGGAAGATAGTCTGTCCTCGGAAGTGCGAATGCTGAGGGAGCAACTTGCAGCTCAGCAGATTCAGCACCTGCACAGTCTTCGCAAGCGGAAGGACAAGATTGAGACTTGTGAGAGGCAGAGCCAGGCTGCGCGTGAAGAGGCAGACCAGCTGCTAAGCCGTCTACGCACCCTTGCGGATAACTATGAAGACTTGAGCAGGGCAAGTGCTTTGTTGGAGGCGAGTGTGCAGCCCTTGGAGAGCCGGGCTGCACGCAAAGACGGCCAACGTCGTCGTGTGGAGCGACTTCTAAGTCTTGCTCTCTCAGCATTACCAGTCTGCGAGCCTCGGCGAGTACTAGCCGAGGCCGCTGAAATCTGCGCTCAGCTCGGCAGTGCAGAGACCGAAAGGGAAGACGCAGAACTGCGCATAGCGGAGTTGGAGCAAGAACTGGGTCTGGAAGCACAGAAGCTGCAAGTGGCGGAAAGAAGTGCTCAGTTGAGACTGGCTGCGGAGTGTGAGGCGTTGGAAGTGCGCTTGGCTGCACTGGAGCAAGATCTCTTGCAGACCAAAGCAGGGCCTGTGGCTTCTGCTTCGAAATCAATGCAGAAGCAAGGGGGAGGACCGTTGCCTTCGCTTACACGCTACGACCCTCGCATATCTCCGCTGCTTTCCAATACGATTGAGGTCCGCCTTACAGAACGCCTCATGCAAACAGCACCTAATACCACTCGGTAGTAACACTAGCTGAGCTCTGTATTGCGCAATTTGTCTATGTGAAATAGTCTTTTCTTCGGAGTTGAGAATGTCGATGTCACGAATTTCACCTAAAACGCAAATGAAATGAACATCTTGACTACTAGATGTCTTGATTAGATGGTGAAAAAGGTAGGCTTTCCAAGTTTGCAAGCCAGACTCCACATAGTAGGTGTCCTAGACCCTATCAATTGCCTGTCACTCTGACAAATGAAAGACAACGCGCCCAGCGCTCTATCCTGCTTAGAGACAGAAACATCCCCGATTTCGGTTCCTTCGCTCAGCAGTTCTGACGCAGATGCAGGCGCCAGCTTCTCGCCACTACCAGAAGAGAAGCACAAGCAAGGCTGGGGACGTGCGATGTTTCTTACAGGACCGTCTTCCTACCACCGGCCACATCCCATGCTCAGCCCGCCCACCAGACGGCTTCCACAGAAACCAAACAGACACTACCTAACTTAGTTCTTGTCAATTGATGAACGAGGGAAATGTGGG
>Ga0247837_1003929_pt1 | contig 24790 bp, 22 predicted proteins | sample LaCtaG_2_FD_187115 | JGI IMG/M metagenome (GOLD analysis project Ga0247837, IMG submission 187115) | Freshwater microbial communities from meromictic Lake La Cruz, Castile-La Mancha, Spain - LaCruzMarch2015_14.5m | ecosystem: Environmental > Aquatic > Freshwater > Lake | place: Spain: Castile-La...
ATCGTTTGATTATGTAGAGATAAGAAAAATTGCTTTGGATAATATTTTACTTTGGATAAGAATAGTTATCACAACTTGTGATAACTATTCGGAAGATATAGACCAGAGCAACCACCAACAGGCTCAATATCATAATACTTTTGTGTTAAAACTTTATCATTCTTTTTTACAGTCAACCATGAGCGGCACAAAAAACTGTTTGGTGTTGTTTTCGGCGACACCATTGTAGTCGTAATAATAAGTTGTCCAAAATTAGAGGTGACTGTACCTACATTAAATTTTGAGATTGGATAATTTTCCTTTTTAAAGACAACTTGTTTTTGTTGTTGTCCAAAGCAAGTTGTTACAGAAATAAAAAGAAGTATTGATATTAGAGTTCTCATAATATGTTGTTTTTCAAGTTCAAATGTTCGTTTTCCTTTTTTTGCGCTTGCCCCCTAATACCTAAATAAGTACTATATTGCCCATAAATCCACATTAGTTTATCAGTTTTATTGCACATACCCGCCGTATTTGCCGCTAAGTGCAAGTGTTTTTTTTGCCCCACAAATATAAACATTATTTTTAGCTCATTAACCAATTTGATTGTTTTTATTTATCCAATAGCAAACCGTCAATCTATAACTTTATTGAACCCCATTCGGGGTTGCACATCTCGTAATTTCATCGCTATTTTCCATGCACTTCGTACATGGCTAAGGATACCTACCTGCGGTAGGCAGGTTGAACTCCATTCGGGGTCGGCTGCGTACAGTATAAACATGTTTTTTGTGAAAATTTGAAACTAACTGCGAAGCAGTTAAATATACTTAGCCACGTATGCAATGTGTGGATTATAAATGCGAGACGATAACCCGGAACCCCGAATGGGGTTCAACATTAGTCGCTTAATCCAAATATTGTTCTTCAAATTCAACTCCATGCTCATGCAGTAAATCAATAAGTTCCACTTTGAATGATTTTTTATGATGATGTGATTCCTGATTTTTTACATATTCTATTAAATTTAATTTTGCATCGTTCGAATAGGTAAAATATGCATATCCGGTTTGCCAGCCGTTGAATTGCGGAAATAGGTGATTGGTTTTTATAAAGTCGGTACTCGCAAGTTTGATATCTTTAATTAAATCCGATATCGAGGTTGTTGGGTGAACATCTACAATGATATGAATATGATCTTCGACGCCCCCAATGCGATATAAATGGCATTTTTTGTTACTCAATAATCCCCATATATATTTGAACAGCAAATCCCTATCCTTTTTTATTAATGTTTTTTCTCGGTATTTTGTGCTGTAAACTAACTGATACAATGCATGTCCGTAATTGCTCATATTATTTTTTTTATTCTTATTTATTCAACCCCATTCGGGGTTGCACATCTCGTAATTTCATCGCAATTTTCCATGCACTTCGTACATGGCTAAGGATATTGAACCCCATTCGGGGTTGCACACCTCGTTTTTTCATCGCTATCTTCCGTGCACTTCGTATATTGTTAAGGATATTGAACCCCATTCGGGGTTGCACAATTCTTAATTTCAACGCTATTTTCCAAATAAATTGATTTGGTTTTTCTGCCCCGCAAATATAAACATTATTTCTACAATTTTATGGAAATGAAAAATAGATAGATGGAAATATTGAAGCCCTACGGTGAATAGCCTTGCGGCGGGGGAACTTACTGAAGTCCTACGGTGAATAGCCTAGCGGCAGGGGAACTCACTGAAGCTCTACGTTGATTTCCCTTTCGACAGGGGAACTTACTGAAGTCCGATATTGAGCAAAAAACCGTAGATAGGTTACTTTCCAGGAATAAGTTCGGCCAGTGTTTCGATTCCAGCTTTGTTGTAATAGATGCAGGTAAGTTTGTTGATATCTACCACCCATTTTTCGATGCCGGTTTCGGCACAATGCAGGCAAAATGTTTCGTAATTGGTTTGTCCTTGTTGGTGAATTTTCAGATAATGGATAAATTGGTCCCTTTTGCTTTCGTAAGCTATATTTAAATCGGCGGTGCATTTTTTACCTATCCAACCACTCCCTGAACTCATGTGTACGAGCGGTGCTAACCAATATTTCGTCGGTGGGCGATGGGTCTATTTGCAATTTGATGCGACTTTTCGACAAAATGCTTATTTTCTTAATGGACTTGAATTCAATGAGATAATTACGGTTAATTCTGAAAAAGTCGGTTGGCGAAAGCATCGATTCTAATTTATCTAAGGAAAAGTCCAGCGGGTAACTTTTGCCCGCTTTGGTGGTTAGAAATGTTGATTTTTCGACTGAATAAAAATAGGCAATATCGGCTGTTTGAACCGAATGCAAATGTTCACCCACATACACAAGAAAGCGCTGTTTGTAATCCCGTTTATCTTTTTCGAGCAACGAAGCCAGCATTTTCAAATCTGTCGGAACGGCTTGTTTTTGCAGTTTTTTGAACTTATCGATGCTACGCTCTAACTTTTCTTTGTTAATGGGTTTTAGCAAATAATCGATACTGTTTAGCTCAAAGGCCTTAATGGCGTATTCGTCGTAAGCAGTGGTAAAAATCACCGGACAAGCTATTTCCACTTGCTTAAAAATATCGAAACTCAGCCCGTCGCCCAATTGAATATCAAGCATTACCAAATCTGGCTGAATGCCCCCTTTGAAATACTGTACGCTCGTTTCAATGCTATCGCAACGCTGAATAATTTCGAAATCGGACGAAATTTCCATCAGCATTTTCTCCAAGCGTTTAGCTGCCGGTTGCTCGTCTTCAATTATCAATACTTTAGTCATATTTTAAATAGTTTTATTACAATTTGCAACAATTTTGTTTTTATTTGTAGCAGTTATCAGAAATACTTCGTTGTTTGCGAAGGCGTTTATACTAAACACAATTATTCAAGATTTGTGTTATTCTGCTTTAAACCTCAATACCGTTTTCAATTTTTCAGGAGCCACCTTTCTGGCATCCGATAAATAAATTTCGCGATGAATAAGACTGATTCGTTTCAGATTATTTGCTTCTGCAAATTCCTTCATTTTCAGGAAACTGGCTGGCTCGCTATCGTAACTGCCTTCGTGAAGCATTTGCACACAAAGTCCGTCTTCAATTGTTTCAAATTTTACTTTTTCCAACAATGGATGTGGCTTTTTCTTTTTAGTACGGGCTATTGCTTCCTGTGCAAATTCAGGTGTAACAAAGTCTGGTTGGCGAATCATTAGTTTGAAAATCAAGGAGTTTTTATCCAACGTACCATTGTAATTCTTTTTGGCTTCTACATCAATATCCCAAACGCCTTCAAGTGGAAAAACTGTATATTCTTCATAATTTTGAGGTGCAAAGCCTTGTTTTGGACTCATTTTAATAGCATACGAAAGTGAATACAATACACCAATGTAATCTGCAAAAAAATCATCATTCGGATTTCCTTTTCCTTCGATGGTGAAGAAATTGAATTTTGGAACTATAATGGTTTCCGGTTTGTTTTTGGGCAGATAAAACTTCTTATCGTTTTTTTTCCAATCGTGTTTCATGGTTTTTAAATTTTAATTCTATTTAGCTCAATTTCTTCACTATATAACTTGCCAAAAATGCTTCCAATAAACTTAACGGCACAGCATAAATCAGCAATCCAAAAGGAAGTACGCCCATATTTCCGGAACTAATCCACATCAATACAAAGCCCACATACCACGAAAGCAACGTTGTTTGAACCAATGAAAATTTCTTTCCAATAATGAAAATGGCAATAGCAAAACAAAGTGACCACAAACCCCAAACTGCACCATTTATGGGCTCGGATGGAAATACAATTCCCAGATTTTCAAAATGTGTTGTCCAATAAGTTTTTAGAAGAAATTCATTTCTTCCAAATTCTGAAATGCTAATCCAAAGCGTTGCCAAAACGATTGGCAGAATTGTGTTTTTGAGTGTTTTCATGAATTTTACTTTTTTACTTTAAAAATATTTATTGTTTATTTCTCGTTTAAATGTCTGATTTCGAATACCAAAAATAGAACAATTTCTCAAAATTCTCTATTTTTGAAGCGGAAATATCAATTTCTCTGCATATTTATTTAATTTAATACCTGTTTTTAATAATTTGAAGTCTGAGCATCGTTTGCCAACAAGCTGTATTCCAATGGGTAATGAATCTGAACCTAAGGAAATTGGCATAGATAAAACCGGATTTTCTGTAAGTGTAAAAGGAATAGTATATGCTTGAGTAGCCATGTAATAGTGTAATTTTTCGTTGTTTACAAGCAATGGTTCGTTGTAAATACTGAAAGTGCCATAATTTTTGGTTGGGGCGTGGTGATTGAAAGCTTTAGTGGAACTTACCGGACATATAAAAACATCGTATTGATTCAGGAAATTTTCCATTTCTGTAATCATGGTGTCCTGAATGTATACAGCCGTCATATATTTTTCAACCGAAGTTGGTTTTACGATATTTTGATGCATGGGTACGTCTTTCAAAACGCCTTTTGTAAATGGCAATCCCATCCATTTCACAAAATTGGAAGTGCTATAACCTCCCTGCATACCTACAAAGCTTCCCCAGGTTTTCCAGGCTTTCGTAAAATCAATCGGTGGCGTTATTTTGGTGCATTTTGCCCCTGCTTTTTCCAACTTCGAAATGTACGCTTTTATCTTTTCTTTTATCTCATTATCAACGGCAACACCTCCAAATTCGTCTGTCCATGCAATGGTTAACTCATTGATATTTATTGAGTCTGAACATCTGTTCAATGCAATTACTCTTTTATCTTTTTCAGTATTACCCGCAATAATATCCATGGCTAGTTCCAAATCTTCGATATTACGCGCCAATGGACCTGCTACTGCCAACGATTTCAAACCATTTACTTTTTCTTTTGGGTCGGTCTGTATGCCTTGAATAGAAACAACTCCGAATGTTGGTTTAAACCCATAAACTCCACAATAAGCCGATGGAATTCGCAAAGATCCTGCAAGGTCGTTGCCAAACGAAAGCGGTGTCATGCCGGTTGCTAATGCAGTAGTACAACCGCCACTGCTTCCTCCACTTGTTTTAGTGGTGTCCCATGGATTATTTGTTGTGCCAAAAACAGGATTGGTGGCTTGCATGTCCATAGCCAATACCGAAAGGTTTGTTTTTCCAATTATGATTGCACCTTCCGCCAACACCAACTTCACAATTTCGGCATCTTCGGTCGGTAAATTGTCTTTCAATGGCAAATATCCCGAAGTGGTTTTTATGCCTTTGGTCTTGAAATTGTCCTTGATAGTAATGGGCACGCCATGTAATTTTCCCCAAATCTCACCTTTTGAAAGGGCAATGTCAGCCTCTTTTGCTCGTTTGAATGCCTCAGTTTTGTTAAGTGTAATTACAGCATTGTAGGTACTGTTGTATTTTTCAATTTGTGAATAAAATGCTGTAACTACTTCATAAGAAGTAAGTTCGCCTCTTTTTATCTTGCTCGCCAAATGAAGTGCCGACGAAAATAAAATTGTGTTCTGTGCCATAATTTGTACAGTTAAAAATGAAATGGTAAATATCAATAAGTTCTTTCTCATAAAACGAATGCTAAATTTGACCTCAAAGATATTGCATTGCAACTGTTTTATAAAGAAAAACTTACTGAATGAGGAAAATGGCGGATGAACGATTTGTCGTACTTAATATTTCTATTCGATTATCATCTAATTTTTGAATTTCAGATACTGATTATAAATTGTTTTCATAAGTGCAAAATTCATGTGATAAAGGTTGCTTTTTTGCACAATACATAAACTCAGCTTAAAAGTGACATAATTCTTAATATGAGCGCAATTATCGCCCAACGTTTGGTAACGTAAACAACTTTCTTCTTGCGATGAATGGCTTTTACAATCTGTTCCGAAGCTTTTTCAACAGTCGAAACCCAGAATTTTCCATCTCCTTTCGCCATGTCGGTATCTACAAATCCGGGGCGAATGTCAGTAATGATGATTGGGATTTTTTGCTTGTTGGCTTTTTGTTGTAGACCTTCTAGGTAGTTTATTTGAAAAGCTTTTGTGGCATTATAAGCCGGTGCGCTAGCATTTCCACGAAGTCCGGCTATGGAAGTAATGGCAACGAGATGACCTGAATGTTGATTTTTGAAAAACTTATATGCCCAATCCACAATATTGGTAAAACCCGAAACATTGGTATCGATGGTACGCTTTTCGACTTCAAAATTCAGCATTTCGTTTATATCGCCCGTACCCGAACTTAACACCAGCAAATCCAATCCACCAAGTTTACATACAAGTTCATTCAGTTGATTGACAGTATCTTCTAAATTAGTTATATCCATTTGTTGCGGTACAAAAACCATCGGATTTTTAGTTGATAATTCAGTTAATAGCTCCTGTCTACGACCTGTAATACCCACCAAATATCCTTCTGCAGCAAGACGAATTGCTATTTCTCTTCCAATTCCTGAACTTGCTCCAATGACTATGGCTTTTTTCATTATTCCGAATTATTTACTTTATACTACTCACTATCTGTATAAGCATTTTATAGGAAGTGCCGGGGTTATTAATCTGATTCACAGTGCCTGCCAAAAACACATCTTTTTCGGGAACATAGTAAGCAAAAGCACCCGAAAGACCTGAATGTCCGATTAATGCCGGCATTTTGTGGAACATGGTGAAAATGGCCGGAAGCTGAAATTTCATTATCCCTACGCCATATTCCAGCGGAAACATCACGCTGTTCCATGTGTAAAGTTCCGACAAATAGCTTTTTGGGAAAAAATATCCATTGAAAAACGCTTTCAGAAAAACCATAGTTTCAGCCGATGTAGAAACAATTCCACCATCGGCACCAAACGAAGTCATTGCTTTGCAAATATCCAGAGGATTATTTTTAAAGTACATCATTGCTGGCGTTTTATCCGTAGCATCGGCATACATATAAGTTTGCTTAAGGCCAAGTGGTTGAAAGATAACTTCCTGCATCACTAAACCGATATTTTTGCTGTAGATATTCTCAATAATTTTCCCCAACAACTGAAAGTTCGTGTCCGAATAATGAGCTTTTCCTTTGGTATCGGGAGCAAATTTTGGAGGCATTTTTTTCGACATTTCCACCGTTTGTTCAAAAGTCCAGCTTTGGTCGTTGCCTTCCTGTAATTTCCGTAACAGGCTTTTTCCATCTTCACCTTTATCTTCAAAATAATCGGGCAAACCGGAAGTATGAGCTAGTAAATTGCGGATACATAATGAGTCTGAATAATCTACTCCTTTATAAATATGCAATTTGTGCATGATTTCGGACGATAAAAACTTCAAAATTTTATCGTTGAGCGATAGTTTTCCTTCTGCTTTGAGTTTCAGAATCAGTGCCGTAACAAAGAGTTTGGTTGTGCTGGCAATAAAGTAAGGTTGTTTGTTGGTCAAATTTCCTGCCGAACCTGTCCAGCTTTCGTTGCCTTTTACAACGGTTAGCACTGTGCCAAAAATGGACTTATTATCAATGGTTTTGTTGATAATGCTCTGAAATTCAGTAGTATTCATGGTTAATATCTTTACATTGAAAAAGGTTTATCGAAACGCTGTTCAAAAGCATTGTTTTTTTTGAGATTCATATCCCAATAAAAATTTGTCAGTCCTGTTTTACTCAATAAATTAATGAACCTAATCCGAAAAGGACTAAGTTTATATGGGCTTCGTAGTTGCTTTATAATCAGTGGATCAAAACTCTGAAATTCTGCAAAATAACTTCCTAACTTTTCAAATTGACCAAATAGCTTTTTCGTCATTCCGGGAGGCATAATTTTTATACCTTCAACACCACCTTTTATTACCGTACCCAAATAAATATAACCAAGTCTTTTAGTCAACTTTTCGAGATAACGCTCTATTGCTTCCGAATGTATGGATTCCTGAAAGCCTGATTGAACAATAAATCCCACTTTTTTTTGTATTGAGTTTTCAGCACTAACTATTGCTTCAAAAAACTCTTTTACTATTCCGGGCATACAGTCGGTATACAATGGGAATATTATCAACACTGTATCCGAAGCCGCATAATCTGCGAGGGCTTTTTTCTTATTTTCTGTTCCAACCAAATAGGATAACGCAATATCTGAATTAGATGGAAATCCTTTCAGAAATTGTTCGATTAGTAGTGTAGAATTACTGTCTTTATACCGTGGCGAACCGTTAATTATGGCTAATTGCATATTCAATCTCCTCTGGTTTGGTTGAATCAATAAAAAAACAAAAACGCATACTATTGTGAAAATTCAATGAAAATCGTTCATAGATATTCTTAACTATTTCAATATCTTCTTAGTCGGTATCGGCTTCTTTTTCGAGCAGCAATCCGAAATTCGGATATTTTTCGTATCGCTTGCGGTGATGACTTTCGCCGTTTTTCAGTTGAATATACGGATGCAGCAAACATACAAATCGGTCGGTAATTTTTTTCAATGCCGAACTTGTAAATCCTGCAATAAGTGGCGAAGCAAAAATGATAAAATCGGAATTAATAACCGATTTAAAAATTTGCTCGCCATCGTCGCGAATATCACATTTTCCGGGAGTTTTCCACCAACAACTCCAACAGCCTTTGCAGTAAAACAATTTCATGCTGTGGATATTAAAAATCTCAACATCATGCTTTTCGGATTCAAACTTCTCCACAAGTCGCTGAATATATTCCGAAAAAATCATTTTCTCAGGTTGAATATCGCCATTTAAAATTGTTATATGCATACGTCTGTTTTTCAAATTATATTTGTTTTAGCCCTAGCTTTTCAACCTCCGCCAACCAATTTTTCCGTTTTACTTCGGTCGATGATTTAACTGGCGAGAAAGCACTAACTTTAACCAGTTTGAAACCTGAAAACTCCAATACACCTACTTTTACGGCGTTATGACCTGCATTTTTGTAAAACAGGGAATAAACCCAGCCCGGAGTATCCATAGTTACAATCATGCGTGCCGATTTGCCGGTCAACAGTTTATCCCACATGGGTGAATTCTCTCGGTACTTAAATGCAAACCCGGGCACAAAAGCACGGTCGAACAGACCTTTGAGCTGAGCCGGATAGGTTGCCCACCAGTTGGGATAAACTAAAACCAGATGGTCAGCATCTTTTATATCCTGCTGAATTTGAATTAAATCCGGTTCCATTTCCATGCGTTTTTTGTATCCAAAACGCATCACGGGGTCGAAATCTAAATCGATCAGGTTTACTAACTTGCAGGTAGCGCCGCTTTTTTCGGCTCCTGCTTTATATGTTTGTGCCAATGCAGCACAGAAACTATCATCCTTGAGTGGATGTGCGTTGATAATAAGAATTTTTTTCATATTGTGAAAATCTGCCCCCTAGCCCCCTAAAGGGGGAATAAGAGATGTTAGTATTATTATATTTTTTTATCCTGTCATTTTATTCGAACCATCTTTAATTCCCCCTTTAGGGGGTTAGGGGGCTTTTTATCAAAGGTAATGTAACGGAGAATTGTTTTTCGTCCGACTCAATTTTTATGGATTCGCCTCCAATAAACCGAAAGCGCCCTTCAATGTTTTTTAAGCCTTGCCCTGTTGATTCTTCGGTTGTTTTTAGCTGCTTGTTATTGCGAACAATAATGCTATTTTCACTATCAAAAATCTCAATTTTCAGTGGATATTTTGTTGAAATAATATTGTGTTTTATGCAATTATCAACCAACATTTGCAATGCCAAAGGTGGAATTTTATGGCTTAATGACTCCGGATGTACGTTAATTTCAACCATCAGATTTTCGTTGAATCGAAGCTTTTGAAGTAGAAAGAATTTCTCTAAATTTTCTAATTCTTCTTGTATAGTAACTTCTGGTTTTTCGTTGCTAACCAACACATAACGAAGGTATTCCGATAAGTTTTGTACATATTCCTCCGCTTTCGGATTGCCGTCGAGTAGTGTAATTAAACTGTTTAAACTATTGAATAAAAAATGCGGATTTACTTGTGCTTTCAGCGCATTATATTGGGCTTCGAGGTTGTCTTTTTCTAAACTGATTGATTTGGAGAAATTCAGTTTCCATTGTCGGTAAAAAAATACAGCTTCGTGAATGGTTACAATCAGAAAAGTGATTAAAATAGTAAATAAAATATCTGCTGAATTCATATTTAATGCTTCCCGAAAACAGATATTCTCGTTGTATGCAAAAAACAATCCCATTCCGCTTATAAAAATTACTAATAACAAAACAATTAAAAGCGCTTCTACAAGTATATGTTTCGTTGGGTAAAGTTCCCACGGAAATGTTTTCCAACTATAAGCGACAATTGTCATACTCCCACCCCACAGAAATGCTGTGTTTAAAAACGAAGGAAGCATAATATTCATCAAACTCAATTCTTTCCCGCTGAAGATGCTAAATATAATTCCAATTACGAAAGCAATGCCAATTATCCATAGAGCAAAAAAGTACCATTTGGAATAAAACCAACCGAATTTTTCTTTATCAAAAAACATAATTAAGTATTTACTATTTAACAATTTACTATTTACCATTTTAAAGATAGAAGATAAACAGCATTTTACTAGTTTATTAATGCAATTTACATATCTATTTGCCGACAAATATAATTCAAATATTTAGAAATTGATACGATAAAGCATCATGGGCATAAAAGCTTGCTGATAAATGGTCGTAATTTCTTTCAACTGATTGTTATATTGCTCCGAATAGAGGTTTTTATGACCTGTTATGTTCTGTAAATCCAAGCCCCATTCCTGCGATACTTTTCCAAAATTTTGTTTAAAACCAATTCGAAAATCAGTGCGGAAATAATCTTTGTATTTGTTGGTGTAAATCTGAGAATTATCAAAAACCTGCTCTTGTTTAGCAATTGAAGCTGCTAAATTGATAGGAATAAAGCGCATACCGCCCGACCAAACTGTGCGAGTATCGAATGTAAGGTAGTTCTTTTTACCAATTTTTATCTCATAACCTGCCAACAAATTAACGGCAAAGTTCGAATTGAAAGCTGTATTGCGCCATGTGTTGTCGTATCCTTTGTATTTGGAATCGTAAAGCGATACAGTCATGAGAGCATAATAGCCATCGCTCAAAAACTTTTCAATGGTCAATTCCACACCATAATTTCGGCCTTTTCCGGTATTTTCAAGACTATCTGGTTCGGCAATAAAGTAACCACTACCGGCATTGAGCATCGAAAAACTACCGTCCGCTTTCGAAACAGGTGCGTTGTAAATTCCCTGATAATAGGCTTCGGATTTTATACGGAAGTTTTTGGCAATATTCCAGTCGTAACCCAACACAAAATGATTCGAACGGGTGAATTTTGTATTTCTTTTGTTTTCGGAATAAACACCGGTAAGTTCGTTGTAATCTTTATCGAAATATACGGTGCGTGGTTGAATCTGACTGTGCAAACCATAACCGAGGCTAAATGTTTGATTGTCGGCGGCTTGCCACTGAAGTCCAAGGCGTGGTTCCAACGCACTTTCGTTATTCAAATCGTAAATCTGATAATGCAAACCCGAGTTCAAGGTCAGCACATCGTTGAATTTATGTTGCCAGTTTACATGCGCTTTGTACAAAGTAGAAGGTTCGTTGTCAACATCTGTTAGTTTAATCCTTCTCGACCAAGTTTTAATCCAGGCCGAATCGTTGAAAGTAGTTATAAATCGATTGGCCGAAAAACCTGCTGTCATATTATTCCGCGCACTAAACTTGTGTTTTAGCTGTATAGAAGCTGTCATTTTATCTTCGTTCAATTTTCCGGCATAGTTTTCGAAAAAACTTTTATTGCTATAGTCAATCGTATCGTTTTGGGTTGTTGAACTTGAGTTTTGGTACGAAAGCGAGGTTTTGAGTTTTGTTTTTTCGCTCAACATCAGCGTGTGCGTTAATAAACTAACATTCAATCCGGCTCCAAAATCGGTAGCATAACCAATCTGATTGTGCGAAGTAGTTTCGTCGATATTAAAATTGCGTCCCATGCTGATAAAACTCTTACCAAAAAGACCTACAAATTTAAATCGTCCGATTTTGCTGGTGGGCAAATCCACAATAACCGACAAATCCTGATACTCGGGAATGGCTGTTCCTGTTCCCATATCCATGCCCATTTTGCTTACCAAGTCCATAGTGGAATAACGGTAATCCACAATAAACGAACCATTTCGGATAAATTTACCTAATTTAATCGGACCTTCGATAGCTGCTTCGAAACCATTAAAACCTACCTGACCAGTAAATTCAAATTTTTCTTTGTTTCCATTACGTAAATTCAAATCGAAAACTCCCGACATAGCATTTCCATATTCTGCCGGAAAAGCACTGGTCATAAAATCGGAGTTTGCTAACAAATTGTTGTTGAGCATACTAACCGGACCACCAGTAGAACCTTGAGAACCAAAGTGATTGGGGTTTGGAACATCCACACCTTCGATGCGCCACAGCAAACCCATAGGCGAGTTACCACGTATAACAATGTCGTTGCGGGCATCATTACCTACTACAACACCAGCAAAGTTTGCCACCATACGTGCAGGATCGCCTAAGCTGCCAGCAAAACGTTCGGTTTCTTCCACACTAAACGAGCGGGTGCTAATCAATGCCATTTCGTTAAGCGGTTTTACTTTCGAATGGTTAGCTTTCACCACCACATCGCCAAGCGTTGTAACTTTTTCTTCCAATTTAAAATTCAGCGTTGTTTCTTTTCCCGAAATTACCATCACATTCGAAAAACTTTGCGATTTATAACCCAGAATAGTTGCCGAAAACGACCAACGTCCGGGTTGGATGTTTTTAATTTCAAATTCGCCATTTACATCGGTGGTTGTTCCTATGAGCGGGTTCGATTCCGAAATGACCACATTGGCACCAATCACCGGACTGCCTGTAAAAGCATCGACCACTGTACCACGAATGGTTTGCCCGTTGTTTTGCGAAAAAATGCTGAGTGTACTTACTACAACTGCTACTAAAATAAATACATTTCGTTTCATAAAATTATTTTTTTATTGATTTTAATGAAACAAAAGTACAGTCATTTATTTAAGTTCGAAATTAAAAAGTTATGAATAAAGATTTTTGAATACTGAATGAAAAAAAACGAGGATAAAATGATAAATAATTTGAAAAAAACGATATATTTTTAAAATCTATCTTGTTTTCGTAAACACTCCCATTTTATTCATAGCAATGAAATATCGTTTGCTTACCTTCGTGCTCGCAAAAGTTTTTGTCCAACATTTGTATTTTAATTCATAGCTTAAAAAAACATCCATCACCACTACGCTATATGACTATCTCTTGCCCACAAACCACACAGCACTCCCGTAAGCTTTTGCACATAAGCAGATGCTTGGCGTTGGTGATTATGGTGGGATTGGGGAGTGTGAAGAGTTTTGGTGCACCTTATGTAATGTCAGCTGCTAACTTTACTGCTAATTTTGCAGATATGGCAAATTGGACTAATAATTTTGCTGCTGGAACTGGTGCATCTTATTGGGCAAGTGTTGATATTATAGGTTCTGGAACATCAGTAACTACAGGTGTTAGAACAACAAAATCATCTGCAACATTTGTGACAGGTACCACAGGTGGAGTACAAAAGGGTACACAGGCTTTAATGTTTTTATCAACTGGATCTACAACAACTCCTGAAGCAGTTGCTGTAGATTTATTTTTAGATTTTACAGGACGTATTGCTGGATCATTGAGTTTTGATTGGGCAGCAATTGATAATAGTAGTGGTACAAGACCAACTTCATTAAGAGTTTTTTGGAGCATCGATGGTAGTACATTTACTGAAATTGCTGGCGCACAAGTATTAGATAAAACTAGTACAAGTACAGGCTCAATTACTACAGTTGCTTTACCAACTCAATTTAATAATTCTGCAGCAGCAAGGTTAAGGTTTTATAATCATGCAGGAAATACGGCTACTGGTTCAGGAAATAGAGATAAAATACAAATTGACAATGTTGCAGTTACATCAACAGCAGCAGCTACTCCCGCAGCAACACCAACCTTTAGTCCAGTTGCGGGAACTTATGCTTCTGCTCAGAGTGTTACATTATCATCAACAACATCGGGTGCAAAGATTTATTATACTACTAATGGTACAGACCCTACAAGTGCAAGTACTCTCTATTCGAGTGCTATTGCTGTAAGTTCAACAACTACTATTAAAGCAATTACTTATGATGCAAGTGATTCGAATCCAAGTACTGTAGCAACTGCTGCTTATATAATTACATTACCTACCGCCATTGCCGCCACATCAGTAACGTCGAGCAGCTTTACAGCTAACTGGAATGCAGTTGCTGGGGCAACAGGATATAAAATCGATGTATATAAAAAATCGACAAATTATGCAACTGATTTGATTATTTCGGAATATATTGAAGGGTCAAGTAATAATAAAGCGATTGAAATTTTTAACGGAACTGGAGCATCTGTTGACTTATCAAATTATTCAATCAGAAAACAAGCAAATGGAGCTGGTGCTTTTGGTGGTGATCTCATACTCACAGGAATTCTTACAAATGGAGGTGTACACATTATTTCTAATACTTTGGCAAATGCTACAATTTTAGCTCAAGCTGACCAGACTGACACAAGCACTCCTGTTGATTTTAACGGAAATGATGCAGTTGCATTATATAAAAATGGAACTCAGATTGATGTTGTTGGTATTGTTAATCAGACTACAGATTGGGGGAAAGATGCTACATTAGTTAGAAAATCAAGTATATCAAGTCCATCAACAACTTATAGTGCTTCCGATTGGGATAGTTATGCTACTGATTATTTTTCAAATTTGGGTTCTCATTCCTATTCAACCTTAACTCCTACTCCTTTTTTGACAAATCATGAAGTTGGCAATGTATTGAAATACACTGTTTCAAGTCTTGAAGCCAATACCGATTATTTTTATGTAGTAAGAGCATACAATGCAAACGGCACAAGCAATAACTCTAACGAGATACAGCATATTCATTTTTGGAAAGGAACAAATACAACCGATTGGAATACCGCTACAAACTGGGCTTCGGGAGCTGTGCCGCCATCTGATGCTGCGGTAGGTATTACCGCAAATGCTACAAATCATTGCTTGCTCGATGCTAACCGTTCGGTAAGTGATTTGGTGCTAAATTCAGCTACTCAGAAATTAACTACAAATGGTTACAAACTCAGCATTAATGGCAATATTGAGTATGCTACTAATGCCCAAATTGATGCTTCGGCTGTAAACTCTACGGTTGAGTTTTCCGGCACAGCCACACAAACTATTCAGCCTGATTTATTTACTGCCAATACAATTCAGAACCTCACTATCAACAATGCTGCGGGTGTAGTTCAAAATACGGATTTAACGGTGAGCAATGCTTTTACTATCAACTCGGGCAAATGGTATCAGATAAATGCAGCCAAAGCGCTTACAGTAAGCGGCACTGTTACAAATTCGGCAGGTGCCGACGGCTTATTTATCAGAGCAGGTGATAATTCGACGGCTAATGCCAGTTTTATTTATCCACAAGGGCAAACCGTACAAGCTACGGTAGAGTTTTACAGCAAAGCTTCGTGGGATAAATCTCTAATTTCGGGTAACCGTTACAAATGGCAATATTTTGGCATTCCGGTAAGTGCAGGATTAAAAGCCAGCCCCACATTCGATGGCGCTTTTGTGCGCAAATTCAACGAAGCGGGAGTGGGTGCTGGAATAAATAATGATCCCGTAAAACGTTGGTTACAACTTATCAATACTTCCGAAATGGAGCCCTTTGCCGGTTACGAAATAGTACAGGCAGCAGCCAAAAACTACTATATTCAGGGTACATTGGTGAATAACAATTTCAGTAGCGGACAATTATCTTATACTTCAGGAGTAGTAGATGCCGGTAGTCATATTTTTTCGAATCCTTACACCGTAGCCATTGATATACAACAACTAACTTTTGGTGCCGAAACTGAAGCATCTGTTTATCAGTTTCATACTGGCAGTCATAACGATTGGACAGGTACCGGTGGTAGTAATGGCTTTAATATCGGTCAGTATATTACTTCGCCAAAAGGGAATGCTGGAACAGGTGAAATACCTCGTTATATATCGTCCATGCAGGGATTTTTGATTAAGAAATTAAATAACAATGCTGATAATCTTACTAACTTTACATTTGGCATACCATACAGCGCAGTTAAAACAAAAAACACTACTGCCATGCGCAGTCCGAAACAGGAAAAATCGTACACCACCATCGATGTTACCGGAAATAGGTTTGCCGATAAGGTTTGGATATTTATCGACCCCAATTGCAGTCGCGCTTACGACAATGGCTGGGATGGGCGCAAACTGTTGGGCTCGGTACTTACACCGCAATTACTCGTTCGCGAAGGGCAAAACGACCTTCAAATAAGCTCGGTGGACGATATTAACAATACAGTGTTGGCATTTCAACCAGGCGAAGACTCCGAATACAAGCTTACATTTAAGCATACAAATAGTGTGTATCCCGAACTTTATTTGCTTGATGCCGAAACCAATTCCGTTACCGACATTTCGGCTACCGGAAGCACCTACAGCTTTACAGCCGCAGCAAGCACAACACCTGTGGAGCGATTTAAAATAGTAACGGGCACATACATTACTACGGGCAGTGCGGACATTGCATCCGACACCAAAATATTCTCGAACAACAATATAGTGTATGTAAATAACAAAACCAACTTCGCAGGAACGCTCAAACTAATAGACATTACAGGCAAAACTCTGCTTGCCAAAAGCATTGTTGCCAACGCACTTACATCCATCGAAACCGGACTTGCAGCCGGAAACTATATTGCCGTATTCGAAAACTGCCAAGGTACAATTCATCAAAAAATCGTGTTGTGATAAAAGGAATGAAAAAAACTACAATGGCACATAAAGCAACACACACAACTCCTTATTTTTTTATATTTTTGTTTGTGTTTCTATCTTTGTCGGTTTTAACGTTCTTTGGTAAGTTAGAATTGTATATAATTGAAAACGAAATAATTGAGATTTCGGAAGTGCTTTTTGGTTCGCCAATTACCTCAACTTATCAGGGTAAACAGTTAATGCCCAACAACAATCAAACTGCATATTTTGTATCGAATCATACGGTTAAAACTACCAATAAAAATTACAGAAATCAAAAAACAACCCCTCAATATCAGTATTCATACTCATTTAAACCTACAAACTATAGCATTCAATTCAGCATTCAACCTGTTTTCATCCAAAATACGTCGTTCGAACAACAGTTTAACAATAGAAAACGAAACAACAAAGAATATGCAAATGTTTTTGAATATCCCGATTTAAAATTTCTTGTTAACTCACCTTTTCAATTGGGAATAGCATCTTCGCAAATCGATGATAATGAGTTTTTTGAGACATTATTCGAAACTTCGAACAACGAACCATTCAGAATTACTTATACAGACCCCGACCCTGTAGAACCCGAAGGAAATCCACTGCCTCTGAGAGATGATTTGGTAGTTTTATTTATAATCTCAGCAATTTATACGCTGATGAAGTTGTTGAAAAATACGCTTTTGAAATAAAAGTAGTAATACTAATTTAGCTTTCAAATGCATTTTTCAATCAGTATCTTCATCGAAATGTAGACGTATTATCACAATAGAGTTATTCAATACAATACATAATTTCGGCGAATTGCTGATTATATCGAACATAATCAAGATAATTTATTTTTTATATCTGTTACTAGTCATACTTCAAGTCGATAAGCTAAAAGATAGATTAATCTGATAGATCATATACATACCAACATGTAGGTATTTTGAATCTTAAAATCAACATTCACTAAACCGAAACAGTACTTTTAGTGTTATGACTTTATATCTCTAATAAAGTTAGATTTATCAAACTAAAGTAAAACTTTCAAAGAATTAAAAAAACATATTATTACTCAATGAAAATCAGAATTATATTTTTTGCTGCTTTGCTAAGCAGTATCAACCTTTTTGCTCAAAAAACTACCGATGCCAATATTGTGGGCGATGTGAAAGATGCCAAAACAGGTGAACACATTCCATTTATCAATGTCACTGTTGCCAATACAGTAATTGGCACTACTACCGACCGCACAGGTCACTTTTATATAAAAAACCTACCAGTGGGCACACAAACAATAAAAGTAAGTGGACTTGGGTATAATACAGTTGAAAAATCTGTAAAAATTGAAGCAAATAAAACGCTCGAACTAAACTTTTTGGTTACCGAAAGTTCTATGTCGCTCAGCGAGGTGGTGGTGAGTGCCAACCGAAACGAAACCAATCGCAAAGATGCTTCGGTAGTGGTGGGTGTTTTAAGTCCTAAAATATTTTTGGCCACTAATGCTGTTTGTATGGCTCAAGGCCTTAATTTTCAGCCAGGTGTACGCGTGGAAAACGACTGCAACAATTGCGGTTTCACGCAAGTGCGCATCAACGGTTTGGAAGGACCTTATTCGCAAATACTCATTGATAGTCGACCAATTTTCAGTGCGCTAGCGGGTGTGTATGGTTTGGAACAAATTCCAGTAAATATGATTGAACGTGTAGAAGTGGTGCGTGGAGGCGGTTCGGCTCTTTATGGTTCCAATGCCATTGCTGGAACAATTAACGTGATTACTAAAGAGCCCTTGAATAATTATTTTTCGGCAGCTTATAACCTCGAACAAATTGGGGGAACAACTCCCGATAATTCGGTGAATATAAATACAGCGGTAATTTCTGACGATGCCAAAGCGGGCATGTACCTTTACGGGACATACCGAAACCGTGCACCTTATGATAACAATGGCGATGGCTATTCTGAAAATCCATTGTTGAAAAATCATACTATGGGCTTGCGATCGTATTATCGACTCAATACACAAAGTAAACTCACGCTCGAATACCACAACATGCACGAGTTTCGCAGAGGGGGGAATAAGTTCGACTTACAACCTCACCAAACCGAAATTTCCGAACAGCTCGAACACGAAATTAATGGTGGTAGCGTGGCTTACAATTGGTTTAGACCCGACAGTAATGAAAAAATAAACGCCTATACTTCGCTACAGAATGTGGATAGAAAAAGTTACTATGGAACAAATTTCAACCTAAATGCTTATGGAAGTACCCTTAACACTACATGGGTTACGGGTGTACAATACGTATTGAACATGGATAAATTGTTATTTTTGCCAGCCGAATTTACCGTGGGTTCTGAATATCAATACGATGACTTAAGCGATATCATTAAAGGATATAACCGCGACTTTCAGCAGACAACACATACTATTGGGATTTTTGCACAAAACGAATGGAAAAACAAGCGCATGAATATCATGGTTGGTGGACGATTGGACAAACACAATTTATTGAACGAAGCAGTAATTAGTCCACGCATTACCACCAAATACAATTTTACATCTGACCTTAATTGGCGCGCATCGTATTCTGCCGGATTTAGAGCCCCACAAGCTTTCGACGAGGATTTACACATCGACGCTGTAGGCGGAGTGGTTAAGATAATCACCTTGTCGAATAATTTACGTCCGGAATATTCACACAGTTTTAGCTCATCGTTCGATTACTATTTTAAAGCAGGAAAAACCGATATTAATTTTTTGATTGAAGGTTTTTATACCACTATCAACGACATTTTTATTGTTGTTGAAACGGGAACTGATGTCCTTACAGGAAATATAAATGTGGAACGCCGTAATGGTTCGGGTGCTAAAGTAAGCGGCATTAACCTCGAAGGTAAAGTGGCACCAAGCACAAAATTACAATTGCAATTTGGTTATACGCTGCAGCAAAGTTTTTACAATCAAGCCGAGCGTTGGTCCGACGATATTACAGTAGCTGCCGAACGAAAAATGCTCCGTACACCCAATAATTATGGCTATATTACACTTACCGCCAGCCCAACCAAAAAATGGGCACTATCGGCAACAGGCATCTATACCGGCTCCATGTTAGCACCACACTTTGCAGGTTATATAGCAGCCGACAGAATGGAACAAACTCCCCAGTTTTTCGATTTGAACCTCAAAGCTTCCTACGACATAAAGCTAAATGGTGTTACTATGCAACTGAGTGGAGGAGTGAAAAACGTGTTTAATGCTTACCAAAAAGACCTGGATGTAGGTGCATTGCGCGATGCAGGTTATATTTATGGCCCAGGCTTACCACGAACGTTTTTTGTTGGGCTGAAGTTTAATAATTAGTTATTCAAAAAATGTTTTTTTATTATAGTGTCAAGTTTTTCATAGATACTTGTGTTTGCATTTTTAGCTAAAGTGCAGATAATAAATCAATTTCAATAACGATAGCACAATCAATAAGTACAAAAAAAAAATTGTGCTTATTGATTGTGCTTTTTATAAATTACACACTATCTTTGCAACATTGTTTCATTTGAATTGTTGTATCAATAATAAAACACAATAATATGACTGCTTTAGAGATATTAAAACAGCACGAAATTAAAAAAACGCCTGCACGCATGTCGATGATTTATGTTTTGCAGTCGGCGAAATATCCCATGTCGGAATATGAGATAAAGGAGCAAATGGCCGATTTGTACGACCGAGTAACTTTTTATCGGAATGTGCAAACACTTGCAACAGCAGGAATTATTCACAAAATAGTAGCCGATAATACCACCATACGTTATGCGCTCAACTGTTGCGAACATGGCCATAATCATACGGCTGAGCATGCTCACTTTTTTTGCGAAACCTGCAAAAATGTAGTTTGTTTAAACCAACTAAAAATTCCGGCTTACGATTTACCAAGTGGCTACAAGTTTGCCGATTGCGATGTGATAATAAAAGGTACTTGTGAGAAATGCAATCATGAATAAATGGTAAATAAAGAAGACTACATAAATACAGCTATAAATGAAAAAAATATATCAAATTCTGGTTTTCACATTTGTAATTACTGACATTTTTGCCAATAATGCCGGCTATCAACAAACTAACTTGAGTGGGAATATTACTGACACAAACGGGAAATCATTAACTGGCGTAACTGTGTTTTTTCCAGAATTAAAAACTGGTGCTGTTTCTGATAACAATGGCTACTACTTACTGGACAATCTTCCAAAACGAAATATGCTTGTTCAAATTACAGCATTGGGATACAAAATGATTGCCGAAAATATTGATTTAAAAACGATAGAAAAAAAAGATTTTGTACTTTCTGAATCGGTAGTGGAGATTAACGAAGTAGTCGTTACCGGACAATCGGGTGCATCGCAATTGATTAAAATGCCAACTTCGATGAGCATTGTTACCCAACAGGAATTACAACAACAATCGAGTACCAACTTGATTGACGCTATCAGCTCTCAACCAGGAATATCGCAAATAACAACTGGTAGCGGTATTTCAAAACCAATTATTCGCGGACTTGGCTACAATAGAATGGTGGTTTTAAACGATGGCATTCGTCAGGAAGGACAGCAGTGGGGCGACGAGCATGGCATTGAGATAGACGAAAACGAAGTGAGTAGGGTGGAAATTCTGAAAGGTCCTGCTAGTTTAATGTATGGGTCGGATGCCATGGCTGGCGTTATCAACTTTGTGTCGGCTCCCATACTTTCGCAGAATAAAATGCGTCTGAACGCAATGGCCAATTATCAAACTAACAATGGATTAATGGCTTATTCGCTCAACTTTGCAGGACATAAAAAAGCCTTTGTGTGGGATATGCGTTACAGCAATAAGCAAGCACATGCGTATAAAAACAAACAAGATGGATCTGTTTATAATTCCGGATTTCGCGAAAATGCAGCTTCGGGCTTGTTTGGCTTTAGTAATTGGTGGGGCTATTCGCATCTTACCTTGAGTACATATCAATTAAAACCTGGAATTGTGGAAGGTGACCGCGACGATGCCACTGGACAATTTATAAAACCAATTATTTTAAGTGATGGTACAGCAGGTGAAGCTATTGCAACTGAATCGGACTTTTTGTCGTATACCAATTTGATGCCTTTTCAGCAAGTAAACCATTACAAAGCGGTGTGGAACAGCAATATCCTGATAGGCGAAGGAAGTTTGAAAGCCACCGTTGGTTATCAACAAAATCGTAGGCAAGAGTTTGCCGATGTGCTGATGCCCAAGGATTACGAATTGTATTTTCAACTTCACACTGTAAATTATGATATTCATTACATGCTGCCCGAAAAAAACGGCTACGAATTGTCGTTCGGAACAAATGGAATGTATCAAAACTCATTGAATAAAGGAGTTGAATATTTAGTGCCTGAGTACCGACTTTTTGATGCAGGTGCATTTGCAATTGCTAAAAAGTCGTGGGGAAAACTAAATGTTAGTGGCGGACTGCGTTACGATAAACGATTTGAAACTGCTGATGCCTTGTATTTAAATGCCAATGAAGAAAAAACAACATCTGCCGACCCAACTTCAACCGAACGTTTTGCAGCATTTACAAGTAACTTCGGTGGAATAAGTGGCAGTATTGGAGCTACTTACCAACTGAGCGAAAACTGGAATACCAAATTGAATTTTTCGCGTGGCTTTCGTGCACCAAACATTAGCGAGTTAGGTTCAAATGGCGTTCACGAAGGTACCATCCGCTACGAAATTGGCGACCTAAATCTAAAGTCAGAAAGCAGCTTTCAACTGGATTATGAACTGGGATATAATACCGATCATGTAAATGCTAAAGTCAATTTATTTGCCAATAACATTTCCAACTATATTTTCTCGCGCAAACTAAGTAATGTGTTGGGTGGCGATTCAATTGCCGATGAGGTTTCTGTCTATACGTTTGATTCGGGTAATGCACAACTTATTGGTGGAGAAGCAAGTATCGACATTCACCCACATCCCTGGGATTGGTTGCATTTCGAAAACAGTTTCTCGTACGTAAACGCAGAACTCCGAAACCAAACGGACTCCACCCGCTATTTGCCTTTTACACCGGGAGCAAAATTAAAATCGAACTTGCGAGCCGATTTCGATTATGTTGGTAGCTACGTAAACAATGGTTTTCTTTCGGTTGGTTTAGAACATTATTTTGCGCAAAACAAAATATATTCAGCTTATGGAACCGAAACAACAACGCCTGCCTACACACTGCTCAATGCAAGTATAGGAGGCGATATTGTAATCAAAAAGAAAACCATCTGTTCGCTTTATGTAATTGGAACCAATTTGACTGATGTATCGTATCAAAGTCACTTGAGTAGACTTAAATATGCTGCAGTCAATAATGTTACCGGCAACACAGGCGTTTTTAACATGGGTAGAAATATTAGTTTAAAGTTGATTGTGCCAGTGGAGTGGTAAACTCTGACTGAACTTGTATCAATAACGCAACCATTTCCACATTTCTTTCCAAGTGGTTTTTTTACCATACATCAAAATGCCTGTACGGTAAATTTTGCCCGCCATCCAAGTGGTGCCGATAAACGAAAGAACCAAAATACTGATTGACAAGGCTATTTGCCAAAATGGAACATCGAACGGTAGCCTAACCATCATCACAATTGGCGACGTAAACGGAATCATGGAGCACCAAAACGCCAGCGGCCCGTCGGGGTTTTCGGCACTGAAAATACCGGCATAAATGGCAAAGATTATGGGCAGCATAATGGGCATGGAGAATTGCTGCGTGTCGGTTTCGTTATCAACTGCCGAACCGATAGCTGCAAAAAGTGAAGCGTACAGCAGGTAACCTCCTAAGAAATAAACAATAAACATCGAAATAATCTGCACAAAATCGAGTCCGTTGATGGCAGTCATAAAATCCGCAATTTGTCCATTCATTTCGGCTGTGGGCATGCCCTGCATTCCTTTTTGGCTTAATTCCTGCATTTCCTTCATTTTTTCCATATCCAAATCCTTGGCAAAAGTGGTGGACAGCCCAAACAAAATAGCACCTGTAAGTAACACCCACATCATAAACTGCGTGAGCCCAACCAGCGCAATGCCAATAATTTTACCCATCATAAGTTCAAACGGTTTTACACTCGAAATCATTACTTCCACTATGCGGTTGGTTTTTTCCTGCACCACGCCTGTCATAACCTGCGCACCGTAAATAACTATAAACATATAGATTATAAATGCAGTAAGCATCCCAATAGCTAAAGCCAACTCAGCCGAGGCCTCTTTTTCATTCCCATCCTCGCCCCATTTTATGGTTTTAAGGTTGATGTCCGAATTCGATTTTTCGACCATTTCTTTCAGGTTTGGAATGTTGTACGCAGCCAATTTTTGCTCCTCAATATAACTGTTGAGCAAGCCCGAAACATACGTTTTTAATTCCAAATTTACCTGTTTGTCCGAATACATTACGGCAGCTGTCGAATCTATTCTTAAATCCTTACTAATTAAGAGTAAGGCTGCGAAATCGGAATTCTCGCTGTTTTGTTTTTTCAATTCGTCGACCGTGACATCGCTAAACTGAAAATTATACGACTCGTTGTTTTTCAGCACATCTTTGTAAAGTCCTGATTTGTCGACAACTACAATATTCTTAATTTTATCGTCCTTAATCGTTCCCATGTAAACGATAGCGGAAATCATTGCTACTAAAAGTACAGGTGTAAGAAAAGTAAGCAGGATAAATGACTTTTTCATTACCCTTGTGCTGTATTCGCGCTGTATTATTAAACTTATTTTGCTCATAATTATGATGTGATAATGTGAATTCTATGATTAAAACCAAATTATTTTTGTTAATATTTTATATTTTTCAGGCACAATCTGCCCAAGGGTTTAAATAATTTTCTCTGTACGGTATTTTGTTTGTAAC